>WBZM01000126.1_pt1 | contig 123120 bp, 113 predicted proteins | sample 5204271 | NCBI WGS metagenome assembly WBZM01 (sample SAMN12344346, study PRJNA552823) | activated sludge metagenome | biome: Activated sludge suspended growth; feature: Nitrification reactor; material: Wastewater; isolation source: activated sludge from nitrification reactor of wastewater... | reverse complement strand
AGTCTCCCCGCCGGTGGCGGCACTTCACAGACAGCGGTCAATGCAGGCTCCGGCGCCCGCAGCCAGGCTTCGGAACTGGTGACGGTGGCAATCGTGCTGGGGACATTGCTGTTCCTGTCGCCGCTGATTGCACTGTTGCCGCAGGCCACGCTCGCTTCGGTGGTCGTCATTACTACGCTGGGATTGCTCAATCCGAAGGATTTCATCGCCATCTGGCGCGTTCGGCACACCGAATTCTGGTGGGCGGTTGCGGCTTTTGCCGGTGTCGTACTGATCGGTACATTGCAGGGCATCGTCGTCGCCGTGGGAATTTCCTTCCTGACGCTTTTCTACCAGGCAAGCAAACCGCTCGTCTATGCGCTGGGACGCAAGCCGGGTACTGACGTGTTCCGCCCGCTGACCGGGGAGCATGCCGGTGACGAAACGCTGCCTGGCTTATTGATCGTGCGTACGGAAGGACGTATGACATTCGCCAATGCGCCGCAGGTCGGGGAACAAATAGCGGTATTGGTGGAAACGGCAAAGCCGGCCGTCGTGATTTTTGAATGCAGCGGCATTGTCGACATCGAATATACCGCGTTGCGGGCACTGATCAATTTCGAGAGGAAACTGGCGCAGAACGGGATCGCTTTATGGGTTACCGCGCTTAATCCGGCCGCGCTCGAGGTTGTTAACCGGTCGTCGCTGGGCACAACGCTGGGCCGTGAACGCATGTTCTTCAATCTGCAGCGCGCGGTTGCCGCCTTCGAAGCGCGGGCCACCCTGGCCGGTCAACCGCAGCCGACGGTTGGCGAATCGTCCTGAGACTCGGCAAAAAAATCTTTCTGGAGTCGTGCCGCGTATTTCGGGGGCCAACTCTGATCTTGCCTGCACCCTGGTTCGCCTGAAGTCAGTCACGATATTGTCGGCCAGGCGCGGTTTCGCACCATCCGGCATGGGCTATGATGAAAGTCGCTGGTGGCCGCCGAGATGCGGTGGCGACCTGTGACATTCAAGGTAACGCAGATGCAAGTTCCCAAAGCCTTTCTGGCGCTTCTTCTTTGTCTCGCTGCCACCGGCAGCCGGGCGGACATCTACGGATTCGTCGACGGCGACGGGGTGTCGCATTTCGCGACCGAGCAGGTGGATGCCCGTTACCAATTGCTGGTGCGCGGCAACAAGTTCGGGGTCATGAACCTGGGCGTTGCCGGGAGCGGGAAGCAGCCGCAGGTCAGCCGGCTCACCGAACATCCCAACCTGAAGACCTACGAACCGCTGTTGCGGGCGGCGAGCAGCGAGTTTGCGGTGGACCTGGCCTTGCTCAAGGCGGTCGCCGCGGCGGAGTCGGGCTTTGATCCGGATGCGGTGTCGCCGAAGGGGGCGGTCGGCCTGATGCAGGTGATGCCGGCGACGGCTGAGCGTTACGGGCTGGCCGGCGACGGGAAGCGGTCGCTCGAAACCAAGCTGCGCGACCCGCAGACCAACATCCGCGTCGGCGCACGCTACCTGGCCGATCTCTTCAAGCTTTACCCGCGCCAGCAGCATCTGGTGCTGGCGTCGTACAACGCCGGCGAGGGCGCGGTGCAGCAATACCGGAACGCGATTCCGCCCTATCCCGAGACGCAGAATTACGTCGCGCTGGTGACTGAACTGCACCAGGCGTTCCGCTCGCGCGCGCTATACCGGCAGTCCGGGGTGCGGGTGGAGCGGGTGGCGCCGGAAAAGCGGCTGGCAACAAAATGACGATGGCCGGATTGCCCGGCCATCCTGCTTCGCGTTGCGCCGTCGGCCGTCAGTGCCGGCTCTGGATTTCCTCGATGTAGCCGAGCATGCCGGTCTGGATGTTGCCGGCGTTGCCTTCGTCGGTATCGATGTGCATGGCGAGGCGGAAGTTGGGATTCACGCGGACGACGACGTCGCCGAAGATCAGCTCGCGGTCGCCCTCGATGCGCACGCGGACGACGTAGTTGTCGCGCACGCGAAAGCGCATGGCGTCTTCGGGCGACATGTGGATGTGGCGCTGGGCGCAGATGACGCCGCGCTCGATCTGTGTGCTGCCGGCCGGGCCTTCGAGCGTCAGGCCGGGGGTTCCGGCGAGGTCGCCGGACTGGCGAATCGGCGGCTGGACGCCGAGCTTGAACTGCTCGGTCATGGCGATCTCGACCTGGGTTTCCTTGCGCGTCGGGCCGAGCACGCGGACATTGGCGATACGGCCCTTGGGGCCGACCAGATGCACCTTTTCCTCGCAGGCGTACTGGCCGGGCTGCGAGAGTTCGTGCATCGGCGTGAGCTGGTGACCGGGGCCGAACAGCGCCTCGACGTCGGCCTGCGCGAGGTGGACGTGGTGGGCGGAGATTTCGACCGGGATGGGCATTTCCTCCTCGGCCCTGGCTTCGAGCAGGAGCTGGTTGCGCTCGATGGCGCGCAGGGTTTCCCAGGCGACGAGTCGTTCATCGTCGTTGGCGACGACGAGGATGGCGACCGGCGAGTCGTCGGCCGAGATGACGGCGTGCGAGCCGATGTGGCCGAGGTTGCGGTTCTTTTCCTCGTCGAGCTTGATGCCCATGTAGCCGAGGCCCTGGCAGGCGAGACTGCGCACGGCGGCGCTGGTTTCGCCGATGTCGCCGGTGAAGGCGAGGACGTCGATGCCGCCCATCGCCGCGACGTAGGCGCCGATGTTCTTGCGCACCTGGTAGCAGAAGGCCTTGTGGGCGAGCAGGGCGCGGTGGTGGCCGTCGTCGGCGGCGGCCTCGATGTCGTGGATGTCGGCCGAGATGCCGGAGATGCCCTTGAGGCCGCTTTCCGTGTTGATCACGGTCGACAGCTGTTCGGGCGACATCTTGTGCTGCTCGATCAGGTGCAGCATGACGGCGGGGTCGATGCTGCCGGAGCGGCTGGGCATGATCAGGCCGTCGGTCGGCGTCATGCCCATTGTCGTGTCGACCGAACGGCCATGGTCGATGGCGCACAGCGAGGCGCCGATGCCGAGGTGGCACGAGACGATTTCGAGTTCGCCGAGCGGGCGCTTGAGGACTTCGGCGGCTTTCAGCGAGACGTAGCGGTGCGAGGTGCCGTGGAAGCCGTAGCGGCGGATGCCGTGCTGCTTGTAGAGATCGTAGGGCAGGCCGTAGAGGTAGGCGTAGGGCGGCAGCGTCTGGTGGAAGGCGGTGTCGAAGACGGCGACGTGCGGGACGCCGGGGAACTGCTTCATGGCGACGCGGATGCCGGCGGCGTTGACCGGGTTGTGCAGCGGCGCGAAGGTGGCGAGCTCCTCGATCTCGGAAATCACCGCCGGGGTGATGACGACGGAGCTGGCGAAGCGGTTGCCGCCATGCACGACGCGGTGGCCGACGGCGACGACGTCCTCGGGATGGAAGGCGAAGGCCTCGCCGAGCTGGGCGGTGGCTTCGCCGATCACCGTGAACAGCTCGGAGAGCTTGAACGGCCCGCGTTCCAGCACCTTCTGCTGCGGTCCGACGGTGACGGTGACGCATGTCGTCTGCCTGTCGGCGTTGTCGACGATGCCGTGGATGTCGGCGCCGCTTTCATGGGTGTCGTAGATGCCGAAATGGATCTGGCTGAGGCCGACGTTGAGCACGACGACCTTGCCCGGCGCGCCGGTGTGCAGCGACAGGGCGTAGGGATCGTCGGCATTGGCCACGGCGCGGGCCTGGGCGGTGACGATGTCGACCGACATGGCGCGCGTGCGGTCGGCGAGCAGGCGGGAGAGGTAGCCGACGGCCTTGGGGTTGGTCAGGATGTGGCTGTTGAAGACTTCCTGCGGGATCATCAGCACGAAGCAGCGGTTGCCGGCGATGACGTCGGCGACGATGCGGTCGCCGGTGAGCAGCGACATGACGCCGAACACGTCGCCGGCTTCGAGCTGACTGATGACGGTGCGCGTGCCGGTGTTGTCGGTCATCGAGATTTCGGCGTGGCCGCTGACGACGACGCCGATGAACTTGCCTTCGTCGCCGGTTTCGAGGATGGCTTCGTTGCCCTCATAGGTGGCGAAGCGGGACTTGATGACGATTTCCTCGACCTTGTCGGCCGGGAAGTGCTCGAACAGGCGCACCTGCTCAAGGAAGAAGCGTTTCAGATCGATTTCGCTCATGCTGGTTCTCGCTTGCAATCGGTATTTTTTTATAGGTTGAAGACTACCACTTTGCTGCATTGCAGCATAGGGGCGTTCCGTAACCGTCGGCCTGCTGTCGTTTTTTTGTCGCGGCGACCGTCGTTTTTGCGAAACTGTCACCGTTTTCTGCAAGAATTCCGGTCTTGAACAACCGCCACGATTCCGGATTCCCCATGACCTACAAAGTCTTTGTCGACGGCCAGGAAGGCACCACCGGCCTGCAGATCAACGAATACCTCGCCAAGCGCGCCGATATCGAACTGCTGAAGATCGATGCCGACAAGCGCAAGGATCTTGCCGAACGCAAGCGCCTTATCAACGCCTCCGACGTCACCTTCCTGTGCCTGCCGGACGAGGCGGCGAAGGAATCGGTGACGCTGGTCGACAACCCGGACACCTGCGTCATCGACGCCTCCACCGCGCACCGCGTCAATCCGGCGTGGACCTTCGGCCTGCCTGAACTGGCGCCGGACCAGCGCGCGAAAATCCGCGCCAGCAAGCGCATCGCCAATCCCGGCTGCCATGCCTCGGCATTCATCCTGGCGCTCAAGCCGCTGGTCGCCGACGGCCTGGTTGCGGTCGACACGCAAATTGCGGCCAATTCCATCACCGGCTATTCCGGTGGCGGCAAGTCGATGATCGCCCACTACGAAAGCCCGGCCCGCATCAATGCGCCGCGCCCCTACGCGCTCGGCCTGGCGCACAAGCACCTGCCGGAAATGCAGGCCTACACCGGGTTGACCGCAGCCCCCATCTTCCAGCCCATCGTCGGCCCCTTCTACAAGGGCCTGGCGGTCACCGCCTACCTGCACCCGAAGCAATTCTCCCGCAAGGCCGGCCCGGCGGACGTGCAGAAGCTGATGGCCGACTACTATGCCGGCGAACCCTTCATCCGCGTCGCGCCGGTCGACCTCGAAGCCAACACCGAAGGCGGCTTCTTCAACGTCGAGGCCAACAACGACACCAACCGCGTGGACCTCTTCGTCTTCGGCAACGACGAGCGCATGCTGCTCGTCGCCCGCCTCGACAACCTCGGCAAGGGGGCGTCGGGCGCAGCGGTGCAGGCGATGAACGTGCATCTGGGCGTCGAGGAGAGTCTCGGGCTGGTTTGATCGTTCGCCCTCGCGCAGGACGGGAGCCCGCCGGAAGGCGGGTTTTTGCTTTTTGGCAAGGCGGTGAGCGGCCCGATGTGGCCGCCGTCCAGTCAATACAACCGGATGGCCGTGTCGAAGTGCCAGGTCCGGCGGATCTCGATGACATCGACGTCGCGGGCGAGCGCCGGCTGGAACGGCAGATACGGGGTCTGGCTGAACACGATGCGTCGTATCGCATCGTCGATGGCCGCCACGCCGCTCGAACGGACGAATGTCACGGACTCGACCGAACCGTCGCTACGGATCGCCACCGTGACGACAGGATCGGAGTGGGGCTGTTTCACCAGTTCGCGCACCTTGTCGAACGTCATGTTGAAGTGGATTTTCTGGCTCCAGGCTTCCACGTAGCGAATGATTTCGGCATTGGGGTCGGTGCGCCCGAAGACCCGGGCGCGGCGTAAGCCGCTCGCCGAAGGTGACGGACGTGCCGCCTGCGCCGCGTCACGGCGGGCGGCCTCCTCGTCCAGTTGCCGTCCCATCGCCCGACGTATCGCATCCCGTCGAGCATCCTGCTCCTGCCGGGCGGCCGCTTGGCGGGCACCTTCCTGGCGCTCGGCCTCCAGTCGCGCCGACTCGGCGCGGGCCGCATCCTGGCGCGCCTGTTCCTGCCGGGCGGCGGCCTGGCGGGCGCCTTCCTGGCGTTCGGCCTCCAGCCGCGCAGACTCGGCCCGTGCCGCATCCTGGCGTGCCTGTTCCTGCCGTGCGGCGGCCTGGCGGGCGCTTTCCTGGCGCTCGGCCTCCAGCCGCGCAGACTCGGCCTTTGCCGCTTCCTGGCGTGCCTGCTCCTGTCGGGCGGCCGCCTGGCGGGCGCTTTCCTGGCGTTCGGACTCCAGCCGCGCAGACTCGGCCTGTGCTGCTTCCTGCCGCGCCTGCTCCTGACGGGCGGCAGCTTGGCGGGCGCCTTCCTGCCGCTCGGCTTCCAGCCGCGCAGACTCGGCCTGTGCTGCTTCCTGCCGCGCCTGCTCCTGACGGGCGGCAGCTTGGCGGGCGCCTTCCTGCCGCTCGGCTTCCAGCCGTGCGGACTCGGCATTTGCTGCTTCCTGGCGTGCCTGTTCCTGCCGGGCGGCCGCCTGTCGGGCGCTTTCCTGCCGTTCGGCCTCCAGCCGCGCAGACTCGGCCTTTGCCGCTTCCTGGCGTGCTTGCTCCTGCCCGGCGGCTGCTTGGCGGGCATTTTCGTGGCGTTCGGCTTCCAGTCGCGCCGACTCCGCGTGCGCCGCTTCCGCGGCGACTCGTTTTTGCGCCGGCGGGTCGCCCCGGGGCTGCGCCGCCGCGCCGCCCTCTCCTGAGGCTGCCGCGACGGCCGGAGCCGGCGCCGGCTCCGGCGGAGGAGGAGGCACGACGAACTCTGCTTCGTCCGACTGCTCGACGGTGATCACGGAGGGAACCGGCTTCGGCGGGGGCGCCAAACCGGGTCGTGCGGTCGCTGGTGATGTTCCGGTCGCTTTCTTAGGTTTTGGGCTCGCCTTGACCGCTGGCGTGCTTGGCGAAACGATCTTCCGGGCGGGCTGCGCCGGGCGCTGCTCGGGAGACTTGAATGTGACGACTGCCCGACCGGCGGTTATGGGTTGCCCGAGCGACGGTGGCGGCAACGGGGCCGGCGTGGTGCCTAGCTGCGAGTCCGTGGCCGGCGCCGGAACGAGCTCGACGCGCAGCAGGTCGGGCGCCTGGACCCGTCGCTCCTGCCAGGGGAAGGCGAAGCCGGGAAGGCCGAATTCCTGGCCGCTGAAGGTCAGGGTCAACAGCCATGCGTGGGCGACCAGGGAGAGCAGCAACGAAAGACGGAGCCGTCTCGCGCGATCAATCTGTTGCGGGCCGCTGCGGGCGGCTTCCATGGCGGACGCCGGCAACGGATCGGGTGGCGCTTCCGGTGCGCTGCCGGATGCCATGGTGTTCAAGCGTCCCCCACCGACAGCGGAACCTGTGCCTCGCCCATGCCGGTCACGCTACCGGCCGCTGAGCCGGTTCGGCCAATACCCATGCGCCGGACGGCAGGCCGGCAAATGTGCAAGACACTGGCTGGATGGCTTCGGTCAGCGCGAAGCCTTCGGGAAACAGCGGGGCAGCGCCGACGAAAGCGGTCTTCGCATTGGTGGGTCCATCAGCCGAGGGAAGAACGCCGCGCGGAGCACCCGCACGGACGAGGATTCCCATGGGCTGCCGGAGGCTGGCAGGGTTTGCACAGACACCGGAGTCCGTGGCCGAATCGGTATTCATGAGCCAATTATGCGGGCAGAATCAGGCGGCTGGCAACGAAACCATGTTGGCCGGTTTCGTGGAGGACTTCCGTCGGTTCCCGCAACCGGTTGCCGAATGGTCTGTCAGCGACCCTTGCTCATGGAAGGGTCATCGGGCTGGAACGGCCAAATTCCCCGCATTCGGGTGGTGCCGATGTTCAGGCGCCGTCCGCCCGCGGTGCGTCCGTCAGCCGGATCGGTCGTTGGGCGTCGTTATCGAATTCCCGTTCGTCTTCTCGCCACCGGCGGGCTTGCCGATTCCCAGCTTATCGGAGACCTTGTCGGATGCCTTGTTCAGGGCGCGGCCAGTGGCCTGCAGACCGCGCTCGATCCCATGTCCGGCCGCCTTGGCGCCGCGTTCGACGCCGTTTGCGGCAGCTTTGGCGCCGTGCTCGATCGCCGCGCCGGTTTTCTCGAGAACCGTTGGCGAGCTGGTTTCGCCCTCGCCGTTCGAAGCGGCGTGGGCGCCGGCCATGAAGGCGCAGCCGATGGCCAGCGGGAGCAGGGGCTTGAATGGATTCATCGTGATTTCGTCAGATCATGTTCATTCGCACCATATCACCATCGATCGGATTGGTCCCGGTCGAGATGTAACCTCTTGTTTCAATAATCGAAACACCGTGCCGATGGCCGCATCCGGCGGACCATGCCGATTTGCCGGCTGCCGGCGCGGTTGCGCGCCGGGCAGCCGATGGCGGGCCTGTCGCGGTCGACCGGATAAACAGGCCAAATTCCGGCATTGCCGCGCTGCTTCGCTGATGCGCTCCGGCGGCTTGACAGTGCCATGGGCAAGGATGATCCTTGTAATGTGCGATTCCGTTGGGGGTGCGGTCATGGCAAGCGTCCGGTTTCTGCTGTCCTTCCTGCTTCTCGCCTGGTTTTCCGCCTGCGCGCTAGCGGCGTCGGAAAACGGCGGCAGCGCCGCTGCCGCCAAGGCCCCGCCGACCAAGGTGCGCAGTCTCGAGATCGCCAACAAACCCTGGAAGGGCGATTTCGACGCCATGCTGGAGCGGCGGATCATCCGGGTGGCCGTTCCCTACAGCCGCTCCCTGTATTTCGTCGATCAGGGCCGCGAGCGCGGGCTGTCAGCGGAGCTGATCCGCGACTTCGAGCGCTGGGTGAACAAGAAGCACGCGAAGAAGCTCGGCAAGCGGCCGGTGACCGTCTACATCGTCGCCGCGACGCGCGACCGCCTGCTGCCTGATCTGGAAGCCGGCCTCGCCGATATAGCCGTCGGCAATCTCACGGTGACGGACGAGCGGCTCGCCATCGTCGATTTCGTCGCGCCGGATAACGAGGTGCTGAATACCGAAATCCTGGTAACCGGCCCGGCGACGCCGGAGATCAGGACTGTGGACGACCTTTCCGGCAAGACCGTGCATGTGCGCAAGACATCGAGTTACCACGCCAGTCTCGGCGCGTTGAACGAGCGGCTGCGCCGGGCGGGCAAGTCGGAGGTCAGGCTGGTCCTCGTGCCGGAGGCGCTGGAGGACGAAGACATGCTGGAGATGATGAACGCCGGCCTGCTCTCGGCCATCGTGGTGGACGACTGGAAGGCGAAGATGTGGGCGCAGGTGCTGCCGAAGATCGTGGTGCGCGAGGACATCGTGCTGCGCGAACCGACGCGGAAAGGCTGGGCGGTGCGCAAGGGGAGCCCGCAACTGGTCGCCGAACTGAACGAGTTCTACGTGACCTGGGCGCGGAAACAGGGGGTGCTGCCATATCGCCAGAAGCAGTACATGCGGACCATCAAGGCGCTCAACAGCGCCGCCGCCGAGCGTGACCGCCAGCGCTTCGAGGTGCTCATCGATGTCTTCGAAAAATACGGTGCGCGCTACAACTTCGACCCGCTGATGCTCGCGGCGCAGGGTTATCAGGAATCCACGCTGGACCAGAGCAAGAAGAGCCACGTCGGGGCGATCGGCATCATGCAGGTGATGCCGACGACCGGGAAATCGCTCAACGTGGGCGACATCGGGGTGACCGAGGCCAACATCCACGCCGGCGCCAAGTACATGGACCAGCTGATGACCCGCTATTTCACCGACGCGAAGTTCACCGAACAGAACCGCACCTTGTTCGCCTTCGCGAGCTACAACGCAGGGCCGGGCAACATTTCAAGGATGCGCAAGGAGGCGGCGAAACGCGGCCTCGATCCGGACAAGTGGTTCAACAACGTCGAGGTTGTCACTGCCGAGAAGATCGGCATGGAAACGACCACCTACGTGCGCAACATCTTCAAGTACTACGTTTCCTACAAGCTGGCGACGGATGCGGAGGAGCGGGCGGAGCAGCTGAAGCAGAAGGCGGGAATGCAGTGAGGGGGATGGAGGAAGGCGCGGGGGAGGCGGTGAGCCTTCACGTGCGGCCCGCACTCCCTGGACTCGGGGGTTTTAGCTCCGGCCGGGCCTGCGGCCCTTAACTCCGCTGTGCGGAGTTAGCCTGCGCTGAGCGCCGGATGTCACGCTTTTAGATGTAATTCACACTTCTTGGGTTCCGGCGCACCTGTCTCGAACCAAAGGGGTCAGGAACCAAAGGGTTCAGAGACAGTTCCCATTTTCGTTCTATCGCCTTTTCCATTCCAGTCACTATTCAAAATCCAAAATCCCCTTGTCCGACATGCGTCTGCGCCGGAGTTTCGACCATTTCGGCAGGCATCGGCGGCCTTCCCCGACGTCCAGAATTGTGGCGTATGCCCAACCAGGTGCAGATGGCTTCGGCAAAACGTTCGCTGCCCGAGGGCATGCCCAGTTGCAGGGCTTTCCGGATGTCATCGACCGCCTCGGCATCGAGTTCGGTTCGAAACAACTTCCTGTAGGCTGCGCGTCGTTCTTCGTCATCGCTGCCGAGTTGGCGGTAAAGGACGTGCGGGGTGAGACGCCCATTCATTTGCCCCAGCCCGTTGGCGCGGTAACTCGACCAGCGGTATTGCGCCGGGTCAGCCACCATCCCTGCCCGCACCGGGTTGAGTTCGATGTAGCGCTGGCACGCGAGGAGATAGCTTTCAGCTTGCACCACGCTGGATTTGTAGCGCCCTTCCCACAGGCTGCCGGTGCGCCGGTAGAAGCGGTTGGCGTACTGGACATAGCGGCGCCCGAGCGATTGCATGAGCCGGGACGGCGCGCCAGTCTCGGCCGGTGTCAGCAGCAGATGGACATGGTTGGTCATCAAGGCGTAGGCGTGGATGGCGCAGCCACAAGCGCGAGCTGCCTCTTCCAGCCAATGGAGATAGCAGTAGTAAAGCAGTAGTAATCTTCATCGGTGAAAAAGCACGGCTCGCGGTTGATGCCGCGCTGGACGATGTGCAGCGGGGTGTCGGCGAGCAATACGCGGGGGCGGCGGGGCATTTTTTCTAATGATTCAGAAAACTAAATGTCTCTGACCCCTTTGATTGGGAAAAAATGGTGTCCATCCTTGCGGTGTCGGTATCCAATTGAGTTCGGCGCGTGTTGTGAGATATGCGTGGCCTGCCATCAATGCGCAATCAATTTCGAATGGTGTTGCCATGATTACGTCACTCCTGAAAATATATGCTTGATCGGGTCGTAGCAATCTGTTTTATTTCGGTAGGAGTTTTGGTTCTATAGGATTGGGAGCCTTAGGTCCGCTGGAGTACTTGGGGCATGGCTCTGGCATCACCTTCTTCCGAAGGACGGTTCCATATTGGTGTTCAACATACCGATTCTCTTCCTGGACCTGCGCCACACTGTAAAAGGGTTTCAGCAACTTGCTCGCTGGGCTACCGACGATGACGTTGGCTTTGTTTAGCTCAACCGGGAATTCGGCCAAGGCAATACGTTTCCATTGACCCTTTTCGTACTTGAACAGGATTTGCGGGGGGTTGGGGCGCTGCCATTTGTTGTAGGCAATGCAGCCGGCCGGATAGGTGGCGATGTAGGGTATGCCTCTCATCACATCGAAAAGAATCAGACCCAGGCCGTTCGCTTCCGGCTCGCTGTCCCGGTAATCGGTTTTCCAGGTAATTTTTTGGTTAGAGCCAGGCAGGCTAAATGTCACAGTCTGATCCAGTGCCTCACGCTCTCTGCTCTCAATTGCCGGATACCCTCCAAGGTTATAGAAGCGCTCTGCAACAACGATTTGTCCGTCGTGTAACAATATTTCTTCTTTCCAGTTCATCGTATGACCACTAATTCCGAACAACCCTGCATGTGCATTCATGCTTATCACCAAGGCCAAAATCAAACCGATGGTGTCGGCGGTTTTTAACAGCCAATGTCTGTTATTCATGCTGCACTCCTTGATTGCTTAAAATACGAGGTGTTGGCAGCCGTTTTCGTCGGCATGGGCCCAGCTAGGGTTTTGCGTTCTTGGCCATTTTTTCCGGTTGACCGTAACAGTCGTGAATTCCGTTCTATTCTCAAATCCATTGCCTTCATTTTTCTTCCTCCACGACTTCCATCTGCCGGTTCGTGTTTGCTCCAAGCTCGATGACTTCATCCACCATCAACCCCCGTGGAATCTGGGAATTGCCTCGGACCCTGTAGACGCTCCGAAGCCTTAAATTTCGGCAAAAGGAGAGGTCATGGGCAGAAAGCGTTACGCAAATGACATCTCTCCGGTAGAGTTCGAGAATCAGTATTTCAACCGGCTACGGAGTGTCTAAGAATACCGGGGCGATTCCAATTGGGTATTCTCCGGACAGGCTGATGTCAGGTCAATTTCGCCATAGGCGCAGACGATCCCGTCCGGACCTCGGCGACTAGCTTCGTCCAGCCCAGTTTGGCCGTAGCGTTCAGTACGCTAGGTTGCTTGAACGTGCGCCAGGGATTCACAAACATATTGAAGAGTATTCCGGAGATCCAGACGCACGCTGTTTGCTTTGGCGAGCTACAACTCGGGGCCCGGCAATATTTCAAGGATGGCCTGCGGCCCTTAGCCCCGCTGCGCGGAGTTAGCCTGCGCTGAAACCCTGGGTGTTACGCCTTCACGTGAAGGCCACACTCCTTGGACTCGGGGTTTTCCCACCACCAGCGTCCTGAGCGGACGTCTTCCCCAAGCGAGATCGCGCGGGTGCACGGTGCGCAGCCGATGCTCGGGTAGAACTTGTCGTGCAGCGCGTTGTAGGGCACGGCATGCCGCTTGATGTAGGTCCAGACTTCCTTTTCGCTCCAGTCGGCGAGCGGGTTGAATTTTTCGAGGCCGTTGCCGTCGTCGTATTCGCGGAAGGGCAGGCCGACGCGGGTGGCTGCCTGCTGGGCGCGCAGGCCGGTGATCCAGGCCTTCTTGCCGGCGAGGGCGCGGCGTAGCGGTTCGACCTTGCGCATGAAGCAGCAGCCCTTGCGCAGTTCGATGGATTCGTAGAAGGCATTGATGCCGTTGGCGCGCACGTAGGTCTCGACGGCTTCGGACTGCGGGAAGTAAATCTTGAGCTTGAGGCCGTATTGCTGCTGCACAGCGGCCATCAGGTCGTAGGTTTCGAGCGGCAGGCGGCCGGTGTCGAGGCTGAAGATTTCGATCGGCAGGCCGGACTTGACGATCAGGTCGGTTAGCACCATGTCCTCGGCACCGAGGCTGTTGGCGAAGGCGGCCGGCGACCACTGGCCGGCGATGTCGGCGAGCAGCGCCTGCACGGCGGTAGACTTGGTCGCGACGCTGGCGGTCAGTTCGGGGGTGATGTTGAGCAGGCTCGGGGTCATGGCGGGCTTATCGTGGCAATCAGGCGCGGCGGCGGAAATGGGGTTGCGGCTGGCTGGTCGAGGCCTGATAGGCGTCGCCGAAGGTGGTGAAGCCGGCGGCGATGGCGTAGACCACATCCTTCTCGCCCTTCAGGGCATAGGCGTCGAAACCGACACGGCGCATGAAGAAAAGCTGGTCGTGCAGGACGTCGCCGACGGCGCGTAGTTCGCCCTGGTAGTGGTAGCGCTGGCGCAGCAGGCTGGCCGTCGAGTAGCCGCGGCCATCGACGAATTTCGGGAAGTCGACGGCGATGACGATGAAGTAGTCGAGGTCGCCGGCGATGTCCTCGATGCGGTCATCCCCCTTGAGCAGCAGGCCGATGCGCTTGTGGCAGGAGACGATCTCGGCCTTGCGCGCCTGCCAGACGGCGAGCGGGAAGATGATGTCGCCGGCAGGCAGGACGACGCTTTCCGGCGTTTCGCCTTCGGCCAATTCCAGCGTTTTCCAGGGGTCGACCGCAACTGCCTGGTTCTTGATAATGTGGGCCATCATGCAGCCTCCTTCTGTGCGACCTTCGCCTTGCCGTGGGCACGGCCTTCGTAAACGCGGTTCTTGAACGGGTCGATGCCGATGCGGTCGAGGGTGTCGAGGAAGCGCTCGTCAGCATGGCGGTTCTCGATATAGACCTTGATGATCTTGTCAACGACATCGGGCATTTCCTCGGCCGAGAACGAGGGGCCGATGACCTTGCCAAGCTTCGCGTCGTTGCCCTGGCGGCCGCCGAGCGTGACCTGGTAGAACTCGGCGTCGTTCTTGTCCACGCCGAGCACGCCGATGTGGCCGACGTGATGGTGGCCGCAGGCGTTCATGCAGCCGGAGATGTTGAGGTCGATCTCGCCGATGTCGAACAGGTAGTCGAGGTCGTCGAAGCGCTGCTGGATGGCGGTGGCGATGGGGATCGACTTGGCGTTGGCGAGATCGCAGAAATCGCCGCCCGGGCAGCAGATGATGCCGGTCAGCAGGCCGATGTTCGGCGTCGCCAGGCCCGCGGCCTTGGCCTTCTGCCAGACTTCGTAAAGGTCGGACTGCTTCACGTCGGCGAGGATGATGTTCTGCTCGTGGCTGATGCGCAGTTCGCCGAAACTATAGCGGTCGGCGAGGTCGGCGACGGTTTCCATCTGCTCGGAGGTGATGTCGCCCGGTGCGATGCCGTGCGGCTTGAGCGAGAGGGTGACGGCGGCGTAGCCGGCGACCTTGTGCGGGTGGGTGTTGCGGTCGACCCACTTTTGAAAGGCTTTTTCGTCGGGCAGCGCGACGTCGCCGACGGCGGCGTAGGCGGGCGCCGCGAAGTGTGCGGCGACGCGGTCGTATTCGGCCTGGGTGAGGGTCGCCGGGCCGTCCTTGAGGTGCGCCCATTCGGCTTCCACTTGTCTGGCGAATTCCTCGACGCCGAGCGCTTGGACGAGAATCTTGATGCGCGCCTTGTAGGCGTTGTCGCGGCGGCCGAAGCGGTTGTACACGCGCAGGATGGCCTCGCAATAGGTGAGGATGTCCTGCCAGGGCAGGAAGTCGCGGACGATCTGGCCGCGGATCGGCGTGCGGCCGAGACCGCCGCCGACGATCACGGTGAAGCCGACCTGGCCGTCTACCTCCTTCAGGTGCAGGCCGATGTCGTGGAACCAGGTGACGGCGCGATCCTCGCGGGTGCCGGAAATGGCGATCTTGAACTTGCGCGGCAGGAAGGCGAATTCGGGGTGGAAGGTGCTCCACTGACGCAGGATCTCGGCCAGCGGACGCGGGTCGATCACCTCGTCGGCGGCAACGCCGGCAAACTGGTCGGTGGTGACGTTGCGGATGCAGTTGCCGGAGGTCTGGATGGCGTGCATCTCGACCTCGGCCAGGTGCGCTAGCATGTCGGGCACGTCCTCGATCTTCGGCCAGTTGAGCTGCAGGTTGTGGCGCGTCGTGAAGTGGCCGTAGCCGCGGTCGTAGGTGCGGGCGAGGAAGGCCAGCTTGCGCAGCTGGGCCGAATTCAGCATGCCGTAGGGCACGGCGATGCGGAACATCGGCGCGTGGCGTTGCACATAGAGGCCGTTCTGCAGGCGCAGCGGGCGGAACTCGTCGTTGCTCAGCTCGCCCGATTTCCAGCGGCGGACCTGATCGCGGAACTGCTCGACGCGCTCGTTGACGAGTTGGCGGTCGATGGCATCGTATTTGTACATCGTACTTCCTTAAGCAAAGACCAGCTTGCTGCCGATCAGCACAAGCATGGAGGCCAGGATGCGGCGCAGGATGTGCTCCGGCACCTTGGCGGAAACGTGGGTGCCGAGCCAGATTCCGGGCAGCGAACCGAGCAGCAGCGCGCCGAGCAGCGACCAGTCGACGCCGCCGAGCATCCAGTGGCCGAGGCCGGCGACGAGGGTGAGCGGCACGGCGTGCGCCACGTCCGATCCGACAATGCGGACCGGCGAAAGTTTGGGGTAGAGGAAGAACAGCGCGGCGACGCCGAGGGCACCGGCGCCGACCGACGAGATCGTGACCAGCACGCCGAGGATGGCGCCGACGGCGACCGTGATCTTGCCCAGGCAGCACTGGCGCAGCGCAGAGTCCTCGTGCTTGCTGGCGTAGTCGCGCAGCTTGCGGCCGAACAGGATGGCGATGGCGGTGAGCAGCAGGGCGAAGCCGAGGCCATTGGAAATCACGGCGCCGATGGCGTTGCTGCCCTTGGGCAGTTGCGACAGGATGTAGATGGTGATGGCGGCGGCCGGGATGCTGCCGAGCGCCAGGCGGCCGGTGATCGCCCAGTCGATATGCCCCTTGCGGCCGTGCGCGATGGTGCCGCCGGCCTTGGTCAGCGCCGCGTAGAGCAGGTCGGTGCCGACCGCGGTGGCCGGATGCACGCCGAAGACCAGCACCAGCAGCGGCGTCATCAGCGAGCCGCCGCCAACGCCGGTGAGGCCGACGATGGCGCCGACGGCAAAGCCGGAAAGGGTGTAGAGGGGATCCATGGCGCGCATCGTAGCAGTGGCCATTTGAAACAAAAAGAATATTGGGTTAGATTGTTATATCCATGAGTTATTAAGCGCCGCCATGAAACTTCAGCAACTGCGTTACATCGTCGAGATCCAGCGCCAGGGCCTCAATGTCTCGGAGGCGGCGGAGTCGCTCTACACCTCGCAGCCGGGCATTTCCAAGCAGGTCAAGCTGCTCGAGGACGAGCTTGGTATCGCCATTTTCGAGCGCAGCGGCAAGCGCTTCACCGGCGTCACCGAGCCGGGCCGGGTGGTGCTGGCGATCGCCGAGCGCATCCTGCGCGAAGCCGAGAACCTGAAGCGCGCGAGTTCCGAATTCGCGACCGGCGACAGCGGGCGTCTGGTGCTGGCCGCCACGCACACCCAGGCGCGCTACGCGCTGCCCGTCGTGGTTCGCGATTTCGTCGCCCGCCATCCCAGCGTCAAGTTGGAGATGCACCAGGGCAGCCCGACGCAGATCGCCGAGTGGGTGCTGGCCGGCGACGCCGACATCGGCATCGCCACCGAGGCGCTCGACCAGTATCCGCAGCTGATCACGCTGCCGGTGCGCCAGTGGAGCCATTGCGTGATTGCGCCCGAGGGCCATCCGATCCTCAAGTCGGCGCCGCTGTCGCTGGCCGAGCTGGCGCGCTGGCCGCTGATCACCTACGACACCGCGTTCACCGGCCGCTCGCGCATCAACCGCGCCTTTGAGCGCATCGGCGTCTCACCCAACGTCGCGCTGACCGCCCTCGACGCCGACGTGATCAAGACCTACGTCAGCCTTGGCCTCGGCCTCGGCATCATTTCGGCGCTCGCCTTCGACGCGCAGCGCGACAGCGGGCTGGTCGCGGTCGACGCCGCGCACCTGTTCGAATCCAACACGACGCGGCTGGCCCTGCGCCGCGGCACCTACCTGCGGCGCTGCGACTACGACCTGATCGCCCTGTTCGCCCCGCACCTGTCGCAGCGCGTGGTCGAGATGGCGATGCAGGGCGGTGGCGCGGAATATCAGTTGTAGGGGGTGATCGGCGGCCGCATGCGCGGCGCCGTGTCGCGCAGGATCAGGGCGGGGGCGGAAAAGGGCGCCAGCCGTTCGAGAAAATCGAGTAGTTCGAGCACCGGCGAGTTGCGGAAGAAGCGGGCGGCCGGCGTTTCCATCCAGATGCGGTCGGCGTATGCCAGCAGGTCGTAGGGGCGGTCGCCGAAACCGTCGCCGTCGCCGTCGAAGCCTTCGTAGCCGTCCCAGTAGTTGCCCCACCAGGTGTCGTTCAGCGGGTCGCCGTCGCCGATGACGGTGACCGGCCACAGGTTGCTGCGGAAGGTGTTGGCGATGGCGATGTGGCCGCCCTTGGCACCATAGAAATAGACGCCGGTGATGTTGTGGGCAACCAGGTTGCCGATGAAGACGATGCGGTTGGTGGGGTTCATCGGCGAGTCGGCCATGATGCCGTGCGCGCAATGGACGATCTCGTTGTTCTCGACCAGCGCCGCCGAGGTCTCCTTGAGCGCGATGCCGGCGCCGGAAGCGTCCATCGCATGCAGGATGCGGTTGTTGCGGATGGTCAGGCCGTCGGAATTGAGGGCGATGATGCCGGTCGAGTTCATTTCGAGATGGTTGCGGTCGACCAGGCTGCGATGGGCAAAAAGGAAGTTGAAGGCGCGCCGGCTGTCACGGATGGTGTTGCCGGTGAAGCGGTTGCGCGGCGAGTTGGTCACCGTCACGTCTCGGATCTGCGCGATGTCGTTGTCCTCGATGCGGTTGTGCGTGCTGTACCACAGGCGCAGGCCGTCGCCGCGGTCGGCGGAATCGACCGGGCGCGAGCGGATGCGGTTGCCGCGCACGACGCTGTTGCTGGTCCGGTGCAGCGAAATGCCGAACAGCACATCCTCGATCACGTTGTTCTCGATCAGCAGTGCACTGCCCTCGGCCATCAAGCCGCCGTCGAGCTGGTCGTGCGAGTCGCCGCTGTTGCGCAGGGTCAGGCCGCGCAGCGTGACGCGGTCGGCGCGGACGGTGAGGACGGTGCCGTGGCCGCCGGCGTCGATGACGACCTGGCCGTCGCCTTCCAGCGTCAGCGGCTTGGAAATGACGGCCGGCCCCTCGTAGACGCCGGGCGGCAGGCGAATGCTCGCGCCCGGCAGGGCGGTGTCGAGCCAGGGCTGGAGCGGCAGCGCGGCGAGCGCCGGCAGCGCTTGGCCGAGGCAGAGGAAAAGGGCAAGGCGAAAAAGGCGCATCAGGGCGCAATTTAGCTGCCGGGGCCAGCTTCTGGCGTGAATCTGCATCAAGTTTTGCGCCGATCCCCCGCGCTGGCGATATAGAATGCTGCCTTGGCCCTGTCTCCGGAATGGTCTTTCGCGTCGCCGCCGCCTTCCGGACGTGGATTCCCGCTGCATCCCAGTGATCGCCCATGTCGATGGCTTCTTTCCGGTGCGCCTTCCTTTTCAGCCTGAGCCTGGCCTGCTGTCTGCTCGCCGGTACGGCGCGGGCAGAAGCGCCGGCGCTCCGCGTGGCGGTGCTGGAAGAGTCGCCGCCGCTCGGCTACCGGGATGCCAACGGCAACCTGACGGGATTCGCCACCACCATCGCCCGCGCCCTGTGCACCGAAATCGGCGCCCGCTGCGAATTCGAGGCGACCCGGCTCGACTCGCTGATCGACCGGGTGGCGGCCGGGTACTTCGACATCGCCGCCATCGGCCTGCTCAACACGCCGGAGCGCAGCCGCAAGGTCGTATTCACGAAGCCGGTCTACCGTTCGGTGACCCTGTGGGTCGCCCGCCCCGGCATCCAGCCCGGCGACGTCGCGGCGCGCGTCTCGATCTTCCGCGGCTCGGCCCATGAAACCTACGCCCGAGCCCAGCGCTGGCAGGTGATCGGCGCCCAGAACGAAGTGCAGATGATCGAACAACTGGCCGCCGGCGTGGCCCAGGCGGCCATCGTGCCGCTGATGACCAGCCTCAGCCTGCGGCGGCATCCGCTGTTCCAGCAGCTCGGCCTCAGCGCAAGCGTGCTGCAGCAGCCGGAACTGGCCGGCAACGCCTCGTTCGCCATCAATCCGCAGCGCGCCGAGCTCAAGGAAGTGCTCGACGTCGCGCTGGAGAACATCAAGCGCAACGGTACCTACGACCGCATCAACACGGAATTCCTGCCCTTCCGGGTCGAGTGACGCAGCGTCACAGAACGATCTGCGACCCCAGTTCGACGACGCGGTTCGACGGAATCCGGAAGAAGGCGGTGGCGCTGCCGGCGTTGCGGAACATGGCGACGAACAGCAGTTCGCGCCAGTAGGCCATTTCCGAGCCGAGCCTGGGGATCAGCGTTTCGCGGCCGAGGAAGAACGAGGCGTCCATCATGTCGATGTGCAGCCCGGCGTCGGCGCACAGGGCGAGAGCCGCCGGGATGTCAGGTTCGTCCTTGAAGCCGTACTGGACGATGACCTGCGCGAAATTGCCGGGCAGCCGATGCACTTCGACGCGGTCGATATCCGGCACGCAGGGCACGTCGAAGACGCTGACGCTGAGGATGATGACCTGCTCGTGCAGCGTCTTGTAGTGCTTGAGGCTGTGTAGCAGGGCGTGCGGGACGGCATCCGGTGCCGGGGTCATGAAGATCGCGGTGCCGGGCGTGCGCGCGACGCCGCCGGCCGCAATATCGTCGATGAAGGGCCTGAGTTCGAGCGCATCGGCGGCGAGCCGGCTGTGCAGCAGTTCGCGGCCGCGCTTCCAGGTCGTCAGGAGAATGAAGACCGCCAGGCCGAAGGCCAGCGGGAACCAGCCGCCGTCGGGAATCTTGATCGAATTGGCGAGGAAGAAGCCGAGGTCGATGCAGATGAAGGGCAGCGCCCCGAGCACGGCGCGCAGCGGGCTCCACTGCCACAGGCGCACGGCGACGGCGATGGCCAGGAGGTTGGTGATCAGCATGGTGCCGGTGACCGCGATGCCGTAGGCCGCCGCCAGGTTCGACGAACTGCCGAAGCCGACGACGAGGGCGATGATGGCGACCAGCAGCAGCCAGTTGAGCGCCGGCAGGTAGATCTGGCCGATTTCCTCGTCGGAGGTGTGCTGCACTTCCAGGCGTGGCGTGTAGCCGAGCTGGATGGCCTGCCGGGTGATCGAAAAGGCGCCGGAAATGACGGCCTGCGAGGCGATGACCGTGGCGACGGTGGCGAGGACGACCAGTGGGTAGAGCGCCCAGTCCGGCGCCAGCAGGTAGAACGGATTTTCGATGGCGGCCGGGTCGGCTAGCAGCAGCGCGCCCTGGCCGAAATAGTTGATGAGCAGGGCCGGCAGCACGTAGCCCAGCCAGGCATACTGGATTGGTTTCGCGCCGAAATGGCCCATGTCGGCGTAGAGCGCCTCAGCGCCGGTGATGCAGAGGACGACGGCGCCCAGCGCGAAGAAGCCGAGCGCCGAATTGCCGAGCAGGAAATTGACCCCGTACAGCGGGTTGACCGCAGCAAGCACCGCCGGATGGCGGACGATGGCCAGGGCGCCGAACACGGCAAGGGTGGCGAACCAGAGCACCATGATCGGTCCGAACAGGGCGCCGACGCGCGCCGTGCCGTGGCGCTGGAAGAGGAAAAGGCCGACGACGATGGCGAGCGTGATCGGCAGGATGTAGGGCTTGAAGGTGGGCGTGATCAGTTCCAGGCCCTCGACGGCGGAGAGCACCGAGATCGCCGGTGTGATCACCCCATCGCCATAGAACAGGGCGGCGCCGAAGAGGCCGAGGGCGACCAGCAGGCGCTGCCGGCGCGAGGCCGGGTCGCCGTTGTGCAGGGCCAGCGTCATCAGGGCGATGATGCCGCCTTCGCCCTTGTTGTTGGCGCGCATGATGAAGGCCACGTATTTCAGCGTGACGACGACGATCAGCGACCAGAAGAACAGCGACAGGATGCCCAGCACGTTGTCGGGGTTGATCGGCACCGGATGGTGCGCGCCGCCGAACACCTCCTTGATGGCGTAGAGCGGGCTGGTGCCGATGTCGCCATAGACGACGCCGAGCGCGGCCAGGGTCAGCGTCGCCAGACGCTTGTTGTCTTGCGTTTGCATGGAGTTTCCTTCAGGGCTGGAAGCGGTAGCCGACCCCGGTTTCGGTCAGAAAGTGTTTGGGCTGGGTCGGGTCGTCCTCGAGCTTCTGGCGCAGGTGGCCGACATAGACGCGCAGGTAGTGGCTGCTCTCGACGTAGGACGGACCCCAGATTTCGCGCAGCAGGTTGCGCTGGGTCAGCACCTTGCCGGGGTGGCCGAGCAGGGTGGCCAGCAGGCGGTATTCGATGGGCGTCAGGTGCACCGCCTCGCCGGCCCGGGAAACCCGCCTCTGGGAGAGGTCGACCGTGACCGTTCCGAACTCGACGACCGGCGTCACCGCCTCGCCGCTGCGGCTGCGCCGGCGCAGCAGGGCGCGCACGCGGGCGCGCAGTTCGCCGACGCTGAAGGGCTTGGTCAGGTAGTCGTCGGCACCGGCGTCGAGGGCATCGATCTTGTCGTTTTCCTGCGAACGCGCCGAGAGAATGAGGACTGGGACGTCAGACCAGCCGCGCAGGTCGCGGATCAGGTCGATGCCGTTGCCGTCCGGCAGGCCGAGATCGAGGATCAGCAGGTCCGGCTTGCGCGACCCCGCCTCGATCAGGCCGCGGGCGACGGTTTCCGCCTCGATCACCTGACAGCCTTCCTCCTCGACGGCGACCCGGACGAAACGGCGTATCGGCTTTTCATCCTCGATCAGCAGGACCTTGGGGGCGGGCGCGTTCATGCCTTTTCCTCCTCCAGCACCGGCGGCACGCCGCGCGGCAGGGTGAAGCGGACACTGGCGCCGCCGGCCGGGCGGTTTTCGGCGCCGATGGTGCCGCCGTGCGCTTCGACGATGGCGCGGCAGATCGCCAGCCCGAGCCCGCTGCCCGGCTTGCCGGCGGCGCCGGTGCCACGTGCGAACATGTCGAACAGCGCATCCAGGTTGCCGGCCGGGAAACCCGGGCCGTGATCGCCGACCCGGATTTCGACGCTGTCGCTGCCCAGGGCGGCGGTGATTTCGATGTCCGTGCCGGCCGGCGCGTACTTGGCGGCGTTTTCCAGCAGGTTGCAGAACACGCGTTCGAGCAGCACCGCGTCGAACTCGAGGAGCGGCAGGTCGGCGGGCAGGGCGACACGGACCGGATGGCCGGCGAGCGCGTTGCCGAGCAGCTTGATGCTGGCGCCGATGACTTCCTCGAGCGGCTGCCACTCGCGGCCCAGGGTGACGTTGCCGGCGTTCAGCCGGGCCATGTCGAGCAGGTTGCCGACCAGGCCGGCCAAGCGGGCCGCCTGCTCGTGCATGGCCTGCGCCGTTTCCAGGGCGGGCGGCGGCAGGGTCGGGCGGATCAGGAACAGCGAGTCGGCGAGGCCGACCAACGCCGTAAGCGGCGTGCGCAGGTCGTGCGAGAGGGCGGAAAGGATGGAGCCGCGCAGCCGTTCGGAAACCATGTCGACCTGCGCGGCCTGCGCCACATCGACGTAATGCAGGCGTTCGACGGCAATGGCGACCAGTGACGCCAGGGCTTCGAGCAGGGCGAGGTCTTCCGGCGACAGGTCGGGCGAAGCGGGTGCGCAGGCAACCGCCAGCACGCCGCGCACCCGCATCGAGGCGCGCAGCGGCAGGTAGAGCGAGGCGTAGCCGCTGCCGGCGATCTCGTTGTCGCGGACCGGCTGCCCGCTGTCGAGCGCCACCCGGGCGAGGTGCGGCTCGCAGCGGAAGCCGTCGGCGGGCGCCGCCTGAGTCAGGGCGCCGACGGTATCGGGCAGCAGCACGGTTGCCTCGGCTGCGAGTTGCATGCGGATGTATTGGCGGGCGATGTCGATCACCTGCTCGACGGCGATCGTGCCGGCCAGCTGGCGGGCCACATCGTAGAGCGCCCGGGTGTTCCGCTCGCGGGCCTGCGCCTCGTGCGCCTTCTGCTTGAGGCCGGCGGCCAGCTGGCCGACGACGAGGGCGGTCGCCAGCATGACGGCGAAGGTCACCAGGTACTGGATGTTGCTGACCGCCAGCGAGAAGCGCGGCGGCACGAAGAAGATGTCGAACAGGAGAACGCTCAGCACCGCCGCCAGGATGGCGGCGCCGCGCCCGAGGCTGACGGCGATGAGCAGTACCGTGAGCAGGAAGAGCATCACGATATTGGCGAGGTCGAGATGACCGAGCAGCGGCGTCGCCAGCAGCGTCGTCGCGGTACAGGCCAGCACCGTGAGCAGGCCGCGCTGCCAGGGGGCGAAACGTTCCGCCTTGTGCATGGCCAGTTTGCCTTCGCTTTGCATGGATTGCGTCCGCTGGTTCAGTGCTTCCAGACTAGGTTACCGGTCGTAAAAATGCTGCAGATTCTGGCAAGGCCGCCGTAAAAATGTTGTAAAGATTGAAACTGGAAACCGCACGGCCTGTTCCGGGGCCGGAAATGAAAAATGCCCGCCGGTGAGGGCGGGCATTTCAGGGGGCGGGGCAGGTCGCTTAGTTGACCTTGGCGCCTTCGCGCAGTTTCTTGACCAGGGCCTCGACCTGCTGCTGGCTGGCGCGCTGCTGCAGTTGCGGCTTGACCTGCTCGTAGGGCGGCGGGGTCAGCGGGCGGGTGTCGTCGAGCTGGATGACGTGGTAGCCGAAATCGGTCTTGACCGGCGTCTTGGTGTATTCGCCCTTCTTCAGCTTGGTCATCGCCTCGGAGAACGGCTTGACGTAGGCGTTGGGGGCGCTCCAGCCGAGTTCGCCGCCGTTGTCCTTGGAACCGGGATCCTTGGACTGCTTGGCGAGGTCGGCGAACTTGTCGCCCTTTTCGAGCTTGGCGATGATGCCCTTGGCTTCGTCCTCGCTCGCCACCAGGATGTGCCTGACCTTGTATTCGGTGGTGCCGAGGCTGGCCTTGATCGCTTCGTAGTCCTTCTTCAGCTTGTCTTCGCTGACCGGGTTAGCGCGCACGTAGTCGGAAAGATAGGCGCGGATCAGCACGGCCTGCTTGGCGAGTTCCATCTGGCCCTGGATTTCCGGCTTCTTGTCGAGGCCCTTCTTCTTGGCTTCCTGGGTCAGCAGTTCACGACGGACCAGTTCTTCCTTGACGGCGTTCTGCAGTTCCGGGGAATCCGGCGCACCCTGCGCCTTCTGCTCGGCGACGAAGGCGTTGTAGGTGTTTTGCGAGATGGCCTGGCCGTTGACCGTGGCCACGGTGCCGGCGGCGCTGCCCTTGTCGGCGGCGAGGGCCGGGGCGGAAACGATGGCGCTGGCGACCAGCAGAGCGGCCAGACGGGAGAGCTTGATCATTAGGTTTTCCTTACTCGGGGGGTAAAAACGTGAAGATTATACTTCGTCGGGTGAAAATGCACGGATGCTGAGGGCATGGATGCGTCCGCGCATCAGGTCGCCGACCGCTGCGTGGATGAGACGGTGGCGCTTGACCGTATTCTGACCGGCGAAGGCGGCGGCGACTATGGTGATTTTGTAATGGCCGCCTTCCTTGGCGCCGGCGTGGCCGGCATGCAGGTGCGATTCGTCCTCGATGGCGAGCGATTGCGGCGCCAGCGCCGCCAGGCGTTCGCGCAGCAGGGCGGCGGTTTCGGCGCTCACGCCGGCAGGACCTTTTTGAACGGCTTGATGGTCACTTTTTCGTAGACGCCGGCGGCGACGTAGGGGTCGGCATCGGCCCAGGCCCGGGCGGCGGCCAGCGAGGCGAACTCGGCGACGATGACGCTGCCCGAGAAGCCAGCCGGGCCGGGGTCGGGCGAGTCGATCGCCGGGCAGGGGCCGGCCAGAATCAGGCGGCCGTCGGCCTGCAGCGCCTGCAGGCGCTCGACGTGGGCGGGGCGGGCGAGCATGCGCTGATCGAGCGTGCCGGGACGATCTTCACCGATGATGACGTAAAGCATTTACTGTTTGTCCTCGACATATTTCGACAACATGAGGCCCTGCCCGAGCACGAACAGGAGCAGCAAGCCCATGCCGCCGAAGAGTTTGAAATTGACCCAGGTATCGGTCGGGAAGTTGAAGGCGACGATCAGGTTGAGCGCGCCCATGAACAGGAAGAAGGCGATCCACGAGAGGTTGACCTTGCCCCACACCGGCTCGGGCAGCGTCAGCTGCTCGCCGAGCATCGCCTTGATCGGGTTCTTTTTGAGCACCAGCGCGGCGAAGGCCATGCTGCCGGCAAACACCCAGTAGAGGATGGTCGGCTTCCACTTGATGAAGGTCTCGTCCTGGAAGACGAGGGTCATGCCGCCGAAGACGACGACCAGCACCAGGCTGACCCACAGCATCCTGTCCACCTTGCCGTGGCGGAAATGGACCCAGGCGATCTGGGCGATGGTGGCGAGGATGACGACGATCGTCGCCAGCAGGATGGGCGCCTGCTTGGCGTCGACCGCGGCGCTGCCGAGCAGCGTGCCGACCAGATGGGCGGCGGATTCCGGATTGTTGCCGGAAACCTTGAAGGTGACGAAAAACAGGATGACGGGGAAAAGGTCGAAGAGCAGTTTCATGGCGGCGAATTATATACCCGCGCCCTCGGGCAGCCGGAGATGGGCGGCCGCGTCGGCCGGCCGAGCGCCCGGCAGGTGCGGCACGCAGCCGAGCAACGGCACGCCGAGGCGCTGTTCGAGCGCGGCGATGTTTTCCGCCCGGCGCGGCATCGCGGGGTCGATGCAGTTGGCGACCCAGCCGGCGAGTTTGAGACCGCGCGCGGCGATCGCCTCGGCGGTGAGCAGCGCGTGGTTGATGCAGCCGAGGCGCAGGCCGACGACGAGGATCACCGGCAGGCCGAGGGCGACCGCAAGGTCGGCGCTGTCGCAGTCGACGCCGAGCGGGACGCGAAATCCGCCGACGCCCTCGACGATGACCAGGTCGGCCTGTTGCCGGGCCTGCTCGCAGGCGGCCAGGATCGGCGCGAAGTCGATGACGACGCCTTCCTCGGCAGCGGCGATGTGCGGCGCGATGGCGGCGGCGAGGCACCAGGGATTGACGATCGCGCGCGGCAGGACGACGTTGCTGGCGGCGCGGATGCTCTCGACATCCTCGTTGCGGCCGGCGGCGTCGGTCCCGGCGGCCACCGGCTTGATCCCGGCGGCCCGGAGGCCGCGCTGCGCGGCATGGTGGAGCAGGGCGCAGGTGACGAAGGTCTTGCCGATTTCGGTGTCGGTGCCGGTCAGGAAATAGGCTTGGCTCATTTGCGGGCGTAGAGGTAGGTGACGTCGTAGGTGAGCGGCAGGCCGGCCGGCGTGCGCAGCGTTTCGCAGGCGGCCTCGGCGCGGGCGAAGGTGGCGCGGCTCATCAGGCTGGTGCGGCGGCCGCTGCCCAGCTGGTTGGCGCCGATCGCCTTGACCGCCCGGAGCAGCGTCCGGAAGTCCGGGTAGTGGGCGATTTCCAAGCCATTTTGCACGTCGACCGCAGCCAGGCCAGCGGCGGCCGCCAGTTGGCGAACTTCGGCCGGGCTGTGGAAGGCGAGCGTGTGATGGTACTCGTCGACGCCGGCGAAGGCGGTGCGCAGTTCGTGGAAGGTCGCCGGGCCGAGGCTGGCGAGCGCGAGCCGGCCGCCGGGCCGCAGCACGCGCCGCGCTTCGGCCAGCGCCCGCGCCAGGTCGCACCATTGCACGGCGAGGCTGGACCAGTAGAGGTCGATGCTGGCGGCGGCCAGCGGCAGGTCTTCAAGGTCGCCGGCGAGGCGGTGGCAGGGCGTGGCGACGCGCTGCAGCATGGCCGACGAGAGATCGAGCGCAATGGCCTCGGCGGCGGGAAAGCGCGCCTGCAGCAGGGGGTGGGCGAAACCCGTGCCGCAGCCGGCATCGAGCAGGCGGGCGACCGCCGGCAGATCCGGCAGCCGTTCGGCGAGGCGGGCGCACACGTGGCGCTGGACGGTGGCGGCGCTGTCATAGGTCGGCGCGGCGCGCTCGAACGACTGGCGGACGCGCGCCTTGGACGGCTTATGGTCGGTTTTCATTCGGCGCGCGGATCACGTTGGCTCGGCCGGCGCAGGGAGGCAAGGCGCAAGGTGCCGGGAATGGCAGTTCCATTCCCGGGCCGGGCAGCGCCGTCGCCAGCGCCGGCCAGGCCAACCCGGAGGGCCGGAGCATGACGTGAACGGAAACCGACCCTAGTCATTCAGGAAGCTGCGCACCCGGGCGAGGAAATCGTCCGGACGCGAGATGAACGGGGCGTGCGCGCATTCGGCGAAGGCGGCGAGCTGCGCGCCGGGGATCAGCGCGGCGAGCGCCTCGGCGGCAGATAGCGGCATCAGCGGGTCGGCGGCGCCGTGGACGAGCAGGGTCGGCGCGGCGACCTGCGGCGCGGCGGGGCGCAGGTCGACATCGCGCAGCCAGTCGAGGCCGGTAGCCAGCGTGGCGGCCGGCGGAAGTGGGTCGGCGAGGTCGAGCAACTGGCGCGTCACCTCCTTGCTGCGCGCATCGCCGCGGTTGAAGCCGCCGACAAAGCGCGGCAGCATGGCCTCGACGTCGGCGGCAATGCCGGCGGCGAATTCGGCCAGCATGTCCGGCGGCATGGCGTGCGGCCAGCCGTCGCGCTGGACGAAGGAGACGGTGCCGGCGACCAGCACCAGCCGGCCGACCTTGTGCGGGGCGCGGGCGGCGACGGCGAGCGCCAGCTGGGCACCGAGCGACCAGCCGCAGAGCGTGGTGCCGGGTTTCAGGCGGGCGGCGATGTCGTCGGCGGCGGCGTCGAAATCGCCGATCAGCGGCGCATCGCCGTAGCCGGGCAGGTCGAAAATCCGCCCGTGCAGCGCGTCGACCGCAGCATTCAGCGGGCCGCGGCCGAGGCACCAGCCGGGGAGGAAAACGAGGGGAGCGGTCATGACAGTTCCTTGAGAGCGCCGATCAGACGGGCGATATCGGCTTCGGTATGGGCGGCGGAGACGGAGATGCGCAGGCGGGCGGTGCCCTTGGGGACGGTCGGCGGGCGGATCGCCGGCACCCACAGGCCGCGCTCCCAGAGCGCCGTCGCCAGGGCCAGCGCCGCCTCGTTGTCGCCGACGACCAGCGGCTGGATGGCGGTCGGCGAGGGCAGCAGCCGCCAGCGCAGGCCGCCCAGCCCATCGCGCAACTGGGCGATGCGGGCAAACAGGTTGGCACGCAGGGCGTCGCCGTGTTCGATGATGTTCAGGCTCTTGCTCAGCGCGCAGGCAATGGCCGGCGGCGCGGCGGTTGTGAAGATGTAGCTGCGGCCCTTCTGCAGCAGGTATTCGATGGCCGTTTCCGAGCCGGCGACGAAGGCGCCGCCGACGCCGGCCGCCTTGCCCAGCGTGCCCATCAGCAGGATGCGGGATGAGGCCGGTAGGTTGAAATGGGCGAGGCTGCCCTTGCCGTGCGCGCCGAGCACGCCGAAACCGTGGGCGTCATCGATGACCAGCCAGGCGTCGTAACGCTCGGCCAGCGCGAAGAGGGCGGGCAGCGGGGCAAGGTCGCCGTCCATGCTGAACACGGCGTCGGTGACGATCAGCTTGTTCCTCGCGCCGCTGGCGGCGAGCTGGCGTTCGAGCGCTGCGACGTCGTTGTGCGGGTAGCGCTGGACATCGGCGCCGTTGGCCTTGGCCAGCTGCATGGCGTCGATCAGCGAGGCGTGGTTCAGCTTGTCGGCGAACACGGCGTCGCCGCGCCCGGCTAGGGTCGGCGTCACCGCGAGGTTGGCGAGGTAGCCGGTGGAGAAGGTCAGGGCGCGCGGGAAGCCGGTGAAGGCGGCGATCCCCCGCTCCAGCGCCTCGTGCGGGGCCAGGTGGCCGCTGACCAGGTGCGAGGCACCGCTGCCGGCGCCCCATTGGCGGGCGCCTTCCGCCAGCGCCCGGGCGATTTCCGGGTTGCCGGCCAGGCCGAGGTAATCGTTGCTGGCGAAATTGAGCATTTCCCGGCCGTCGACCGCAGCGATCGGCCCGCAGGGCGATTCCAGCACGCGCCGGCGGCGGGTGAGGCCGGCGGCGGCGAGGTCGGCGAGTTCAGTGGTCAGGTGGGTTTCGATCACGTTGAATATCCAAGCGACCAAACTACGATTCCATCGGCGCCTGATGTTTCAAAATATCCGGCGTTGTGATCGGGACTCATGAATAGCACGTAGCGATGCTTTGCTTTGGCTTTTGAAACCTTCTCAATGTCGTTGGCCAGCTTTCTGTTGTTTCGAGGGGCAACGGATGCAAATACCTCTGCGGCTATTCCGCCTTCCTCCGATGACTCGATATCCGAACCTGGACTAGTGCCAAGGTTAAGAGTCAGTTGCTTCAGGTTCTGGTGTTGTGAGAATAGAAAGGCAGCTCCTTCGAATGATGCGAGATACGTAAATGTTTGGTTTAGTTGCTCAATCAAGTTGAGTTGCCGGGAAGCCAATGGATTACAGCCGATGGCTTGAAACTTTAACTGCGACAAAAATTCAAGCGAGTCTGTACCGCAAGCGAGCCCGGAAATCTTCGTCCGCGTTTGATCAGCTGATTTGCGCAGACGCTGTTTGTAATCTTCAATTTCAGACTTGGTAACTGATATCTGTTTAGTCATGGCTCAAACTCAAGCCAACCGAAAGCGCTTCCGCCCCGGCAGACGGTAAGTTTCGAAATCGGCGCGATCCAGAGTCCAGACGTCAATGCAGCCTGTCCTTATGGCGGTGACGACCAGCGACGCATCGGCGAGATCCATCGGGCGGTCGGCGTAGCGGCTGATCCAGTCGATGGCACTGACCAGTTCTTCGCGCCCGAGCGTTGCCACTTCCATTCCGCCGCGTTCGATCCACTGATAGAGGGCGAGCGTGGCGTTGATCGAGCAGGCCAGGTGTGAAAATTCCGTGAGCACCGCCCAGGTGGTGAGCAGACGGCCGTGATAGCTTCGGAGAAACGTGCTGCATTCCTGATGGTATTTGTCCCGTTTGTTGGCGAGCGCGACGAGCGGCCCGGTATCGACGAGCAGAAGATTCATTCGCCGGCAGACCTGCCATGCTTGCGGGCGATTGCTTCCCTGGCGCGCGTTCCGGCCTGACTGGCGGTATCTTCGTCCAGTTCGAGCGAGCCGAGAAAGCCGGATTCGCAGGCGAGTTCGTAGGGGCTCTTTTCCGTTTGTTCGCCAGAGAAGCGCTGTTCCAGCAATTCGATGATGACTTCCGACTTGCTGCGGCGATGCTCGACACAGTAGCGCGCAAGCGTCTGCTCGAGGCGAGGCGGAAGGCGAACGGTGGTGGTCATGGCAGGCTCCGGGAAGGATGTGTATTAACGGTAATACAAATCCGTGCTTGCCGCAAGAATCGCTGATCGGATCACTTTGCTCAAGTCAGCGCTTCAGCCAGCGCGCCGATTGCCGACCGTGCCAGCAGTTCGATTTCCTCGTCACTGACCACATATGGCGGCATCAGATAAACGGTATTCCCGATCGGCCGGATCAGCGCTTCGCGGTCCAGCGCGGCGCGGTAGAAGCGGCGGGAAAAGTGGGGATCGTCGGTGGCGACGTCAAAGGCAGCGATCATGCCCCGCTGGCGCAGGTGCCTTACTTGCGGGTGGTTGGCGAGCGGGGCGAGGGCGGCAGCGATTTTGGCTGCTTTCCGGTGGTTGACCGCAATGATGTCGTCCTCTTCGAAGATGTCGAGTGTCGCCAGCGCAGCGCGGCAGGCGAGCGGGTTGCCGGTGTAGCTGTGCGAGTGCAGGAAGGCGCGGGCGACCGAGTCGTCGAAAAAGGCCTCGTAGATCGTGTCGCTGCACAGAACGATGGAGAGCGGCAGGTAGCCGCCGGAGATGCCTTTCGACAGGCACATCAGGTCGGGGCGGATTCCAGCCTGCTCGTGGGCGAAGAAGGTTCCGGTGCGGCCGCAGCCGACGGCGATTTCGTCGCAGATCAGGTGCACTTCGTGGCGGTCGCACAGGGCGCGGGCGAGGCGCAGGTATTCCGGGTCGTACATCGCCATGCCGGCGGCGCCCTGGACCAGCGGTTCGACGATCAGGGCGGCGATGTTTGCGGCGTATTGTTCGAGGTGCTTTTCCAGCGCGCCGGCAGCACGGCGGGCGACATCGGCCGGCGTTTCGCCATCTTCAGCCAGGCGGAAATCGGGCGACGGAACGACGGTGGCCGCGCGCACCAGCGGCGCGTAGGCGTCCTTGAAGATGGCGACGTCGGTGACGGCCAGCGCACCGACCGTCTCGCCGTGGTAACTGCCGGCCAGGCAGAGGAATTCCGCCTTCTCCGGACGGCCGACGTTGCGCCAGTAATGGAAGCTCATCTTCAGCGCGATCTCGGTCGCCGAGGCGCCGTCCGAGGCGTAGAAGGCGTGGCCGAGGGCGCCGCCGGTCAGCGCCGACAGGCGCTCGGACAGCTCGACTACCGGCTGGTGCGTGAAACCGGCGAGCATGACGTGCTCCAGCGTTTCCAGCTGTTCGCGCAGCGCCGCGTTGATGCGCGGATTGGCGTGGCCGAAGAGGTTGGTCCACCAGGAACTGATGCCGTCGAGGTAGCGCTTGCCGTCGAAGTCGTAGAGCCAGGCGCCGCTGCCGCGGGCGATCGGCACCAGCGGCAGGTGGGCGGGGCTGCCGGCGTCGGCGTGGTGCCGCATCTGCGTGCATGGGTGCCAGACGGCGGCTTGGCTGCGCGCCAGCCAGTCCTGGTTGGCCGACTTCGTGTTCACGTCAATGCAGCGCCTGTGAGTTGGCGGCGGCCTGTTCCGGCATTTCGGCGTGCACCAGTTCGGCCTCGGCGTTGGGGTAGAGCGGGGCGCCGCAGTCGTCGCAGAATTCCATCGGGAAATGATGGTCGAGGAAGAGCACGTCCTTGACGCCGGTTTCGCGCAGCACGGCTTCGATTTCGCTGGCGGCATCGGTCGCTTCGTCCTCGGCGCCGAGCAGCGGCCAGACGATGCCGTGGTAGGTCTCGTCCTTGTCCTTGGGGCCGAGGCCGACGCGGTATTCCTCCATGCGGCGATCGTAACAGGGGCCGACGACGGCGCGGACGTCGGCCGGCATCAGGCCGAGCATGGTCTGCAGGAAGGCGACCGAGGCCTTCAGCGAATACGGGCGCGACAGGCGGTCGGCGTTGCGGCAGGCGGCGTGGTAGGCGTCGGGCAGCAGCGGCTGCCAGGCGCAGCCGGTGAGCAGCGGTTCGAGGTTGGGGCCGCCCTGCCGGATCCATTCCTGCAACGCGCCGTCCTTGCTGCCGTCCTTCTCGTTCCAGCGGAACAGCGCCTTGCCGCGCGGCAGGGCGATGCAGCCGACGAGGTAGCGCACGTCTGAGAGGAAGCGGTTGGTTTCGGCCATGCCGGTAGTGTCGACCGCGAGCGCCTGCCCGGCCAGCGCGGCCTGGCCGAGCGCCTGGGTCAGTTGCCAGGTGTCGCAGAAGCTACGCGGCAGCTGGTCGGGGCTGAACAGGAAATCGGCCAGCGCGACGCGGGTGTCGGCGCCGAAGACGTGGGCGCCGAGGTGCACGGCCAGCGCGTCGACGGCGCTTTTCGGCAGCGGCGCGGCGGGGATCGAAAAGCGCGACCAGGCGAGGATGGGCGCGGCGAAGAGCTGGATGTCGAATTCCTGGCCGAGGGCTTCGAGGCGGCCGGTTTCGGCGCGCGCCTCGACCATGTCGGCGAGTTCGTCGTGGGCGCGCGGGTTGGCCTCGAACAGGCGGTCGAGCGCGGTGTTGATGTCGTCCTCGGCGCCGTTCTTGAGCAGGCTGTCGACGGTTTCGGCGAGCTGGCTTTCCCAGTAGCTGTCTTCCAGCTTGCCGCCGGATTCGGAAAGACCGCCGGCCAGGCGCTGGAGTTCTGCTGCGTCACGGGAAAGGCGGTCGCGCGCGCCGAAGCGGGTTCGTTTCATGGGTGTTCCAGAAAATTCAAAGAAAGAATTTTACCAGCCGGTAAAATCCGGCGTATCGCAATGCACAAAATTCACCCCAGGCTGCGCCCATGCTGATCTTCCTTTCCCCTGCCAAGTCGCTCGATTTCAAGACGCCGCCACATGTCGCGACGCATACCCAGCCGGCCTTCCTGAAGCAGTCGGAAACCCTGATCAGGCAGTTGCGCAAGCTGGCGCCGGCCGACATCGCCGAACTGATGAACCTCTCCGACCCGCTGGCGCTGCTCAACTTCAACCGCTATGCCGACTGGCAGCTGCCATTCACGCGGGAGAACGCCAAGCAGGCCGTGCTCGCCTTCGACGGCGATGTCTACGACGGCCTAGCCGCCAGAACGCTAAGCGCCGACGACCTCGATTTCGCCCAGCAACACGTGCGCATCCTCTCCGGCCTCTACGGCATCCTGAAGCCGCTCGACCTGATGCAGCCCTATCGCCTGGAAATGGGGACGAAATTCGCCAACAAGGCCGGCAAGGATCTCTACGAATTCTGGGGCGAGCGCCTGCTCAAGGCGATCAACACCGAACTGGCCGACGCGCCGCGGCCGGTTGCGGTCAACCTCGCTTCCGAGGAATATTTCAAAGCCGCCGTCGGCCGCAAGATCAAGGGCGAACTGATCAAGCCGGTATTCGAGGACTGGAAGAATGGGCAATACAAGATCATCAGCTTCTACGCCAAGCGGGCGCGAGGGCTGATGACGCGCTTTGCCGTGGTCAACCGGTTGCGCGAACCGGAAGGGCTGAAGGATTTCGACTACGACGGCTATGCCTTCGCGCCGGCGGTGTCGGACGATACGACCTGGGTGTTCCGGCGGCGTCAGTGAAATGACCTACAGCGCCGTCGTTGGCACCCGCCGCTACAACTTTGCCGACCTCAAGGCAGTGCTGGCGAAAGCCAGCCCGGCGCGTTCCGGCGACAGCCTGGCCGGCATTGCGGCCGACACGGCGGTCGAGCGCATGGCAGCGCGTCTGGTTCTGGCCGATCTGCCGTTGCGCCGCTTTCTCGATGAAGCGCTGATTCCTTACGAAACCGACGAGGTCACGCGCCTGATCGTCGACCAGCACGATGCCGCGGCCTTCGCGCCGCTGGCTGCGCAGACGGTGGGCGAGTTCCGCGAATGGCTGCTTGCCGAGAGCACGGGCGAAGCGCAACTGGCGGTAATCGCTCCCGGCATCACGCCGGAAATGGTGGCGGCGGTGAGCAAGCTGATGCGCAACCAGGACCTGATTTCCGTCGCCCGCAAATGCCGGGTCGTCACCGCCTTCCGCAACACGATCGGCCTGTCGGGACGGCTGGCGGTGCGCCTGCAGCCCAACCACCCGACCGACGACGCCCGCGGCATTGCCGCCTCCCTGCTCGACGGCCTGATGTACGGCGTCGGCGATGCGGTCATCGGCATTAACCCGGCCTCCGACAGCATGGCCGCGCTGACGACGCTGTGGCGGATGCTGGACGACCTGATCGGGCGATTCGCCATTCCTACCCAGTCCTGCGTCCTGACCCACGTCAGCAACCAGATTCGGGCCATCGAAATGGGCGTGCCGGTCGACCTGGTCTTCCAGTCGGTGGCCGGGACGGAGGCCGCCAACGGCGGTTTCGGCATCAATCTGGCAATGCTGCTGGAAGCCCGCGAGGCGGCGCTGTCCTTGAAGCGCGGCACGGTCGGCGACCACGTGATGTATTTCGAGACCGGCCAGGGCAGCGCGCTGTCGGCCGATGCCCACCACGGCGTCGACCAGCAGACCTGCGAGGCGCGGGCCTACGCCGTGGCCCGCCATTTCAGGCCGCTGCTGGTCAATACCGTGGTCGGCTTCATCGGCCCTGAATATCTCTACGACGGCAAGCAGATCATCCGCGCCGGGCTGGAGGACCACTTCTGCGGCAAGCTGCTCGGGCTGCCGATGGGCTGCGACATCTGCTATACCAACCACGCCGAGGCCGACCAGGACGACATGGACAACCTGCTGGTCCTGCTCGGCACCGCCGGCGTCAATTTCATCATGGGCGTGCCGGGCGCCGACGACATCATGCTCAACTACCAGAGCACATCCTTCCACGACCAGCTTTTCGTGCGCCAGGCGCTGGGGCTCAAGCGGGCGCCCGAATTCGAAGTCTGGCTGCAGACCATGGGCGTGACCGATGACGCCGGGCGTCTGCTGCCGGCCCACCCGGATCATCGCCTGTTGCGCGATCTTTCACGGGGTCTCGCATGAAGTCGGCGATCAGGCCCGATCCCTGGCGGCCGCTCGGCGCCTGGACTGCCGCGCGCATCGCGCTCGGGCGTGCGGGTTCCGCTCTGCCGACCCGCTCCGTTCTTGATTTCGACATTGCCCATGCACTCGCCCGCGATGCCGTGCAGCAGCCGCTCGATGCCGGCGGCTTGATGGCGGCTTGCCGCGAACAGCTCGCCCGGGATGTCGTCGTCGTTCATAGCCGGGCCGGCGACCGTTCGACCTACCTGCAACGCCCGGATCTCGGACGCCGGTTGGACGCTGCCGGTGTGGCCGCGCTGGGCGAGCGGCCCGGCTCCTGCGACCTGGCCATCGTCATCGCCGACGGGCTTTCGGCTACCGCCGTGCAGGCGCATGTCCTGCCGCTTCTGGAGGCGCTGCTGCCGCTACTCGATGGCCTGCAGGTGGCGCCGCTGGTCATTGCCGAACAGGGGCGGGTGGCGCTGGGTGACGAGATCGGCGCGCTGATGGGGGCGAGCCTGGTGTTGGCCCTGCTCGGCGAACGCCCCGGCCTGTCTTCCCCCGACAGCCTCGGGGCCTATCTGACCTTCGCCCCGCAGTTGGGGCGACTCGATGCCGAGCGCAACTGTGTTTCCAATATCCGCGACGGCGGACTCCCCCCCGAAATCGCCGCCCGCAAGTTGGCCTGGCTCGTCCGTGCGGCGCTGGCTTGCCGGTTGACCGGCGTCGGCCTCAAGGACGACAGCGAGGCGCCACCGGTGGCGGCGGTCGTCGGTTAGCGAATGAAACCCGCTGTCCGGGTTGGCTGGCGCGCCAGCATGAAGCCGGGGTCGAAGGTGCTGAAATCCGATTTCGGCAGTTCGGCGAGCGCCCTGTCGTTGGTGCCGAGATGCTCCTGCAGCATTCGCCACTGGTCGCGGAAGGTCTTGCTCGGGCCGATTCTCGCCAGGAGGTAGTTCGAGCCGGCCTTGGTTTCGACGACGTGAAATCCATTCACGGTATGGGCGCCGACGATGAGGCTGGTGCGGATGTGGCTGCCGTCCCGGGCCGACTTGTGTCCGTAGATGGTGCCCGTCGCCACGATACCGATCGTCGTATTGAAAAGAACGCCGTGAATCTGCAAGGCCGGCGATGCGTCGGAAATGTGCCTGGCCTGTGCGAGGAAGTATTCGATGGACTGTTTCATGGCCGGATGCTCGACGGTTGTTTCTGACGCTCCGATTGTCATTCAAGTCGGCCCGGGCAGACCGTTACGGATTTCACGGATTGCAACGAATTGCTCGGGCCAGGGGCCGCGTCCGGGGCCGCCCAGCGGATTTTCAGGGCCGCTGTCTCAGGGCGCTATCAGGGCCGCTGCCTGCGCGGGCTTGAGGATCTGAAATTCCAGCTTCGTTCGGCCGCGCAACTTGAGCAGCGCCTTGTCCTTGCTGACCAGCACGTCGGCGCTGCAGCGCGCGGCGAGTTCGAGGAACTTCTGGTCGTCGCGGTCCTTGCAGCGCGGCAGCGGCGGGGTTTCGCCCGTCGCGACGAGGCGGACCAGGCTGCTGTAGCGCGCGTAGCGCTCGGCGATCATGTTGGGCGTCAACTTGAGCTGGGGGTAGGTCAGTACGCGCTGCAGTTCGTCCAGCGTGCGTTCGTCGGCGAAACAGGTGATCCGGCCGCCTTCCAGCGCCGCCATGATCGGCACCGCATCGACGTTGCCCCAATGGAAGAGGTCGAGGACGACATTGGTGTCGAGGACAAGGCGTAGCATGTCCGGCTAGGCTGCCTGCTTGAGTTCCGCAGCCGCCTCTTCGCGCACGCGCCTGGCTTCGTCGAGCAGGTAGCGTTGGTAGTCTTCGAGGTCGCCGTCGAAGGGGCCGACGCCGCCCTTGGAGACCAGCCAGAATTCGTCGCAGACCGAGCGCAGCAGGGCACGGTCGTGGCTGACCAGCATCACCGTGCCTTCGAATTCGTTGAGCGCCACGGCCAGCGCCTCGCGGGTGGCGAGGTCGAGGTGGTTGGTCGGTTCGTCCATCAGCAGCAGGTTGGGGCGTTGCCAGACCAGCATGCACAGCACCAGGCGCGCCTTTTCGCCGCCGCTCATGGTTCCGACGGCCTGCTTGACCATGTCGCCACCGAAATTGAAGGTGCCGAGGAAATTGCGCAATTCCTGTTCGCGCCCCGGCACATTGGTCCGACCGGCGGCGATGGCTTCCTTGGCGAGGCGGATCATGTGTTCCAGCGGCGTGTCCTGCGGCCGCAGCACGTCGAGTTCCTGCTGTGCGAAGTAGCCGATGTTGAGGCCCTTGCCGACGGTGACTTCGCCGGCAATCGCCTTGAGATCGCTGGCGATGGTCTTGACCAGCGTGGACTTGCCCTGGCCGTTGGCACCGAGGATGCCGATGCGCTGGCCGGCCATCACCGAGCGGTTGATGCCGCGGACGATGACGGTCGGGGGCGTACCTTCCGGCGCATCCTCCGGCGGTGGATAGCCGATGGTGGTATCGACCATCGACAGCATCGGGTTCGGCAGATTCTGCGGTTCCTGGAATTCGAAGGTGAATTCGGCCTCGGCCAGCACCGGCGCGATTTTCTCCATGCGGTCGAGCGCCTTGACCCGGCTCTGCGCCTGCTTGGCCTTGCTCGCCTTGGCCTTGAAGCGGTTGATGAAGGATTGCAGGTGGGCGATTTTCTCGGCTTGGCGGGCGGCGGTGGCCTGCTGCAAGACGATCTGCTCGGCGCGCATGTCCTCGAACTTGCTGTAATTGCCGCCGTAGCGCACCAGCTTGGCGTTGTCGATGTGCAGCGTGACGCCGGTGATGGCATCAAGAAATTCGCGGTCGTGGCTGATCATCACCAGCGTGCCCTGGTAACGCTTCAACCAGGCTTCCAGCCAGACCAAGGCGTCCAAGTCGAGGTGGTTGGTCGGTTCGTCGAGCAGCAGGATGTCGGACGGGCACATCAGGGCGCGGGCCAATTGCAGGCGCATGCGCCAGCCGCCGGAGAAGCTGTTGACCGGGTTGTGCAGCTCGCTGACCTTGAAGCCGAGACCGAGAATCAGCGACTGGGCGCGCGCCTCGGCGTCGTGTTCCCCGGCATCGTTGAGCGCCATGTAGGCCTCGGCCATGCGCATGCCGTCGTCGCTGGCTTCGGCGTCATGGACTTCGTTGCGGGCGGCGAGCAGCTTGGTGTCGCCGTCGATGACGAAGTCGGTTGCCGACTGCTCGGTTTCCGGCATGTCCTGCGCCACCTGGCCCATGTGCCAGTTCTTCGGGATCGAATAATCGCCGCCATCCTCGTGCAGCGTGCCGTTGAGCAGCGCGAACAGCGTCGATTTGCCGGCGCCGTTGCGCCCGACCAGGCCGACCTTCTCGCCGGGATTGATGGTGACCGAGGCCTTGTCGAGCAGCACTTTCGAGCTGCGACGCAGGGTGACGTTCTTGAGGATGATCATGGGCGGAGCTTTCGGGGAAGACGCGCATGATAGCCAGCTACAGGTCGCGCACCTACGGGTATTTGCGGGTTGGGCGGCTCAGGCCGGGTCGCTGTTGTTGCGGCGCACCATATAGACGTAAAGCGACTCAACCCGCTCGCGCGCCCACGGTGTGCGGCGCAGGAACTTGAGGCTGGAGGCGATGCTCGGGTCGTGGGTGAAGCAGCGGATGTCGATCTGCCGCCCGAGTTCCTCCCAGCCGTAGTGCGCCTGCAACGCGGTCAGGATTTTCTCGAGCGTGATGCCGTGGAGCGGGTTGTTCGGCTGGGGCGTGGTCATGGGCGGATTATAATGCGCGGCTATTCAGCTTCAGCCCCGGAATTCCCATGCCCCGCATTCTTCTCGCCCCGATGGAAGGACTCGCCGACAATCTGCTGCGCGGCGTGCTGACCTCGATTGGCGGCTACGACTGGGCGATCTGCGAATTCATCCGCGTTTCCGGCAGCGTGTTGCCGGTCAAGACCTACGAGCGCATCTGCCCGGAGCTGCTCAACGGCAGCAAGACCGTTGCCGGCACGCCGATGCGCGTGCAACTGCTCGGCTCCGACCCGCATTTCATGGCCGAAAATGCCCGCCGGCTGGTCAGCCTGCATCCGGCCGGCATCGACCTCAATTTCGGCTGCCCGGCGCCGACCGTGAACCGCCATCGTGGCGGCGCGGCGCTGCTCGGCGAACCGGAGCTGCTCAACCAGATCGTCAGCGCCGTGCGCGCGGTGGTTCCGGTCGACCTCCCGTTTACGGCAAAAATGCGCCTCGGCATCGACGACACCAGCCGCGCCGTCGACTGCGCGCAAGCCCTGGCAGCGGGCGGCATCGATGAACTGATTGTGCATGGCCGGACCAAGCTGGACGGCTACCGCCCGCCGGCGCGCTGGGCCTGGATCGACAAGGTGAGGGCGGCGGTCGACATCCCGATCATCGCCAATGGCGAGGTGTGGACCGTGGAAGATTTCGTGCGCTGCCAGCAGGAAACCGGCTGCGCCGACATCATGCTCGGTCGCGGCGCCATTGCCGACCCGCTGCTGGCGCGGCGCGTACGCGGCGAGCAAACCGGCGGCTGGGAAGAAGTCATGCCCGGGGTGGCCGCCTACTGGCTGGGCGTGCGCCACAAGGTGGTGCCGGAACACGCCGGCGGCCGCCTCAAGCAATGGCTGGCGCTGCTGCGCCGCAACTACCCGGAGGCCGAGGTGCTCTACCAGCGCCTGCGGCCGATCAAGGCGGCGCACGACATCGACGCGGCGCTGGTTTCCGCCGGCATCCTCGGCGAACTGACGCTCGCGGCATGAACGGAAACTCGCGCCTCATTGTCAGCGCCCAGGACGGGCCGCATCGCGATCTGGAGGCGCTGGTACGCCGCCACATGGCGCATCCCTTCAGGAAGCCGATCCTCGACTACAACCGGGCCGCCTTCGCCGCCGCGCTGGCGGCCCGCGACGCTTGGCAAGCGGATGCGCCGCTGATCCTCGATGCCGGTTGCGGCGTCGGCTGGAGCACGCAGCGCATCGCCGAAACTTATCCCGATCATTTCGTTTTTGGCGTCGATCAGTCGGTCGACCGCATCAGTCGCGGTCGACCGCTCCCAATGCCCAAAAACGCCCTGTTGATCCGCGCCGACCTCGTCGATTTCTGGCGCCTGCTCGCGGAAAGCGGCATCGAGTTGGCTCGGCACTACAACCTCTACCCCAACCCGTGGCCAAAGATCGGCCATCTCGCGCGGCGCTGGCAGGGCCATGCCGTGTTTCCGGTGTGGCGCGAACTGGGCGGCGAACTCGAATGCCGCAGCAACTGGCGCATCTACATCGAGGAAATGGCGCAGGCGCTGACCCTGCTGACCGGCCAGCCGGTCGCCGCTGAGCCTTACGAGACCGACGACCCGATGACGCCCTTCGAAAAGAAATACGTCGCCTCCGGCCACGAACTGTGGCGTTGCCGGGTGAGTCTGCCATGAACGTCTGCCAGACCTGCGGCGCCTGCTGCGCTTCCTTCCGGGTCGACTTCCACCCCGCCGAACTGGCCGGCGGTGCTTTTGCCTGGGGGCCGGGCGTGCCGAGGGAAATGACCGTCACGGTCACGCCGGCCATCGTCCGCATGGGCGGTACCGACGCCACCGAGCCGCGCTGCGTGGCGCTGGCTGGGGAAATCGGCAAAAGCGTGAATTGCACCATCTACGACGGTCGACCGTCGCCATGCCGGGAATTCGATACGGAACATGCAGCCTGCAATCGGGCGCGGCAGAGGTGTGGCTTCATGCCATTGTAGGTGGGGACAAATGGGCAAGAGAGTGGCTTCTACTCGCCCGTTGCTGTCGTAGCAGGCATTTGGAATGCGGTCACTCAGAGCGTAAATGTACGGCGGACAGTAGTAGGAATACAAACGCCTGCCGATAGTGCGTCCGCGTCGATTGCCAAAGTAGACTACCCCACGACTGACTGCGCGTATCCCATCACGCGTGCGGCCAATGCAAACAAGTCCTTGCCTGATATTTGATGTAGCTCCGACAGAGCAAAGATCGTCTGATATTGCTCTTCTCGACCTGATCCCGGATCAGGGTAGCGCCCCGCCCAAACGAGGTAGTACGTCAACAGTTGCAACGTCGCTTTGTCTTTTTCGTTCAGATCAGGAACAAACTCGGCTAGTCGTACTAGGTCGTGGTGCTTATGCGCCCGCTCTTCAGCGACGTAGGAGTCAATGCCCTTGCGCAGGATGATCATCCCCTTGAGGCAAATTTCAAGGCTGTACCCCACAAGCATGAGCCCCACTGCAAAGTATTGGCTGTGGCAAACGCCCTTGGTGAAAATTGGTAGATGCGCCAAGTTTGGCTCACCTCGAATGACTTTCGATGCCGCTTCTGATAGCGCATTCGCGTGTGATAGCCAAAGGATGGGAGATTTCAGGTCTTGGCTCGTCGGAGGCTTTTCCGGATCGACATCGAATCCCGCTATGTTCTGTGCGATAGCCCACCGCGTCCACGCCAAACCGGCATAACCGAATGGGTCTGCCTCAAATGCAGATCGATCAGGTGCAAGAAATTGATCAAGCGATCGCATAATACTTTCTAGCAGTTGCTTTACTTCGACAAACTCCGCATCGCCCGCTCCAGCCCATCGATGGTCAGCGGAAACATCCGTTTCCCGACCAGTTGCTCGATCATCTGGATCGATGGCGTGTAGTTCCAGTGCGCTTCCGGCAGCGGGTTGAGCCAGGCGGCGTGGGGCCAGGTGGCGAGCAGGCGTTCGAGCCAGACGGCGCCGGCTTCCTCGTTCAAGTGTTCGACGCTGCCGCCGGGGCGGGCGATTTCGTAGGGGCTCATGCTGGCGTCGCCGACGAAGACGAGCTTGTAGTCCGGGCCGTAGGTGTGGATGACATCCCAGGTCGATAGTTTTTCGTTGTGGCGACGGCGGTTGTCCTTCCACACGCCTTCATAGACGCAGTTGTGGAAGTAGAAGTGTTCGAGATGCTTGAACTCGGCGCGGGCGGCCGAGAACAGTTCCTCGCAGGCCTGGATGTGGTCGTCCATCGAGCCGCCGATGTCGAGGAACAGCAATACCTTGACGGCGTTGTGGCGTTCCGGCCGCAGGTGCAGGTCGAGCCAGCCGCCGTTGCGGGCGGTGCCGGCGATGGTGCCGTCGAGGTCGAGTTCGGTCGCCGCGCCCTTGCGAGCAAAGCGGCGCAGGCGGCGCAGGGCGACCTTGATGTTGCGTACGCCGAGATCGACCGTGTCGTCGAGATTGCGGAATTCGCGCTGGTCCCAGACCTTGATGGCCGTGCGGTTGCCGACCGATTCGCCGCCAATGCGCACGCCCTCCGGGTTGTAGCCGCCGTGGCCGTAGGGGGAGGTGCCGGCGGTGCCGATCCACTTGCTGCCGCCGGCATGGCGTTCCTTCTGCTCGGCCAGCCTTTCCTTCAACTGCTCGAAAATCTTTTCGTAGCTGAGCTTTTGCAGCTTGAGCCGGTCGGCTTCCGAGAGATGGCGACGCGCCGCCAGTTCCAGCCATTCCTCCGGCACTTCCGGCGCGAAGCCGGGCAGGGCTTCGATGCCGCGAAAATACTCGCCGAAGGCGCGGTCGAAGCGGTCGTAGAGCGCCTCGTCCTTGATCAACAGGGTGCGTGACAGCAGGTAGAAATCGTCGAGGCTGCCGCTGACCAGCCGGGCTTCGAGCGCTTCAAGCAGGGCCAGCAGCTCGTTGGTGGAAACGGGGAGCTGGCGGGCCTTCAGGTGCAGGAAGAAGTCGACGAGCATTTACGGCTGTTTGCGGCGAGCCATGAAAGCCAGGCGTTCGAACAGATGCACGTCCTGCTCGTTCTTGAGCAGGGCGCCGTGCAGCGGCGGGATGGCGTCCTTCGCCTCCTTGGCGCGCAGGGCTTCGGGCGGGATGTCCTCGGCCAGCAGCAGCTTGAGCCAGTCGATCAGTTCGCTGGTCGACGGCTTCTTCTTGAGCCCGGGCACCTCGCGCAGGTCGAAGAAGACTTCCAGTGCCTCGCGCAGCAGATCGCGCTTGAGTGCCGGGAAGTGCACGTCGACGATGCGCGTCATCGTTTCCTTGTCCGGGAAGCGGATGTAGTGGAAGAAGCAGCGGCGCAGGAAGGCGTCGGGCAGCTCCTTTTCGTTGTTCGAGGTGATGATGATCAGCGGGCGGTGTTTGGCCTTGATCGTGCGGTGCAGCTCGTAGCAATGGAATTCCATGCGGTCGAGTTCGCGCAGCAGGTCGTTGGGGAATTCGATGTCCGCCTTGTCGATCTCGTCGATCAGGACCACCGACGGCTGGTCGCATTCGAAGGCCTGCCACAGCACGCCATGCACGATGTAGTGCGAAATGTCCTCGACGCGTGGGTCGCCGAGTTGCGAGTCGCGCAGGCGGGAAACCGCGTCGTACTCGTAGAGCCCCTGCTGCGCCTTGGTCGTCGACTTGATGTGCCACTGGAAGAGCGGCATGCAGAGTGCCCGCGCCACTTCTTCGGCGAGCAGCGTCTTGCCGGTGCCTGGCTCGCCCTTGATGAGCAGCGGACGTTGCAGGGCGACGGCGGCATTGACCGCCAGCGTCAGGTCGCGCGTCGCAACGTAGGTGTCGGTACCCTGGAATTTCATGGTGGCTGGTGACCGATGGTCGAGTGGATGACCATCGGATTGTACGGGCAAACCGCAGGCGCCGAATGGAGTGCTCCGAAGTGGGTGGCGTTGGCTTACGGTGCTGATTTGTTGCGGTGCAGGATATTTCCGGCAAAAAAAGCCCGCGCGGGGCGCGGGCTAATTCCAATCCTTGGAGGAGGAAGTGGAGGAGACGGTTCCACTATGCTGGAAAATTTATTGCGCTGCAACATTTATTTTCTGTCTTGCCCAGAATGCTTGTTTTCTCATGTTGCGGGCATCTTGAATGGCAGGTGCTGCGCGGCTGCCTCGGCGTAGGCGATCACCGCCGGCCGGTTGCGTTCGAGGAACTGCCCGATCAGTTGGCGCATCCGGGCATCCTCGATCCAGTGGCAGGAGCGCACGATGGTCGGCGCGAAGCCGCGTGCGACCTTGTGTTCCCCGCCGGCCCCCGGCTCGAAGGTGGTCAGCCCCTCGCGCAGGCAATACGTGATGCCCTGGTAGAAGCACAACTCGAAGTGCAGGCTGTGGAAATCACCGTTGCTGCCCCAGTAGCGGCCATAAAGGGTGTCGTCGCTGCGGAAGCACAGCGACACGGCGACCGGCGCGTCCCTCTGGCGAGCGATGAAGACCACCATGCGCCGTCCCAGTGCGGCTGCCAGATCGGCGAAGCAGGCCGCCGAGAAGGCGGCGTAATTGCCGTACTTGTCGAAGGTGGCGGTGTACAGCCGGTGCAGCGCCGGCCATTCCTCGGGCGCGATTTCGTCGCCGTGGCGGACGTCGACCGCAACGCCGCTGTCCGCGACCTTGCGGCGCTCGGCCCTGACCTTGCGGCGCTTTGCCGAAGGAAACGCGGCCAGGAAACCGTCGAAATCGCCGTAGCCGTGATCGCGCCAGTGAAACTGCACATCGTGGCTGACCAGCAGGCCGTGGGCGCGCAGCAGGTCGACCTCGTCGTCGGCGGGCAGGGCGACATGCCAGGATGAGAACCCGTTGTCGGCGACCAACGCCTTGGCCGCCTCGATCAGCTGCCCTTTCACTTCGTCGCCGCCGGCGCCCGACGCCACCAGAAGGCGCGGTCCCGAGGCGGGCGTGTGGGGCAGGCCGCTCAGCAGTTTCGGGTAGTAGGTCTTGCCGAGTTGCCCGTAGGCGGCAGCCCACGACCAGTCGCGCACGAAATCGCCGTGCGAGTTGGCCTTGATGTAGGTGGGCAGGATGCCGATGGCAGCGCCGTCCGCATCCGTCGCCAGCAGGTGGCGGGCATGCCAGCCGCAGGACGGGCCGGCCGTTCCGTGCTGTTCCAGCAGATTGAGGAAGTCGGCGTTGAGGAAGGGATGCCCGCCGGGGGCGAGGTGCTCCCACGCTTCGCGTTCGATCTGCCGCGCGGCACTCAGGGCGGTGATGGTTATGGGCGGCATCGGGGCTGGGCGGTTTCGCGCGGGTCAGGCGGGCGCGCCATTCTCGCGGGTGGTTGCGTTCGGTCCATGGTCGATCTAGGTCTGGAACTGGTAGCTGTCCGCCGGGCAGACCTGCCACTCGCTGTTTCCGGCGAGTTCAAGAACCTGCCGGTGAAATTTCACGAGGGCGGAACGGTGGCCGATGCTGATCACCGTCGTGTCGATTTTCGCCAGCTCCCGGTAGAGGCGTTCCTCGTTGGCGACATCGAGGGCGCTGGTGGCTTCGTCCAGCATCGCGTAGCGCGGCTTGGTCAGCAGCACGCGGGCAAAGGCGAGCCGCTGCTGTTCACCGACCGAAAGAACCTTCTCCCAGTCCATTTCGGTATCCAGCCCGCAGAACCGTTCGGCGAGATCGCCCAGGTTCACCCGGTCGAGCAATTGCAGGAGGTCGGCGTCGGAAACAAACCTTTCCTTGTTGGGATAGAGCAGCTGGCTGCGCAGCGACCCGATCTGCATGTAAGGCTGCTGCGGCAGGAACAGGAGATCGTCCGGCGCCGGGCGGACGATCCGGCCGCTGCCGGAGCGCCAGAGGCCGGCGATGGCGCGCAGCAGCGAACTTTTGCCGCTGCCGCTGGCGCCGACGATCATCAGGTTGGCGCCCGGATCGACGTTCAGCGTCAGCTCCCTGATCAGGATGCGTTCGTAGTTCGGCGTCTGCAGGGTGACGTTTTCCAGCGCCAGGCGGGAATCGTCGACCGATTCGATGACGCCCTGGGCGCGCGCGCGGCCCGCCGGGGGGGCGCTCATCGAGCGGGCGAAGTCGCTCAGGCGGTCGATCCCCGCCGCGAAACGGCTCAGGTATTCGAAGTTTTCGATGACCACCGAGATGGCGGTGAGGATAGCCGCGAACGCGCCGGCCGCCTGGACGGCGCTGCCGACCTCGAGTTCGCCGGACAGTACCTGCGAGGCGATGATGGCGCTGGGCAGGACGATGGTCAGCATGCCGTAGGCGTACTGGAACAGGTTCAGGAAGAACTGTTGCCGGATGATCCGGTTGTAGTTGTTGAAGGCGTCGGTGAAGCGCCGCCGGACGGTCTGCGATTCCAGGGCTTCGCCGCGGTAGAGGGCGATCGACTCGGCGTTTTCGCGAACCCGCACCAGGCTGAAACGGAAGTTCGCTTCGCGCCGGAGTTGCTGGAAATTGAGGCCGATCAGCGGCTTGCCGAAGACGTAAACCGTGATGAACGTCCCGGCGACCGCATAGAAGGCCAGGAAATAGACGAGTCCCCGGGAGATCGACCACAGCACGTTGCTGAAGGCGACCAGTTGCAGGATCGAGCCGATCAGGATGAGCAGGAAGAACAGTGAGCGCTGGGTGAAGGTGCTGATGTCCTCGGCGATGCGCTGGTCGGGGTTGTCGATCGTGCTGTTGGAATTCAGGTCGTAGAAATGGCGTTTGGCGAAATACTTGTTCAGGAAACGGTTGGTCAGCCAGCGCCGCCAGCGGATGCCGAGCTTGTCCCGGACGTAGTAGAAGAAGGCATGGATCGGCACCGCGATGACGAGCAGTCCCAGACTTATTTTGATCGCATCCCAGAAGCGATCTTCGTTGCGGGCGGCGAGGGCGGAAGTGAATTCCCCCGTCTTTTCGTTCAGCAGCACCGCGAGTCGTGTTTGCGCCAGCAGCAGGATGACCAGGAGGGCGAGCATGCCCCACGCCTTCCATTTTTCCTCCTGGCGCCAGTAGGGCGATGCAACCCGCCAGTAGCGCTGCAACAGGTGGCGGTCCAGTGTCTTCATGGGCTTTTTCATTTTCACCCTTCATGAGGATCGTCCGCCCATGCTAGCCCACCCGGGCACGGAAAGACATCGCCCGGCCGACGAGGCGCGAGCGGCCGTTCGCATTTATCCCCGTTTCGCATGGGTAAGTCTGTGGATAAGCACTGGAAAGTTCGCCTAATCCGTTGTGCCGGAAGGGTTTTCGCTGCATTGCACAAAAAACTTGCAAAGGGCGCGACCATGCACGGCGACAGGCTCGTCGGGTCTGGTACTGCGGTGATCTAACATATAAAATATATAAGACTTGCAAGTGCCGGCCGGGAAGGTGTTACGCCGAACTATTCGGCCGCCGCAGCTGTCGTAGAATATTTGTTTCCCAGAGCAACCCCTTACGAAAGGAAGTCGCCGTGCTTGAAGCCTATCGCGCCCACGTCGCAGAACGTGCTGCCCTCGGTATCCCCCCGCTGCCGCTGTCCAAGCAACAGACCACCGAGCTGGTCGCCCTGCTGAAGATTCCGCCGGCTGGCGAAGAAGCCAATCTGGTCGAGCTGATCACCTATCGCGTGCCGGCCGGCGTCGATGATGCCGCCAAGGTCAAGGCCGAGTTCCTGGCCAAGGTTGCCAAGGGCGAGGAAGCCTGTGCGCTGATCTCCAAGGTCAAGGCCACCGAACTGCTCGGCACGATGCTCGGCGGCTACAACGTCAAGCCGTTGATCGACCTGCTGGCCGATGCCGAGTGCGGCAGCGCCGCGGCCGAAGGCCTCAAGAAGACCCTGCTGGTCTTCGATTACTTCCACGATGTCGCCGAACTGGCCAAGGCCGGCAACGCCAACGCCAAGGCCGTCATGCAGTCGTGGGCAGACGCCGAGTGGTTCACCTCGCGTCCGGAAGTCCCGGCCTCGCAAAAGCTGACCGTCTTCAAGGTTACCGGCGAAACCAACACCGACGACCTGTCGCCCGCCCCGGATGCCTGGTCCCGTCCTGACATCCCGTTGCACGCCCTGGCCATGCTGAAGAACCCGCGCCCGGGTATCGAAGCCGACGAGCCGGGCCAGCGTGGCCCGATCAAGCAACTGGAAAAGCTTGCTGCCAAGGGCAACCTGATCGCCTACGTCGGTGACGTGGTCGGTACCGGTTCTTCCCGCAAGTCCGCCACCAACTCCGTGCTGTGGTTCACCGGCGAAGACATCCCCTACGTGCCTAACAAGCGCTTCGGCGGCGTCTGCCTGGGTTCCAAGATCGCTCCGATCTTCTTCAACACCATGGAAGATGCTGGCGCACTGCCGATCGAAATCGACGCCGGCCAGATGGACATGGGCGACGAGATCGAACTGAAGGTTGACGGCGCCACCGGCAAGGTCACCGCCACCAAGAACGGTGCCGTGATCGCCGAATCCCAGCTCAAGACCCTCGTCATCCTCGACGAAGTCCGCGCGGGCGGCCGTATCCCCCTGATCATCGGTCGTGGCCTGACCGCCAAGGCGCGTGAAGCCCTCGGCCTGCCGGCTTCGACCCTGTTCCGCCTGCCGCAGCAGCCGAACGATCCGGGCACCGGCTACTCGCTGGCCCAGAAGATGGTCGGCCGCGCCTGTGGCCTGCCGGAAGGCAAGGGCATCCTGCCGGGTACCTACTGCGAACCGAAGATGACCACCGTCGGCTCCCAGGACACCACCGGCCCGATGACCCGCGACGAACTGAAGGACCTGGCCTGCCTCGGCTTCTCCGCCGACATGGTGATGCAGTCCTTCTGCCACACAGCCGCCTATCCGAAGCTGGTCGACGTCAAGATGCACCGCGAACTGCCGACCTTCATCGCCAACCGTGGCGGTGTTGCGCTGCGTCCGGGCGACGGCGTCATCCACTCCTGGCTGAACCGCCTGCTGTTGCCGGATACCGTCGGTACCGGTGGCGACTCGCACACCCGCTTCCCGATCGGCATCTCCTTCCCGGCAGGTTCCGGTTTGGTCGCCTTTGCCGCTGCCACCGGCGTCATGCCGCTGGACATGCCGGAATCCGTGCTGGTTCGCTTCAAGGGCTCGCTGGAAGAAGCCGGCAAGCGCGGCATCACGCTGCGTGACCTGGTCAACGCGATTCCGCTGTATGCCATCAAGGCCGGCCTGCTGACCGTCGAGAAGAAGGGCAAGAAGAACATCTTCTCCGGCCGCATCCTGGAAATCGAAGGCCTGCCGGATCTGAAGGTCGAACAGGCCTTCGAGCTGTCCGACGCCGCCGCCGAGCGTTCCGCCGCCGCCTGTACCGTTGCGCTCAACAAGGCGCCGATCGTCGAGTACATGCGCTCCAACATCACCCTGATGAAGTGGATGATCGCCGAAGGCTACCAGGATGCCCGCACCCTGAAGCGCCGCATCAAGTCAATGGAAGACTGGATCGCCAACGGCACCCTGCTCAAGGGTGACGCCAACGCCCAGTACGCCGCAGTCATCGAGATCGACCTGGCCGAAGTCACCGAGCCGATCCTGGCCTGCCCGAACGATCCGGACGATGTCAAGGTGCTGTCCGAGGTCCAGGGCGACAAGATCGACGAAGTCTTCATCGGTTCGTGCATGACCAACATCGGTCACTTCCGCGCGGCCGGCAAGGTGCTGGACGGCAAGTCCGACATCCCGACTCGCCTGTGGATCGCCCCGCCGACCAAGATGGACGCGCTGATCCTGACCGAGGAAGGCTATTACAGCGTTCTAGGCAAGGCCGGCGCCCGCATGGAAATGCCGGGCTGCTCGCTGTGCATGGGCAACCAGGCGCAGATCCGCAAGGGCTCGACCGCCGTCTCCACCTCGACGCGCAACTTCCCGAACCGTCTGGGCATCGACACCCGCGTCTATCTGGCTTCCGCCGAACTGTCCGCCGTCGCCGCGCTGCTCGGCCGTCTACCGACCGTCGCCGAGTACCAGGAACAGGTCCAGGCCGTGAATGCCAAGGCTGCCGAAGTCTACCGCTACATGAACTTCGACCAGATCCCGGCCTTCGTGGAAGTCGCCGAAACGGTTGAAATGTAATTGGCGAAAATCGGCCGGTCTTGCCGGTCGACCGCAGCCAATTGAAAAAACCCCGGCCGGGAAACCGGTGGGGTTTTTTTGTCCCCATGAAATCTGGTTAGAATGAAACGGCGTCGCTCGTCGGGCGCCCGCTTCAACCATCGGAAGGACAATGCCGTGTTCGGGAAAACGTTTCGTTGCCGCACCAGCCTCGTATTCCTGACGACGCTGCTGGCCGGCCTGTCCGCCCTGGCGCAGGATGGCCTGCCCGGAGGCGCCGCTTACCGGGGGGAAATCCGTCGCGGACCCGATGGCAAGCTGACCGTGCAGCAAGCTGCGCCGGTGAGCGACAACCCGGCTGCCAGCGCGGGTGAGGGCTCGGCTGCCGGCAGCGACGCCGTGCCACGCAGTGCGCCGCCAGCGAAGCGCATCGATCCCGGCCCGCCCGACATGTCCTGCCTCGCCAGCGGGACGAAACTTTCCCCGACCGAGCGGGCGCTGGCCGCGATGCCTGCCGACAGCTGGTTGGCGTTGCCCGGCACGGCCTTTCGCACCTTCTGCAAGGCGCGGGAAAAGCGTGCCCTGCAGGCCAACGGCGACTGCACGATGGTGATCGGCGCGTGGTCCGGCGGCGTCTTCGACGAACGCCTCCGCCGGCTGCTGGTCATCGGCGGCGGCCACATGGATTATTGGGGCAACGAAGTCTATGGCTTCGAGCTTGCCAGCGGGACGTGGACGCTGGTCAGTACCGCCTCCGGCCTCGGCAACGCCGGCATGCCGAGCGAGCCGATGCCGGACGGCACGCCCGTCTCGCGCCATACCTACGACGGACTCGCCTACATGCGTCACCTCGGCCAGGTGTTCATGTTCGGCGGCGCCACGTCGCCAAACGGCTACTCGACGAACAACGCCTGGTCCTTCGACACGGACAGCGGCACCTGGTTGGTGCGGGCCGCCGCACCGTCGACGGGGGCGGGGCACTACTACATGGCCTCGGCCTACGACCCGGTCACGCGCAAGGTCTACGTGCGCAACCAGCACGGCTTTTACGCCTACGATCCCGATGCCGACCGCTGGTCGGGGCCGATCGTCAGCTTCAACCACCCGCCCTACTATCCGCGGATGCAAAACTACAACTATCGGCGCGGCGTGCTCCTTTCAGCGCAGCGTCTGTTCCTGGCCGCCGGCGGGAAGCTCGCCAATCCGCCGGCGCCGGATGTGTTCATCTACGACCTGGATGGCCGCGGCGACGTCACCGACGCCTATCCGATGAGCGGCGATACCAGCGTGATCTCGGTCGCCGGCCCGGGGCTGGATGCGGATGCCAGGACAGGCTCGCTGGTGGCCTGGGCGGGCGGCGCGCCGGCGATCATGGATCCGGCGACCTGGCACTGGCGGCGCGGCAGTGCGCGCGGGGCACCGCCGCAGGCGGTGGGCAACGGCACCTACGGGCGCTTCCGTTACATCCCCTACCTGAACGTCTTCATCCTCGTGAACAAGCCGGAGGAGGACGTCCATTTCTACAAGCTGTCGGCCGGCTGCGGGCCTCGGGACAGCATCTCGCCGGCACCTGCCAAGCGCTAGGCACGCCGGCCTGCGCCGGCGCCGGGGCCGGGAAAATCGGCATCTTTTCGGCGTCGACCGCAGCAGCCTAGTTGTTCGGTTGTAGGCGGGTTGCCCCGCGGCCGACCGGGCCGGCGCATTGACAGACCCTGCGGCCTCGCCTAGAACTCAACAACAGGCGGCCCGAAAATTCACGCAAGCGGGGGGCGGATGTTGACGCAGCGAGACTTCGTCGAGTGGTATCTGGCCAACCGGCAGCGGTCGAGGGCGCTGTTCGATCTGCTCGATCCGGACGCCTACTTCCTGAAACCGATTCCCCTGCGCAATCCTGTCGTCTTCTACGAAGGCCATCTGCCCGCCTTCAGCACCAATACCCTGCTGCAGAAGGGGCTCGGTCGTCCGCCCATCGACCCGCATCTGGACCGCCTGTTCGCGCGCGGGATCGACCCCGCCGACGAGGCTTCCGCCCGGCCGCGCGTGCCGGGTGCGTGGCCGTCGCGGGCCGAGGTCGCGGATTATGGGCGGCAGGTCGACAACGCTGTCGTCGCCGCCCTGGACAGCGCGGATTTTGACCCCGGAGACCGCCGGCTGACCGAAATGGCGTATGCGATCCTCGAGCATGAAGCGATGCACCAGGAAACCCTGTGCTACATGTGGCACGAACTGGCGCATCGCTACAAATCGCCGCCGCCGGAGGGCGACCCGCCGGCGCCGGCGGCCGGTGGGGCGGCGGCAACGCCGCGGGTGCGGGTCGCGGCCGGGACGGCCACCCTGGGCGTGGCGCCGACGGCGATTCCCTTCGGCTGGGACAACGAGTTTCCGGCGTGCCGGGTTGCCGTGCCGGCTTTCGAGATCGACGTGCATAACGTCAGCAACGGCGATTTCATGGCCTTCGTCGAGGCCGGCGGCTACCGCGAGCGGCGCTGGTGGAGCGCCGAGGGGTGGGCGTGGCTGCAGGAAAAGGCGATTGCGCACCCGCATTTCTGGTCGCACCAGGGGAGCGGCTGGGCCTGGCGCGGCATGTTCGCGCTGCGCGACCTGCCGCTCGACTGGCCGGTCTTCGTCAGCCATGCCGAAGCGGCCGCCTACGCGCGCTGGAAGGGCGCGCGCCTGCCGAGCGAGGCGCAATACCAGCGCGCGGCGCATGGTGCGCCGGGCGGCGAGGAACGCCGCCATCCATGGGGCGACGCGCCGCCCGACGCGCGCCGCGGCAATTTCGACTTCGCGCGCTGGGATCCACTGCCGGTCGGTTCGTGCCCGGCCGGGGCCAGCGCCTGGGGCGTGCACGACCTGGTCGGCAACGGCTGGGAATGGACCACGACGCCGTTCGCCGGCCATCCCGGCTTTGCGCCGATGGCGTCCTATCCCGAGTACTCGGCGGATTTCTTCGACGGGCAGCACTACGTCCTCAAAGGCGCCTCGCCGGCTACCGCCGCGGCGCTGATCCGGCCGACCTTCCGCAACTGGTTCCGCGCGACCTATCCCTACGTCTATGCAACTTTCCGCACGGTTGGCGCCTCTGACGGGGCAGAAGGCTGAAAGACCGCGCAATCTGCCTGGGGAGGACCAGCATGTTCGCCGATGACGTTCGACAGGGACTGTCCGCCACGCCGAGGCAGCTGAATCCGGCCTATTTCTACGATGCGCTGGGTTCCTGCCTGTTCGACGCCATCTGCCAGCTGCCCTTCTACAAGATCACCCGCACCGAACTCGCCATGCTCGACGCCCATGCCGGCGCGATCGTCGCCGGGCTGCCCGATCCCGCCTGCCTGATCGAACTGGGCTGCGGCAACGGTGAGAAGATCGCCCGTCTGGTCGCCGCTCTCGATCGCGCCGGGCGGCGCGCGACAGTCCATCTCGTCGATGTCTCGGCCAGCGCCCTGGAGCAGACCACGCACCGTCTGGCGCGCTGGCACGGCGTTTCGGTCACCGCGCACCGCTGCCGCTTCGAGGCCGGCCTCGCGCAGGCCATCGCGCAGTGCGGCGCGCGCGGCGCGGTGATGATCCTGTTCCTCGGTTCGAATATCGGCAATTTCGATCCGCCGGCAGCCGCGAGCTTCCTCGCCGGCATCCGCGCCGGCCTGCGCACCGGCGACAAGCTGCTGCTCGGCGTCGACCTGGTCCAGGCCGAGGCCGAACTGCTACTCGCCTACGACGATCCGGTCGGCGTCACCGCGGCGTTCAACAAGAACATCCTGCTGCGCATCAATCGCGAACTCGGGGGAAATTTCGAACTGAGCGCCTTCGATCATCGCGCGCTCTGGAATGCCGATGCCGGTCGCGTCGAAATGCATCTGCTGGCCAACCGGCGACAGGCAATCACCATCCCCGCCGCCGACTGCGCAGTCACCTTCGAAACCGGCGAGGGTATCTGGACCGAAAGTTCCTACAAGTACCGGCCGGAACAGGTCGCGGCACTTGCCGCCGCCGGCGGCTTCGCCTGCGAAACCCGGATTCTCGATGCCGAGCGCAGCTTCTCGCTGAACTGCCTGACCGCCTGAGCGGGCGGCGTCAGGCCGCCGGGCTGCCTTCCTTGAACATGGTTTTCAGCGTTTCACGCAGGGCCGGCGAGTCCTGATGCTGGTGGACCGCGACCGCGTGCTGCACTGCGGCCTCGAGCAGTTCCTTCTCGCTGTCGGCGGACAGCGCGACCGTGCACTTGGCATCGCTGGGGTAATCCCGGCAGTCAATGTATTTGCGTCCCATGATGTTCTCCTCGTGGGTCGATGCACCCGATACCACCACGCCACGGGAATCCCTGCCCAAACTTTCCGCGCGGGTGGAACGCTTCCTCCCGGCTGGCTTCCCGGTGAGCGGGGAACAGCCTTGTTGTCGCCTTGGACTCACCATTTTCTATGTTTCAGTATAGACGCCGGGCGTGCCGATTCCAGACGGCGGCCGCAGCAAGGCACCCCGTTGGCGACAAGCGGACGGGGCGCTGGTTTTTGGCCTTTTTCGGCCGTCGACCGCAGCGGTCACTCGGCGAGCGGCGCGAACTCGATCGGTACCCAGCTATAGCCCTTGGCCTCCTTGCGCACATGGCCGATGCCGGGGAAGGGCAGGTGCATGCCGCCGACCAGCAGCCGCTCCTTCGCCGCCCGGGCGAAGATCTTCTGGCGCGTCGCGACGGCGGCCTTGCGGTCGTTGTCGAACTCGATGGCGACCTGCGGGCGGGCGAACTGGACGGCGTGGTTATGAACCAGGTCGCCCCAGATCAGCAGCTTGTCGTCATCGCTGCCGATCAGATAGGCGCTGTGGCCCGGCGTGTGGCCGTTGGCGGCGACGCTTCGGTCAGTGCGAGGCGCCGAAAAAATCCGGCGATCGGTTGCGGGAGGCGTTGGGTCATCGGGTTCTCCAGGTGGGGGATGGGGGCGCCCGGCGTTGTGCGGACGCAGGCCGCAGTTTGCCATGCCGCCGTGGGTTGACAAATGGATATCGCTGCCGTCTCATGAGGGCGTTCGCTTCGCCGCTGCGATGGATGCCCTGCGCAGTGCTCTTCCGCCCTGGAGTTGCCGATGATTGCCCGATTTCCTTCCCGTGCCGCCTGGCGGCTGTTGCTTGCCGGTCTCGTTCTTCTCGGCAATGCCGGCTGGACCTTCGCCCAGCCGGCGGGCGGCCTGCCGCGGTCGCCAGACTATCGCGGCGAAATCCGGCGCGGGCCGGATGGACGTCTGGTCGCGGTGCCGGAACCGCCGGTCATCGAAACGGCGCCGGTGGAGCCGGCACCGCCGCCGGCAGCGGCGCCGTTGCATCCGCAGTCACCAGCACAGGCGGCGCCGGTACCCGCGGCGCCGAAGCCGGCAGTGCTGGTCGTCGGCCGCGGCGAGCGCATCGCGACGATCACCGAGGCGGCGCGCCAGGCGCGCGACGGCGACGTCATCGAGATCAAGTCCGGCGAGTACCGCGGCCAGCCGGCGGTGTGGACGCAGCGCGACATCACCATCCGCGGCATCGGCCGGCGGCCGGTGATGGTTGCCGACAACCAGCTGGCCGAGGACAAAGGCATCTGGGTCGTGCGCGGCGAACGGGTGCGCATCGAGAACATCGAATTCCGCGGCGCCCGGGTCTCCGACATGAACGGCGCCGGCATCCGCTTCGACCGCGGGAGCCTGACCGTCGTGCGCTGCGCCTTCTTCGACAACGAGATGGGCATCCTGACCGCCAATTCGCCCGAGCTGTCGCTACAGGTGGTCGATAGCGAGTTCGCCGACGCGCAACGGACGACCAACGATTTCCACCACCTGATCTACGTCGGCCGCATCGGCAAGTTCGTCCTGCGCGGCAGCCGCTTCCGCAACGGCTTCTACGGCCATCTCGTCAAGTCGCGTGCCCGCGAGAACCACCTGCTCTACAACGTGATCTTCGACGGTGCCCAGGGACATGCCTCCTACGAGGTCGATCTTCCCAACGGCGGGCTTGTCTACATGATCGGCAATGTCGTCGGGCAGGGGCCGGAAACGGAAAATCCGGCGATCATCGCCTACGGATCGGAAGGCCTGCACTGGTCGCAGAATGCCATCTACCTGGCCCACAACACGGTCATCAACGATGCGTCCCAAGGCAATTTCCTGGCCATCCGGAGCAACCGCGGCCCCAATGCCGTCGAGGTCTGGGCGCTCAACAACCTGGTCGTCGGCCCCGGCGACTTCCAGCGGCCGGCGCAGGGGCGCTTCGAGGGCAACCAGACGGCCCAGCGCAGCAGCCTGGTCGAACAGGAGGGCGTGCCGACGCGCCTGCCGCCGCAGTCGCCGCTACGCGGGACGGTGCGGCCGCCCGGCGAGGCTGGCAACGTCGCCCTGGCGCCGAGCGCGGAATTCGTCTTTCCAGTGGGCACCAAGGCGCTCAAGCTGCCCGCTCAGTTGGCGCCGGGGGCGTTTCAGTAGGGCGTGTTCCCCATCGCCTCGCCCATCCGGATGGCGCGCGTCGGCGACCAGTCCGGATTGAAGGCCAGCGTATCTTTCGGGAAGAGCATGACCACCGTGGAGCCGAGCAGGAAGCGGCCCATTTCCGCCCCTTTTTCGAGGTCGACCGCAGCAGGGCCATCGTAGCGCCATTCGCGGACCACGCCGGGGCGCGGCGGATTGACGACGCCGTGCCAGACGGTGGCCATGCTGCCGACGATGGTGGCGCCGACCAGAGTCAGCACGAAAGGCCCAAATTCGGATTCAAAGACGCACACCACGCGCTCGTTGCGCGCGAAGAGGCCGGGCACGCCGCGCGCCGTGGTCGGATTGACCGAGAACAGGGCGCCGGGCACGTAGATCATCCGCGTCAGCCGGCCGGCGCAGGGCATGTGGATGCGATGGTAGTCGCGCGGGCTGAGGTAAAGCGTCGCAAAGCTGCCGTTCTCGAAACGCTCGGCCAGCGACCGGTCGCCGCCGACCAGGGCGGTGGTCGAATAGCAGTGGCCCTTGGCCTGGAAGATCTGGTCGCGCTCGATGGCGCCGAACTGGCTGATCGCGCCGTCGACCGGGCACAGGAAATCGGCAGTGGCGAGCGGGCGGACGCCAGCCTTGAGCGGGCGCGTGAAGAATTCGTTGAAGCTCGCGTAGCCGGCGATGTCCGGGTTGGCCGCCTCGGCCATGTCGACGCCGTAGCGCCCGACGAACCAGCGGATGACGCTGGTGGTCAGGCCGCCCGCTTCGGCGCTGGCGAGCTTGCCGGCGAGGACGGTGAGCGCCTGTTTCGGCAGCAGGTATTGGGGCAGGACGGCGAGGCGATCGGACACGATAGGGTCGGGCGGAAAAATGGAGGCGCAATTATACGGGCTCGCCCGGCGCCGGGCTGCCTTCGGGTTCGCCGGCGGCAATCGCCGACCAGCGCGCCTTGCGCCATTTTTCCCGTTCGCCGTTGGCACAGAAGGTCCAGGCGACGAAGCGGCTCTGCTTCTGGCCCTGCGCCATCTGAACGACGCGCGACTCGACGACCTTGGCCTTCTTCAGCGCCACCTCGATGTGTTCGAGATTTTCGGCTTTCGATACCAGGCTGGTGAACCACAGCACCCGCTTGGGAATGCCGGCGCTCTGCTCGATCATGTTCTTGACGAAGGCGCGCTCGCCGCCGTTGCACCACAGTTCGGTGCCGCCGCCACCGAAGTTGAGGCGGGGCTGCGCCGCGCCCTTCCTGGCGCCGGGTTTGCCGAGATTGTTCCATTTGCGCTGACTGACGGCGAGGACGTCGTCCGGCGAATTGTGGAAGGGCGGGTTGCAGACGCTAAGTTCGAAGCTTTCGCCCGAGCGCAGCAGGCCGACGAAGATGTTGTCCCAGACCGGCTGGTGGCGCAGTTCGATGGCTGCGGTCGACGCCGGATTCTTGGCCAGAATGAACTGCGCATTGGCCAGCGCCGCGGCGTCGATATCGACGCCGAGAAAACGCCAGCCGTATTCGGCATGACCGATCAGCGGGTAGACCAGGTTGGCGCCGGTGCCGATGTCGAGCACGCGGACATTCGGCCCGGTCGGGACGACCTGCCGGTTGCAGCTGGCCAGCAGGTCGGCGACGTGGTGGATGTAGTCGGCGCGGCCGGGAATCGGCGGGCACAGGTAGCCGGCCGGAATCTCCCAGCCGCGCACGCCGTAATGCAGGGCGAGCAGCGCGCGGTTGAGTGCCCGAACGGCGGCCGGGTTGGCGAAATCGACGCTCGGCGCGCCGCCGGGCGTGCTGACCAGGTATTTGGCGAGCCCCGGCGCGACGGCCGTCAGCGCGGCAAAATCGTAGCCGGCGGCATTTTTGTTGCGCGGGTGGAGTCCGGGTTTCCGGGTGGGGGCCGTCATCTGCTGTCTTCCGGTCGTGAGCGAGGGGCGGAGTATCCCACGGATCGATTGTCGCGGGTCCGACAAAGTCCGGTTTGCCAAGTGATTGTTTCAACGCCGCTTTGTCCACCTTCCCGCTCGGCATGGAATTCGCTCGCTTCCCTGGAACAAACCATCAGGGAGTGGCATTCATGAAGCTGCAAATCGAGCGCGCGCACATCGAGGCGATGCTACAGGTCTTTCCGCGCCTGGCCTTCGTGCTGGAACAACTGCGCTTCGGCAACCGGGTCGAGCTTCCCTTCGGCCAGTTGAGCAACGAGGAACTCGATTTTCTGCGCGGCCTCTACGCCGCCGGCGGGCCGGAACTGCGCGCGCGCGGCGCGCAGATCGCCACGCTGCAGAAAGCGCTGCACGAAGGCGGCAAGCGCTTTGAGCCGGAGGAACTGGAAATGGCGGTGCCGGCCATCGCCCGTTACCTGGCCGAGGGGGCGTCGCGCGGCTGGCTGTTCTCGGCCGGCATCACCGGCAAGCCGCTGGCCTACGTGGTGACGCGGCTGGATTTCACGCCGCCGTCGGAGGAGGAAACCGGCAAGATCTTCCTCGAACTGAAGGCCAACGCCAGGGCGCGGCTGGCGACGGCGACCCTGCGCATCACCGGGCCGGACATCGCCGGGCGGACGATTCCGGAAATCCTGGCCACCAAGGGCTTCGTCAAGGAAACGCCGGAACTGCTCAAGAGCTACGACGAGGGCGCCGAACGCTATTTCGAGTGGCGGGCGCAGTACGGCGCGCAGTTTTCCGGCACCGGCGTCGGCTACTTCGCCGAGAACCCGACGGCGACGCACCGCGACACCGACTATTCGCGCAAGGACGTCATCATCCTGTCGTCGACCGGCAGCCCGGCGCGCCTGGTCAACGACGAGAGCATCCTCGGCGAGCGCGTGCTGGCGCTCGATGCGACCGGCGACATCCTGGCCAAGTTCGTCCGCCGCGTGGCGCGCAATTCACGGCTCTCCGGCAAGGAGGAGGCCGAGGTCGAGGCGGCCCACGAAAGCATCGGCAAAGGCCTGTTCACCGAACTGCCGGTGCATTTCTACATGCTGATGTTCCACCTCGACCTGCACCACTACGTCTGGGTGCACGTCGACGACATGGCGCCCTACGCCTACCAGCCGGAACTCAAGGACAAGCTGGTGCTGCCGCCCGAACAGACCGACCTGATCGACATCCTGACCGCCGAAATGGACGTCCTGATGGACGATGTGGTCGCCGGCAAGTCGGGTGGCACGACGGTGCTCTGCGCCGGGCCGGCCGGGGTCGGCAAGACGCTGACCGCGGAGGTGTACTCGGAGATCATCCGCCGGCCGCTTTACCGCGTGCATTCCGGGCAACTGGGGCTCAACGTCGCGGCGATGGAGACGGCGCTCAAGGAGGTGCTGACCCGCGCCCAGCGCTGGGGCGCGGTCATGCTGATCGACGAGGCCGACGTCTACATCAAGAAGCGCGACGACAACATCACGATGAACGCCGTCGTCGGTGTCTTCCTGCGCGTGCTCGAGTATTTCAACGGCCTCCTGTTCCTGACCACCAACCGCGTCGACGACATCGACGAGGCCATCGTCTCGCGCTGCATCGCGCTGATCCGCTTCCACCCGCCCAACCGCGATGACCGCCGGAAAATCTGGGGGGTGATGACGGCGCAGTTCGGTCTGGCCGTCGAACCCGAACTGCTGGAGCGGCTGCCCGTGATCTTCCCGGAAGCGACCGGCCGCGACATCAAGGGCCTGGCCAAGCTGGTGGCGAAATACTGCAACCAGAAACAGGTGCCGCCGACGGCGGAAGTGTTCCGCCGTTGTTCGATCTTCCGCGGGATGGAGGTGGCGACGGCTTAGGCGACGCTCTCCGCTTCCGGCAGCAGCGCGGCGACCACCGAGCCGCCGATGCCGTCTTCCGGGTCGAGGCGTAGCAATACTTCGAGGGCGTTCGCCGCCGCGGCGACGTTGCCGCGCCGCAGCTCGATGAAGGCATGGGCCTTGAGCGCGGCGAGCGCTGCGCCGGGGGCTGCGGTCCACTGCCGCCAGTCGGTCGAAATGCCGGCCTGGCGGGCGGCTTCGGCCAGCCAGTCGAGGCCGGTGATATGGGCTGCTTCGAACTGGCGCTTGCGGTTGTAATGCTTGAACAGGCAGCGGTAGGCCGGCAGGACGCTCGGGTCGTGGGCGATGGCGGCGCGGAATGCCGCCTCGGCCACAGCCGGATCGGTGAAGTGGGCAGCCGCGCCTCGCTGCAGCAGTATGTCGACGGCGGGCGGCAGGGCGCCGAAGTCGAGCTTGTCGTCGTTGTCGAAGTCCATTCTGGAGTATTTTGTAGTCGGGTTGGGGAAGCGCCATGGTACGGAATCAGGCGCTATTTGTCCCTATATTTTGTAAGGTTATTTTGAGGAAGAAGCCCATGTTTCTGGCAATGAACCGGCTCAGGATCGCGCCCGGCAAGGAGGATGCATTCATCGAGCACTGGCGCAAGCGCAACAGCTATCTCGACAAGGTGCCGGGCTTCGTCAGCTTCAACCTGCTGCGCGCCGAGAGCAACGACGAGTACACGCTGTTCGCCTCGCACACGGTCTGGGCATCCGAACAAGCCTTCGCCGACTGGACGCAGTCGGAAGCCTTCCGCAAGGCACACATGGCGGCCGGCCAGTCGCCGCGCGATTTCTACCTCGGCCCGCCGCAACTGGAGTTGTTCGAGGCGGTGCTGTAGCGGACAGTCGTTTCGGATCGAATCCCGGGAAAGAGACGCTTCGCGGGCGGCGGGTGCGAACCTTCCGCGCCGGGGGCTGTTCCAATGGTCGGGTCCGGTGATGCAGGTGCCGTCCGCCCTGATTTATCGCTGTGAAGGCACGCATGATGCTTCACATTGGCGTAAAATCCTGCGCTCAGCCATGCTTGTGAACACAGAACAGGGCCCGGCTGCTTTCCTGAAGGATGACGATGAAGCGTGTGGACGATTTCCGCTTGCGGTTGGGCAAGCACGAGCTGGTTCCGATCATGATCGGTGGCATGGGGGTGGATATTTCCACCGCCGACCTGGCGCTCGAAGCTGCTCGTCTGGGAGGGGTTGGTCACATCTCCGACGCGATGATCAATACCGTCGCCGACCGCCGCTACGACACCAAGCACGTCAAGGAAAAGCTCGCGCTCTACAAGTACAACGTGCATAACGAGGACAAGTCGTCGGTCAAGTTCGACCTCGGTCGCCTCGTCGAGGCGACCCGCCTGCATGTCGAGGCGACGATGCGCCGCAAGCAGGGCGACGGGCTCGTCTTCATCAACTGCATGGAAAAGCTGACCATGAACGCGCCGAAGGAGACGCTCAAGGTTCGCATGTCGGCGGCGCTCGACGCCGGCATCGATGGCATCACGCTGGCGGCCGGCCTGCACCTCGGCTCCTTCGCGCTGATCGAGGACCATCCGCGCTTCCGCGATGCCAAGCTGGGTATCATCGTTTCGTCCGTGCGCGCCCTGCAGTTGTTCCTCAAGAAAAGCGCCCGTACCGGTCGGCTGCCCGACTATGTCGTCGTCGAGGGCCCGCTGGCCGGCGGCCACCTCGGCTTCGGGATGGACTGGGCGCAGTACGACCTGGCGACCATCGTCGCCGAGGTGCTGACCTACCTGAAGGGCGAGAACCTCGACATCCCGGTGATTCCCGCCGGCGGCATCTTCACCGGCAGCGACGCGGCCGGCTTCCTCGATGCCGGAGCCGGGGCCGTCCAGGTGGCGACGCGCTTCACCGTCACCGAGGAGTGCGGACTCCCGGCCGAGGTCAAGCAGGAATACTTCAAGGCCAACGAGGACGACATCGTGGTCAACGAAATTTCGCCGACCGGCTATCCGATGCGCATGATCCGCAGCAGCCCGGGCATCGGCGACGGCATCCGCCCGAACTGCGAAGCCTACGGCTACCTGCTCGACGCCAATGGCAAGTGCTCCTACGTCACCTCCTACAACCGCGAGGTGGCGGCGCATCCCGGCGCGCGCAAGGTCCAGGTCTGGGACAAGACCTGCCTGTGCACCCACATGCGCAATTTCGATATCTGGACCTGCGGGCAGATGACCTGGCGTCTGAAGGACACCACGCTTCGGCTGGCCGATGGCAGCTACCAGATGCTGTCCGCCGAACACGTCTTCCACGATTACCAGTTCAGCACCGACAACAAGGTGGCACTCCCGGCTGCCGCGACAGTCTAAAAGCCATTGATCCGGGCGGCTCAGGCGAAGTGGCGGTTGCCCCGCTGGATTGCTGTTGCGGGCGAGAAGATGGGGGTTGATATGACGAAAATGAAGCGCTGGGTTTCCCTTGTCTGTGTATCCATGTCGCTGTTGTTCGCCGTGCCGGCGCATGCGCAGCAGGTACTGGGGGCCAACGACCAGCCGATTCACGATGCCGCGCGTGTCGGCAATGGCCAGGAGGTTGGCGCCATTCTGAAGGCGCAGCCTGCGGCGCGGGATGCGAGAACCGCCCAGGGGTCGACGCCGCTGCATCTGGCGGCCACCAACCCGGACATCACGGCCCTCAAAGTGCTGATTGCCGCCGGTGCCGACCCGAACGCCAGGGATGGAGAAGGTGCGACGCCGCTGCACATGGCGGCTTACACGCAGAATGCCAGGCATGCGCAGCTGTTGCTCGAAGCCGGCGCCGATCCCTATGCCAAGACCAACGCCGGGCGCGACCCGACTTCGATGGCGCGCAAGGTCATGGCCAACGAGGCGGCCGGCGTCATTTCCCTTTGGATATTGAAGGGCTGCCAGGCCGGCAAACCCTGCTGACCGCAGCTTGCTTCCGGCATGACGAAGCGGTGGTGGGCGGCTGAATTTCGATGAATATCGAACTGATCGGCATAATCGTTGTCTTCTTGGTTATAGCGATCATTGTCATAAAGGCGCAATAGCCCTGTGGCATGGTTGCAAGACAGGACCAATCGGGCGACTATTGCGGTACCTAAAAAACCACAAAGGAGACAAACATGCCAAACAGACTCATTAGCGACATCATTGCCGGACGCCCTCTGGTTTCCGGTTCGAGCGACATGACCGTCCGCGCGGCTTGCCGGCTGATGGCGGAAAAGAAGATCGGCGCCTTGCTGATTGTCGACCGCAGCCAGATCGCAGGCATATTTACCGAGCGCGACGCCCTGAACAAGGTGCTGGCCGGTGGCCTCGATCCGGATGCGACGCAAGTCGCCCAGGTGATGGTCGGGAATCCGCAAACGATTCGCGAGGACAAGCCGCTGGGCTATGCCCTCCAGTTCATGGTCGATGGCGGTTTCCGCCATGTGCCGGTGGTCGATGCCAGCGGCGCGCCGCTGGGCATGGTGTCGGCCCGCGATGCGCTCGGCCAGGACATGGTCCAGCTCGAGCGCGACCTGCAGTTCCGGGAGCATCTCGAAGAAAATATCGCCTAGCGATCCCTTGGGTTCCAGCCAAAGCGCGCCAGTGTCGCGGCGAATTCGCCGGACACTGGCGCTTTTATTTCCAGCCGGCGGCCGCTGATCGGGTGGTCGAAGCCAAGCTGCGTACAGGCCAGCAACAGCCGGTGGCACGACAGGTGCTCGGCGAAATAGCGGTTATGGCGCCCCTTGCCGTAGGTCGCATCGCCGATGATCGGGTGGGCGATATGTTTCAGGTGGCGGCGCAGCTGATGCCGACGGCCGCTCAGCGGCGTCAGTTCGAGCAGGGCGTAACGGCTGCTCGGGTAGCGGTCGACCGTTACCGGCAGCTCGATTTCGGCCAGCTTGCGAAAACGGGTCAGTGCCGGCTGGGCTTCCATGCTGCTGCGCTCGTCACGAAATTCGTAGGGGTCGCGCTGGCGGCGGAGGGGATGGTCGATCGTCCCGGTGGCCGGCGGGTGTCCGCGCACGACGGCCCAGTAGCGTTTGTCCACCGTTCCGGCCTCGAATTGCCGGCCGAGCAGGCTGGCGATTCCGGGGTTCAGTCCGAACAGCAGGACGCCCGAGGTGCCGCGGTCTAGGCGATGCGCCGGCCAGACGCGCTGGCCGATCTGGTCGCGCAGGATCTGGATGGCGAAGCGTGTTTCGTGGCGGTCGATTTCCGAACGATGGACAAGCAGGTTCGGCGGCTTGTCGATGACGACGATATATTCGTCGCGGTAGAGGATGGTCAGCGGTGCTTCGTTCTGCCGTTCGCTGCGGTCGACCACGTTTTCAGGCAAAAAACCGTTCCCTTGCCACATCCGGAAGTTCCATGCCGGTCACTTGGGCGCGGTCGAGCAGTTCCCAGTAGTAGCGGTAGGAGGCACGGTCGTGCAGCTTGCCGTCGTGCTGGATCGGCCCCCAGTCCCTGTCCTGGGCGGCGATCAGGATTTCGGCGGCGGTCCGGACTTCGGAAAAATCGGGACGCATGGCCTCGACGATCGGCACGATCTGGTTCGGGTGGATGCTCCACATGCGCAGGTAGCCGAATTCCTTGCGGGCGCGCAGGGCGTCGTTGCGGATGTAGTCGATGTCCTTCAGTTCGGTCGTCACGTTGTGCGAGGGAACGACTCCGCAGGCCAGCGCCGCGGCGCTGATTTCGCACTTGGCGCGGGCGACCAGCGGGTGTTCGAACTGGCCCGGGCTTTTCATCGCCGAGCCGGGAATGGCGCCGTGGTGGCCGGAAACGAAATCCATGAGGCCGAAATCCAGGCTCTCGACGCCGGGCAGGGCGGCGATGTCCCAGACCTCGCGCAGCGCGCCGTGGGTTTCGATCAGTACATGGACGGGAATCCTGCGGTCGACGCCGAAATTCTGCTCGATTTCGCGCAGCGCCTCGATCTGCACCTGAACGTCGCCGGCGCTGCAGGGCTTGGGCAGGGTGATGAAGGGCAGGCGGCTGCCGGCGCGGCCGACCAGAATCTCCATGTCCTGCTGCCAGTGGGCGTGGGTGACGTCATGCACGCGGGCGCCGACCCGGTTGAACAGGTTGTCGTCGCTCATGATCACGGCGGCCGCCATCTCGGCATGTTCGCGCTCGGCACCGGCATGGGCGCCATCCTCGCAGTCACAGGTGATGTCGAAGATCGGCCCGAGTTCCTTCTGCAACTGCAGGGCCTTGCGCATCAGCTTTTCGGAACCGGCGTAATGGTCGACCGCAGGCAGGACGGGGAAGGGCTTTTCGCCGGCAAAGAGAACCGCTTTCGGATGGCGCATGTTGGTCGTTGGTTACGGGTTATTAGTTGCGAGCAAAAAGAAAAGGCCGCGGTATTCTACCGCGGCCCCTGGCTTTGCTAGCAGCTAGTGACTAGCAACCAACAGCTGTTACAGCATGTCCTTGACCGCTTCGGCTTCGTCGGTCAGTTCCTTCAGGGTGATGTTGATCTTTTCCTGGCTGTAGGCGTCGATTTCCAGACCCTGGATGATCTTGAAGGAGCCGCCCTTGCACTCGCACGGGAAACCGAACACGATGCCCTTCGGAATGCCGTAGGAGCCGTCGGACGGGACGCCCATCGTGACCCATTCGTCGGAACCCAGCACCCAGTCGCGGATGTGGTCGATGGCGGCGTTGGCAGCGGAGGCAGCGGAAGACAGGCCGCGGGCTTCGATGATGGCGGCGCCGCGCTTGCCGACGGTCGGCAGGAAGACGTCGTTGTTCCAGACGGCATCATTGACCAGGGCCTTGACGCTGTCGCCGTTGGAGGTGCAGTAGCGGTAGTCGGCGTACATCGTCGGCGAGTGGTTGCCCCAGACGACCAGTTTCTTCAGGGAAGAAACTTCGCGGCCGGTCTTGGTGGCCAGTTGCGACAGGGCGCGGTTGTGGTCCAGGCGCAGCATGCCGTGGTAGTTGTTCGGGTTGGTGCGGCCAACCTTCCTGGCGGCGGCGGCGGCGATGTAGGCGTTGGTGTTGCAGGGGTTGCCGACGACCAGAACCTTGACGTCCTCCTTGGCGTTCTCGGCGATGGCCTTGCCCTGGACGGTGAAGATGGCACCGTTGGCGGTCAGCAGGTCGGCACGTTCCATGCCCTTGGTGCGCGGACGGGCGCCGACCAGCAGGCAGACGTCGGCATCCTTGAAGGCGACGTTCGGGTCATCGGTGGCGACCATGCCGGCGAGCAGCGGGAAGGCACAGTCTTCCAGTTCCATCATGACGCCCTTGACGGCCTGCTGAGCCTGCGGCAGGTCGAGCAACTGGAGGATGACCGGCTGGTCTTTGCCGAGCATTTCGCCGGAGGCAATGCGGAACAGCAGGCTATAACCGATCTGGCCGGCGGCGCCGGTGACGGCAACGCGCATGGGGGCTTTGGACATGTATCGCTCCTGTATGAAACAGCGTGGTTGAAATTGTTCGATTCAACTCGAATGCCGGCCCTGGTCACACACCTGGAGGGGGCGGGCACGAGAACTGAAGATGTTAGAAGTTCGCCGTGCGACTGTCAATTCATCATGTGTCTTATATAAGACAACTTTTCGTGGACGGTCCGCCTGAAATGTGCTGAAATTTCCGGCCATGAACCGTGACCCCGCACGTCCGTCCTTTCGCGTCGCTTCGCCGACGTTCAGCCCGCTGTACCGCCAGATCAAGGACTTCATGATCCGCAGTCTGGAGGCTGGCGAGTGGGGGCCGGGCGACGCCATTCCCAGCGAGGGGGAGCTTGCCGCGCGCTTCAACGTCAGTCAGGGTACGGTGCGCAAGGCGATCGACGAAATGGCGGCGGAAAACCTGCTGATCCGGCGCCAGGGCAAGGGAACCTTCGTGGCGAGCCACGACGACCCGCGTTCCTTCTACCGTTTTCTCCGCCTGGTGCCCGACGATGGCAACGCTGCGCATGCAGTCAGCGTGCCGCTTTCGTGCTCGACCCGGGAGGCCGGTCCCGAGGTTGCTGCTGCGCTCAGGATCAAGGTCGGCGATCCGGCGATCTATGTCGAGCGCCTGCTGCGCTTCAACGGCGAGGCGGTGGTTTTCGACCAGATTCACCTGGTCAGCGAACTGTTCGCCGGCCTGACGCTCGACAGCCTCAGCGGCGGCGACCGCTCCCTCTACAGCGTCTTTGAAAACGATTACGGCGTGCGCATGATCCATGCCGAAGAACACCTCCGTGCCGTGGCTGCGGACCCGTACAGCGCCGGGCTTCTTGCCGTTTCCCCCGGGGCGCCGCTGCTGCTGGTGGAGCGCACGGCATACACGTATGGCAACAAACCGGTCGAATGGCGACGCGGCCTGTATTGCACGAACCGGCACTATTACCGGAACGATCTTGGCTAACATGAATAGTGCTTTGTTACTATCCCGGAAAACACGTAGCATGCCGTGTTTCACCTGATTTTGAATGTATAATTACCGTTCTTTTCAAACCACGTAAAAGCGGAAAAACCGCACCTTTTCGCGAGGGATGACGTTCATGGCAGAAATGACCATCAAGAAACGTCCAAAAAATTTGGACTTGACCACAATCCGGTTGCCTTTGCCGGGAAAAGTATCAATCCTTCATCGCGTCAGCGGGGTTGGCTTGTTCCTTTGTTTCCCCCTGCTGCTCTGGCTTTTCTCGGCTAGTCTGAATTCAGCTGAAAGCTTCGCCACCTTCAAGGCGGTGTTTGCCACCCTTCCGGCCAAGGTGATTCTGGCGGGATTGATCTGGGCCTTCGTTCATCATTTTTGCGCCGGTATCCGTTTTCTCCTGCTCGACCTGCATGTCGGCATCGAAAAGGAGGCGGCGCGCAAATCGGCTGCCGTGGTGTTCGCGGTCAGCATTCCGCTGACCCTGATTCTCTGGGGGATTCTGCTGTGATCAACCGTATCGTCGTAGGTGCTCATTACGGCCTCAAGGACTGGATCGCCCAGCGTGCGACCGCCGTCATCATGGCGGTTTATTCGGTGCTGATCGCAGCGGTGCTGCTGGTCGTTCGTCCCGGAACCTTCGAGGCATGGCAGGGGATTTTTGCCAACGGCATCATCAAGTTCCTGACCTTCCTGTTCTTCGTCAGCCTGTTCTACCACGCCTGGATCGGCGTGCGTGACATCTGGATGGATTACGTCAAGCCGGTCGGCCTGCGCCTGACCCTGCACGTGCTGACCATTACCGCGCTGGTGGGCTACACCGCGTGGGCTGCTGCGATTCTCTGGAGGCTGTAAGCGTGAGTATTCCCGTTCTGAAGTTCGACGCAGTCATCGTCGGTGCCGGTGGCGCCGGTCTGCGTTCCGCGATCCAATTGTCCGAGGCCGGTCTGAAGACGGCCGTACTCTCCAAGGTCTTCCCGACCCGTTCCCACACCGTCGCCGCCCAGGGTGGCGTTGCTGCGTCGCTCGGCAACTCCGAGGAAGATCACTGGCACTGGCACATGTACGATACCGTCAAGGGTTCCGACTGGCTCGGCGACCAGGACGCGATCGAGTTCATGGTGCGCAAGGCCAACGAGTGCGTCGTCGAGCTCGAGCACTACGGCATGCCCTTCGACCGTACCGACAACGGCAAGATCTACCAGCGTCCGTTCGGCGGCCACATGTCCAACTTCGGCGAGAAGCCGGTGCGTCGCTCCTGTGCCGCTGCCGACCGTACCGGTCACGCCATGCTGCACGCCATGTACCAGCGCAACGTCAAGGCCAACACCCAGTTCTTCGTCGAATGGATGGCGCTCGACCTGATCCGCGACGAGGCGGGCCACGTCGTCGGCGTCACCGCGATGGAAATGGAAACCGGCCAGGTCGTCATCTTCCATACCCGTGCCACCATTTTCGCGACCGGCGGCGCCGGCCGCATCTTCTACTCGTCGACCAACGCCTTCATCAACACCGGTGACGGCCTGGGTATGGCGGCGCGTGCCGGCATCCCGCTGGAAGACATGGAATTCTGGCAGTTCCATCCGACCGGCGTCGCCGGTGCCGGTGTGCTGATTACCGAAGGCGTGCGTGGCGAGGGCGGCATCCTGCGTAACAGCAGCAAGGAACGTTTCATGGAACGCTATGCGCCGAACGCCAAGGACCTGGCGTCGCGCGACGTGGTTTCCCGCGCCATGACGACCGAAATCAACGAAGGCCGTGGCTGTGGCGTCAACAAGGACTACGTCCTGCTCGACATCACCCACCTCGACCCGAACACCATCATGAAGCGCCTGCCGGGCATTCGCGAAATCGGCCTGCAGTTCGCCGGCGTCGATTGCATCAAGGAACCGCTGCCGGTCGTGCCGACCTGCCACTACCAGATGGGCGGTATTCCGACGCATTACTCCGGTCGTGTCGTCACGCCGCAAAACGGCGATCCCAACACCATCGTCCCGGGTTTCTACGCTGCCGGCGAATGCGCCTGCGCCTCGGTGCACGGCGCCAACCGCCTGGGTACCAACTCGCTGCTCGACCTGCTGGTCTTCGGCAAGTCGGCCGGCGATTCCGCCGTGGAAGACCTCAAGGCTGGCAAGGCGCATCGCGAATTGCCGAAGGATGCCGCCGAGAAGTCGCTGGCCCGTATCTCCGCCATCGACAACCGCAAGGGCGGTGCCAACGTTCACGAAACCCGTCTGGCCATGCAGCGCACGATGCAGAACCACGCCGGCGTGTTCCGTTTCGGCGACCTGCTGAAGAGCGGCGTCGACAAGATTCTGGAAGTCGAGAAGGCGGCACGCCAGCTCGAGATCAAGGACAAGTCGATGGCCTGGAACACGGCGCGTACCGAAGCCCTCGAAATGGAAAACCTGATCGAGGTCGCCAAGGCCACCATGCTCTCCGCCGAGGCCCGCAAGGAATCCCGCGGTGCTCACGTCCGCGACGATGCGCCGGATACCCCGGAATTCCCGAATGGTCGTAACGACAAGGAATGGCTGAAGCACACGCTGTTCAACCCGGTCGACAACACCATCAGTTACAAGCCGGTGAACATGCAGCCGCTGACCGTCGAAACCATCGCGCTGAAGACGCGCTCGTACTAATCGGAGAAGAACATGAGCAAACGCATGGTTCAATTCAGCATCTACCGTTACGATCCGGACAAGGATGACGCGCCCTACATGCAGGACATCTCGGTCGAACTCGAGCCGACCGATCGCAAGCTGCTGGATGCGCTGACCAAGCTGAAGGCGAAGGACGACACCCTGTCCTATCGTCGTTCCTGCCGCGAAGGCGTCTGCGGTTCCGACGCCATGAACATCAACGGCAAGAACGGCCTGGCCTGCCTGACCGATATCGACGAACTGAAGCAGCCGATCGTCCTGCGTCCGCTGCCGGGCCTGCCGGTCATCCGCGACCTGATCGTCGACATGACCCAGTTCTTCAAGCAGTACCACTCGATCAAGCCCTACCTGATCAACAACGATCCGCCGCCGGAGCGCGAGCGCCTGCAGTCGCCGGAGGACCGCGAGGAGCTGAACGGCCTCTACGAGTGCATCCTGTGCGCCTGCTGTTCGACGTCCTGCCCGTCGTTCTGGTGGAACCCGGACAAGTTCGTCGGCCCGGCCGGCCTGCTGGCTGCCTACCGCTTCATTGCCGACACGCGCGACCAGGCGACCAACGAGCGCCTCGACAACCTCGAGGATCCGTACCGCCTGTTCCGTTGCCACACCATCATGAACTGCGTTGACGTGTGCCCGAAGGGTCTCAACCCGACCAAGGCGATCGGCAAGATCAAGGACATGATGGTCCGTCGTGCCGTCTGATGGAGCGTCCCGACTACGAACGCCTGCGTTGGCGCTGCATCCGGCGCGCGCTTCTCGAACTCGATATCACGTTGACGCGTTTTCTCGATGACGGATTCGACAAGCTGAACGAAGCGCAACAGCAGGCGTTTGTGGAACTTGCCGACATGGAGGATTACGATCTCTGGGATCTGCTGACCGGCAAGGAGGAGACCGATGATCCCCGGCTGGCGCCGATCGTGGCCATGCTACGTAAGAGTTAAGTAAGGTTGGCATTTTAACTTCCAAATGTTGACCGCTTTTTTTTGCAGTGCAGTGACAACCAACACCTGACAAGGGAAGACACCATGACGACCGAACGCAAGGCAACTCTGACAATCGATGGGATGGCACCTGTCGATTTCCCGATCATGACCCCGACGCATGGCAACGACTGCGTCGATATCCGTACGCTGGGTGCCAAGACCGGTTTGTTCACCTACGACTCCGGTTTCCTCTCGACCGCCAGCTGCAAGTCGAAGATCACCTTCATCGACGGAGATGTCGGTCAGCTGTTGTACCGTGGCTACCCGATCGAGCAACTGGCCGAGAACTGCAACTTCCTGGAAGTCACCTATCTCCTGAAGAATGGCGAGCTGCCGAACGCCAAGCAGAAGGCCGATTTCGAAAGCACCATCAAGAAGCACACCATGGTGCACGAGCAACTGTCCAAGTTCTACTCCGGCTTCCGTCGTGATGCTCACCCGATGGCCGTCATGACCGGTGTCGTCGGCGCGCTCTCCGCGTTCTACCACGACGCGATGGACTTCTCCGACGTCGAACACCGCAACGTCAGCTTCAATCGCCTCGTCGCCAAGCTGCCGACCATCGTCGCGATGGCCTACAAGTACAACACCGGCATGCCGTTCATGTACCCGGACAACGATCTGGACTACACCGCCAACTTCATGCGTATGATGTTCGGCAACCCGTGCGAAAAATATGTCCCGAACCCGGTGCTGGTCAATGCGCTGGATGTCATCTTCACGCTGCACGCCGACCACGAACAGAACGCCTCGACCTCCACGGTGCGTCTGGCCGGTTCGTCCGGTGCCAACCCGTTCGCCTGCATCGCCGCCGGTATCGCCTGTCTGTGGGGCCCGGCGCACGGTGGTGCCAACGAGGCCTGTCTGCAGATGCTGGAACAGATCGGTGACGTCTCCCGCGTCGGCGAGTACATCAACCGCGCCAAGGACAAGAACGATTCCTTCAAGCTGATGGGCTTCGGTCACCGCGTCTACAAGAACTTCGACCCGCGCGCCAAGCTGATGCGCAAGGTCTGCGGCGACGTTCTCCAGGAACTCGGTCTGCAGAACGACCGCCTGTTCAAGCTGGCGATGGAACTGGAAAAGATCGCCCTGGAAGATCCGTACTTCGTCGAGAAGAAGCTGTACCCAAACGTCGACTTCTACTCCGGCATCGTCCAGAAGGCGATCGGCATCCCGACCGAGATGTTCACCTGCATCTTCGCGCTGGCCCGTACGGTCGGCTGGATGACGCAGTGGGAAGAAATGATCACCGATCCGGAATACAAGATCGGCCGCCCGCGTCAGCTCTACATCGGCGCCGCCAAGCGCGACGTCGTGCCGCTTGCCCAACGCGGCTGATCGACAGAATCGGGCGGCCGCTTGGCCGCCCTTTTTTTACTTGCGGAGGGATGGAGCTCCGCAACCCGCAGCCGCAGAGAAAGAAAACACCCTCAAGGGGACGCCTATGACTACGATGAATCAATTGTTCGACAGCACCATGTTCTTCGGCGGCAACGCGCCGTTTGTCGAAGAGCTGTACGAAAACTACCTGCATGACCCCACTTCCGTGCCCGCGGAGTGGCGTGACTACTTCGACCGCCTGGCGCAGATGCCGGGTTACGTTGCGCGCGATGTCGCGCATGCGCCGGTGATCGCCGCATTTGCGGAATTGGCGAAGGACGGCGGTTTCCGTCCGTCGGCGCCGGCTTCCGCTTCTGCCGAGCACAAAAAGCAATCCGCCGTGGGCCAGCTGGTCACCGCCTATCGCGCGCTGGGCACCCGCTGGGCCGACCTCGACCCGCTCAAGCGTCTGGCTCGCCCGAAGATCGACGAGTTGGAGCCCTCGTTCTATGGGTTCACCGACGGCGACCTGAACCAGACTTTCAGTGTCGGCTCGCTGAAGGGGCTGCCGGACACCGCGAAGCTCGGCGATATCCTGGAAACGCTGAAGCAGACGTACTGCGGCACCGTCGGCGTCGAGTACATGTACATGACGGACTATAACGAGAAGCGCTGGCTGCAGGAGCGTCTCGAAAGCATCCGCTCGCGCCCGTCGTACTCCGCCGACCAGAAAAAGCGCATTCTGGAGCGGTTGACCGCAGCCGAGACGCTGGAACGTTACCTGCACACCAAATATGTCGGCCAGAAGCGCTTCTCGCTCGAAGGCGGCGAATCGCTGATCGTCGCCATGGACGAGGCGATCCGCGTCGGCGGCAAGCTCGGCGTCGATGAAGTCGTCATCGGCATGGCGCACCGCGGCCGCCTGAACGTCCTGGTCAACACGCTGGGCAAGGCGCCGTCGATGCTGTTTGCCGAATTTGAAGGCAAGAAGAAGAGCGATCTTTCCGCTGGTGACGTCAAGTACCACATGGGCTTCTCGTCCGACGTCTCCACCCCGGGCGGTCCCTGCCACCTGACCCTGGCGTTCAACCCGTCGCACCTCGAGATCGTCAATCCGGTCGTCGAGGGCTCGGTCTATGCCCGCCAGCTGCGCCGCGGCGCCGAAGGCAAATCCAAGGTCCTGCCGGTCATCATCCATGGCGACTCGGCGGTCGCCGGCCAGGGCGTCAACCAGGAAATGCTCAACTTCGCGCAGACCCGCGGCTACGGCACCGGCGGCACGCTGCACATCATCGTGAACAACCAGATCGGCTTCACGACCAGCGACCCGCGCGACTACCGTTCGGGCCACTATTGCACCGATATCTTCAAGATGGTCGATGCGCCGATCTTCCACGTCAATGGCGACGATCCGGAAGCCGTCTCGCTGGTGACCCAGCTGGCCGTCGAGTATCGCCAGCAGTTCCAGAAGGACGTCGTGGTGGACATCATCTGCTTCCGCAAGCTCGGCCACAACGAGCAGGACGAGCCGATGGTCACCCAGCCGCTGATGTACAAGATCGTCAGCAAGCATCCGGGCACCCGCAAGGTGTATGGCGACCGGCTGATCGCTGAGGGCATTCTTGCGGCCGACGGTCCCGACCAGATGATCGCCGAGTACCGCGCCCACCTCGACAAGGGCGAGTTGCTCTATAACCCGGTGCTGGCCGGCTACAAGCATCCGAACACCATCGACTGGACGCCGTTCCTGACCAAGAACTACATCGAGAATTGCAACACCACGGTGCCGGTCAAGGAACTGCAGCGTCTGGCGAAGCGTCTGACGACCTTGCCGGAAGGGTTCACGCTGCACTCCCGAGTCAAGAAGATCGTCGAAGATCGCGCTGCGATGGGCGAGGGCAAGCTGCCGGTCGACTGGGGCATGGCCGAGAATCTGGCGTATGCCTCCGTGCTGGTTTCCGGTTACGGCGTGCGCATCTCCGGCGAGGACGTCGGACGCGGCACCTTCTTCCATCGCCACGCAGCGTTCCATGACCAGAAGCGTGAGAGCTGGGACGAGGGCACCTATCACCCGCTGAAGAACCTGCAGGAAAAGCAGGCCGGTTTCCAGTGCTACGACTCGGTCCTCTCCGAGGAGGCGGTGCTCGCCTTCGACTACGGCTACGCCTCGGCCAACCCGTACGAACTGGTGATCTGGGAGGGTCAGTTCGGCGACTTCGCCAACGGCGCCCAGGTCGTCATCGACCAGTTCATCGCCTCGGGCGAAGCGAAGTGGGGCCGTGCCTGCGGCCTCGTGATGCTGCTGCCGCATGGCTACGAGGGCCAGGGTCCGGAACACTCCTCGGCCCGTCTCGAACGCTACATGCAGTTGTGCGCCGAAATGAACATGGAGGTCTGCGTGCCGACCACGGCCGCCCAGGTCTTCCACATGCTGCGTCGCCAGGCGCTGCGCAGCCAGCGCAAGCCGCTGATCGTCATGTCGCCGAAATCGCTGCTGCGCCACAAGGATGCGACCTCTCCGCTGGAAGATCTGGCGAACGGTTCCTTCCAGCCGGTGATCGGCGAAGTCGACCAGGTCGACGCCAAGAAGGTGACTCGCGTCGTGCTGTGTTCCGGCAAGGTCTATTACGACCTGCTGGCCGCCCGCCGCGAGAAGAAGATCGCGAACATCGCCATCGTCCGCATCGAGCAGCTCTACCCCTTCCCCAAGAGCCATCTGGAGAAGGAACTGGCCAAGTATCCCAAGGCGACCGAAATCGTCTGGTGCCAGGAAGAGCCGCGCAACCAGGGCGCCTGGTACTGGATCGCTTCGCGTCATCACCTCGACACCCAGCTGGGCAGCAAGCAGAAGATGCTGCTGGTGTCGCGTCCGGCGTCCTCGTCGCCGGCGGTCGGGTATCTGGCCAAGCACAACGAGCAACAAAAGGCACTGATCGAGTCCGCGCTGGGCAAGATCGAGTACTGATAACTACAGCAGAGTGGAGTCACCATGAGCATTATCGAAGTCCAAGTTCCGCAACTCTCCGAGTCCGTTGCCGAAGGCACGCTGGCTTCCTGGAAGAAGAAGATCGGCGAGGCCGTTGCCCGCGACGAAATCCTGATCGACATCGAAACCGACAAGGTCGTCCTCGAAGTCCCGTCGCCGGGCGCCGGCGTTCTGGTCGAAATCATCAAGGGCGATGGCGAGACGGTCGTTTCGGGTGAACTGATCGCCAAGATCGATACCGAAGCCAAGGCGGGCGCTGCTGCGCCGGCGGCGGAGGCGCCGAAGGCCGCTGCTGCTCCCGCCGCCGCGCCGGCTGCTGCTGCCGCACCGGCGGGCACGGCCAGTCCGTCGGCCCGCAAGATTCTCGACGAAAAGGGGATAGCTGCCGCAGACGTCGCCGGTACCGGCCGCGGTGGTCGTGTGACCAAGGAGGATGCCGTCGCTGCGGCGCCGAAGGCTGGCCCGATTGCCGCGCCGGCTGCTGCCAAGGCCGCGTTGCCGACGCCGGCTGTCGAGATCGCGCTGGGTGAGCGCACCGAGCAGCGTGTGCCGATGACCCGTCTGCGCGCCCGTATCGCCGAGCGCCTGCTGCAGTCGCAATCGACCAACGCCATCCTGACGACCTTCAACGAAGTCAACATGGGTCCGATCATGGCCCTGCGCAAGCAGTACGCCGAGAAGTTCGAGAAGACGCACGGCGTGCGCCTCGGCTTCATGGGCTTCTTCGTCAAGGCCGCCTGTGCCGCGTTGCAGAAGTTCCCGGTGCTGAACGCTTCCGTTGATGGCAATGACATCGTCTACCACGGCTACATCGACATCGGCATCGCCGTCGGTTCGCCGCGTGGCCTGGTCGTGCCGATCCTGCGCAATGCCGACCAGATGTCGATCGCCGAGATCGAGAAGAAGATCGCCGAATTCGGCGCCAAGGCCAAGGATGGCAAGCTGTCGATCGAGGAACTGACCGGCGGCACCTTCTCGATTTCCAACGGTGGTGTCTTCGGTTCCATGCTGTCGACCCCGATCATCAACCCGCCGCAATCGGCGATCCTCGGCATCCATGCGACCAAGGACCGCGCGGTCGTTGAAAACGGCCAGGTCGTCGTGCGTCCGATCAACTATCTGGCGATGTCCTACGACCACCGGATCATCGACGGCCGCGAAGCGGTCCTCGGCCTGGTGACCATGAAGGAAGCCCTGGAAGATCCGTCGCGCCTGCTGCTCGGCGTCTGATCGACGTTTGTCCGGCGCCAGCGTCCCTTTTCGGGCGCTGGCGCTTTTGCACATCTGAAATCTGAAAGGTTTACACATGTCCAAGCAATTCGACGTGCTCGTCATCGGCGGCGGTCCCGGTGGCTACATTGCCGCCATTCGCGCTGCCCAGCTGGGTTTCTCCTCGGCCTGTGCCGAATCCAACCCGTATGCCGACCCGAAGGGCGAGCCGCGTCTTGGCGGCACCTGCCTGAACGTCGGCTGCATTCCGTCCAAGGCCCTGCTGCACACCTCGCACCTGTTCGAGGAAGCCGGCCACTCCTTCGAGGCCCAGGGTATCAAGGTGGGGAAGGCGACGATCGACGTGCCGACCATGAAGGCACGCAAGGATGGCGTCGTCAATCAGCTGACCGGCGGCATCAAGATGCTGCTGAAGAAGAACAAGGTCACCTTCCTGCCAGGCCACGGCTCCTTCGTCGGTAAGGAAGGCGACTACTGGAAGGTCAAGGTCGGCGCCGAGGAAGTGCTGGCCAAGCAGGTCATCGTCGCCACCGGTTCCAAGGCACGTCATCTGCCGAACGTTGCGGTCGACCAGAAGATCGTCATGGACAACGAAGGCGCGTTGAACCAGGAATCCGTGCCCAAGAAGCTGGCCATCATCGGCGCCGGCGTCATCGGCCTGGAAATGGGTTCGGTCTGGCGTCGTGTCGGTGCCGAAGTCACCGTCCTCGAAGCCATGCCTGACTTCCTGGCCGCGGCTGACGTCGATGTCGCCAAGGAAGCGCTCAAGCTGTTCACCAAGCAGGGCCTGAACATCCAGATGGGCGTCAAGATCGGCGACATCAAGACGACCAAGAAGGGTGTTTCGATCGCCTACGAGGACAAGGACGGCAAGGCCCAGAAGCTGGACGCCGACCGCCTGATCGTCTCCATCGGCCGCGTGCCGAATACCGACGGCCTGAACGCCGACGGCGTCGGCCTCAAGCTCGATGCCCGTGGCTTCGTCGAGGTCGATGGCCATTGCCAGACCAACCTGCCGGGCGTCTGGGCGATCGGCGACGTCGTGCGCGGCCCGATGCTGGCGCACAAGGCGCATGAAGAGGGCGTCATGGTCGCCGAACTGATGGCCGGTCAGGCCGGGCACTGCAACTTCGACACCATTCCCTGGGTCATCTACACCTCGCCGGAAATCGCCTGGGTCGGCAAGACCGAGCAGCAACTCAAGGCCGAAGGCGTTGCCTACAAGGCAGGCAAGGTGCCGTTCCTGGCCAATGGCCGTGCCCTGGGCATGGGCGATCCTTCGGGCTTCGTCAAGATGCTGGCCTGCAAGGACAGCGACCGCATCCTCGGCGTGCACATCATCGGTGCCAACGCCTCCGAAATCATCGCCGAGGCTGTCGTGGCGATGGAATTCGGCGGAGCCTCCGAAGATCTGGCGCGCATCTGCCATGCGCATCCGACCCTGTCGGAGACCGTGCACGAAGCGGCCCTGGCCTGCGACAAGCGTACGCTGAACTTCTAGCCCGTTCGGCTGGCGTCGGCGCCAGTTCCGCGAAAAGCACAAAGAGCCCTGCGGGGCTCTTTGTTTTTGCCGGTCTTGCCGCCATACTACGGGTTCAATTGCGGATAATCCCATTCGACTTGCGGAATGCATAACGACAACGATCAACTGGCCTTGCTCGACGACGAGCCGGAACCCGCTGCCGGCAGCGCGGCGAATGCGTGCTGGTATCTGCTGGTGGTCGACGACGACGAGGACGTGCATCACGCGACCGAATTCGCCCTCAGCGATCTGCGGGTTCTCGGGCGGCCGCTGAAATTCCTGCACGCCTTCGGCGCCGAGGAGGCCATCGGCATCCTGAGCCGCCGCCGCGATGTCGCAGTCATTCTGCTCGATGTCGTGATGGAGTGCGAGGATGCCGGCCTCCGGGCCGTCGAGCGCATTCGCAACGAACTGGGTCTCGATGCCATCCGCATCATCCTGCGGACCGGCCAGCCGGGCTATGCGCCGGAACTCGACGCCATCGCCAATTACGACATCAACGATTACAAGACCAAGACCGAGTTGACGCGCGGCAAGTTGTTCACGACCGTCACGGCGGCGATCCGCTCCTTCGACCAGATCCAGCGCCTGGAAGCGAGCCGCAACGGCCTCGAGCTGATCATCGACGGTTCCCTGCGCTTCAACGCCGAGCAGGGCTTGCCGTCCTTTTCCGCCGGGGTCATCATTCAGTTGTCCGGCCTGCTCAGTGTGGCGCCGGTGGGCATGGTCTGCGCCCGTACCGCCAGCGACGCGGCCGGCGGCACCATTCTCGCGGCGCTCGGGCGTTTCGGGGAATCCAGGAACAAGCTGTTGTCCGCAGTGGGCGACCAGCCCGCCCGACAGATGCTGGAGCGCTGCCTGCAGGAGCGTGCCAGCCAATGCAGCGAGCGTTCGCTGGCGTTGTATTTTGCCGGGCGGCACGGCAGCAATTTTGCCGTCTACGTCGAGTCGACCGCAGCAATCGTGCCGATCGACCGCCACCTGCTCGACATATTCAGCGCCAACATCGCCATCTGCGGCGAGAACGTCGCGCTCGTCGAACGCCTGCGCGCGGCGGCCTATATAGACAACCTGACCGGGCTGCCGAACCGCGCCGCGCAGATCGACGTCATCGACGAGTCGCTGGCCGGCGCCTGGGCGGGGAACCATGTCCTGGCACTGATCGACATCGACCAGTTCTCGGAGACCATCGATGCCTTCGGCTACCGTTTCGGCGACCAGCAGTTGCAGGCGGTCGCCGGGCGCCTGCGCGCCATGCTTCCCGACAGCGTGCATGTCGCGCGCGTCGGCAGCGACGTCTTCGGTGTCTATGGTCGTGACGAGGTCGTGAAGCCATCCGGCTTGCGCAACATCCTGCTCGAACCCTTCGACAGCGAGGGCGGGCTGCATACCCTTTCGTTCTCGATCGGTCTCGTCCGCACCGATGCCGCGGATGCCGATGGCGCCGACCTGCTGCGCAATGCCGCCATCGCGCTCAAGCATGCCAAGCTCGCCGGTCCGGGGAACGATGCCTATTACACCACCGAGGTCGGCATGCTGACCCGGCAACGGGTGCATATGCTGCACGACCTGCGCGCCGCGCTGGACAACGGCGATCTCTTCGTCGTCTACCAGCCGCAAATCGACCTTGCCTCGGGGGGCGTCATCGGCATCGAGGCATTGCTGCGCTGGCGCACCGCCGACGGCGAATTCGTGCCGCTCGAACAGTTCATCGCGGTCGCCGAGCAGTCCGGGCTGATCGTCGCCGTCGGGGCCTGGGTGTTGCATGCCGCCCTGGCCGCGCAGCGCGAGCTGGCCGCCCGGGGGTATCCGTTGCGCATGGCGGTCAACGTATCGCCGGTGCAGTTCCGCCAGCCGGGTTTCCTCAGCATGGTTCGCGAGGCGATGGCCGAACACGCCGTGGCGCCGGGCCTGCTGGAACTCGAAATCACCGAATCGGTGGCGCTCTCCGGCTGGGCGCAGACGGTCGAGCGCATGCATGCGATCAAGGCGCTGGGGGCATTGATCGCCATCGACGATTTCGGCACCGGCTTCTCCTCGCTCAATTACCTGGCGCATCTGCCGGCCGATTGCCTGAAGATCGACCGCAGTTTTGTCCACGCACTGGACGACCAGCATTCCGGCACGCCGATCGCGGCGATGGTGATCCAGCTCGGCCGCCAGCTGGGCATGCGCGTCCTGGCGGAAGGCGTCGAGGACGGGCGGCAGTTGCAGACGCTGGTCGAACTCGGATGTTGCGAGGCGCAGGGCATGGTCTATGCGCCAGCGATGGCGCAGCCGGACCTCCTGAACTGGCTTCGCAGCCGCGAGCGCTGAGCGGCGATGCGCCGGTTCGCCGCATGCCTGGTCGTGTTCGCCGTCCTGGCCGGGTGCGGCCAGCGTGAAACATTGCGGGTCGGCTTTCTGGCGGGACTGAGCGGCGGTGTCGCCGATCTCGGCGAGGCCGGACGCAATGGCGCCCAGATCGCCGTCGAGGAAGTCAACCGGGCGGGCGGCATCGACGGTCGGCCGGTCGAATTGGTCGTCCGCGACGATGCCCAGACGCCGGAAAAGGCGATCGCCGCCACCAACGAACTCGTTGCGCTGGGCGTCGAGGCCATCGTCGGGCCGATGACCAGTGCGATGGCCGAAGTCGTCCTGCCGCTGGCCCAGCGCGCCGGGGTCGTTCTCGTCAGTCCGACCGTCACCGCGCGCAAGTTTTTCGGGCAGGACGACAACCTGTTCCTGATTTCGTCGAGTACCCAAGACGAGGCCAGACTCAGCGCCAGGTTCCATTTCAAGGAAAGCGGCATGCATCGCGTGGCCGCCATCTACGACCTGAAAAACCTGGCCTACACCGAAAGCTGGCTGCGCGAATTCACCGTCGCGTTCCAGGAGCTCGGCGGCGATGTCCTGCCCTTCGCCTACGAATCCACTCCCGACGCCAAGTTCGGCACCATCGTCCGGCAGGTACTCAACAAGCGGCCGGACGGCATCCTGCTGATCACCAGCGCCGTCGATGCGGCGCGCCTGGCGCAAAAAATCCGCGAGCGCAACCCGCAGGTGCTCCTGATCGCCTCGCAATGGGCAACCACCGAGCGCCTGATCGAACTCGGCGGCAGTGCGGTCGAGGGCATGGTGCTCCATAATTCGTTCGACCGCGACAGCAAGGCCGAAGGCATGCAGCGATTGCGCAGCGTTTACGCCGAACGCTTCCAGCGCGAACCGGGCTTTGCTGGCGTCGCTGCCTATGACGCCACGCGTGCCGTGCTGGCGGCGCTCACCCGGCGTCACGGCGGCGAGACGCTGCGCGACGCCTTGTTGACGCGCGGTCCCTTTCCCGGCGCCGAGGAAAACATCAGCTTCGACCGCTTCGGCGACAGCCGGCGCGTCCAGCATATCGCCGTCGTCCGCGACGGGCAGTTCATCACGGTGCGCTAGGGGGCAATTTGAACCTGCCAGGGCGGTTGACGGTAACGAGCGAATGGCGGCTGCGCACCTCGCTGACGCTGCTGCTGGTGGTCGCCACGCTGGTTACCTTCGGCATCATCGGCTTCGGCGTGCTGGCCTACCGGGTTCCCGCCATCCTCGAGGAGGACCGCCAGCACCTGCGTAACGACGCGGTCAGCCTGGCCCGCTATTTCGAGCAGCTGATCGACGGCCTCGAAGGTCGCCTGGGAACGCTGGCGGCGCTCGACATGACCATGCAGCCGGCGCATATCCAGCGCTTCCTCGATGCCGTGATTGCTGAAGGCGGGTTCAAGGCCATCTACGTGCTCAACGGCCGTGGGCACGTCGAGCATGTCGGGCTGCCGCAAAATGCCCCCAATGTCCGGCCCAACCTGGTGGGCGCCGACCTTTCGCGCAATCCGCTGTTCGCGACTGCGCACCATCTCGGGCGCCGGGTGTGGAGCGACCGTTACCTGTCGGCGCTGAATGGCGATGCGACGGTCGGGCTGGCCATCCCCTTCGGCGATTACGTGCTGCTCGGCGAGGTGGCGCCGGACTTCGCGGTCGAGGTCCTGCGTGCCGGCGCGGAAGACCTGAAGTTTCCCGTGCTGGTCGTCGATCGCGCCGGCGAATACGTCGTCGGCAAGAACCTGGCCGAAGGCGAGCGTTTGCGCAACTGGTCGGCCGAGTTGCGCGGCACGCCCCTGGAGGCCGACGGCGACATCCGGCTGCTGCGTTTCGCCGGTACGCTCTACGATACCGGCCTGGCGCGCTCGGACAAGCTGCAATGGACCTTCCTGGTCACCATGCCGACCGGGCTGGAAAATCCGCGCGTCAGGATCACCATCGGCCTGGTCCTCGTCGGCTTCGTCGGCTCGATGCTGCTCGCCCTCGTGCTCGCTCCCATGTGGGCGGCACGGATGAGCGCGCCGCTGCGCGACCTGATCGCGCAGACGCGGGCGCTGACCAGCGGACGCTTCGGCGGCAAGGTGTCGCGCGGCAAGATCCTCGAGTTCAACCAGCTGGCCTCCGACATGGAATCGATGGCGGCGGCGATCCGCCAGCGCCAGGGCGAACTCGAGCGCAGCGAGGAGCGCCTGCTGCAGAGCCTGCAGAACGTGCAGCAGCTCAACCTGTTGCTGGAACAACGGGTCGAACTGCGGACCATCGACCTGGCGCGGGCCAACCGCGAGTTGTCCGAGGCCATGGAAACGCTCAAGCTGGCGCAGGGCGAGCTGGTGCGCAGCGAGAAGCTGGCCTCGCTCGGCAATCTGGTCGGCGGTGTCGCGCACGAGCTGAACACGCCGATCGGCAACGGCGTCATGGCCGTTTCGACGCTGCAGGACCAGGTCCGGGCTTTCCGCCGGGAAATGGAGAGCGGCCTGCGGCGCTCGACGCTCGAAGCTTTCGTCGACCGCGTCGAGCGCGGCAGCGAGATCGCCGTGCGCAACCTGCAGCGGGCCAACGAACTGATCGCCAGCTTCAAGCAGGTCGCCGTCGACCAGACGAGCGTCCAGCGCCGCCAGTTCATGCTCGCCGAAGTCGTCGACGAGATTCTCCTGACGCTGCAGCCGACGCTCAAGAGAACCCCCTGCCGGATCGACTGCCGGATTCCCGAAGGGCTGGCGATGGACAGTTACCCCGGGCCACTCGGCCAGGTCCTCACCAATCTGCTGACCAACTCGCTGAACCACGCCTTCGAGGGCAGGGCGCAGGGGTTGATCGAGATCTTCGCCGAGCGCCAGGGCGACGACCAGGTTCGCCTGCTGGTCGCCGACGACGGCAACGGCATTCCGCCGGAACTGCTCGACCGGATTTTCGATCCCTTCGTTACCAGCAAGCTCGGGCGCGGCGGCAGCGGGCTCGGCCTGCACATCGTCTGGAATACCGTCACCGTCGTTCTCGGCGGCAGCATTTCGGTGGATAGCATGCCGGGCCTCGGCACGCGATTCCGTATCACCCTGCCGCTTGTTGCACCGCGTCAAACCTCTGCCGCCTGATATATCATCTCGTCCCATGCCGCACAAAAAACTGAACGTCTCCCCCCGGGGCATGCTCGACGCCTACGAGGCCCTGCTCAAGGCCCGGGGCTATTTTGCCGATGCCGCCCAGATGGCCGCCGCCAGCGCCCTGCAGGCGCTTTACGGAAATCTGCTGGTTTTCAAGGTCGACCGCGGCAGCACCTTCAAACGCCTGCTGTCGCCGCCCAAGCCACCGAGGGGGCTGTATTTCTGGGGCGGCGTCGGGCGCGGCAAGAGCTTCCTGATGGACTGCTTCTACGACGCCGTGCCCTATCGGCGCAAGAAGCGCATCCATTTCCACGCCTTCATGCAGCAGATTCACCACGATCTTGACAAGTACAAGGGCGAGACAGACCCGATGCTCAAGATCGCCGAACAGATCGCCCGCGAGGTGCGCCTGCTCTGCTTCGACGAATTCCACGTCTCCGACATCGCCGACGCGATGATCCTAGGCCGCCTGCTCGACGGGCTGTTCGAGAAGGGTGTCATCCTGGTCATGACCTCCAACTACCCGCCGGACCGGCTCTACCCAAACGGCCTGCACCGTGAAAGCTTCCTGCCGACCATCGACCTGCTCAAGCGCCAGCTCGACGTGCTCGAGGTCGAGGCCGGCATCGACTACCGCCTGCGGGCGCTGGAGCAGGTCGAGATCTACCACCATCCCGCCGATGCCGGCGCCGAGAAGAAGATGCTCGACTACTTCCGCATGGTGGCCGGGGAAGAGGGCAGGAAGGGCGGCCATATCGAGGTGCTCGGGCGCAATATCGACACCGTGCGCCGCGGTCACGGCGTCATCTGGTTCGATTTTCGCACCCTGTGCGGCGGGCCGCGCTCGCAGAACGACTACCTGGAAATCGCCCGCGGCTACCACACCGTGCTGCTCTCGCACATTCCGCGGATGACGCAGCACCAGGCTTCGGAAGCGCGGCGCTTCACCTGGCTGGTCGACGTCTTCTACGATCACAAGGTCAAGCTCATTGCCACCGCCGACTGCCCGGCCGACGCCTTGTACACCGAAGGCACCCAGGCCGGCGAATTCGCCCGCACCGTCAGCCGCCTGACCGAGATGAACTCGCGCGAGTATCTCGCCCTGGCGCACGTCGCGAGCTGACCGCCGTGGATCAGCGCCTCGTACCGCAAGACCTCGCCATCGACCTGCGCCAGCTGGTCATGACGATCGCCAACACCGTCGATCTCGTCGGCGTCGACGACCTCCTGCACGGCCGCCGCGTCGGCATGCTGGCGCGCGAACTGGCGATCCGGCTGGGACTCGACGATCCGACCCAGCTGCTGCTCTACGACGCCGGCCTGCTGCACGACTGCGGCGTTTCGTCGACCCGTGTCCACCGCCGCCTGGTCGTCGACCTCGAATGGTCGGGTTCGCAGGAACACTGCATCCGCGGCGAGGAACTGCTGCAGGATTTCGCGCCGCTGGCGCATCTCGCGCCGATCATCCGCTACCACCACAGCCGCTGGATGTGGCTGGAACAGCAGGAGCTCGACCAGGCGACCATCCGCTACGCCAACCTCATTTTCCTGGCCGATCGCATCGATGTCCTGGCGGCGCCCTTCCACGCCGACAACACGACGCTGGCGCACGCCGAGGAAATCCGCGAGCGTCTGGCCGCCGAGCGTGGCCGGCTGTTCGCTCCCGACCTGGTTGACGCCTTTCTCGCCCTGTCGGAAGGCGAGGCCTTCTGGCTGGAACTGCAGCCGGAGGCCGTGCAGCAGTACCAGGCGGAAATGGAGAGCTTCGGCGACCTGCGCATGATCGGCTGGCACGAATTCAAGCGGTGCGCCGACATCTTCGCGCGCATCATCGACGCCAAGTCGCCCTATACCGAGCAGCACTCGCGCGGCGTCTCCCTGTTGGCGCGCCATCTGGCGGGCAAGCTGGGCCTCGATCCGGTCACCTGCGAGAAGATCGAGGTGGCCGGGCTCCTGCACGACATCGGCAAGCTGCAGATCCCGGACGAGATCATCGAGGGCCACAATCCCCTGACGCCGCAGGAATTCAACATCATGAAAGGGCACAGCTTCGGCACCAGGCAGGTACTGAAGCGCCTGCACGCCATCGACGACCTCGCCCGCTGGGCGTACTACCACCACGAAACGCCGGACGGGCGCGGCTATCCCTTCCATGTCGGCGGCGCCGCGCTGCCGCTCGAGGCGCGCATCATTAACGTCGCCGACATCTTCCAGGCGCTGGCCCAGGAGCGGCCCTACCGCAAGCCGATGGCGCCCGACGAGATCCTGGCCGTCCTCGAAGAGCGCGTCGCCCAGGGGCGGGCCGACCCGGCGGTGGTCGCTGTCGTCGCCGGCGACCTCGTCAATTGCCACCGCGTCGCCCTGTGCTGCGCGGGATGACCGCGGGGCTCGCCCGCCTGCTGCTGTGCCTGGCGGTGCTGTTCGGCGGGCCGGCCGCGGCGCAACAGGAACTCGAGATCATTCCGCTGCGCAGCCAGACGGTTGACCAGGTGCTGCCGACGCTGCTGCCGCTGCTCGAACCCGGCGGCACCCTGACCGGCATGAACGACCAGCTGTTCCTGCGCGCCAGCGCGCGCAACCGCGAGGAGATCCGGCGCGTGCTGGCGACCATCGACCGGCCGTCCCGGCGCCTGCTGATCCGCGTCAGCCACAACCGCGAAAGCGAGGTGGCGAGCCGCGGCGGCGAAGTCAGCGGGCGGGTGGTGATCGGCGATAGCGGGCGCAGCAACGTCGAGGCGCGGCTGTGGGACACGCAGGGCGCGCGCAGCGAGAATTCCGGCCAGATGGTGCAGACCGTCGAGGGTGGCGCGGCCTTCATCCAGGTCGGGCGCTCGCTGCCGGTGCCCATGCGCCAGGCGACGATTGGTCCCGGCGGTGCGGTGATCAGCGAGACGGTGGTGTTCCAGGACATCGGCCGCGGCTTCTTCGCGACGCCGCGCCTCGTCGGCGAGCGCGTGACCATCGACATCAGCCAGCAGGCCGACAGCGCGGCCCGTTTCGGCCCGCCCGGCAGCGTCAGCACCCAGCGCCTGACGACGACCGTTTCCGGGCGTCTCGGCGAGTGGATCGAAGTCGGCGGCACGAGCCGCGAGGCGAGCGCCAGCCAGGGCGGCACCTTCGGCCGCTCGACCGGCGGCGGCCGCGATGCGCAGTCGATCTGGCTCCAGGTGGAGGAAATACGATGACGCCGAAGCGTCATCTCGGCCAGCAGTTCGCGCTGGCTACCGCGATCTTCTGCGTCGTGCTGGCGCTCCCGGCGTTCGGCCTTTTCGTCTGGCTGTGGATCGAACGCGGCCTCGCCGATACCTGGGTGCCCAGCACGCTCGCCGCCGTCGCCTTCCTCGGCGCCTGTGCCGGCGTCCTCTACGTCATGAGCCGTCCGCAGCCGCCGTTGCCGCCGGCCGACGACCGGGAAGCCTGATTCAGGCCAGCAGCTGGCTGATCAGCTGCGGATCGGCGACGCCGTTGGCCGGCAGGCCGTGGCTCGCCTGGTAGCCCTTGAGCAGCGCCACGCTGGTCTGCCCGAAAATGCCGTCCGCCTTGATGTTGACGCCGCGCTCGGACAAACCCAGTTGCACGAGGCGGACGTCCAGCCCGCGCACCAGCGGCGTCTGCAGCGACAGGCTGCGGGTGCCCGGCTGCGGGCCGTCGTAGCAGCCCGGCGGGGTCGCGGCGAGCGTCGTGCGCGAGATTTCGGATTCACGCACGACCAGCGGCAGTTCGAGGCCCCAGTAGCCCTGGTCGATCAGGCGCTGGAAGGCTTCCATGCGATAGACGGTACGCCGCAGGTCGCTGCGCGGATGCGCGGCCAGCCAGGCATGGCGGGTGGCGACGTAGGCGGCGATCCAGTCGCGCTCGCCGAGAGCGGCGATGCTGCCGGCCTGCTGGATGGTGCGGTCGCGCATCTTCGTCCATGAGCCGTGGACGGTGCTGTCGTAGACCACGGCGACGCCGAGCGGCGAGGTGATGCCGAGGTTGGCGGCGCTGCGGGCTGCCGGCCGCCAATAGACCTCGTCGAAAAAGACATCCTGCGTTTCCCGCATGATCGGGTCGTCGGCCGTCGCCCGCAGCAGGTTGTGCAGGCGCAATTCGCCGTCCAGACGCAGGTCGACCGCAGCGAAGCGCGGCAGCCACGGTTGCAGGCGGCCGGCGAAGCGGGCGCCGGCGTTGGCGCCATAGCGTTGCAGCAGCGCCAGGAGGTTGCCGGACGCCAGCGTCGTCTGGGAACGGCCGAAGGTCAGATGGCCGGTGTCGCCGGCGATGACGGTGACGCTGCCGTAGTTGCCGAGCACCGAGCCGGTCTCGAAAATATTGACGATGGATTGGGCCGTCTGCTTCTGGGTCGGGGTGAGCATGGGTCGGACTCCTTCCGGTCGAGGTCGGGCGGTGGCGGGGCAGCAGACTTCAGCATAGATCAACGTCATGACAACGCAAGGCGCCGGCGCTTTCCGGCGCGCCGGAACGGGCAAAAAAAGACCGGGCGCGCGGCCGGGTCTCGCTGCAGCCGGGATGCTGCCGGATCAGGCGGCGTTGAGCGCCTGGTCGAGGTCGGCGATCAGGTCGTCGACATGCTCGATGCCGATCGACAGGCGGATCATGTCTTCCGACACGCCGGCCTTGGCCAGTTCCTCGGGCGACAGCTGGCGGTGCGTGGTCGATGCCGGGTGGCAGGCCAGTGTCTTGCAGTCGCCGATGTTGACCAGGCGGGTGACCAGCTGCAGCGCATCCTGGAACTTGCCGCCGCCTTCGCGGCCGCCCCTGACGCCGAAGTTGAGGATGCCGGAAGCGCGGCCGCCCATGTACTTCTGCACCAGCGCGTGGTCCTTGTGCTCGGGCAGGCCGGCGTAGTTGACCCAGCTGACCTTCGGGTGTTTCTGCAGGAACTGCGCGATCTTCAGCGAATTCTCGCAGATGCGGTCCATGCGCAGGGCCAGCGTTTCGACGCCCTGCAGGATCAGGAAGGCATTGAACGGCGAAATCGCTGCGCCCATGTTGCGCAGCGGCACGACGCGGGCGCGGCCGATGTAGGCGGCGGGGCCGAGCGCTTCGGTGTAGACGACGCCGTGGTAGGAAACGTCCGGCTCGTTGAGGCGCTTGAACCTGGCCTTGTGCTCGGCCCAGGGGAACTTGCCGCTATCGACGATGATGCCGCCGATGGAATTGCCGTGGCCGCCGAGGTACTTGGTCAGCGCATGGACGACGATGTCGGCGCCGTGCTCGAAGGGGCGGCACAGGTAGGGCGAGGGCACGGTATTGTCGACGATGACCGGCACGCCGTGCTTGTGGGCGATCTCGGCGAGCTTCTCGAAGTCGGTGATGTTGCCCAGCGGGTTGCCGACCGATTCGCAGAAGACGGCCTTGGTCTTGCCATCGATCAGCTTTTCGAAGGCGGCCGGATCGCGGTAGTCGGCGAAACGCACGTCGATACCGTACTGCGGCAGGGTGTGGGCGAACAGGTTGTAGGTGCCGCCGTAGAGCGTGGATGAGGTGACGATGTTGTCGCCGGCCTCGGTAATCGTCTGGATCGCCGCGGTGATCGCCGCCATGCCCGACGCCATGCACAGCGCGGCGACGCCGCCCTCCATCGCGGCGATGCGCTTTTCCAGCACGTCCTGCGTCGGGTTCATGATGCGCGTGTAGATGTTGCCAGCCACCTTGAGGTCGAACAGGTCGGCACCGTGCTGGGTGCTGTCGAAGGCGTAGGAAGTCGTCTGGTAGATGGGCACGGCGACGGCCTTGGTCGTCGGGTCGGGCGAATAACCGCCGTGGACGGCGAGGGTTTCGAGTTTCATGCGTGTCTCTCTTGCTCTTGTGGTTGGTGAAAAATGGAGTCTAGCAGGGGTTGACCGCAACAGTCTCGCCACTGGAGCAGGCACATGGATGGCGGGCACCGCAAATGCCAAAAGCCGCCGGCTTGCGCGCGGCGGCTCGTGCGGTTTGCGCCGGCCGGGGTCAGTTCGGCAGCAGGCTGCCGTTGCTCAGGCGCACGTGGTCGCCGACCTGCCAGCGGCTGTTTTCGGCCTGGCTGAAGGTGCGCGTGCTGCCGTCCTCGAAGCGGACGGTGACCTGCTGGCTCTTCTCGGAACGCACGTATTTTTCGGTCTGGTGGCCGGCGAAGGCGCCGCCGACGGCGCCGACGATGGTGGCGGCGGTGTTGCCCTTGCCGCGGCCGATCTGGTTGCCGAGCAGGCCGCCGACGACGCCGCCGGCGACGGCGCCGAGGCCGCTGCCTTCGGCCGGGGTGCTGACTTCGCGCACCGCCTCGACGGTGCCGCAGTCGCGGCAGAGCGGCGGCGCCGCGGCGGCCGGCCGGGCCGGGATGACGTCGATGCCGGCGTCGTTGCCATGGTAGGCGGTGGTCGTCCGCTCGCTGGCGTAGCGCAGCTCGCCGGTCGCTTGCGGCGGCGGGGCGTACTGGGCGGCCGGCTGCGTCTTGTGCGGCTTGGCCGGCGGCGGCGCAAAGCGTTCGGCCTTGGCGGGGGCGGCCTGGGCAGCCGGCGGCGGGGCGAACTGTTCGTTCTTCGCCGGGACGGCTTCCGTTGCCGTCGGCTGGGCAGCTGCGGTCAACGCCGGTTCCGTGGCCGATTTGCCCGGCAACAGGCCGGTCAGGCTGGCGACAGCGGTGAGGCTGGCGATGGTGACTGCGGTGGCGGCGACGATGACGGCCGGATGGGTGCTGCGGGTGGTTTCCTGCATGGTGTGCTCCGTGGGTTCCGCGAGGGGCGTTGGTAGCGAGAATAACGCCTTGCCCCTGGGTTTGGCGCACGCCGAAACAAAGTGTTACGGCTGCTTACGAATCGTCGGCTTCACCCTTACGAATCATCGGCTTCACCGGTACCGCGGCGCACGCTGCGCAGCAGGAAGCGACCGGGGTCGAGGGCGTCGACCAGGTCGCGCTCGAGCGGCAACGGCTCGCCTTCCAGTTGCGAAACCAGCAGGTCGGCCATCAGCGCCGACCAGACGATACCGCGCGCGCCGAAGCCCTGGAGGCACCACAGGCCGGCTTGCCGGGGCAGGGTGGGGAGGCGGGCGTTGGCAGCGGCGGGGCCGGCTTCCGGTACGGCGCCGACGATGGGCAGGCGGTCCGGCGACATTGGGCGGAAGCCGACGCGGCCGTCCACCGTCGCCGGGTCGACGCCGGCGGCGAAGTCGGGCAGCGTCAGGCGGAGGCGGGCGAGGTTGTCGGCGTGGTCGGTGGCGCGCGCTTCGGGTTCATCGTCATCGTAGGACGTCGACGCGCCGATCAGGCGGATGCCGTCGATCTCGGGCATCGCGTAGCCGATCTGGAACAGCACGGTGGGGAGCGACGGGCTGCCGTCGGCCGGCAGGTGGCTGACCTGTCCGCGTGCCGCGTGCTGCGGCAGCCAGGCGAACTGCGCGAAGCGCGGGGCGCCGACGCCGCCGGCCATGACCAGCACCGGTGCCTCGGCGAGCACGGCGCCGGCGGCGTCGAGCGCGCGCCAGCCGGCTTTTGCCCTTTCCAGACGGTCGACCGCAACCGCGCAGCGCGTCGCGATGCGCCCGGGAAAGGCGGCCAGCGCCGCTTGGCACAACGACGGGGGCTGCACCCAGCCGCCACCGGGGAACCACCAGCCGCCGCTGGCGACCGGGCGGCCGAGCAGGCGGCCGGCTTCGTCGCGGTCGACGAAACGGAGCAGTTCGGGCGGCCAGCCAAGTTGTTCGACGGCGCGTCGCTGCTGCGCCTCATGCGCCGCCTCGCGCGCCAGGTGCAGCACGCCGCAGGGCGCCCAGCGGGCGTCGGGCAGGCGGGCGAGCAGGGCGCGGGTGGCGAAGAAGCCGGCGCGGGTCAGGCGCGAGAGGCGGTTGTCGTCGGCGCTGGGCAGCGGGCGCAGCATGCCGGCCAGGTTGCTCGAAGCGCCGCTGCCCGGCGCGGCGCCGCGTTCGAGGACGGTGACCTGCCAGCCGGCGGCGGCCAGCGCGTGGGCGCAGGTGCTGCCGGCGATGCCGGCGCCGACGACGAGGGCGCGGCGCTCGGCGGGCGGGGCGTGGCGATCGGGCCGCCGCGAGCGGAAGCGGCCGACTAGCATCTGCCGCTTGCCGGCGAAGCCTGGGCGCTTTTCGAGGTCGAATTCGGCGGCGGCCAGCGCGTCGCGCACCTGGCCGGCGACCGACCAGGTGGCCAGCGTCGCGCCCGGTGCCGCCAGTCGCGCGAGCGCCAGGCATAGCTGGGGCGACCAGAGTTCGGGGTTTTTCGCCGGCGAAAAACCGTCGAGGAAAAAGGCATCGACCGCGGCGTCGACCGCACGCAGCTGCGTCGTCGCGTCGCCGAAGACGAGGGTCAGGACGACCCGCCCGTCGTCGAGATGGAGGCGATGCATGCCGGGTGTCAGCAGCGGCCAGTGCCGCTGCAGTTCGCCGGCCAGCGCGGCGAATTCCGGCCAGGCGCGCTGGGCGGCGGCGAGGTCGGCGGCGGTGAACGGATGCTTCTCTATGGAGACGAAGTGCAGGCGCCGGCAGCGTTGCGGGTCGTCGCGCCAGGCCTGCCAGGCGGCGAGGAAGTTGAGCCCGAGGCCGAAGCCGGTTTCGAGGATGACGAAACGGTCGCGGTTGCGCCAGCGCGCCGGCAGGTCGTTGCCGCCGAGGAAGACGTGGCGCGCCTGCGCCGGCCCGCCGTGGGCGGAGTGATAGACATCGCCGTAGGCGGCGGAAAACGGGGTGCCGTCGGGGTTGAATTCGAGGCGGGCGGGCTGCAGCGGCATCGCGCGATTTTAACCCGGGGCGCGGCGCGCATTGCCGCGCTGGCCGGGCTCGCCGTCGATTGGCATATGCAGGCGCGGGCGGCAGGTTCATAATCGCCAAAAGACCCGAGAAAAGCATGCGTTCGAGACTGGCTCGCTATCTACTGACCCTGGTGATTCCCTCGGGATTGCTGTGCGCGCTTTTCCTGTGGTCGCTGTACCACGAGGAGCAGGTGCGGGTCCGGCAGAATCTGGAGGTGGCCGAACAGCTCCGGCTGGCCGTCGGCGCCCGTTCGCTGACCAGCGACCTCGACCGCATCGCCAGCGACGTCCGCCTCATGGCCAGCCTGCCCAGCCTTGCAGCGGCGTTCGACAGTGGCGATGCGCCGGCGGTCGCCCGCCTGACCGAGGACTTCGTGGCGCTCTCCGCCAGCCGCCGCGTCTATGACCAATTGCGCTGGATCGACGAGACGGGGATTGAGCGGGTGCGCGTCGATTTCATCCAGAACCGGCCGTTCGTCGTTCCCGAGGAGCGCCTGCAGAACAAGTCGCTGCGCTATTTCTTCAAGGAGGCGATGCAGCTCGAGCCGGGCCAGATCTTCGTCTCGCCGCTCGATCTCAACGTCGAGGAGGAGCGTGTCGAGACGCCGTTCAAGCCGGTCATCCGCCTCGCTACGCCGGTGCGTGACCGGACCGGTCAGCCCCGCGGCATCGTCATCGCGAATTTTTTCGGCAGCTACCTGCTCGACAAGTTCGTCGATGTGACCGAAGCCAAGGAGGGCGCCGCCCGGGTCAACCTGCTCAATCGCGACGGCTACTGGCTGCGCGCGCCGCAGTCGGTGGACGAATGGGGCTTCATGTTCAACCGCAAGGAACATTTCGGCACCCGCTATCCCCAGGCCTGGGCGCAGATCGCCGGCAGCGAGCGCGGCCAGTTCGAGGATGACGACGGGCTGTGGTCGTTCGTCACCGTCCGTCCGCTGCTGATCGGTGTGCCGCGCGACCCGCAGGTGCAACTGGCCGGCAGCGACGAGTACGTGTGGAAGGTGGTTTCGCGCATCCCCCCCGAGGTGCTGCAGCAGGCGGCCAACCAGAACCTCGGCGGCTGGATAATCATCACGCTGCTGTTCATCGGCGCGCTGCTCGCCGGCAGCCTCGTGCTCGCCCGCGCCCAGCGCCGGCGCGACGTCATGGCCGAGAACCTGCGCGCCCTCAACCGGCGGCTGGAGGAGAAGGTGCGCCAGCGCACCGAGCAGCTGCACCAGCAGGCGATCCGCGACCCGCTGACCGGCCTCTTCAACCGGCGCTACCTGGACGAGACGCTGCCGCGTGAAATCCACCGCGCGCTGCGCGAGCGGGAGCCGCTGTCGGTGGCGATGCTCGATCTCGACCACTTCAAGCACTTCAACGACCAGTGGGGCCACGAGGCCGGCGACGCCGTGCTGCTCGGCGTCGCCGAGGCGCTGCTCGACGGCCTGCGCGCCTCGGACATTGCCTGCCGCTACGGCGGCGAGGAACTGTTGGTGGTGATGCCGGGCGCCGATGCCGACGAGGCGGAGAAGCGGATCGCCACCATCGCCTGCGGCGTGCGCAACCTGGGGGCCAAGGTGATGGGGCGCGAACTGCCGCCGGTCACCTTCTCGGCCGGCGTCGCCACCCTGCCGGAGCACGGCGACAACCCCGAAACGCTGGTGCGCGCGGCCGACCGCGCGCTCTACATGGCCAAGGAAACCGGCCGCGACCGTGTGGTCATCGCGCGGCCGCCGGGGCAGGAGTAGTCGCTGCTACGCTGCCGAAGGCAGATTTTGTCTACCGCAGAACGATGGCTGAGCGAGCGCCGGCGAGACAAGGCGCGCGGGCCCGCCGCATAGCAGCGCTATGCAAGGCTGCCGGCAACGCCGAGCCGGCAAGCGCAGCCAGCCATCATCACTCGGGGCGCATCTGGGGGAAGAGGATCACGTCGCGGATCGCCGGCGAATCGGTCAGCAGCATGATCAGGCGGTCGATGCCGATGCCGCAGCCGCCGGTCGGCGGCAGGCCGTATTCCAGCGCACGGATGAAGTCGGCGTCGTAGTACATGGCTTCCTCGTCACCGGCCTCCTTGGCCTTGGCCTGCTCCTGGAAGCGGGCGGCCTGGTCCTCGGCGTCGTTCAGCTCGGAGAAGCCGTTGGCGATCTCGCGGCCGACGATGAACAGTTCGAAGCGCTCGGTGATTTCCGGGTTGGTATCGGACGCGCGGGCCAGCGGTGAGACTTCGACCGGGTAGTCGATGATGAAGGTCGGCTCCCAGCACTGGGCTTCGGCGCAGGCTTCGAACAGCTGCAGCTGCAGGCTACCGAGGCCGCCCGGCTTCAGCGGCTCGCCGAAGTGCTTGATCTTGGCCTTGAGGAATTCCGCGTCGGCCAGTTCGGCGTCGGAGAATTCCGGGTGCTGGCGCTGGATCGCCTGGCAGATGGTCAGGCGGTGGAAGGGCTTGGAGAGGTCGAGTTCGCGCCCCTGGTAGACGAACACTTCCTTGCCCAGCGCCTCGCGCGCGGCGTGGCGCAGCAGGCCTTCGGTGAAGTCCATCAGCGTGTGGTAGTTCGCGTATGCCTCGTAGAACTCCATCATCGTGAATTCGGGGTTGTGACGCGGGCTCAGGCCTTCGTTGCGGAAGTTGCGGTTGATCTCGAACACCTTCTCGAAGCCGCCGACGACCAGGCGCTTGAGGTAGAGCTCGGGCGCGATGCGCAGGAACTGCTGCATGTCGAGCGCGTTGTGGTGCGTGACGAACGGCTTGGCGGCGGCGCCACCGGGGATCGGGTGCATCATCGGCGTCTCGACTTCGAGGAAGCCGTGGCCGGACATGTAGTTGCGGATCGAGGCGACGATGCGGCTACGGGCGAGGAAGGTGAAGCGGGTTTCCTCGTTCATGATCAGGTCGACGTAGCGCTGGCGGTACTTCAGTTCCTGGTCGGCGAGGCCATGGAACTTGTCGGGCAGCGGGCGCAGCGACTTGGTCAGCAGGCGGATTTCCGATGCCTGGATGGTCAGCTCGCCGGTCCGGGTCTTCATCAGCGTGCCGACGACGCCGAGGATGTCGCCGAGGTCCCAGTGCTTGAAGTCGGCATAGACGTCCTCGCCGACCTTGTCGCGCGTGACGTAAACCTGGATGCGGCCGGAGAGGTCCTGCAGCGTGGCGAACGACGCCTTGCCCATGACGCGCTTCAACATCATGCGGCCGGCAACCCTGACCTCGACCGGCAGCCCTTCGAGTTCCTCGCCGGATTTTTCGCCGTAGCCTTCGAGCAGCTTGGCGGCGGTGTTCTCGCGCTGGAAGTCGTTGGGGAACGCCTGGCCCGTCTTGCGCCATTCGGCCAGCTTGGCGCGGCGCTCGGCGATGAGCTGGTTTTCGTCCTGCTGGACCGGGGCTTGCTGTTCGGGGTTGGACATGAAGAATCCTTGGGAAATGGGGGTTTGCTGCGGTCGACCGCGTAAAACGATGAATTTTCGCCGATTTCACCCCGCCGGGACAAGGCCGGCCGATTATTTTCGGAAGCGTCGGCGGCGCGTCGTTTCCGGCCACGGCAATGGGATAATCGCGGCATGGAAATCTTCATCGACATCATTCTCAAGGCCGGCCGCTCGGCGGTCGAACTGTCGCTGTTCGTGCTGCTGCCGGTCATGGTCGTCATGCTGTCGCTGATGCGTCTGCTCGAGGCGCGCGGCGTGCTCGACTGGGTGGTCGCCCGCCTGGCGCCGGTGCTCAAGCCGTTCGGGCTGACCGGCCTCGGCGTCTTCGCGGCGCTGCAGATCAACTTCGTCAGCTTCGCGGCGCCGCTGGCGACGCTGACCATGATGGAACAGCGCGGCGCCTCGGACCGCCACATCGCGGCGACGCTGGCGATGGTCTTCGCCATGGCGCAGGCCAACGCGGCGCTGCCGATGATGACGATGGGCCTCGGCATCGGCGTCACGCTGCTGTTCTCGCTGGTCGGCGGCCTGATCGCCGCGGCGGCGACCTACTACCTGTTCGGCAAGGGGCTGTCGGCGGCCGAGGCGCAGCTCGACGAGACGCTGCAGCATCCGGTCGCCGAGAGCGCCAAGGGCGTGCTCGACGTCATCAACCGCGCCGGTGCCGAAGCCTTCAAGATCGCGGTCGGCGCCATTCCCATGCTGGTGCTGTCGCTGGTCGTCGTCACCGCGCTGCGCACTTCCGGCGCCATCGACGCCCTGACCCGGCTGCTTTCCCCGCTGCTGACGGCGCTTTCGATCAATGGCGTGCTGATCCTGCCGACCCTGACCAAGTACCTGGCCGGCGGCACGGCGATGATGGGCGTCATGGACGAGATGCGCAAGGCCGGCCAGGTTAGCGTCGAACTGCTCAACGCCAGCGCCGGCTTCCTGATTTCCCCCTTCGACCTGCCCGGCGTCGCCGTGCTCATTTCCGCTGGCAAGCGCATCGCCGCCGTCTGGAAGCCGGCGGCCCTCGGCGCCTGCATCGGCATCGCCGTGCGCACCGCAGGGCACATCGTTGTCGCCTAGAATCAAAAAGAAAGGACGAGTTTCATGCGCAAAGTTTCACAACTGCCGATGATCGCCCTGTGCGCCGGATTGCTGGCGGGCAGCGTGCAGGCAGCGCCGCTCAACATCCTCGGCTTCGACGACATGTCGTGCGCCGCGTGGATCGCCTCGAAGGGCGACGCGGACCAGCGCAACCTTTACGTCGTCTGGATCCGCGGTTTCCTGACCGGGCACAACTACGGCCAGCAGGGCCAGCAGGTGTCGAGCATTTCCAGCGGCACCATCGAGGTCAATGTGAACAGCTATTGCGCCCAGCATCCGACCGGCCTGTTCAGCGATGCGGCGTTCCGCCTGAGCGACCAGTTTTCGGGGCGCAACCAGCCGCTCCGCAAATGATCCCTGCCGCAGGCGCGGGGCGGGAATTTTTCCTGGCTGAAGCTTTCGAAGCCCTTGTCGCCAAACCGGGGAGCCAGCGATGCGCAGCTTCCGCAAGATAGCAGCCGTGCTGGCCGTCGGGTTGGCGGCATCAGCGCCGGGGTTTGCGGCGGGCGCGAACGACGTCCGGATCGTCGCCGAGGCCACCGGCGGCCAGTTCAAGGCGACGCAGGGGAAGTATTTCGAGACGGCCTGCAACGAGCGCCTCGATTACGAGGCCGAGGTCGTCGACCTCAACGGCGACGGGCAACCCGAGGTATTCACCAGCGTGCAGGGCACCTGCCTGGGCGGCATGGCCGGGGTGCACATGAACCTCTACATCAGGGGCGCCGACGGCCGCTGGCAGCCGCAGTTCGGCTTTCCCGGCATCTATAGCGTGCTCAAGACCAGGAACAAGGGCTACCCGGACATCGGGATCGGCGGGCCCGGCAACTGCTTCCCGGTCTGGCGCTGGAACGGCAAGGCCTACGCGCTCTACCGCAAGTGCCGGTAGCCGGGTTCGTCCCGGCCACCACACCATCGGCGATCAGTCGAGATTCGCGGCGAGCCTAGCGCGCTGCGGCGTCGCGCTCTGCCTGGCGCGTGCCTGAAGGTCGGCAAGGATTTGCGCGTCGTTGCGGCGGTTGTTCGCCAAGTGTTCCAGGCGGTCGCTTTCGTCGATCAAGGCCAGTGCCTGCTGGCGCCAGGCTACCATCTGCGGTTCGTGCTCGTGGTGCAGGTGGTGCCTGCGGTGCATCGTGTACCAGCGGTGCGCCTCTTCGGGATTCACCTCGACGCCCTGGCCGGTCTGGTACATCAGGCCGATCTGGATCTGCGCCACCTTGTCGCCCTGCTCGGCGGCCTGCCGATACCAGCGCAGCGCCCTGGCGTAGTCGAGGGTGACGCCGTCGCCGTGCTGGTGAATGACCGCCAGGTTATAGGCGGCGTCGACATTGCCCTGGCCTGCCCAGGATTCCCAGATTGCAACCGCCTGCGCGGTATCGCCGGCCTTGTGGAGTTTCGCGGCACGGCGCAGATCGTCGTCGGCCAGGTCGGCGAGGGCGGAAAAGCTCAGCAAGGCGCCAATGACGGCGAGACTGCGGCGGGCGATCAGGGCAGGGGGCATCGGCGATTCTCCGGAAAAAACCCGCGCCGGAGAGTGAGGGTTCATGGGAGGTGAGAGACTCTCTGGATGGTGGCGCGGGACGGTCGCATCCTAAGCGCAAGGGCAGGGCGAAGGAATTAGACAAATTGCCGCGCGACAATTTGTCGCATCCCCCGCGCGCGCGAAACCCGTTAGCATTCGCCCATGCGTGAGGGAGAGGGAGAGCGCCATGAACCAGAACCAGAACACCCAGTCGTCTCAGCCGGAAATGGCTTCGTTGCTGCTTGGCGCAGGATTCGCGCTGGCGTCGCTGATCATCCTGCCGGCGGTCGCGCAGCGGGTCGGCCTCGGGTCGAGCGTGACCATCGCCCTGCGTGGTGCGCTGATGCGGGCGGCCAACCGTTTTTGATGCGGGTGCTGGCGCAACGCAGTTGAAACGGGGCAGACTTCGCGTCTGCCTTTTTTGTCTTTCCGGACCATGAAGTCACGCATCCTGATGGCGGCCGTGCTGGCTGCCGCCCTGCTTGCCGGCTGCCAGCCGGGGCGCGATCCCAAGCTGCCGGCCGGCGCCGATTTCGTGCTGCAGACCGCCGATGGCCCGCTCGAATCGAAAACCCTGCGCGGCAAGGTGCTGCTGGTCTATTTCGGCTACACCAACTGCCCGGATGTCTGCCCGGCCTCGCTGGCGGCCGGCGGCAATGCCTTGAAAGCCTTGTCGCCGGAGGAGCGCAAGAAAGTCAGGCTGGTGATGATCTCGGTCGATCCCGAGCGCGACAGCGTCCGGCATCTCAAGGAATACACCGCCTTCTTCCATCCCGAGATGGTCGGCGCCACCGGTACGCCGGAAGAAATCGCCGCCCTGGCCAAAGCCTTCGGCGCTGGCTACATCAGGCAGCCGGCCAGGGCCGATGGCAGTTATGCCGTGGATCACACCACGTCCACCTATGTCGTCGGGCCGGATGGCCGGCTGGCGCAGGTGATCGACCTCAATGCCGGCAGCGACGCCATTGTCGCCGCCGTCCGCAAGCTGCTGTGATGCGCCCGTCTGCGCTCGTCCTCGCCCTGCTCGCCGGGCTGGCGCTCGCATTCGCTTTCATTTTTGGCCATTTTTCCGGGTCGACCGCAACCGACGCCGAACGCCTCGCCGCCAACCGCGCGCTGGTCGAGCACTACGGCCTGACCGACCTGGCGCTGTTCACCGAGGCCCGCTACACGCGCCACCCGAGCCAGGCCGACCTGCATTCGGCCTTCCAGGATCATCCGGCCGCCCTCGAACATTTCCCGACCGGCTCGCTGGTCTCTCCCCGTTCCCTTCCCCTGTTCCGCGATGCGCCCCTGGCTGGAAAAACAACTTCACCTGATTGACTTCACGCTGGCCTCGCTGGCCCGGCGCAAGACGAAGAACGTCGGCCTGCTGCTGGCCTACACGCTGATCGTCTTCGTGTTGGCCTCGCTGTCGCTGTTCACCCACGCGCTGCGCAGCGAGGCAAGCTACGTGCTGGCCGGCTCGCCGGAGGTCATCCTGCAACGCATGGTCGCCGGCCGCCACGACCTGATTCCGCCCGGCTATCTCGACAAGATCGGGCGCATCCGCGGCGTGCAGAAGAAGGAAGGGCGGCTGTGGGGCTACTACTACGACCCGGTGGTCAACGCCAACTACACCTTCATGGCGCGTCCGGCGAGCGAGGTCGCGGACGGCACCATCATGGTCGGCAGCGCGCTGGCGCGCGAACGCGGGCTGGCGCCGAACAACACCATTTCCTTCCGCTCCTACGCCGGCAAGCTGTTCGGCTTCACCGTCGCTGCGGTGCTGTCGCCGGATTCCGAACTCCTTTCGGCCGACCTCGTGCTGCTCTCGGAAAGTGATTTCCGGCGCTTCTTCGAATACCCCGAGGGGCACTACACCGACATCGCCCTCTCGGTCGCCAACCCCCAGGAGGTGCGCACCGTCGCCGCCAAGCTGTCGGCGGCGCTGCCCGATTCGCGCCCGATTCTGCGCGAGGAGGTGTTGCGCACCTACCAAAGCCTCTTCGACTGGCGCGAAGGCATCGTCCTCACCGTGTTGGCCGGCGCCATCCTCGCCTTCGCCATCCTCGCCTGGGAAAAGGCCTCCGGCCTTTCGGCCGAGGAGCGGCGCGAGATCGGCATCCTCAAGGCGATCGGCTGGGAAACCGGCGACGTCATCCGCATGAAGGTCTGGGAAGGGCTCGTCATCTCTTTGACGGCCTTCCTGCTCGGCGGCATCGCCGCCTACGTGCACGTCTTCCATTTCGGCGCGGCGGTGTTCGCGCCGGTGCTCAAGGGCTGGTCGGTGCTCTACCCGCGGTTTACGCTGGTGCCGGCGGTCGACGGCCTGCAGATCGCGACGCTGTTCTTCTTCACGGTGGTTCCCTACACGGCGGCGGTGCTGGTGCCGATCTGGCGCGCGGCGATCACGGACCCCGACGCGGTGATGCGCGCATGATCGAACTTGCCAATATCCGCAAGGCCTTCAACCAGGGCCGCCACAACGAATACTGGGCGCTGCACGGCATCGACCTCAGCGTCGAGGCCGGCAAGGTCACAGCGTTCCGCGGACCAAGCGGTTCGGGCAAGACGACGCTGTTGACCATCGTCGGCTGCCTGTCGCGGCCGACCGAGGGGCGCGTGCGCTTCAAGGGCGAGGACATTTCCGGCCTGCCGGAACGCTTCCTGACCGACATCCGCCGCCAGAGCTTCGGCTTCGTCTTCCAGCAGTTCAACCTGATCAAGGGACTGTCGGCAGTTGACAACATCATCCTGCCCGGCATGCCGACCGGCCGTTCGCGCCGTAACCTGGTCGAACGGGCCGACGAACTGCTCGACCAGTTGAAGCTCGGCCACCGCAGCCGCGCCCGGGTCGAGTGGCTGTCCGGCGGCGAGCAGCAGCGTGTCGCCATCGCCCGCGCCCTGATCAACGACCCGCAGGTCATCATCGCCGACGAGCCGACGGCCAACCTCGACACCGCGCTGTCGAGGGAATTCCTCGCCATCCTCGAAGGCTTCACCGCCGCCGGCAAGACGGTGCTGCTGACCAGCCACGACCCGCTGGTCGTCGAATCGAGCGCCGTGCATCGCGTCATCGGCATGCGCGACGGCCGTCTGACCGCCGACTGATGCTGTTCCAGCCGGCCATCATCGCGCTGCTGCTGGCCGCCGGCCTGGCGGTGCTGATGCTCGCCGGCGCCGCACCGTTCGCCGTGCAGGTCATCCGCCACTGGGACATCGGCAGCGGCTCGGAGCGGCAACTGGCGCTGGAACGGCGCACCTACCTGTTTTCGACGTTGCTCGCCTTCGTGCTGGTGGCGCAGTTGGCGGCACTGCTGCTCTTCGTCTTCAACGCCGACCGGCTGGCTGCGATGTTCGTCGGCGCCATGTGCGCGGTCGGCACGCTGAACGTCAATGCCTGGGGCTTTCCCTCGCTGCTCATGCAGACCGCCGTCTTCTTCCTCGCCGCCATGTGGCTGGCGCTCAACCATGTCGACACGCTGGCCCGCGACTACCCGCTGGTGCGCATCAAGTACGCGCTGCTGCTCCTGCTGCTGCCGGTACTGGCCACCAATTTCTGGCTGGAGTTGAAGTATTTTCTCGGCCTCAAGGCCAATGTCATCACCTCGTGCTGCGGCAGCCTGTTTTCCGGCGAAGGGAAGACCATCGCCGCCGAAGCCTCGGGCATGGGGCCGGGGCCGGCGCTGGTGCTGTTCTACGCCGGGCTGGCGCTCGCCATCGGCGCCGCGCTGTGGCACTGGCGGCGCGCCTCGCGGCTCAGCGGCTACGCGACGCTGGCGGCCAGCGCCGCCGGTTTCGTGGCGAGCATCGTCGGCGTGCTGTCTTTCGTTTCGCTCTACATTTACGAACATCCGCACCACCACTGTCCGTTCTGCATCCTGAAACCCGAATACGGCTACCAAGGGTATGCCTTGTACGTGCCGCTCTTTCTCGCCACAGCCGCCGGGCTGGGCGCCGGGGCGATACAGCCCTTCGCCCGCATCGCCAGCCTGCGCGCCGTGCTGCCGCGCGTCTCGGCGCGGCTGGCGGGGCTGGCGGCGGCGGGCTACACTGCATTTGCCGCGCTGGCGACCTGGTTCGTGCTGCATTCCAACCTGATCCTGATCGAACACTGACATGCGCCTTCCTGCACTGCTTTTTGCCCTGACGCTCGCTGCCTGCGGGCAGGAGGCACCCAAGGTCAATATCAACGTCGGCAGCAGTGCGCCGACCTTCCAGACCGTCCGCTTCGACGGCGCCGCCGAGCAGTTCCCCTCTGCCTTCGCCGGCAAGCCGCTGGTCATCCGTTTCTGGGCCGACTGGTGCAAGTATTGCGAAGGCGAGATGAAGGGCATCGAAGCGGTCTACCAACGGCACAAGGACAAGGGCTTGACGGTGCTGGCGATCAATGCCGGGCAGGACAAAAAGACGATCCAGTCCTTCATGGCCAAGATCGGCGTCACCTATCCTGCACTGCTCGACGAGAACTCGGCCATTGCCAGAAGCTACGGCGTGGTCGGCCTGCCGACGACCTTCTTCATTGATGGCAAGGGTATCGTCCGCGGCAAGATCGTCGGCGAGGCGGATGAGGCGACTTTCGAGCGCCACTTGCTGGAACTGCTGAAATGAGCGACCACGGCGCCTGCGACCTGTGCGGCCTCGATGTCGGGGTCAGGCCCTTCACGCTGAACACGGCGAAAAAACAGTACCGCTTCTGCTGCGAGGGCTGCCGGGGAATCTACGAGATGTTGCATGACATCAAGGAAATATCCGTCGACAGTGACGATAATAATTCAGATAAATCCCGAAAGGAATGACCATGATGACCGAAGAAATGATGAAGCAGATGCCGCACATGATGGGTCAGGCCGGCCAGATGATGGGCCACCCGATGGCCACCGGCGCGATGATGGCGGCCACCGGCTTTGCCGCCGGGCGCGGCCTGCTCGGCACGACGCTGCTGCGCAACCCGCTGGCGCTGCTGGCGGTCGGCGCCGCTGGCGGCGTGGCGGCCGGGTTCCTGCTGTTCAAGTACCAGAAGGAAATCGTCGACGGACTGACGAAGGTCACCGGCATGGGCAAGGATTTCGCGCTGCACCAGAAGGAAAACCTCAACGACCTGATGGCGACCGCCGAGGAGAAGCTCGAAGGCCGCGCGACGCCGCCGGCACCGGCCGCCGAGCAACCGCCCGCCGCCTGAGGAGAGGCCATGCCGCAAGCCGCCCAACTGGCCGGACGCATCGTCGTCGTCCACCGTGAGCCGGGTTACCTGCGCCTGGAATTGCCGGGCGAACTTTGCGGCAGCGATGTCGCCGCCGACCTCGAGGCCGGCGTCGGGACGCTGGCCGGCGTGACGATTGTCGCGGTCGACCCCGGCTGGAAGCGGATTTCCATCCGCTACGACGCCGCCGCGCTGAGCACCGCGCAAGTGGCCCGGCAATTGTTCGACGTGATCGACGCGCTGCCTGACGAAGCCGTTGCAACGCCCGAAGCGCCTGCTGCAGCGCCGGCAAACAGTGGCATCCTCGACCGTGGCATCCAGCCCCTGCTCGACAAGGTCAAGGCAGCGGTGATTCCGCCCGGCGAAGTGCCGGCTGGCTCGCTACGCGCCCGTTTCCAGCCGATGGTCGAAAGCGCGCTGACCGAAAAGGCGGTGACCAATTTCTTCAACGACATCGTCGCCTTCTACCTGATCAAGGTGCATTGGGACCTCATCACCAAGCGCTGGCTGCAGAATCCGCTGGCCAACAGCAATGCCTGGCTGACGACCTTCTACCTCGTCTTCCTGCTGGTCCGCTACCGCAAGCGTCCATGAAGCATTGCCGCGTCGTCCATCGCCTGTCGCGCCGCATCCGGGTCATCGCGCCGGCGCTGGTCAGGGACGCCGAGCGCTGCTACATCCTGGAAATCCTGCTGCGCAAGCACCCGGCGGTGCAGGACGTGGCGCTGGTGCCCGACATCGGCTCGCTGGCGATCCGTTTCGACCCGGCCGCCTTGCCCGAGCAGCGCCTGCTGGCGACCCTCGACGCGGTACTCGGCAACCTCATCGCCGCGCCCAAGGCGCCAACAGCCCCTGTTGCCCCGGTCGACGGCCCGGTCAGCGAATGTTCGCTGGCGGTCGAAGGCATGACCTGCGCTTCCTGCGCGCTGCTGATCGAGATGAAGCTCAAGCGCGACCCGCGGGTGCGCGACGCGACGGTCAATTTCGCCGCGGCGACGGTGACCGTGCACGGCGTGATCGACCGCGACGGGGTGGCCGACGTCGTCCACCGCCTCGGCTACGAAACGCGGCCGATGGACACGCTGGCCCAGCGCCGCCTGCTCGTCGAGCGCGAGAAGGTGCGCGTCGAGGAGGCGAAGAAACGCTTCGTCCAGTCGGCGCTGCTGACGGCGCCGGTGATGATTTCCGGCATGCTGATGCACCGTTCGCCGGCGCTGCGCCTGATCGAGCTGGGCCTGTCGTCCGCCGTCCTGTTCGGCAGCGCCGACAGCATCTTCCGCAAGGCCTGGGCACTCGCCAGGCAGGGCGAGGCCAACATGGATACGCTGATCGCCATTGGTTCCGGTGCGGCGTGGGCCTACAGCATTCCCGGCGTGTTCAAGCTGCACCACCACGTCTATTTCGAGTCGGCGGCCGCCATCTGTACCTTCGTGCTGCTCGGCCGCTACATGGAGGAACGCGCCAAGGGCAAGGCCGGCGAGGCGATCCGCAAGCTGATCGAACTGCAGCCGGAAACGGCGCTGCGCATCGACGCCGATGGTTCCGAACGGGAAATCCCGATCGACGACGTGCAGGTCGGCGACGTGCTGCGCGTGCGCGCCGGCGATAAGATTCCCACGGACGGCCGGCTCATCGACGGCCAATCCGCGATTGACGAAGCGATGATCACCGGCGAGTCGTTGCCCGTCGCCAAGGTGGCGGGCGACAAGGTGATCGGCGGCTGCCTGAACGGCAACGGCAGCTTCACCATGCGCGTCACCGCCGTCGGCGGCGACACCGTGCTGTCCGGCATCGTCAAGCTGGTCGACCACGCTCAGGGCAGCAAACTGCCGGTGCAGAAGCTGGCCGACCGCATCTCGGCGCGCTTCGTGCCCGCTGTCGGCGGCATCGCCGGGCTGACCTTCGCCGGCTGGTCGCTGGCCGGCGCGCCGGTTTCCGCCGCGCTCGCCCATTCGGTCGCCGTGCTGCTGATCGCCTGCCCGTGCGCGCTCGGGCTGGCGACGCCGACGGCGATCATGGTCGGCACCGGCCAGGCGGCCCGGCGCGGCATCTACATCCGCAACGGCGAGGCGCTGGAAACCGCAGCCAAACTGACCACCGTCGTCTTCGACAAGACGGGCACGATCACTGAAGGCAAGCCGGCGGTGACAGACGCTTTCATCCTGCCCGGCATGGGCGAGGCGCGCCTGGCAGCGCTGATTGGCGCCGCCGAGGCCGGTTCCGAACACTTCCTGGCCCGCGCGCTGGCCGACTGGAGCCGGCCGCGCGCCACCCAGGCTCTGACGGCGACGGTCTTCGCCGCCCATCCCGGCCGTGGCGTCACCGCCGAGGTCGATGGCGTCGGGGTGGTCATCGGTAACGCGGCGCTGCTCGGTGAGCGCGGCATCGATGGCGCACCGCTTGCCGCCGAGGCGGCGCGGCTGGCCGAGCAAGGCAAGACGCCGGTGTTCGTCGCGGTCAACGGCCGGGCGATGGCTATTTTCGCCATTGCCGACCAGCCGCGGCCGGGCGCCCGCGAGGCCATCGCGTTGCTGCACCGGCTTGGACTGAAGACCGTGATGGCCACGGGCGACCTTGAAGCGGTCGCCGGCCACGTCGCCCGCGAGGTCGGCATCGACCGCGTGCTGGCCCGCTGCACGCCGGCCGACAAACTGGCCGTCATCCGCGAGCTGCAGGCCGCCGGCGACAAGGTCGGCATGATCGGCGACGGCATCAACGATGCGCCCGCCCTGGCCGCCGCCGACGTCGGCTTCGCCATCGGCGGCGGCGCCGACATCGCCGTCGAGTCGGCCGACGTCACGCTGGTGGGTGGCGACATCGCCCGTCTCGCCGCCGGCATCGACCTTTCGCGGCGGACAATGGCGATCATCCGCCAGAACCTGTTCTGGGCATTGGGTTACAACGTCGTCGCCATCCCGGTCGCCGCCGCCGGCCGGCTCAACCCGATGATCGCCGCAGCGGCGATGGCGATGAGTTCGGTGTCGGTGGTCGCCAACTCGCTGCGCCTGCAACGCTGAGGCGCGGAAACTGTTCATTTTCGCCGGTTGACCGCGACAGCCCATGGATCATTCGCACCACCAGGCCATCGCCGAGTTTTCGTACTGGCTCGCCTTCATGACCGGCCTGCTCGGCAGCGGGCACTGCCTGGGCATGTGCGGCGGGCTGGTTTCCGGCTTCTTCATGAAGCTCGGGGCCAAGGGCGTATGGCCATACCTGGCCTATCACGGGGCGCGGGTGAGCCTCTACGCGGTGGTCGGGCTCATTGCCGCCGCCATTGGCGCGGTGCTGGTGTCTACCGGGCAGATCGGTCTCTGGCAGGGCGCGCTGCAGATCGTCGCCGGGATCGTCGTCATCCTGCTCGGTCTCGACCTGCTCGGTGTTTCGCCGGTGCGCAACCGGTTTGGTTTCGCGCCAATTGCCTGGCTGCGCAAGCAATTCACCCTGGCGGTGCAGAAGGGCCCGGTGGTTGGCGCGTTGATCGGCGGCGCGATCAACGGCCTGATGCCGTGTTCGATGACCATGGCGATGGCGGTCAAGGCGACCACGGCGCCGTCCGTCCTCGAAGGCGGCCTGCTGATGCTGGCCTTCGGCGCCGGCACGCTGCCGTCGATGCTCTCCGCCTCCTTCCTCTTCGGCAAGCTCGGGCCGCGCCTGCGCGGCTGGCTACTCAAGGGGGCGGCGCTGTTCGTCATCGCCCTCGGCGTGTCGACGCTGTGGCAGGGGCTGCGCTATTACGCCGTGATGCGTAGCCTGATCGGCTAGGTGCGACTTTTTGCCGCATTCGCGACGCATCGATGAAGACTAATATTCCCGCTATCCAATAACGACAGGGAGAATGACCATGAAGCGCCGCGATCTGCTCAAGATATCCATGCTGTCCGGGGTGACCGCCGCAACGAGCGGCCGCGCCGTTGCCGCCGATGCCTGCCCGGCGGACGGTACGCCGGCCCAGTTCGTTCCCAAGACGGCGCCCGACGCCAATCCGCTGGAGAACGAACTGACGAAGCACCCGAAATGCCCCTACTGCGGCATGGATCGCAAGGAACACAACCGCGCTCGTATGCTCGTCCAGTATTCGGACAACCTGACCGATGGCGTCTGCTCCATCCATTGTCTGGCGCTGAGCCTTGGTCTCAACATTGACCGCGAACCGAAAATGATCTGGGGTCCCGACTACGCTTCTACAGTCGATCCACGTCCACTCTATCCGGTCGATCAACTGACCTATCTGATCGGCGCCGATCTCAAACATGCGATGACCAAGCGCAGCAAGCACTCTTTTGCCTCCGCTGAGCAGGCGAAGGAATTCCAGGCCAGATTTGGCGGTTCACTGGCCAAGTTCGACGAGGCCTTGCGCGAGGCCTATGTCGACATGGCGGCCGACGTCAGCATGATCCGCAAGATGCGCGAGGAGCGGCGCCAGCGGGCTGCCCAGCAGAAGCAGGGCTGATGCTGCGCCGCAGCCTGATCCTGTGCGGCCTGCTGTTCTGCGCGGTCGCCGGATTCGCCCAGAACGTGCCGCGACCGGGGCCGAAGGATCTCTGCCCTGTGTGTGGCATGCTGGTCTCCAAGTATCCGAACTGGGTCGCCGTCGTTACCTGGAAGGATGGCCATGCGCATTTCTTCGACGGCGCCAAGGACATGTTCAAGTTCCTGCACGACCTGCCGAAATTCGCGCCCGGCCACCGCAAGGAAGACATCGGCGGAATCTACGTGACCGACTTCTACAACCTTGAACGCATTGACGCGCGCCAGGCCTGGTTCGTGACCGGTTCCGACGTGCTCGGCCCGATGGGCCACGAATTCGTGCCGCTCGCCACGCGTGCGGACGCCGACGATTTCCTGAAGGATCACAAGGGGAGGGCGATTTTCGCCTTCGGCGGCGTCACGCCGCCGGTCGTCGAACGCGTGGACACCGGCAAGCCCTGAGGCGCGCCGACGGCCTCAGGCCGCGTAGTGCACCGCCAGCCAGATGGTGATTTCGCCGGGCGCCGTCCACTCGACGCGGTGGCGGCGATGCGGGGCGATATCGACGAAATCGCCGGCGGCGAGCCGGCGGGCTTCGGGCTCGTCGGCGAAGCGCAGGCGGGCGGCGCCCTGGAGGAGCAGCACCCATTCGCCTTCCGGCTGGTCGTACCAGAAATCCGGCGGGCTGCACTGGCCAGTCGACACGATGCGCTCGATGCGCAGGCAGGGGCGCCCGAGCAATTGCGAAAATTGCTCGTCGCTTGCGGTCGACCGCGGCAGACCGGCAAAAATGCTGTCCATCAGGCGTGCGCCCGCGGCAGGTGCCGCTTGATCCAGGTCACGGCATCGTCCACGTAGGTGAAGACGACGGGGATCGCCAGCAGGCTGAGGAAGGTCGAGGTGATCAGGCCGCCGATGACGACGATCGCCATCGGCGCCCGGAAGCTGGGGTCGGTGCCGATGCCGATCGCGATCGGCAGCATGCCGGCGCCCATCGCGACGGTGGTCATGACGATCGGCCGGGCGCGCTTGCGGCAGGCGTCGAGCAGGGCGCTCCAACGATCCAGCCCGTGCTCGCGGCGGGCGAGGATGACGTAGTCGATGAGCAGGATCGAGTTCTTGGTGGCGATGCCCATCAACATGATGAGGCCGATCATCGACGGCATCGACAGCGCCGTCTGCGTCACGAACAGCGCCAGGAAGGCGCCGGGCACCGAGAGCACGAGGGCGGCGAGGATGGTCGCCGGCTGCACGAAATCCTTGAACAGCAGGACCAGCACGATGTAGATGCAGAGCACGCCGGTCAGCATCGCCAGCCCGAAGCTCTGGAACAGTTCGCCCATCGCCTCGGCGTCGCCGACCGTGGTCTGCAGGATGCCGGGCGGCAGATTGGCGAGGCTGGGCAGGGCCAGCGCCTGCTTCTCGACTTCGCCGAGCGGCTGCTGGTTGAGCTCGATCTCGAAATTGATGTTGCGCAGGCGGTCGTAGCGGTCGATCTCGGCCGGGCCGCCGGCCAGTTCGAGCGTCGCCACGTTGCCGATCATCACCGGGCCGTGCTTGCCGGGTACGGTCAACCGTTCGAGCAGGGGCAAATCCTGGCGCGCTTCCGGCGGTAGCTTGACGACGATGGGGATCTGCCGCTGTGTCAGGTTGAGCTTGGCGATGTTCTGGTCGTAGTCGCCGGCGGTGGCGATGCGCAGGGTGTCGGCGATCGCCGCCGAGGTGACGCCGAGGTCGGCCATGCGCGCGAAGTCGGGGCGCACGACGAGTTCCGGGCGCACCAGGCTGGCCGTCGTGGTGACGGCGCCGATACCGGGAATGCTGCGCAGCTCGCGCTCGACGACGCGGGCGTGTTCGGCGAGCAGGTCGCCGTTCTCGCTGGCCAGCACCAGCACGTATTTCTCGTTGGATCCGCCGAGGCCGACCTTGACCTGGACGCCGGGCAGGACGGCCAGCGCCTCGCGCAGCTGGCGTTCGACTTCCTGCTTCCGGACGCCGCCACGCTGGGCGCGCGGCGTCAGGTTGATGGTCAGCGTCGCCTTGCGCACCTCCGGCGCGCCCTTGGGGGCGAACGGGTCGCTGCCCGAGGCGCCACCGCCGATGGCGGTGTAGATCATGCGGACGTGCGGGTTGCGTTCGACGATGTGGCGCGCCTCCTCGGCGGCGGCGAAGGTTTCCCGGAAGGTGCTGCCCGGCGGCAGCGCGAGGTAGACCTGCGTCTGCGAGAGGTCGTCGGGCGGGATGAAGCCGGTCGGCAGCAGCGGCACCAGCGCGAAGGAGCCGAAGAAGAAGACCGTCGCCGCGAACAGCGTCGTCAGCCGGTGCTTCAGGCACCACGCCGCCCAGCCGGCGTAGACCGTCATCCAGCGCGGCTCGTGATGCATCTTTTTCGGCGGCTTGAGCAGGTAGGCCGCCATCATCGGCGTCAGCATGCGGGCGACGACGAGAGAGAAGAAGACGGCGATCGCCGCGGTCCACCCGAACTGGACGAAGAATTTGCCCGGCACGCCGCTCATGAAGGCGGTCGGCAGGAACACGGCGATCAGCGTGAAGGTGGTGGCGATGACCGCCAGGCCGATCTCGTCGGCCGCTTCCATTGCCGCCTGGTAGGGCGTCTTGCCCATGCGCAGGTGGCGGATGATGTTCTCGATCTCGACGATGGCGTCATCGACCAGGATGCCGACCACCAGCGACAGCGAGAGCAGGGTGACGACGTTGAGCGTGAAGCCCATCACGTACATCGCAGCGAAGGTCGGGATGATCGACAGCGGCAGCGCGGTGGCCGAGACGAAGGTGGCCCGCCAGTCGCGCAGGAAGAGCCAGACCACCAGCACGGCGAGCAGGGCGCCCTCGATCAGCAGCGACATCGAGCCGTCGAAATTCTCGACCACCGGGTCGACGAAGTTGAAGGCCTCGGTGATGGTGATGTCGGGGTGCTCCTTCTTCAGCTTTTCCAGCGCCGCGCGCACACCGTCGGCGACCTCCACCTCGCCGGCGCCGCGGCTGCGCACGATCTCGAAGCCGACCACCGGCTTGCCGTCGAGCAGGGCCGCCGAGCGTTGTTCGGCGACGGTGTCGCTGACCGTGGCGAGCTGGTCGAGGCGGATGCGGCGGCCGTCGGCGAGCGAGATTTCCATCGCCCCGAGCTCCTCGGCGTTGCGCACGGTGGCGATGGTGCGCACCGACTGCTCGACGCCGCCGACGTCGGCGCGGCCGCCCGAGGCCTCCTGCTGGATCTGGCGCAGCTGGCGCGAAACGTCGGCGGCCGTGGCGCGCAACGCAAGCAGGCGGGCCGGATCGAGCTCGATGCGGATCTCGCGCGTGACGCCGCCGACGCGCGCCACGGCACCGACGCCGCGCACGGAAAGCAGCGCCTTGGTCACCGTGTTGTCGACGAACCACGACAGCGCCTCGTCGTCCATGCGCGTCGAGGCGACGGTGTAGGTCAGGATCGGCGCGCCGGCCAGGTTGACCTTGGAAATCACCGGGTCCTTGAGGTCGCCCGGCAGGTCGGCGCGGATGCGCGAAACGGCGTCGCGCACGTCGTCGAGCGCTTCCTGTGTCGGCTTTTCGAGGCGGAATTCGACGGTGACGATGGCCGTCCCGTCCTGCACCTTGGTGTAGATGTGCTTGATGCCCTGCAGGGTGGCGACGGCGTTCTCGATCTTGCGCGCCACCTCGGTTTCCATCTGCGCCGGCGCCGCGCCGGGCAGGCTGGCGGTGACCGTCACCGTCGGCAGGTCGATGTCCATGAACTGCTGGATCTTCATCGCCCGGAAGGCCATCAGGCCGACCAGGGTGAGCATGACGAAGAGCAGGACGGCCGGAATCGGATTCCGGATGGACCACGCCGAAACGTTCATGGCTGCGCCTTGCCGGCCGCCGGCGCGGCGACCACGCGCACGGTGTCGCCGTCGGCGAGGAAGCCGGCGCCGCCGGCCGCGACGCGGGCATCGGCGGCCAGGCCGCTGACCTCGATGCGCTCGCCGGCGCGGCGGCCGGTGCCCACCTTCAGCTGCGTCACCCGGGCCAGTTCGCCGTCACCCGGCTCGATGCGGAAGACGTAGGCGAAGCCCTCGCGCAGCAGGACGGCCGATTGCGGGAGGGTCAGCGCCGGCTGCTGGCCGAGCTCGAAGCGGCCGCGCGTGAACATGCCGGCGCTCAGCGCCTGGCCGGCCTCCGGCGGCAGGTCGACGTAGACGATGCCGTTGCGCGTCTGCGGGTCGACGGTCGGCGCCACGGCGCGCACGGTGCCGGTCACGCCGGCGCCGTTCGGGGTCTCCAGCCGCGCCGGCTGGCCCGGGCGCAGGCGGGCGAGCTCGGCGGCCGTCACCTCGGCACGCCATTCGAGGCGGCCGCCGCGGATCAGGCGGAACAGTTCCTCGCCCGGCTGCGTCAGCGAGCCGACGGTGGCGCTGCGCGCCGAGATGATGCCGTCGTCCGGCGCCACGACGCTGGACTTGGAGCGCTTGAGTTCGGCCGACCTGAGCCGCGCCCTGGCGGCGTTCAGGCGGGCCAGCGCGGTATCGGCGGCGGTCTGCGTCTGCACGCCCTGTTGCGGGCTGTAGAAACCCTTCTCGCGCAGCTGCCGGGCGCGCTCGTTGATCGCCCGCGCCTCGGCCAGCGTCGCTTCGGCCTCGGCGACCGCCGCCTTGCTCTCGTCCAGCTCGCTGTCCACGGCGTCGCTGGCGATGCGCGCCAGCACGTCACCCTTTTTCACCTGGTCGCCGACATTCACCCGTACCTCGGTGATGCGGTAATTGCTGATCTCGGGGCCGATCACCGCCTCCTGCCAGGCCGCGACATTGCCGCTGGCGGCCAGCGTCTGCGGCCAGTCGAGCGATTGCGGGACGGTGGCGGTAACGGTGAGCGCCGGCTTGCCCGCCGCGGCCGGCGTCGGGGCAGCGTTCCGGTCGCCGCAGGCGGCCAGGGCGAGGATGATGGTTGCGGTCGACAGTCCGGAAACGAGGTTTTTCATGGTGCGTGGCGTTGGCGTGGGCAGAAATTAAAAAGCCGGGAGAGGCTGCTTCCCGGCTTTTGCGCTTGGGCGTCAGACCCCCTGTTTGAGGCTGGCCTCGATGAAGCCGTCGAGGTCGCCGTCGAGCACGGCCTGCGTGTTGCCGACTTCGTAGTTGGTGCGCAGATCCTTGATGCGGCTCTGGTCGAGCACGTAGGAGCGGATCTGGTGGCCCCAGCCGATGTCGGACTTGGCGTCCTCCAGCTTCTGCTGCTCGGCCTGCTGCTTGCGCAGCTCGTGTTCGTAGAGGCGGGCGCGCAGCATCTTCCAGGCTTCGTCGCGGTTTCGGTGCTGCGAGCGGTCGTTCTGGCACTGCACGACGATGTTGGTCGGGACGTGCGTCAGGCGTACGGCCGAGTCGGTCTTGTTGATGTGCTGACCACCGGCGCCGGAAGCGCGGAAGGTGTCGGTGCGCACGTCGGCCGGGTTGATGTCGATCTCGATCGAGTCGTCGACCTCGGGGTACACGAAGACCGACGTGAAGCTGGTGTGGCGGCGCGCGTTGGAATCGAACGGCGACTTGCGGACCAGGCGGTGGATGCCGGTCTCGGTGCGCAGCGTGCCGTAGGCGTAGTCGCCGGAGAACTTGACGGTGGCGCTCTTGATGCCGGCGACGTCGCCTTCCGACTCTTCCATGACCTCCACGGTCAACCCCTTCTTTTCGCCGAATTTCAGGTACATGCGTAGCAGCATGGAGGCCCAGTCCTGTGCCTCGGTGCCGCCGGCGCCGGCCTGGATTTCCAGGAAGCAGGGGTTGGGGTCCTGCGGATTGCTGAACATGCGGCGGAATTCGAGGGCCGCGATCTTCTTCTCGAGCTCGCCGGCATCGGCCTCGACGGCGTGCAGGGTGTCGTCGTCGTTTTCCTCGCGGCCCATCTCGAACAGTTCGCGGCCGTCGTTGAGGCCGGCGTCGACGGCTTCGAGGACGAGCACGACGTCTTCCAGCGATTTCTTTTCGCGGCCCAGTTCCTGGGCGCGTTTCGGATCGTCCCAGATTTTGGGATCTTCCATCTCCTGGTTGAGGAGGGTCAGGCGTTCGCGTTTGTGGTCGTAGTCAAAGATACCTCCGCAGCTCGGCCGCGCGCTGCGCGATGTCGTCGAGCTGGTTGGCGATGCTGTTCAGTTGTTCGGCTTCCATGATGCTGTTCTCGTCGTGTTGCAAAGCCGCAATTATAGCCGTCGCTGCCGGCGGTGGATTGACTGGGGCATGGCGGGCGCCGATACTTGCCGGTTAAGGCGCCGCCGGGCGCCCCGACCTTCATTGCAGGAATCGCACCCATGCTCCAGAAGCTTTCTTCCTTCGCCGGCGTTCCCGGCCCCGTCGTCGTCATCGTCATGGACGGCTACGGCCTGCCGAAAACCGATGTCGGCAGCGCCATTGCCGCCGCCAGCAAGCCGACCCTCGACCGCCTGTTCGCCGCCTACCCGAACATCCGCCTGCGCGCCCACGGCACCGCCGTCGGCATGCCGTCCGACGACGACATGGGCAATTCCGAAGTCGGCCACAACGCGATCGGTGCCGGCCAGGTCTATAGCCAGGGCGCGGCGCTGGTCGCCAACGCCATCGCCGACGGCTCGATCTGGGCCGGCGAGGCCTGGCAGCAGGTAGTGGCCGGGGCCAAGGCCGGGCGCGGTGTCATCCACTTCATCGGCCTCTTCTCCGACGGCAACGTGCATAGCCATATCGACCACCTGAAGGCGATGGTCGTCCAAGCCAAGGCCGAAGGCGTCCGGACGGTACGCATCCACGCCTTGCTCGACGGCCGCGACGTGCCGGAAACCAGTGCGCTGGAATACGTCGTGCCCTTCGAGGCCTTCCTCGCCGAAATTTCGACCGGCGGCTTCGACGCCCGCATCGCCTCCGGCGGCGGCCGCCAGTACATCACCATGGACCGCTACGACGCCAACTGGCCGATGGTCGAGAAAGGCTGGCGCACTCACGTGCTCGGCGAAGGCCCGCAGTTCGCGAACGCGACGGCTGCGGTCAACGGCCTGCGCGAGCGGAATCCGGGCACCATCGACCAGGACCTGCCGGAATTCGTCATCGCCGAAGGCGGAAAGCCGATCGGCACCATCGAGGACGGCGACTCGGTCGTCTTCTTCAATTTCCGCGGCGACCGCGCCATCGAGATCACGCGCGCCTTCGAGGAGGCGCATTTCGATAAGTTCGACCGCGTCCGCACCCCGCAGGTGACCTACGCCGGCATGCTGCAGTACGACGGCGACCTCAAGCTGCCGGCCCGCTTCCTCGTCGCCCCGCCGGCGATCCGGGACACCTCGGGCGAGTGGTTCAGCAAGCTGGGCATCAGCCAGTACGCCTGTTCCGAAACCCAGAAGTTCGGCCACGTGACCTATTTCTGGAACGGCAACCGCTCGGGCAAGTTCGCCGGCGAAACCTGGGAGGAGGTGCCGAGCGATGTCGTGCCCTTCGAGCAGCGGCCGTGGATGAAGGCCGCCGAAATCGCCGACGCGATGATCGCCGCCATCCAGTCCGGCCAGTACCGGACCCTGCGCTGCAACTTCGCCAACGGCGACATGGTCGGCCACACCGGCAACTTCGAGGCGGCGCGCATCGCCATCGAGGCCGTCGACCTCTCGCTGGCGCGCCTGCTGCAGGCCATCGACGCGGCCGGCGGCGTGGCGCTGATCACCGCCGACCACGGCAACGCCGACGAGATGTTCGAGCTCGACAAGAAGACGAAGCAGCCGGCGCAGAACAAGGACGGCTCGTTCAAGGCCAAGACGGCGCACACCCTGAACCCGGTGCCGCTGATCCTCTACGACAACGCGACGGGCGGCAAGCTGGGCCTGCGCCAGACGGAACAGGCCGGCCTCTCGAATATCGCGGCGACCGTCGCCAACCTGCTCGGGCTGGAAAAACACCCGGCGTGGGACGACAGCGTGCTCGAAATCCGCTGAGGCGACCCGGCTGAAAAAAAGGGCGCGGCGCCGTGCGGCACGTGCCCGTTTTTTCATTGTTCGGCGCGGTCGACCGCAGCTGCTGCCTGGCTTTCCGGGCGCTGCAAAAATAAATTGTTGCAGTGCAACATTTTTTAAGTATTTGCGCTATAATGATCTCCAGCAGCAAGTAACAAATCCCGTATCCCACACCTTCAGGAGACTTCCATGTCCGTCAATGCCGAACAATTCGCCGCCGCCAACAAGGCCGCTGTCGATTCCCTGCTGTCCGTCGCCAACACCGCCCTGGCTACCGCCGAGCGCATCGCTGCCCTGAACCTGAACGCCGCCCGTTCGGCCCTGGAAGATTCCGCTTCCGGCGCCAAGGCCGTCATGGAAGCCAAGGATCCGCAAGCTGCCCTGGCCGTCCAGTCCGCCCTGGCCCAGCCGGCCGTCGAGAAGGCCGTCGCCTACTCGCGTTCGGTCTACGAGATCACTTCCCAGTCCCAGCAGGAACTGGCCAAGCTGGTCGAAGCCCAGTTCGGTGACTTCCAGAAATCCATCGCCGGCCTGCTCGACAAGGCTGCCAAGTCCGCTCCGGCCGGTTCCGAAACCGCCGTCGCCGCGATCCAGAACGCCATCGCTGCCGCTACCTCGGCCTTCGGCAACATGAACGCGGTTGCCAAGCAATTCGCCGACGCCGCCCAGGCCAACGTGGCCGCCGTCACCAAGGCGACGACCGCTGCTGCCAAGAAGAAGTAATCTTCGGCCCTTCGGCAACGAAAAGCCCCGCGGGATCCGCGGGGCTTTTTGCATTTCAGGGCAGCGGCGTGGGCACCGGCCACGCCGCTGCAGCGGCCGCCAGCGTTGCGGGAATGCTGAAAATTCTGGGAAGCCGGCATTCCTCGCAAATTTGTGTTGCAGTGCACAATATTGTTTGGCATACTGGGAACCGTCTCCTCCATCTCCTCCAAGAAATGGATTCAAGCCCGCCCCGTGCGGGCTTCTTTTTTTCGTGGCCCGGTTTCAGAACGGCGACAGCGTCGCCACCACCTTGCCCGGTTCGATCCTGACCGAGCGCAACAGCCAGCGGGCGGCGATTTCCTGGGCGCTGCCGTCTTCGCGCAGGACGTACACCGGCCGGCTGCGGAAGTAGGCGGTCAGCAACTGGCTCACGGCACGGCGCACGCCGGGTTCGAGCTCGCGGCGCAGGGCTGCGGATTCGACCGACTCGGCGACCGGGCTTTCGAGGAAGAAGGCCTTGCTCTGGTCGTCGTAGCGAATGCCGGCGTGGCCCTTGACGTCGACCGCGATCGGCGGATTGCCGACCAGCGTGATCTCCATGCGCGCACTGATGCCGGCGCGGCCTTCGGGCACGCCGAGGCGGATCGTCGGCACTTCGCGCAGCGCGACGGTCAGCAGGCCGGCGTAACGCTTTTCCGGCGGGCTGTGGCGCGCCAGCGCCGCCTGGACTTCGGCTTCCGAGAAGGCGATTTCCTTGTCCCCGAGGCCGGCGCAGCCGGGGGTCGAAACTGCCGTCAGGGCGGCGAACAGCAGGGCGAGGGAGGTGGCGCGCATGGTGTTCCTTGTCGTCAGCCGACAGTCTGCCGATTTTTTCGCCGCGTGCAATGCTCGCGCGCGCCATGTTGGATGGCATATTTTTTCCGAACTGGGCGTAGAATGGGGTTGTTGCATCGCAGCATCCGGCCCCGGCCCGTGCCAGGGCTGCATCAAGCTGCCAGCCTGCGGGCCGGCAGCCGGTATCGCCAGGAATCGTCATGAACAAGATGCTCACCATCGACGGCAACGAAGCCGTCGCCTCGGTTGCCTTCCGGGTTTCCGAAGTGATCGCGATCTACCCGATCACCCCCTCGTCCGGCATGGGCGAACTTTCCGACGAATGGGCCGCCGCCGGCAGGGTCAACATCTGGGGCAGCGTGCCGCGGGTCGTCGAACTGCAGTCGGAAGGCGGCGCCGCCGGCACCGTGCATGGCGCGCTGCAGGCCGGGGCGCTGGCGACGACCTTCACCGCGTCGCAGGGCCTGCTGCTGATGATTCCCAACATGTACAAGATCGCCGGCGAACTGACGCCGACCGTCTTCCACGTCGCCGCCCGCGCCGTGGCGACGCACGCGCTGTCGATCTTCGGCGACCACTCCGATGTCATGGCGACGCGCGCCACCGGTTTTGCCCTGCTGGCTTCGAACTCGGTGCAGGAGGCGCACGACATGGCGGCCATCGCCAGCGCGGCGACGCTGGCCGGGCGCATTCCGGTGCTGCATTTCTTTGACGGCTTCCGCACTTCGCACGAAGTCGCCAAGATCGTTGCGGTCGACGACCAGACACTGGCCAAAATGCTGCCGCAGGAACTGGTCGGCGCCCAGCGCGCGCGCGCGCTGTCGCCCGAGCGTCCGGTGCTGCGCGGCACGTCGCAGAATCCCGATGTCTTCTTCCAGGCCCGCGAAGCGCAGAACCCGTGGTTCGATACCTTCCCCGGCATCGTCCAGCAGCGCATGGACCGCTTCGGCAAGCTGACCGGCCGCCACTACAAGCTGTTCGATTACGTCGGTGCGCCCGATGCCGAGCGCGTCATCGTCCTGATGGGATCGGGTGCCGAGACGGTGCAGGAAACCGTCGAGCACCTTAACCGGCAGGGTGAGAAAGTCGGCCTGCTCAAGGTTCGCCTGTTCCGCCCGTGGGCGCCGGCCGCGCTGCTCGCTGCCTTGCCTTCAACGACGCGCAGCATCGCCGTGCTCGACCGTTGCAAGGAACCGGGCGCCGAGGGTGAACCGCTTTACAAGGACGTTCTGGTCGCGCTGGCCGAAGACCTTGCCAGCGAGTCGCCGCACTTTGCTACGCTGCCGAAGGTGATCGGCGGCCGTTACGGGCTGGGCTCCAAGGAGTTCAACCCGGCCATGGTTTTGGCCGTTTTCGCGGCGTTGACCGCAGCCGTGCCGCCACGCCGCTTCACGGTCGGCATCCACGACGATCAGACCGGCCTCTCGCTGCCCTTCGACGCCGCCTTCCGCACCGACGCGGCGCACGACACCTTTGCCGCCGTCTTCTACGGGCTGGGTTCGGACGGCACGGTGTCGGCCAACAAGAATTCGATCAAGATCATCGGCGACGAGACCGATCTCCACGCCCAGGGCTATTTCGTCTACGACTCCAAGAAGTCGGGGGCGATGACCGTCTCGCACCTGCGCTTCGGACCAAAACCGATCCGCTCGGCCTATCTGACCGGCGACGGCGACGCGAAATTCATCGCCTGCCACCAGCCGCTGTTCCTCGAAACGCACGACCTGCTGGCGCATGCGGCGCCGGGGGCGGTCTTCCTGCTCAACACCGGCGTGGCGCCCGAGCGCGCGTGGGCCGCGCTGCCACCGGCGACGCAGCGGCGGATGATCGAAAGGCGGGTCAGTTTCTACGTCATCGACGCCTATCGGGTGGCGCTGGAAGCCGACATGGGACGCCGCATCAACACGGTGATGCAGACCTGCTTCTTCGCCATTTCCGGCATTCTGCCGCAGGAAGATGCCATCGCCGCGATCAAGCACGCCGTCGAGAAGACCTACGGCCGCAAGGGGCGGCGCATCGCCGAACTCAACTATCGCGCCATCGACCGCACGCTGGCCTGCCTGCACCGGGTGGACGTGCCGGCCGTCGCCGCCGACGAGGCGGCGCCACCGATTGCCACGCAGCCGGTGGGTGAGTTCGTGCGCCGGGTGACCCTGCCGCTCATCGCCGGCAAGGGCGACGCGCTGCCGGTGTCGCTGTTCCCGGCCGACGGCACCTGGCCGACCGGCACCGCGCGCTACGAAAAGCGCAACCTGGCACTGCAGATCCCGGTGCTCGAAACCGACCTGTGCACGCAGTGCGGCAAGTGCGTCTTCGTCTGCCCGCACGCCGCCATCCGCGCCAAGGCCTACCCCGCCGAACTGGCGGCCGACGCGCCGCCGACCTTTAAGCAGATGACGATCCGCAGCAAGGACTACCCGGCGGGCTGGAAGATGAGCTACCAGGTGGCGCCCGAGGACTGCACCGGGTGCACGCTGTGCGTCGATATCTGCCCGATCCGCGACAAGAGCAACGTATCGCGCAAGGCGCTCAACATGGCCGAGCAGGCGCCGCTGCGCGTGGCGGAAGCAGCCAACTGGGACTTCTTCCTGACCCTGCCCGACTACGACCGGCGTCTCGCCAAGCGTGGCACGGTGCCCGGCGCCATGCTCCTGCCGCCACTCTTCGAGTTTTCAGGCGCCTGCGTCGGCTGCGGCGAAACGCCCTACATCCGGCTGGCGACACAGCTCTTCGGCGACCGCATGCTGGTTGCCAACGCCACCGGCTGCTCGTCGATCTACGGCGGCAACCTGCCGACGACGCCCTACACCAGCAATGCCGAAGGGCGCGGGCCGGCGTGGAACAACTCGCTGTTCGAGGACAACGCAGAATTCGGCCTCGGCATGCGCCTCGCCACCGACCAACTGGCCGCCGCGGCGCGCACGCAGCTAAAGGCGCTGGCGCTGGAGATCGGCGACCGCCTGGTCGCCGACCTGCTGAATGCCGACCAGGGCAGCGAGGCCGGCATCCACGAACAGCGCGAGCGGGTCGCGCAATTGCAGGCGAGGCTGTCGCATCTGGGAACGCCGGCCGCCGAGCAGCTGGCGGCCGTTGCCGAGTACCTGATCCGGCGCAGCGTGTGGATCATCGGCGGCGATGGCTGGGCCTACGACATCGGCTTCGGCGGCCTCGACCACGTGCTGTCGTCGGGCGCCGACGTCAATATCCTGGTCCTCGATACCGAGGTCTATTCCAACACCGGCGGCCAGAACTCCAAGGCCACGCCACGCGGCGCCGTCGCCAAGTTCGCCGCCGGCGGCCAGCCCAACCGCAAGAAGGACCTGGCGCGCATCGCCATGGACTACGAAAACGTCTACGTCGCCAAGGTCGCCTACGGCGCCAAGGATACCCATACGTTGAAGGCCTTCCTCGATGCCGAGAGCTATCCCGGCGTCTCGCTCATCATCGCCTACAGCCCGTGCATCGCGCATGGCGTCGACATGTCGCACAACCACCGGCAGCAGGATCTGGCGGTCAAATCCGGCCACTGGCCGCTGTTGCGCTATGATCCCCGGCTGCGCGAGCAGGGGCGGAACCCGATGTCGGTCGACAGCGCGGCGCCGAGCGTTCCCTTCCGCGAATTTGCGCGCAACGAGGCGCGTTTCACCGTCCTCGAACGCCAGCACCCGAAGGATGCCGAACGCTTCATGGTCCAGGCCGAGATCGACGCCCGCCTGCGCCACCAGGAATACGTCGAACTCGCCGAACTGGCCCTGCCCGAAGCGGCAATCAGGGAACAGGCCGAGCAGGCCGGCGCGCCCACGGAGACACCGAATGCCTGATCTGTCCACGACCTACCTCGGCTTGGCGCTTAAGAACCCGCTGGTGCCGTCGTCCACGCCGCTCAGCCATGACGTCGACGCGATGCTGCACCTGGAGGACGCGGGGGCCGCCGCCGTCGTCATGCATTCGCTGTTCGAGGAGGACGTGCGCAACGACGAGTTGATGATCGACCGCTTCCTCGTCCATCCCGATTCGTTCGGCGAGGCGGCCGGCCACCTGCCGTTCGGGCACGACTACCGGAGCCGGCTCGACGGCTACCTGGAGCAGATCCAGACGCTCAAGTCGCGGCTGTCGATTCCCGTCGTGGCCAGCCTCAACGGTTCCTCGCTCAACGGCTGGGTCGAGCTTGGTAGGGAGATGCAGGCGGCCGGCGCCGACGCGCTGGAACTCAACGCCTGGTTCATGCCGGGCGATCCGAAGCTCTCGGGGGAGGCGCTGGAAGAGCACCATATCGCGCTGCTCCGCGAGCTGAAGATGGTGGTGAGCATTCCCGTCAGCATGAAGCTGTCGCCCTTCTTCTCGTCGCTGCCGCATTTCGTCCGCCAGATCGAGGGCGCCGGGGCCGCCGGCGTGTCGCTGTTCAACCGCTTTTTCCAGCCGGACATCGACCTGGACACGCTGGGCGTGGTCGACCGCGTCCAGCTGTCGAGTTCCGCCGACATCCTCCTGACCATGCGCTGGATCGCCATCCTGCGCGGGCGCACCGGCCTCTCGCTGGCGGCCACCGGCGGCGTCCATACGGCGAACGACGCACTGAAAATGCTGCTCGCCGGCGCCGACGCGGTGCACATGGCGAGCGCCCTGTTGCAGCGCGGCCCGCAGGCGCTCGCGGAAATCCTCGATGGCCTCTCGCACTGGATGGAGGTGCGCGAATACGACTCGGTGGCGCAGATGAAGGGCTCGATGAGCCAGCAGAACCTGCCCGACCCGAGCGCCTTCGCCCGCGCCGCCTACCTCAACGCGCTGGATTCGTTCACGCCGCCGGCAGGGGTGCGCTACTAGCGCGGCACGGCCGAAAAGCGTTACTTTTTGATGCTTGTTTTTAGTGAGTTGCGTATCGTCTTGTGCATCCGTTTGCGCCAGATCAAGCTGGAGCAAGGAAATTTTGCTATCATTCGCCGATTGAAATGATACGCACCTGGGCTGTAAATAGGCGCCCGCGCTCGCCAAGAAGCGCCCGGTCTGCCAACCCCCGCCCGTCGATGCCATGAGCGACTCCCTGAAAAACCGTCTGGACGAATTCCGCCGGCAGCGCCGGGTTCATGCCGGCTCGCTGATCATTTCCGTCTTCGGCGACGCCATCCTGCCGCGCGGCGGGCGCATCTGGCTGGGTAGCCTGATCCGCCTGCTGGAACCGCTCGAACTCAACGAACGCCTGATCCGCACCTCGGTCTTCCGCCTCGCCAAGGAAGAGTGGCTGCGCACCGAAACCATCGGCCGGCGTGCCGACTACGTGCTGACGCCTTCCGGCCGCCGGCGCTTCGAGGAAGCGTCGCGCCACATCTACGCCTCGCATGCGCCGCTCTGGGACCGCCGCTGGCGGCTCATCCTGGTCGTCGGCGAACTCGATCCCAAGGTCCGCGATCAGGTGCGCCAGGCCCTGTTCTGGCAGGGCTTCGGGGCGCTGGGGGCGGACTGTTTCGTGCATCCCAGCGCCGAGCTGCCCAGCGTGCTCGACGCGCTGATCGCCGAAGGCCTGTCGGCGGCGCTCGCGGCCTTGCTGCCGCTGTTCGCCGCCGATTCGCGTTCGGCGCTGTCGGCCAGCGATGCCGACCTCGTTCGCCGG
>WBZM01000125.1_pt1 | contig 124232 bp, 102 predicted proteins | sample 5204271 | NCBI WGS metagenome assembly WBZM01 (sample SAMN12344346, study PRJNA552823) | activated sludge metagenome | biome: Activated sludge suspended growth; feature: Nitrification reactor; material: Wastewater; isolation source: activated sludge from nitrification reactor of wastewater... | reverse complement strand
GCCCAGACCCGCAGCCGGCTATGGCTTCCTACCGACAGTTCTACGCCCCTGACCTGCGCCTTGTACGCATCGAGTCGTTATGAGTTTGTCAAGGTTCTCAATGATAAGTTTTGTCAGTCAATCAGGTAGTACAACTGGATAGCGCATCTACCTACTTGTAAGCCTCTATTACACCCTTGATCGTACCCACAAACCTATCCGCCGACGCCCCATCCAGTATCCGGTGGTCGAAGGTGAAGCTGACGTAGGCCAGCGGCCGGATGGCGATGGCGTCGTCGATGACCTTGACGCGCTTTTCGATGACCCCCACGCCCAGGATGCCGCATTGCGGCTGGTTGATGATCGGCGTGGCGAAGAGGCTGCCCGATGTGCCGTGGTTGGTGATCGAGAACGTGCCACCCTTGACCTCGTCCGGCTTTAGCTGCTTGGCGCGGGCGCGGTCGGCTAGGTCGTTGACGGCGCGGGCCAGGCCGAGCAGGTTCAGCCCATCGGCCCCCTTGATGACCGGCACGATCAGCCCGTCGTCGATGGCCGTGGCCATGCCGATGTTGACAGCGCGGTGGAGCAGAATGCCGTCATCTGTCCAACTGCTGTTGGCCAGCGGGTGCTGCTTCAGCGCCGCGACGGTGGCGGCGACGATGTAGGCCATGTAGGTCAGCCGCACGCCGTCGCGGGCGAAGCTGTCCACGTGCGCCCGGCGGTGGGCGGCCACGGCGGAGAAGTCAAATTCGAACACCGTCGTCACGTGGGGGCTGGTGTGCTTGCTGCGCACCATGTGCTCGGCGATGGCCCGGCGGATGTTGGTCAGGGGGAGTAGTTCAGATTCGCCGGTGGGCGACGGCTTGCCGGCCGCTGACGGCCGGCCGCCGACCGCCGCCAGAGGCGATTCGTCAGACAGAGAGCTTTCATCCGTCGTTCGCCCACTGGCCCCAGTCGCGGCCGTCAGCAGTCGTCCGTCGGCGGTCGGCGCTTCGCCCGCGGCCGTCGGCGCTTCGCTTGCGGCGGTCGGCGGCCGGCCGTCGGCGGTCGTCCCCGCGACATAGGCCAGGATGTCGTCCTTCGTAATCCGCCCATCGCGCCCCGTGCCTGTCACCCGGCCCAGATCGACGCCATGCTCCGCGGCAATGCGGCCGACCACGGGACTGATGCGGCCGGTGTAGGGCGTCGTTGGTCGTTGGTCATTGGTCATTGGGTCGTTGTCCGCCGACGGCCGACCGCCGACCGCCGCCGGAGGAGTATCGGTCGATGGACGGCTGCTGGCCGCGGTCTGTCGTCCGTCGTCCGTCGTCGGGCGAGAGGACTCGCTTTGAGCGGCGGTCGGCGGTCGGCCGTCATCCGTCGTTTCGCCCGGCTCGCCGATGATGGCCAGCACCGTGCCGACCGGGACCGTCTCGCCCGCGTCGACGCACAGCCGCAGGATCGTGCCGGCCGTCTCCGTCGTCGTCTCCGTCGTCACTTTGTCCGTTTCGACTTCGGCGATAGGCGCGTAGCGCTCGACGCGGTCGCCTTCACTTACCAGCCAACGGGCCAGCGTGCCCTCGATGACGCCTTCGCCCATTTCGGGCAGGGTTACTTGATAGGTCATGGTCGATCTCCGGGGAAGAGCGAGTGAACGGCGGTTGGCATGGCCAGGCTCCTTCTTAGAGAAAGCGTGGGAAGCGCGCCGGGCCGGCTTCGTTCATCATGTCGTAGAGCACGGCAAAGACATCTTCGGCGTTGGGCTTGGAGAAGTAGGCCCCGTCGGAGCCGTAGGCCGGGCGGTGGGGCTGGGCGCTGATGGTGCGCGGCTCGGCGTCGAGCCACTGGAAGCCGCCCTGGGTTTCCAGCACTTCGCGCAGCATATAGGCCGTCGCCCCGCCGGGCATGTCCTCATCCAGAAAGACGATACGGTTTGTCTTGCGCAGCGATTCGACGATGCGGCTATACCGGTCAAAGGGCAGCAGCGTCTGCACGTCGATGATCTCGACCTCGATGCCGACCGCGGCCAGCGCCTCGGCCGCTTCGACGGCGATGCGGCAGGCCGCGCCATAGGTCACCAAAGTGATGTCGTCCCCTTCGCGCAGCACTTCGGGCACGCCCAGGGGCACGGTGATGTCGCCGATATTGGTTGGCAGATGCTCCTTCAGGCGATAGCCGTTCAGCACCTCAACGACCAGACCCGGCTCGTCGCCGCGCAGGAGCGTGTTGTAGAAGCCGGCCGCCTGAGTCATGTCGCGCGGCACGCAGACGTGCAGGCCGCGCAGCAGGTTGATGACAGCGCCCATGGGCGAACCGGCGTGCCAGACGCCTTCCAACCGGTGGCCGCGGGTGCTGATGATGACCGGCGCTTTCTGCCCGCCGCGCGTGCGCCAGTGGAGCGAAGCCAGGTCGTCGGACAGGATCTGCAGGCCGTAGAGCAGGTAGTCCAGGTACTGAATCTCGGCGATGGGACGCAGACCGCGCATAGCCAGTCCAATAGCCTGGCCGATGATCGTCGCCTCGCGGATGCCCGTGTCGGAGACGCGCAACGGGCCGTACTTCTTCTGCAACCCGGCCCAGGTCTGGTTGACGCCGCCCAGGTAGCCGACATCCTCGCCAAAGGCGACCACGCGCGGGTCGCGGGCCAGCATGGCGTCGAAGGCGGCATTGAGGATCTGCGCGCCGGGGATGAGACGCGCGTCGTCGGGGTAGATGGGCTTGACCTCTGGCACGTGCAGCGCCGACTCGGCCGAACGACTGTAGAGGTAGGCGCTATAGCGCTCGCGGTTGGCGGCCAGTTGCGTCTGTCGCCACGCCAGTAAGCGGCCGACGGGCGTCTCCGGGCCGCGTGGTTCGCCCCGCGTCAGCGTCAACACCTCATCCACCGCGCTCAGCACGTCGCGCCGCAGCGACGACTCCCTGGCCAACAGCCGGCGGCGAACGGCGGCGACGGCCTCGGCCTGTGGTGACGCGGCCTCGATGGCCTCCATCAGGCCGGCGGCCTCCTGGCGTTCGTCGTAAATCGGACGCAAGAACGCCTGCCACGCCTTCATGCGAAAGTTCTCGACCAGCTTCTCAGCGTTGCGTTCGATGTTGTCCAGTTCGCCCGCGGGCGCGAGACGCTGCTCGATGATCCACTGGCGCATCTTGCGCAGGCAGTCGTTGCTCTGCTCCCAGGCCAGCCGGTTCGATGACTTGTAGCGCTCCTGACTGCCGGAGGTCGAATGGCCCTGTGGCTGAGTGAGCTCGACGACGTGGATGATAACGGGCACATGCTCGTTGCGGGCCAGGTCGGCGGCGCGGGTGTAGACCTCAATCAGGGCGGGGTAGTCCCAGCCCTTGACCGTGAAGATCTCGAAGCCCGGCTCGCCCTCGGCATCGCGGCGGAAGCCGGACAGCACTTCGGACAGGTTGCCCTTGGTGATCTGGTACGCGTTGGGTACGGAGATACCGTACTCGTCGTCCCAGATGGAGATAACCACCGGCAGGCGCAGCACGCCGATGGCGTTGACCGTTTCCCAGAAGTGCCCCTCGGCCGTGGAGGCGTTGCCGATGGTGCCGAAGGCGACCTCGTTGCCGTTGCGCGAGAAGTTGGTCATGTCTTTCAGGTCGGCCAGCTCGCGGTAGAGGCGGGAGGCGTAGCCCAACCCCACCAGCCGCGGCATCTGTGAGGCTGTCGGGGAGAGATCGGCGGCGGAATTGAACTGTTGCGTCTGGTCGCGCCAGCGGCCGTTTTCGTCCAGCAGGCGGGTGGCGAAGTGGCTGTTCATCTGCCGGCCGCCGGAGCTGGGTTCGGCCAGGACATCGGCGTGGGCGTAGAGTTGGGCGAAGAACTGCTGGATGGTCGTCGCGCCGATGGCGAACATGAACGTCTGATCGCGGTAGTAGCCGCTGCGAAAGTCACCCGGCCGCACGGCCTTGGCCATGGCGATCTGGGCCAGCTCCTTGCCGTCGCCGAAGATGCCGAACTTGGCCTTACCGTTGAGTACTTCGCGCCGGCCGACGAGGCTGGCCTGGCGACTCTGGACGGCGAGGCTGTAGTCGCGCAGTACTTCGGCCGCGCTCATGGCCAGCTGCCGCCCCGTCCCCTGCCGCTCTATTGTTTTCTTTTCTTGTGTTTCCAACATCGCTCACCCTTCGTGCGCAGTCACACCGTCCGCGCCGGCCGCGCCGCGCCACTCATAAAAGCGACGCAGATGTCTGCGTCGCGAGCTACAATGATGAAGTGGCCGGTCGGTCGGAGCGGCACACTGGTTCAATCAGGCGTCGGGCCGATATTCGACCCGATGGGCGACGATGGGAGCGCCGCCTGCCAGCATCATAGCACAAAATGACCAAAGACGTAGACCCAGACGCGCCCTTTTGGGCGGGGCTAATCCAATGCTCTCACACTGATCGCGTCAAAGCGTACCACTACCGGCGCGCCGCCCAACGTCTGCACCAGCACGCCGACGTCACCGGAAGCGAAGCTGTTGTCGGTCACCCGGCCCACCTCCTGTCCATTGACATAAAAGATCAGATTACCGGCCTCGGCGCGGACGGTCAGCCGGTTGACGACATTCAGTCCCTTCTGGACGGCGGCTGAATCGAACCAATGGTCGCCGATGAGCGTGGCATCCTCGGCTCCGTCGCGGTAGCGGCCAATCCAGACGTAGCCATCGCCGGAGACTTTGAAGAGGTAGAAGTTGCCGGCCGCCGCGTCAGCGCGGAAGAGCAGGCCGTAGCCGTTGTCGAGTGGGCCGCTGACCTGGGTCGCTTCCAGCTCATAGATGCCGTCGCCGAAGTTCTGACCGGCCGCGGCCCAGCGGCTGATATCATTTTGCAGCACCTCGAAGAGATAGGCTCCGTCGCTGACATTGCCGCGCGAGTAGGCATCCTCGCCGGTGCTCCAGGAGCCAACCTCGTCGAAGCTCTCTTGCCAGGGCAGATTGCCGCCACCGCCGCGACAGGCGGCCGCCAAAAGAACGATGAGCAGCGCGAGAAGCCAGGGGCGCTTGCAGTACAGTTGTGCCGTGCGAACGATCATAATGTCCTCTGACATGCTTGGCATTTGCCGCGCACGTGGTTATACTATTATCGAGACATGGGCGCGTAGCTCAGCTGGTTAGAGCGCACGGTTCACATCCGTGAGGTCAGGGGTTCGAGTCCCTTCGCGCCCACCTTTGTCTGCCCCCTTATTGACCGCCCCACTAACGACCTTTCGTATGCCCGCGTTTGGGCACGCCGACCACGCGCGTGACCGGCATGACGAACAGGACGCCGGTATTGGGCAACGTCATGTCACCCAGGATATTTTGCGTCGTCTCGATAATCCGCTCGACCATCTCGTCACCGTCGACGACGGTGATGAACGTGCGGTGGTGCTCCTCGTCGGCGTGGAGCAGGGAGTGGAGGCTGGGCATGAGGGGCATGTCGTCGCGCAAGGATGTCCGCTGACGGATGCGGCCGAGGCCCGTGCTTTCGAGGATGGTAATGCCCGCGACGCCGCATTGCTCCCAGCCCGCCAGAAGGGCTTGCTCTTGCCCCACGTCATCCAGCACCAGAAAGACCGTGTAGTACATAGAATTCCTCTTGTCGCCCGGAGTTGGTCGCCTAGTTGGCCTTAGCGGGCGCGTCGCTCCGGTAGGTCAGCCGCAAGAGCGGCGGCGTCACCAGCGTGGCGATGATGACCATAAATACAAGGGTTGAAAATGTCGATTGTTGAATCAGCCCGCTCGCCAGGGCGACCGAGGCCACGATGAGGCCGACCTCGCCACGCGAGATCATGCCCACGCCCAGCCGCAGACTGTCGCGCCGGTCGAAGCCGCCGGCCAGCGCGCCGAAGCCGCTGCCGACGACCTTGGAGAGGATGGCGACGACGGTGAGAACGATGGCCAGATACCAGGCTTCACCGCTGATAGCCCGCAGGTTGGCTTGCAGGCCAATGTTGACCAGGAAGATGGGCACGAAGAAGCTGTAGGCCATGGCGGCCATGCCGGTTTCAATTTGGTGGACATAGGGGGTGCGCGCGAAGAACAGCCCAGCCATGAACGCCCCGGTGATGGCGGCCATGCCGCCCAGCGCCTCGGACGCCCAGGCGAACAGCAGGCAGATGACCAGCGCCGCGGTTGGCACGGCCTGGCTGATGGGCAGCTGCTCGACGCGCCCCATCAGGCGAGGCAAGAGGAACAGCCCCACGGCCGACGCACCGGCCAGAAAGAGCACCATCCGTACCAACACCAGCAGAATACCGCCCTCGCCGCTCTCGGAGCCGAAAACGACCGACGCGCCCGACAACAGCAGGACGACGAGGATGTCGTCGAAGACGGCCGCGCCCAACAGGCCCAGGCCAACCTTGCTGCGCAGTACGCCTAGCTCCATGAGCGTCTGCGCGGAGATGCTGACGCTGGTGGCCGAGAGCGCCAGACCGATGAAGATCGCCTCCACGGTGTCGAGGCCGAACAGGCGGGCCGTGGCGAAGCCGCCCGCCAGGGGCACGACGACGCCCAGCGTGCCGGCCAGGCCGGCCACGCGCCCCGAACGCAACAGATCGCCCAGTTCCAGTTCCAGCCCGGCCAGAAACATCAGCAGGATGACACCGATCTCAGCGAAGAGTATCAGCGACGCCGACAGGTGGCTGTCGCCGGCGAAAAGGGGCCATGTGCCGAGCATATTGAGTGCCGTGGGGCCAAGGATGATGCCGACGAGCAGCTCCCCCAACACCGACGGCTGCCCGAAGCGGATGCTGATGTAGCCGCCCAGCTTGGCAGCGACGATGATAACGACTACGGCGGCCAGGAAGTTGAGTAGCTCGCTATTCACCCTGCATCTCCAGCACTGTCAGTGTCACAACCGCGCCGCGCCGCGCCAGGCGCACACGGTCGCCGTTGCGTACGCCGCGCACCACGTCGGCATCGAAGCCGTAGGCGTAGGGCAGCCCTTCCAGCGAACAGGCCGGCACGGTCTGCTGGTCGATTTCGCTATTGACGACGGCCAGCGGGCCGACACCGCGGTAGTGTAATTCCAGCAAGACGTAGGGGGCCACGCTGGAACCGGTGCCGCGCGGGAAGATGGCTACTTTGCCGGCCAGACTCTGCCCATTGGCCGGGTGTCCCTCCTCCTCGATGACGCCGGTAAGGCGGTTGACATAACCAAGAAAGGTGATTGGTGTGTCGGTGACAAGCGCCTCGCTCTCGACGGTGAAATCGCCCTGTGAAGGCAAGCCGCGGCCGTGGCTGAGGAACGCTGCCGCGCGCGGGCCGGTTGTCGTGGGTACGGCCGCCGGCGGCGCTTTGAGGGGCGCAGAAGACACGCGCGGCCCGTCGCCGGCGGTCATGGGCGGCGCGTCGTCGAGCCGAAATTCGCCCGTGGCCACGGCGATGCAGTCGGCCAGTCGCATGACCGCCGTGGGCACGCTGTTCAGACCGGACTTGATGTAGTGTTCGGCCTTCATGGAGTTTGTCAGGATGCCATGAACCCAGGACGGGTCATAGGGAATGACCTCCGGGCAGGTGTTCTCTAACAGCAACGCGCCGCGACCGCGGATGGCCTCGGCCAGGCCGTTGCGCTCGGCGACGGCGCGGGCCGCGGCCGAGGTAAAGACCCACAGCGGCGGCGGCGCGCCGACTAGAGGTTCAGCCACCACGCGCCGGCCCTCCAGCAGCCGGGCGATGGCCGCCAGTTCGCCCAGCGACGCCTGTGGGCAGCCAAGCACGACCAGCGAAACGGGGCCAGGTGGCCGCAGTTCTTCATAGCGCCGGGCCAACTCGGCCGGGCCGAAGGTCAGGTGGTCCTGGTAGTCGCCCGCGGCCGTCGCCTCGACATAGAGCAGTGGACAGCCGTAGTTGGCCGCCGCCGCGCTCAGCGCCTTGCGCTGCTCATGGGTCAGCGTCGCCGGCAGCCCGTCGATGGCCGGGATGGGGCCATAGGGCATACGCCAACCGGGGCGGCGCTGCTTGCCGATCCAGTCGCCCAGGATGGAGTAGTCGGTCGGGTCGTCCAGTGTGGCGGTGACGGTGACGGCCAGGTTTGGCCGGCGAGCCGCCTCGTCGAGCAAGCCGTAATGGGGCGCATAGCCGGTCAGGGCACTGGCCAGGGCGGACAGGCCCGACTCACGATTGGTGCGCAGGCCGCAGTAGGAGTTGGCGTAGCAGATGGCGTTCGATTCGGCCCAGGCGACGACGGCGTTTGGCCCGGCCGGTGGGATGCCCTCCCACTCATAGGGCACGCACGATTGGATGGTGTTGACGCCCAGGTAGGCATAGGAGGCGATGATCTCGCGGTGGTGTTCCAGGAAGTTGGGTTCGGCGATGCGCATGGCCGCGAACTGCGCTTCGTCGCAGCCGGCGGCGTTGAGCGTTGTGGGCACGGCCACGCCCGAACCGGCCTCGGCCGCCAGCCGGGTCAGGAACTGCCGCAGCCCCAACCCGCCCGTCAACGGTGACACGCCGGACAGATGCGCGCTGTCGATGGGCACGAGGCGCGCCGCCCCGGCCATGTAGGCCAGGTCGAGTAACAGGCGCATGCCCATCTGTCGCGCCCGGCCGCGTTCGCCAGCCAGCATGGCCGTTTGTTCGTGGTTCAGTTCGATTTCACCCACACGCAATACTCCATCTTTACTTGATTTTCCGGCCGCGACCGCCACTCATTTGTCGGCCGACGGTGGAAGGACGACATCGACAGCCACACCGGTCGTGGTGCGTAGACGATCGGCCAGCGACGCGGCCGAATTTGGACGGCCGCTGGCTGCTTGCCGGGAAGCGCCCATGAATAGCACCTGGGCGCCGTTCTCCACGACGGCGCGGGCGATCTCCTCGCCCACATCGCCTTCACGAATGGCCCAGCAGGCATCGCGCAGACCGGCGGCCTGGGCACGGGCGACGGCGATGCGTACCAGCGTCCGACCCATCCAGTATAGCTCACTGCGCACAGACGGCCTCACGCTATCGTCGCTGACCTCCAGGATGCGGTGGTCGATGACGTAGAGAAAGACAAGTCCCCCGTTACGGCGCTGCGCCGCGCTGATGGCGGCGTTCTGCACGGCGCGGCTACCCTCGCCGGCGCGGATGGCGCAAATGATGTCAGGCATGTTCGTCCTCCGCCGGGCTGCTGGCCAGCAGGCTGAGGCTGCGGTCGGCCAATAGCTGGTCCAGCGCCGCCAGACGGGCATCGATCTCGACGAGCAGTTCCTCCTGCACCTCTGCGGAAATGAAGGCACGGGCGGCCGCGTCGCTAATGGCATTGCGCTCCGCCTTCAGAACGTCGGCGCGCGCTTGCAGATACATCTCGCGCTCCAATTCCGGGTGCAGTTCCAGATGGTCGCGCAGGGCCGAGCGGGCAGTGTCGAGCTCCTCCTCGTAGACGGAACTCATCGCCTGCCACAGGTCGGGGTAAAGGAAGCCCTCGCGGTGCAGCCGGTTCAATTCGCGATGGCCGGCCTGGCGGGCGTAGACGACGGCCAGACGGCGCTGGTTCTCAATGACCGACGGCCGTTTCTGCACCAGCCCCAGCCGCTCGATGACACTCTCGATAGTCGTCCCTTGCACCAGAATGGTGAAGAGCACCACGCCAAAGGCCATCACCTGCATCTCTGTGGCGATGGTCTGGCCGAACAGGTTGCCGCCAATGGTCAGGGCCAGGGCCAGGCTGATCGCCCCGCGCAGGCCGCCCCAGAACATGACGTGCTGGTAGCGGCGGGGCACATCCAGGCGGTCGGGCGTCAGCCGATTGTGCAGCGTTGTCAGAAGGTAGATGCTAATGGCCCGGCTGACCAGGACGGCCAGGACGGCCACGATAATGGGCACAGCGAACTGCATCAGCTGGCCTAACTGAATCCTGATGCCGATCAGTAGGAAGACGAGCGAGTTGGCCACAAAGGCCATGAACTCCCAGAAGTTGTCCAGCGTCAACCGCGTTGTCGGCGAGGTGTTGCCCATGCCGATGTTGCCGACAATTAGCCCGGCGGCGACGACCGCCAGCAGGCCGCTGGAATGTACCTGCTCGGCGGCGACGTAAGCGCCAAAGGCCAGCGCCACCGTCGTGGCCGTTTCAATGAGATGATCATCGATATTGCGCAGGATGAGGTAGGCAACGACGAAGCCCAGCAGCAGGCCAATGCCCAGACCGAGGGCCGAGACACGCACGAACTCGACGACAGCCCCTAACGGACTGAAGGACGCGGTGGCCCCGCCGGCCAGCGCGGTCGCGGCCGCGACAATGGCCAGATTGAAGACGACGATGGCGACGCCATCGTTGAACAGGCTCTCGCCCTCCAGCAGGATGCTGAGCCGTTTGCTGACGCCGAGTTGCCGGAAGAAGGCGACAACAGCGACCGGGTCGGTGGCGGAGATGAGCGCGCCAAAGGCCAGCGCGCCCAGCAACGGGATGTCCAGGAACTGGACGACGAGAATGCCGACGACGACCGTGCTCAGCAGCGTCCCGACCACAGCCAGCAGGAGCACTAGCGGCAGGTCACTGCGCAGGTCGCGCCATTTAATGGCCAGAGTGGCCTCGAACACCAGCGGCGGCACGAGCACCGCCAGAATCAGATCACTGCTGATATTCAGGCTAATGAAGTTGGGGAAAAGGGCCAGGACGAGGCCGACGACGACCAGCGCCACAGTATAGGGCAGGCGGATGCGGCGAATGAGGATGGCCACCAGCGCGGCGACAGTCAGCAACAGAACGAAGGCGATCTCCTGCTGGATGATCCCCTCGTCTTGCGCAGCGAAGGCGGCCGCGATCATGACCAATGGGTTAGCCATTGGGTGGCCGCAGATAGTCGTTGGGGTCTGCGGGACCATACTCGCCGCGCTCGTACTGGTTCCGCTCCGCGCCCCAGGGGATGGTGCAATCGAGGCCCATCTTGGCCGTGCGGCTCTTCTGGCCGGGGGTATGCGTGCCGGACGGGTCGAGCGAGCTACCCGGCTGGGTGGGGTAGACGTACAGGTCGCGGTCGGCCTGGAAGCGCGTGGCCATGGCCCACTCAACCTGTGCCGGATCGTAGATATCGACGTCGCCATCGACGACCCAGACGTGCTTGAGCGAGCCGTGGCCGCGGAAGGCGGCTTCGATGGCCAGGCGGCCGTCGTCCTCGCTCTGCTTGTCGATCTGGACGACAGCATGGAGCCACGACGCGCCGCCGGGAGTGATGATGGCTCCCGTACAGCGGGCAACCTCATTGACGGCGGCGAAGATGGTCGGCTCCTTGGGCATGCCCATCAACAGCTTATGCTCCAGGCCGCCGGGCAGGAGGGCATGGTAGATGGGATTGCGGCGGTGGGTGATCAGGTCGATCTCGATCACCGGCTGCCGGCGAGTGATGTCCATCGTCTCGGTCAGGTCCATGAACGGCCCCTCGGCCACGAGCTGGTGGGTGATGCGCCCCTCCAGGACGATCTCGGCGTCGGCCGGCACGGCCAGGTTGTTGGTCAGGCACTTGACCAGCGGCGTGGGCGCGAGGGCGTTAGCCACGGCCAGCTCATCGACCCCCGGCGGCGGTGACATCGACGCGGCCAGATGGACGGCCAGCGAGACGCCGATGCAGATGGCTACAGGCAGATCGCCCGGACTCTTCTGCAGCGCCGTGTAGGTGCCGCGATTCTCGACGATACGCGCGGCGAAATGGCGTTTGTCGAGGCGCAGCAGGCGGTGGTAGCACATGTTACGGCCGAGGTCGGGATCCTCAACGATGACGACCGCGCTGGCGATATAGTGGCCGGCGTCCTGCGGCAGATGGAGCAGGATCGGCAGTCGGTCCAGATCGACGTCCTCGACGATAACCTCCTGACAAGGAGCGCTATCGACCAGGGGCGGGACGACGGGCTGCGCCAGCGCGCCGGCCAGGTGACGCATCAGCGCGGGCACGGGCACATCGAGCGCCAGGCTGAAGTAAGCGCGGTCGGCGCATGCCCCGGCGCAGATGCGCCAGCCGGGATAGCCCTCGATGTGGTTGAACAGTACCGGCCGGCCCTCCAGGGCGTGGGCGACGTTGGCGACCTCAAAGGTCGTATCGACCGGCCGATCGATGGTCAGCAAATAGCCGGCTTCTGCGGCCTTTTCGATGAAGTGGCGAAAACTCATGGGCGACCTTTCCTTCTTCGGCAGTGTATTATAGCCCAGGGATGGCCCGCGGGCGACGGTTGGCTGAGGCCGCCCGGGGCTTTTCCAAAGTCACCCCGGGCGCACCGACCTGACAGGTGAATGGCCACGAATGGTACTGTCACCAGAAAACGACTGGCCGCGCATCTGGCAGGTCAATGGTCGCTAGACGACTTTGGAATAGCCCTGTGCGGCCGCCAGCCCCAACCACGTCATACGCGGCCCCGCGTCCGCGGCCCCGCGTCCGCGGCCCATTCCTGGGTTATAATAGAATCGTCACTGATGGCCGGGCCGGGCCGCCGGCCGGCAGGTGAGGGACGCCATGCGCGATCGGACGATTGTCCACTTGGGTTTACTGATATTGGCGCTGACGACGCTGGCCTGTAATGCCGTTGCCGGCATAGCGCGGCCGACGCCGCCGCCGCCCCCACTGGCGTTGCCGTCACCCGTGACGCCGGGCGAGGCGACCGGCCCTGGCGTCGCGCCGACGGCAACCCTGCCGGGCGAAGCCACCGCCGGATCGGGGCCAGGCACGCTGCGGGTTCTCGTCGACCTGAACATTCGCGCCGGGCCGGGCGTCGGCTATGAGCGCGTCGGCTTCCTGCTGCGCGACGAAACGGCCGTTGTTCTGGGGCGCGATCCGGCCAGCGGCTGGTGGAAGATCGCCTGCCCACCCCGCGCCGAGGGGACAGACTGCTGGGTGTCTGGCAGTGCGCAATACACACGGGCCGAGAACGCTGCCGCGGCCCCCACCGCCCCTGTTCCCGCCTCACCGACGCCACCACCACCCGAACCCGCGCCCGGCAGCGGGCTGCTGGTCTACATCGACGACGGCCGCCTCTTCGCGATGACGCTCGACCTGACCGGGGATATGCCCACGGCCGCCCCGGCGCGGCAGTTGGGTCTGGCGGCGTCGGTGCAACGGGCGGCCATTGCCCCTGACGGCCGCGCGGTGGCCTTCACGGCTCTCAATCCGGCCACGGGCGACAACGAGCTGCGTCTCATCCACGCCGACGGGGCCAACGAGCACACGCTGGTGCGCGCGGCCGAGCTGCCGCGCGTGCCGGAGGCCACGGAGCTGCCCGCCGCGGCCGCGGCCGATGCTCGCGTGCAGGTGCGTGACTTCCAGTGGCAGAGCGACGGGACGGGTCTGGTCTTCAATACGGCCCTGGTCAGCCCCGGCGGCTTTTCGGCCGGTTCCCAGAGCGACCTGTGGACGGTCACGCGGCAGGGGCAGGTGACCGAGCGTCTGGCGGCGGGGCGGGGGCTGCCGCGCTTCGTCGTCTCGTCCAGCGACTGGGTGCTGCTCATTGGCTCACGGGAGCTTTTGCGCGTGGCCATCGACGGCCGCGGGCTGGAGTCCGTATTGACGTTCGAACCGGTGACTGTGGCCGCGGGTGTTGTCTACCCGGCGGCCCAATGGAGCGCCGGCGGGACGTTCGCGTTGGTGGCCGTGGCCGCGCCGTTTGCCGGCGGCGACGCGCCCGAGACGCGCACGGCCAGCTTGTGGCGCATCCCGCTGGCTGGGGCCGCTGTGCCATTGGGGGAGGTGCGCGCCGATGTCGTCGCCGGGCCACCGCGCTGGTCGCCGGGCGGCGAGCGGCTGGCTTTCCTGCGGACGTCGCCCACCGGCCCGGAGTTGTGGCTGGCCAATAGCGACGGTTCGCGGCCGGAGCGCGTGGCCGCCGGCGAGGGCTTGCGCCCGCTGGACTGGCGGGCGGGGAATGGCCCGCTGCTCTTCGCCGGGCGCGACTATGCCGCCATGACCCAGAGCGGGTTGCCGCTGGTCTTGGCGCAGACCGACGATGGCCGGATCGGCCGCGGCGCGTGGCTGAGCGACACGGCCGTCGTGCTGGCCCTCAGCGACGGCGGCGCGACTGGCCTCTACGCCATCGATCGCGGCCGGACGCGCCAGTTGCTCGCGCCGCTGACGGCCGTGGAGACGGCACTGGATGTGTGGTTGCCCTGAGAAAAAGAGCGCTCCCCCTGTCCTGCGAAACAGGGGGAGCTTCAGAGAGGGGATGTAACCTGCGAGACGGCTAGGGTTACGGCCGGGGTCAGGCAGACGCCGGCCGGTCGGTAAATCGTTCCTATTTCCGGCGCAAGAAGGCCGGTACTTCCAGATTGCCGGGCATGAACCGGGACGTATCGGGCACAACCGGTTCCTCGGGGTGCTCGGGCGGTTGGGCGCGCTGGCTCTGGCGTTCGGCGCTGCGAACCTGGCGAGCGGCCGTCTCAAACAAGCCGGAATCGCTATGTTGCAGCATCTGCCGGTGTAGCTGCGCCTGGTCGAAGTTCGTCGCGATGACAGTAATGCGCACTTCGTCGCCCATATTCTCGTCGACGACGGCGCCGAAGATGATGTTGGCGTCGGGGTGGGTGGTCTCGCGGATGACCTCGGCCGCCTGGTTGATCTCGTACAGGCTCAACGTTGCGCCGCCGGTGATATTAAACAGGATGCCTTTGGCGCCGTCGATGGTCACGTCGAGCAGCCGCGAACTGATGGCTTGCTCAGCAGCCAACCGCGCGCGATCCTCGCCCGTGCCCCGGCCGACGGCCATCAGCGCCGCGCCACCGTGGGTCATAATCGTTTTGACGTCGGCGAAGTCGAGGTTGATCAGACCAGGCACGGTGATGAGTTCGGTGATGCCCTGAATGCCCTGCCGCAGCACGTCGTCGGCCAGCTGGAAGGACTCCTGTAGCGACATACGCTTATCGGTGATATCCAGCAGCCGGTCATTGGGAATGATAATCAGCGTATCGACAACCTGCTGTAGCTCCTGGATTCCTCGCTCGGCCGATTGCGACCGGCGCGTGCCCTCGAAATGGAACGGGCGCGTGACGACGCCGATGGTCAGCGCGCCCATCTCGCGGGCGACACGAGCCACGACGGGCGCGGCGCCGGTGCCCGTGCCCCCGCCCATGCCGGCGGTGACGAAGACCATGTCGGCCCCGCGGAGCACCGACTGAATTTCCTCCAGCGACTCGCCGGCCGCTTTCTCGCCCTGATCAGAGAAGCCGCCGGCCCCCAGGCCGCGCGTCAACTTGTCGCCGATGCGTACTCGAACCGGCGCGTTGGATAGAGATAACGCCTGGCTATCTGTGTTGAGTGAGACGAAATCGACCCCCTCAATGCCCTCGGCAATCATGCGATTGACCGCATTGCTGCCTGCACCTCCGACACCGACGACACGGATGCTGGCGGTGCTATCCGTATTCGTGTTTCGTTCCATCCTTTTTCCCCTTCCTAAAACGGTGTGAGCCGAGGGGTTGTACGGGTTCTGCCCGCTGTCAGAACAGAGTCGCCTTGTTGCCGGGACGGCCGTCGTAGCCGCTGGCAAACTGCTCAAGGACGGATTTTTCCACCAGCCACTTGTTGCCGAACTTGATGGCCGGTAGTTTGCCGTCCCGAATAAGGCGGCGAACTGATTCCGGGTGAATCCCTAACCGCTTGCTCACTTGATCAACATCAGCATAGTTTTCCAATAAAGTTTCTTTGCTCATAGCTATCTCCGCTGACCACAGGCGACTCTTCTTCCCATCGAACCACCTTGTATGGTCATGCGGGATATTACAACATATTGCAACAATACAACAGTGTTTGCCCTAAGTCAATGGTACTAAGGTGCACACAAGAAGTTTTTACATAACGACGTTTGATCGATCGTGGCGGTGGCGGATTGACGCACCTATTGCGACGGGGCAAAAAGGGCGACGCCGGGAGGGTTAATCGAGCAGCAAGCCGCAAATAGAGACCAGCGATGTGTCGTTGGCGTCGGCCGGGCAGTGCTGATAGGCGACGCGACGGCCAGTCGTTGGCCCCAAAAGACTGAGCATCAGGTAGAGGGGCGAGAAGCCGCAGATGCGGTTGCTGTCCTCGATGGCGGCGATGCGATCATAGAAGCCGGCCGCGTCGCCGGCCATAACCGTGTGCATCAGGGCCTCGTCTTCGCCGCGCAGTTGCGTGCGACGTTCGGCGTCCATGCCGAAGATGTCGCCAAACGCCGGGCCAACATGGGCCAAATCGACCGAGCCGACGGCCAACACCCGCCGCCCGGCCGTCTCGCGCCGCAACGTCTCCAGGAACCGGCCAAAGCGTGGCTCCTGTGACGGGTGGTTGCCTGAGGTGACGAAGTGATGGAAGGAACCAACCAGGATGGGCACCATTGGGCAGGGGGCGACGCCGGCCTGGTGAAAGATGTGGTGGAGCCAGACGGCCGACAACTCTACCGAGTGCTCCTGGCGATGGTTCAACTCCTCGGCATAGGCTGCCTCTGGCCCCAGCGCGTCGGCCAGGTGATCGATGAGGGCGCGCTCGGTCGGCAAGACGCCGAAAGGCGTGGCGTAGGGCAGCGGTGTCAGAGTGATGCTGCCCGGGCCGCCCTGGTGGTCGGTGCCGAAGATGAGCACCAGGTCGGCGGCCAGCACGGCCGGCGCTGCCCGCCGCCACACGCGGGCATAGACCGGGCCGCCGCGCTGGTAGTCGATGTGGGGCGAGACGACCCCGTGTCCCTGCCACGTATCCACGGGCGCAGGGTCACCGTTACCATAGCCGCGCAGCAGGGCGGCCAACTCGGCCGGCGCGGCCGGGTAGCTCAGTCCGGCCAACGCGGGCGGGCGGTAGGGCTGGGCGCGATAGATATCCAACAGCGCCTGCCGGCGGGCATCGTAGCGGTCGTTATGCAGCAGATAAGCGGCATCCAGTTGCGCCAGAGCTTCGCTGATGATGTCGAAGGGCACAGGCACGCCGAGGTGCTCGCTCAGCGCGTTCTGTATCTGGCGCGGGCTGCGTGTCCCGTCGCAGAGGGGCAACATTTGCGCCAGAGCCGCGGGGAAAATGAGCTGGCGTTCGCCAAGTTGCCACGGGTCGCGCAACAACCACATCGACTCGCCGTATTGCTGGACGGGCTGGAAGTCGAGTGACCTTAGACGGGGATTCGTCATAGGCGTTGATTGCCGGTTCATCAAGACGGTTGACCTTTGTGCGGTCTTTCCTTACGGGCAGTTGGCCGTGCCGACAATCAGCTCGATCAGCGGTCGAGCTGGCCCGCAGTAGAGCAGCCGACCCTGGTCATAGGCGTCTAGAATCAGGAATGTGCCAGCGCAGACCAGCAACAGGGCGATCAGCAGCCCACAGCCGATGAGCAGGCCGCGGCCGCGGCGCGGCGCGGGATAGCTTGGTGGATAAGCAAGCGGCGGTGGGGCGGCCGGCTGAATGTTCATGGGCGGGGCCGCTGGCGGTGGTGGAGCGTAGGCCGGGGCGGGTTGTTCGGCAGGACGGGGCCACGCGGGCATGGCGGCCGGCGCGGCGGCCAGCATCTCAGTCGGCCGCTCGGACACGTCGACGGGCGGGGGCGGAGCGGGAGCCGGAATGATGACCGGGGCGACGAAGCGGAGGCGCACAGTGTCACCCAGGTCAATCGTATCGCCGTCTTGCAGCAACGTCAGATGGCTGATGCGCTGGCCGTTGACGAAGGTGCCATTGGTGCTGCCCATGTCCTCCACGGCATAGCCGTCGGCGCGGCGCAGCACACGGGCATGCCGCCGCGAGATCTCCGGATCGGCCATGACCAGCTCGTTGCCCGCGCTGCGGCCGATCGTCACCTGGTCTGCCTTCAGGGCAAAGCGCAGGCTTGGCACCGGCCCGCGTTCGACAACGAGAAGCGCATCCGATTCGTCCATGGTCTCTAACTATAGCCTCCTTGGGCGGGCGGGTCGAATTGGCGCGCTAGGCTGCACCGGATAGCCTGGCCTGTCGCGCGGCGCTGATGAGCGTCTCGCGGATGAGCCGGCGCGTGTCGTCGTCGGCCGACGAGAGGTAGACAGTTGTTCGCCTTGGCGGCGGTCCGTCGTCTTCGCCCAGCTCGTAGACCTGGCCAAAACGCGTGTATTCCGGCCCCCAACGGGCCAGAAAGCTGACGGCCAGCGCTGGCGTGGGCTGCGACCCGAATAGTAGCAAGCCCTCGCGCAACTCCTGCAGTGTGGTCGCGGAGAAAAACTGATAGAGATACTTGCCCGGCTCCTCCTCGGCCATGACGATGTGATCGCCCAGGGGGACATGCCAATACTTGGCCGGGCGCAGGAGGAGGCGGTTCTCCCGGCCGCTGACACTGAAGAGGCCGGTGGCCAGCACGTCCAGCCGCTGGTTGGGCGGTAGCGGCGGCTCCTTGGGCGCGTCGCCAAGCGGTTGGCCCTGGGCGATGAAGCGGTTGAAGTTGTCGCGCCTGGCCCGCCAGAGCGAAAAGTTGATCCACACGGCAAACAACGCCAGGAGGAGCAGCGCCACGGGCGGCCAGCCACTGACCCAGCCGATGAACAGGAAGGCGAGCGCCAACCAGCGCAGCCACGTGCCCAGGCGGACGCCCAGGAACGAGCGCCGGCTGAGGAAGTACATGAGCGCGTACATACGGCTGAGATAGGCGTAGTAAAGGCGTCGGAGCGCGTTCATCACCCTCTATTTTAGGCCATTGTCACGCAAATGTCACCGAATAGATTGTCCGCCGCTCCCGGCCGGGCGACGCATGACCCCGACAAGGTGGATGTGCCGCGTGGCCGGCAGCCGATCCTCCACGGCGACCATCGCCCGGAAAAGGGCCGGGGAAAAGGCAAGGTAGGTGGGGTCGGCCACGCAGTCGAGCGTTTCCAGGGTCAGGCCGGCAGCCGCGCCCAGTCGCGCCAGGGCGGCCGGCGCGTTGGCGCGGTAGACGGTGGGGAACGTGTCGCCCCCGGCGCGGCCGTAGAGCCGGGCCACCAGCTGCCCCTGCGCCCGGCCCAGTCGCCCGCCGGCGCGGTTGGCCCAGGCGAGGGGGTGACGGGCATTGGGCGTGACAAAGACGAACGCGCCGCCCGGCCGCAGCACGCGGGCGATCTCGCCGAAGGTGACGGCCGGCGCGACCAGGTGCTCCAGCAGCCAGCTGCCGGCGATGACATCGAACGACGCCGCGGCGAAGGGCAACCGGTCGCTGATGGCCGCGACGCGGGGGAAGTCGGGCAGGCGGTGGGCGCGCAGGGAACCGAAGTCGGGGTCGATGCCGACGACACCGGTCGGGTCGTCGAGTTGTTCGACCAGCCCGCCGCGGCCGCAGCCCAAATCCAGCAGCTGCGCCCCCGACCATAGCGCCACGCGCACATGCGCGGCGAAGCGCTCGGTGGCCGGTCGCCAGCCGGGATGCTCGGCGGCGTAGGCCTCGCGCCACTTATTCTGGCGATCCAGTGAAAGCATCTGCCAATTGTACCGCGCCGGCTGAGAATCGCCTGATAGCGTGGCGGCTGATCGGGTTCTGGCTTTCCCCGGCCCGATGTACGGCGTTAGAATCACAGTCATGCGTGCGCTTATTGTAACCCTGTTGCTGGCCCTTTCGACCGCGGCCTGTTCGGCTCGCCAGACGCCGGCCGTTCCGCCGACGCCCGTCATCGTCACCGTTGTCCCGTCGGCGACAATTCCCCCTACGTTGCCGTCTACGTCGTCCACGTCGTCCACGTCGTCCACGTCGTCACCCCGGCCGACGCGCCCGCCGGAGCCGCCGGCTAGCAGCGACGGCACGCCCACGCCACTGGCCGCGCCCACCGCCTCGCCCGACGAGGCCCGCACCGCCGCGGCGGCCGAGCTGACCGGCGCGCCCCCCGCGGCCGACGCCGTGCGTCTGGCCATTGCCTACCGCGGCCTCAACCCGGCCCTGCCCACGGCCGCGCCGCCCGATAGGCCACAGCTGGGTGATGTGGAGACATTCACGATTCGCAACGTGGACAACATCACCGATAGCCAAATCACAGCCCGGCTGCTGAGCATCAGCGATACGGCCTACTTCTGGTTCGACCAGGCCGAGGACGTGGCTCAGCCGGACACGGCCGAGTTGGACGCCATCGCCGCCCAGTTTGACGACATCTACGCGGCGCTCTATGCTGAATTCGGCGTGGCCGAGCCGCCGGGGGGCAAGGCCCACATCGTCCACGTCTCTCCGGCGTCGCTGTGTGTCAACGCCGACAACTGCGGGCTGGCCGGCTACTTCAACAGCGTCGATCTGCTGCCGCGGGCGGTCAATCCCCAGTCGAACGAGCGGGCGATGTTCGTCATGAACGCCCGGCAGTATGGCTCCGGCCGCTATCTCGACGTATTGGCTCATGAACTGCGCCACATGCTCGGCGCGAGCTACGACACGGGCGACGAGGACTGGTTCATCGAGGGCGCGGCGACGCTGGCGCAGGACCTGGTCGGCTTCAGCGACGGCCCCCGGGAGCGCGGCAGCCTGTTCCTGCAAAACCCCGACCAGCAGCTCAATAGCTGGGTCGAGGACAATACCTTGCCCTACTATGGCCAGGGCTACCTGGTCAACCGCTTCCTCTATGACCGTCTGGGACCGGCCGTGTACCGGGAGTTCTCTACCAGTCCGGCGACGGGGTTGGCCGCGGTTGACGCCGTGGCCGCGGCACACGGCCTGGACGCAACCGGCGAGGGCCTGTGGCGCGACTGGCTGGTGGCCATGGCCATCCGCGACGACGACGCCGCCCCGGCGCGCTATCGCTGGGGCGGGCCGGAGTTGAAGCCGTTGGTGACCACAGCCGTGGACAGTACGCCGGCCACGTTCGACGCGACGGTGTCCCAGTACGCTGCCGACTACTACGAGCTGCCGTCCAGCGGCTCCTTCCTGATCGACTTCGCCGGCGCGCCGACCGTGTCGCTGCTGGGGACGGATGCGCCCTCTGGTGAGCACGTCTGGGTGGCGCAGCGGGCCAACGACAGCAACCCGCGCCTGACGCGGGCTATCGATCTGCGCGGCGTGGACGCGGCGACGCTGACCTACCGCGTCTTTGCCGACATCGAGCGCGGCTACGACTTCGCTTATGTCGCCGTTTCCAACGATGGCGGCGAGCGCTGGCAGGCGCTGACGGCCGAGCACATGCAGGGCCTCAGCCCCGAGGACGACCCCTCTGACAGCGCCCTGACCGAGCGTTTTTACACTGGCCGGACGCGCGCCTGGGTCGACGAGTCGATTGACCTGACGCCGTTTGCCGGACAGGAGATCCTCCTGCGCTTCGAGGTCGTCACCGACCTCATCCTCAGTTATGCTGGCCTGGCGTTGGATGACATCGCCATCCCGGCCATTGGCTTGGCCGACGACGCCGAGACGCTGGACACTGGCTGGCTGGCCGAGGGCTTCGTGCGAGCCACGGCGACGCTGCCGCAAGCGTGGCCGCTGCAACTGGTGACGTTCGACCGGGACGAGCGGCCGACCATCCAGGCCCTGCCCGTCGGCCCCGATGGGCGGGTGCAGTTCGTGTTGGAGACGACGCCGGGCGGGCGGCGGCCGCTGCTCATCGTCGCCGCCACCGCGCCGGACACGTTGCAGCCAGCGGGGTATACGCTGACGGTGGGCAAACGTTAGTTGAGGACACAAGGAGGGATGAATGGCGGGAGTGGATGGGAGTCGAACCCACCGCCGCTCGCTCAGCGCGACCGGCCGACGGTTTTGAAGACCGCAGCATCCACCGGGACACAACCACTCCCACGGGTAATTGTGCCTCATGCCTGGCGGTTGTCAATCGCCCGGCTGAGCGCAACGTTCATTTACTTGACAGCCAGCGCCCATTTCGCTAGAATCCCTTTACCTTTAACAGCGCAGATCCCACTGGCCGGGATAGCTCAGTTGGTAGAGCACTTCACTGAAAATGAAGGTGTCCCCAGTTCGAGTCTGGGTCCTGGCATCGATTCCGGTCAGGTGATCGATTGAATGCGGGCGTGGTTCAGTGGTAGAACGTCTCCTTGCCAAGGAGAAGGCCACGGGTTCGAATCCCGTCGCCCGCTCAGGCGAAACGGCAGGCCGCAGGGCCTGCCGTCTTGTTATGGCGACGTAGCCAAGTGGTAAGGCAGGGGTCTGCAAAACCCCCATCACCGGTTCAAATCCGGTCGTCGCCTCAGATTCCGACAGGCCCTTGCCCCCGCAAGGGCCTTTTTTTGTCGGTTGGGTGCGCCACGCCGTTTTCCTGATAAAATCGGCAGCCGTTGGTGACCACAGCGAATGATCCGGAGAAGTCCCATGTCCCTTTCCCCGATACCCAATCTACCCTTTGCGATCGACACCACCAGTTGGCCAGGCTTCCAGGGCCACTATGACGCGCTGGCCGACGAGCCGTTGGATGGCGTGACGTTGCCCGGCTGGCTGGCGCGGTGGTCGCAGTTGAACATGCTCGTCGAAGAGTCCGGCGCCATCGCCCATATCGAGAAGACGCTGGACACAGCCGACGAGGACGCCGAGCGTGTCTTCCTGAACTATGTCGAAAACATCGCGCCGGGCTACAGCCGCGCCGACCAGGTCCTGAAGCAGCGCTTGCTGGCCCAGGCGGCCGACAACGACGCCCTGGGCGAAGACATGCGCGTGCCCCTGCGCGCCATGCGCAACCAGGCCGACCTCTTTCGCGAGGCAAACGTGCCCCTCATGACCGAGCTGGCCAAGCTGGGCAACGAGTACGACAAGATCACCGGCGCGATGAAAGCTGACTGGGACGGCGAAGAGCGTAACCTGAACCAGCTCAACGCCCTGTTGCGCGACCGTGACCGCGCCGTGCGCGAGCGTGCCTGGCGACAGATCATGGCCTTGTGGATGGGGCAGCGCGAGGCGCTGGACAATATCTACGTGCGCATGCTGGACCTACGCCGCCAGATGGCCACTAATGCCGGCCTGCCCAACTACCGCGACTACGCCTTCCGCGCCTACAACCGCTTCGACTACACACCCGACGACTGCCTGCGTTTCCACGATGCCATTGAAGCCGTCGTCGTGCCCGCGGCCCAGCGCGTCTACGAGCGCCGCCGCGCCCGCTTGGGGCTAAATCACCTGCGTCCGTGGGACCTGGAAGTGGATCCCGTCGATGCGCCACCGCTGGCCCCCTACCACGGCCAGGATGAACTGATCCAGGGCAGCCTCAACATCTTTGAGCGTGTCGACCCCGGCCTGGCGCGGCAATTCGCCCTGATGGCCGAGGAACAGTTGCTCGACCTGGACACCCGCGCCGGCAAAGCGCTGGGTGGCTATTGCAGTGCCCTTGTCTGGCGGCGACGGCCGTTCATCTTCATGAACGGCGTCGGCAGCCATGACGACGTGCAGACGATGCTCCACGAGGCCGGCCACGCCTTCCACGCCTTCGAGTCTTTCGCGCTGCCCACCATCTGGCAGATGGATGTGCCGCTGGAGTTCTGTGAGGTCGCGTCGATGGGCATGGAGCTGCTGGCCGCGCCCTACCTGCCCAAGCAGACCGGTGGCTTCTACACACCGGCCGAGGCGGCTCGCGCCCGCAGCGAGCATCTCGAGGGTATCCTCACCTTCCTGCCCTACATGGCTGTCGTCGATGCCTTCCAGCACTGGGTCTATACTAACCCCGAGGCGGCCGCCGACCCGGCCGCCTGCGACGCTGCCTGGGACGGCATCTGGGGTCGCTTCATGCGCGGCGTTGATTGGGAAGGCTTTGAGGCCGAGCGCACATCCGGTTGGCATCGCAAGCTCCACATCTTCCATATCCCGTTCTACTATATCGAGTACGGCATGGCCCAGGTCGGCGCGCTGCAAGTGTGGCGGAACGCCCTGAGCAATCAACAGGCAGCCGTGGCCACCTATCGCGACGCGCTGAAGCTGGGCGGAACGCGTTCCTTGCCCGAACTCTATCGCGCTGCCGGGGCCGAGTTCCGCTTTGACGAGGCGATGTTGCGCGACCTGGTTGGCCTGATCGAGACGACGCTGGTGCAGTTGGAGGCGGCCGAGCAATAGCATGGATGCGCGGGCGAGCATGGAACCCAGCGCGGCGATGCGCGAATACCTGGCCGAGATCTATCGGCTGCAGGAGGATTCGCCCACGGTCAGCACGACCAGCCTGGCCGACCGGCTGAACGTCTCGCCGCCGGCCATTCCGCGCATGTTGAAACGGCTACAGAGCGTCGGCTTCGTCAAGCACGTACCCTATCAGGGCGTGGAGCTGACCGAGCGCGGGCGTGAAGAGGCGCTACGCGAGATTCGCCGCCATCGCATCCTGGAGGTCTTCCTGGTCAACGTGATGGGCTTTACGTGGGACGAGGCGCACGAGCATGCCGACGACCTTAGCCCCGGACTCAACGACCGGCTGACGGCGCGCATGGCCGAGATGACCGGCCAGCCGGCGCGCTGCCCCCACGGCGAGCCAATCCCCGACAGCGACGGCCACCTGCCGGAGGTCAACGATATCTGCATCGTCAACCTGGGCATCGGCCACCGCGGCACGGTCAGCCGCGTGCGCACTCACGAGCCGGAGAAGCTGCGCTACTTCGCCAGCCTGGGTCTGATGCCGGGCACGGCCATCGAGATCGTCGGCCGCGCGCCCTTCAATGGGCCAATGCGCCTGCGCGCCGGCCGCGAAGAAGTGGTCATCGGCTACGAGCTGATGCGTTCGTTGTGGGTGACGTAAACGCATGTAGGGGCGGGTCTCAGACCCGCCCCTACCTGTTGCGCCAGATTACCGTGTCGGTTGGGGGGCGTCGGTCAGCAAGCGCCACCACGCTTGCCACGGCCGCGCCTCCAGGGCCGGTTCGGGCGTCGGTGGCGGCAGGGCGGTCGGTTCCGGCGTGGCCTCTTGCAGCAGGGGGACGATGCGCCGCTCGCCAGGCAAGATCATGCCGCCCTCGTTGCGCGCGTAGGCGGCGACGTAATCTTCGCTATCGACATAGGCCAGCGTGGCTTGCAACTGCACCTGGCGCGTGGCCTCGCCCTCGACCTGCACGCGCAGCGCTTCCTCGCCGCTACCCACCAGCCGGCCCGCCTGCGCCCGGCGATTGAGGTCGATGGCGACGATGATCGCCCCGACGATGACCATGAGGAAGATGACCTGTGGCACGTTGAGCAGGGGACGGGAGCGAAAGACTTTCGACTTGAACAACTTCTTGGCCATCGTCGTGATCTTAGCTGCATCCGGGGCGAGGCGCAAGACGGAGCGAGCGCTCAGGAGGCTTTATTCTCCGTCCCTGGGCCTGCCTTGCCGATCAGCCGCTGGGCGAGGTAGAATGGGCCAATGTCCCTCGATGCGCCTCCTCAGCCACCAGTCGATTTCCTGGCCATCGGCCACATCTGCCATGACCTGGTTCCCGGTGGGCGGCTGACGGGCGGGGCGGCGGCATATAGCGGCCTGACAGCCGTGGCTCTCGGCTGCCGCGCCGGGGTGGTGACCAGCGCCGCGGCCGAGGACGATTGGGGCGCGGCCTTCCCAGAACTGGCCGTGGAGCAGGTGCTCGCCCCGGCCACGACTGTCTTCGAGAACGTCTACACGCCCGCCGGCCGCGTCCAGACGATCCATGCCGTTGCCGGCCGTCTCTTGCCCGAACACGTCCCCGCCACATGGACGCGCACGCCCATCGTCCACCTCGGCCCCATCGCCAACGAGATCGACCCATCCGTCATCCAGCTGTTCAGCAACAGCACCGTCGGTGTCGGCCCCCAGGGCTGGCTGCGTCGCTGGGACGCGGCCGGGCGGGTGTCGCCCACCGCCTGGCAGGGCGCGGCCGAGGTCTTGCCGCTGGCCGCGGTGACCTTCCTGAGCGAGGAAGACTTGCTCGACGCGACCATGCTCGACGACACCCGCCGGCTGGCTCGCGTGGTCGTTCTGACCCAGGGCGAGCGCGGCTGCACCGTCTTTTGCCGCGACGAGACGCGCTCCTTCCCGGCCCCGCCGGTCGAGGTCATCGATCCCACGGGCGCGGGCGACATTTTTGCCGCGGCCTATCTGGTGCGCTTCTGCCAGACGGACGGCAACGTTTGGACGGCGGCCGAATTCGCCAACCACATCGCCGCCCAAGCCATCACCCGTCGCGGCCTGAGGGCTAAAATGGATGTCATCCGGCAGGTATCCCACGAGTTGATGCACAGCCCCACGACCGGCCGCTAACGACTATGGCCTACATCTACGCGATTGCGAACCAGAAAGGCGGTGTGGGCAAGACGACGACCGTCGTCAACCTGACCGCCTACCTGGCCGGCAGCGGCCGGCGCGTGTTGCTGGTGGATTTGGACCCGCAGGCCAACGCCACCTCGGCCCTCGGCTTCGATAAGTACCAGATGCAGCCCTCCACGCACGAACTGTTGGTGGACCAGAAGCCGGTCGCCATGGTGCGCCGGCGGCAAGAGGAGTTCAACATCGACCTGCTGCCGTCCAATCCGTCGCTGGCCGGGGCGGAGATCGAACTGGTGCAGGCCATCGGGCGAGAGTACCGTTTGCAGCGCGCCTTGCAGGCCGTCGACGACGAGTATGACTACATCCTCATCGACTCGCCGCCCAGCCTGGGCCTGCTGACGGTCAACGCGCTGACGGCGGCCCGTGACGGCGTGCTCATCCCCGTGCAGTGCGAATATCTGCCGCTGGAGGGTCTCACCCAGTTGACGCAGACGATCCAGCTGGTGCAGGAGTACCTCAATCCGACGCTACGCGTCCGCGGTGTGATGATGACCATGTACGACAGCCGCACGAACCTGAGTCGTCAGGTAGTCGAAGAGGTGCGGCAGCACTTCCCCAATAAGGTCTTTAAGACGATCATCCCGCGCAACGTCCGCCTGAGCGAAGCGCCCAGCTTTGGCCAGCCGATCAATATCTATGCGCCGCACTCGCCTGGTGCTTTGGCCTATAAGCTGCTGGCGACCGAACTGCTCAACGGCGACCGGCGCAATGGAGGCAGCGAGAATGGCAGCTAAGCGACAGGTGCTTGGCCGCGGCCTCGACGCGCTGTTCGCCACCGGTGACCGCCCGTCCCGTGCCGATGCCGTCCACCAGGTGTCGATTGACCTGATTGCGCCCAACCCCCGCCAGCCGCGCACTGTCGTCAATGCTGACAAGCTGGCCGAGTTGGCCGCGTCGATTCGGAGCCACGGCCTCATCCAGCCGCTCATCGTCACGGAAACAGCCGAGGGCTACGTGCTCATCGCCGGCGAGCGCCGCTGGCGAGCGTCGCGCCTGGCCGGGCTGGTCGAAGTGCCGGTCATCGTCAAGGAGACGACGCCGCAGGACATGCTGGAGCTGGCCCTCATTGAAAACATTCAGCGCGCTGACCTGAACGCATTGGAGGAGGCCCACGCCTACCGCCAGCTAACCGAGGAGTTTGGTCTGACCCATGAGGCCGTGGCCGAGCGTGTCGGCAAGGCGCGCACGACGATAACCAACTTGCTGCGGCTGCTGGCCCTGCCGGAGCCGATCCAGGCCGCCGTCAGCGACGAGCGCATCAGCGGCGCGCACGCCCGCGCTCTGTTGCCGCTGCCCACGCCGGAGGCGCAGCTGGCGGCCATGAACCAGATCCTCAAGCTCAATCTCAGCGTCCGGCAGACGGAAGCGCTGGTCAGCAGCCTGATGGCCGACAAGCGCCCCGCGTCGCGTCCGCGCAAGCAGCTGCCGCCGGAGCTGGCTGCGCTGCAAGGACGTTTCGAGCAGACGCTGGGCACGCGCGTCAGCATTGAGCAGGGTAGCAAAGGCGGCCGGATCGTGATACATTACTACTCTGACGAAGAACTGAACGCCATCTACGAGGCGATTGCCGGCGAATAACCCATGACGAACTGAGTTCACCCTCCATAACCTCTTCTGCTTGTTACCCATCCCGCTCCCTGGCGGGTTGCGGGGGATTGGCCGCCCACGACCGCTCCCCAAGAGGTGTGAACTCATGCTTGCCGTCCATCGTATTTCCAAAACTTTCGGTCTCTCTCCCATCCTCAAAGACATCTCCTTTGCCCTTGGCCCCGGCGAGCGGCTAGGTCTCATTGGCCCCAATGGCGGCGGCAAGACAACGCTGCTGCGCATTCTGGCCGGCCAGGAGCGGCCGGACGCGGGCCATGTCGCCCTGACACCGGCCGGCCTGCGCGTCGGCTACTTGCCCCAGGGACTGGCGATCGACCCGCAGGCGACGCTGGGCGCTGTACTCCACGCCGCCGCGCCGGACACTGAGCGGCTGGCGGCCGAGCTGGGCGAACTGGCCATGCGGCTGGCGGCAGAACCGCACCACGCTGGCCTGGAACGTGCCTACGACGACGTGCTCCAGCGCCTCAGTCGCAGCGAGGGTGGTCGGGCCGAGAGCACGCTGGCCCACCTGGGCCTCGATCGCCTGCCGCGCGAGCAGCCCGTTGGCCAGTTGAGCGGCGGGCAGAAGACCCGGCTGGCGCTGGCCCTGATCCTCCTCGATGAGCCGGATGTGCTGTTGCTGGATGAGCCAACCAACCACCTCGACATCGGCATGCTGGAGTGGCTGGAAGAGTGGCTGGCCGGCTTCCCCGGCGCGGCCCTCATCGTCAGCCACGACCGCACCTTTCTCGATCGCACCGTCACGCGCATCCTCGACCTGGACCCCGCAACCCAGTCCGTGCGCGAATATGCCGGTAACTACAGCGACTACCTCGACCAGTACCTGTCATCCCGCGAGCGGCAGTACTCGACCTGGCGTCACCAGGAGGACGAGATCCGCCGTCTGCGGACCGATATCAATCGCACACGGGAGCAGGCCCGCCATGTCGAGATCACCACCAGACCCAACCAGCCGAGCGTGCGTCGTATCGCCAAGAAGGTGGCCCGCAAGGCCGCCTCGCGCGAGAAGAAGTTGGAACGCTATGTGGCCGCCGACGAGCGCGTGGAGCGGCCGGAGCGCAGTTGGCAGATGAGGCTGGCCTTCGACGCGCTCAGCGACGCCCACATTGGCCGCGACGTGCTGACATTGGAGGACTTGACGGTTGGCTATGACCGGCCGCTGCTGGCCGGGCTGAACCTGGCCATTCGCGCCGGGCAGCGCGTGGTGCTGACGGGGCGGGCAAGACGACACTGCTGCGCACCATCGCCGGGCGGTTGCCGCCGCTGGCCGGGCGGGCGCGGTTGGGAGCCAGCGTGCGGCTGGGCTACATGTCGCAAGAGCAGGAGCTTCTCGACCCGCGCGCGACGCCGTTGGCGACCATTCTCGGCGTCGCGGCCATGACCGAGACTGAGGCGCGCTCGTTCCTGCACTACTTCTTGTTTGAGGGGGAAGACGCCCTGCGGCCGATCGCTGAGCTAAGCTTTGGCGAACGCAGTCGCCTATCGCTGGCCAAGCTGGTGGCCGAAGGCAGCACCTTTCTACTCCTCGACGAGCCGATCAATCACCTCGACATCCCTTCGCGCACGCGCTTCGAGGAAGCGCTGACCGGCTTTCCCGGCACGATTCTGGCTGTTGTCCACGACCGCTACTTTATCGAGCGGTTTGCCACCGATATCTGGCTGGTGGAAGAGGCGCGTGTGACATGGCTGCCGCAGGAGGTCGAGGTGTGAGGCGGGCTAAGGGCTGGCATCGGCCAGGGCCTGTTCCAGTTCCTCCACGCGGCGCTGGGAGCCGGCATAGCGGTCGAGCAGGTCGAGCGCGCCGTTCTCGGTGGTGGTGCTCTTCTGATAGTACCAGACGATAGCGGCGACAAGCAGGGCAATGAAAAAGCCGATGAGGAAGGTCGAACGAAGCGAACGCATTAGGGCCTCCGTGGGGCGTCGGTTGGCGCGGGGTGGGCGAGCAGGTAGCAGTTAATGGCCTCGCGGGCGGCGGGCAGGTGCTGCATGGCCCGCCAGTCACCGGGAATGGCCGCCGGCCCGTCGAGCGCCAGCAGCAGCGCGAACGGGTCGCTGTGGGTCAGCTCGCCAGCGGCGCGAGTGGCCTGCCAGTAGGGGCGCAGCGCCGCCTCCCAGCGCGGGTAGCTCTGGCGCAGGCCAGGCCAGACGGCGGCGTACTCCGCCCCGGCTTCGGTCGCGTCCATCTTCTGCCGGTAGACGCCGACGACGACGCGCTCCAACCGATCCCACGCGGCGACGAAAGCGGCGAAGCTGTCGTCGGCCGCCCACTGGCTGAGGAACCGCGTGAATGGGTTAGTGGCTGCTTTGTTCACGGGCGTCATTATAGCATAGCTGTTTAACGGCCGCTGGCGGCCGGACGGTCATCACGGGGCTTTTTCAAAGTCACCCCAGGCGCACCTGTCAGGTCGCCAGACGACTTTGGAAAAGCCCTGGCCGATTGACGCGCGGCGGCCGCTGTGCTAGACTGTCGTCCATGTTGCGGTTAACAGTCGGCACTTTCAATCCCCAATGCGCAGCGCACCATCATCACGGTGAGCTTCTTCCACGCGCCCCGGGTTGAGGTGGCCGGTCGTTGCCGCCGCGAGAGATAGAGTGAACACCCTCCTCAGACCCCTGGGGAGGGTTTTTTGTTGCAGGAGCGAACATGGAACGAACGGACATACGCCTGGCTCTGCCGAGTAAAGGCATTTTACAGGACGGGGCGCTCGATTTCCTGGCGGCGTGCGGGCTGCGGGTTTCCCGCCCCAACCCGCGCCAGTACGCGGCCACCATCCCGGCGCTGCCCGGCGTGACGGTGATGTTTCAGCGGCCGGGCGACATTGTCACCAGCGTGCAGCAAGGCAGCGTCGCATTTGGCATCACCGGCTACGACGTGCTGGCCGAGCGGGGCACGAATGGCGATGGTACCGTCCTGGTCATCCATGAGGCGCTGGGCTTCGGGCCGTGCAGCCTGGCGCTGGCCGCGCCGGACGACGCGCCACCACATGCCGTGACCGATTTGCCCGCCTGGGCGGCCGAGTTGGCCGCGACCGGGCGGCCGCTACGTGTGGCTACCAAGTTCCCGCGCCTGACGGCCGCGTTTCTGGACGGCCACGGCGTCTGCCCCTATCAGTTGGTCGCCGTCGAGGGCACACTGGAGATCGCTCCGGCCATTGGCAACGCCGATCTCATCTGCGACCTGGTCTCGTCGGGTATTACCCTGCGCGACAACCACCTCCGGCCGCTGACGGGCGGCGTCGTCTTGCGCTCGGAGGCCGTGCTCGTCGCCAATCGCGCCGCGCTGCGTCGTCGCCCAGCGGCGCTGGCCACCGCCCGCCACTTGCTGGAGTACATCGAGGCCCACCTGCGGGCGCAAGGCTCCTACCTCATCACCGCCAACGTGCGCGGCGATTCGGCCGAGGCCATTGGCCGGCGCATGTTCGCCCATACGACGCTGGGCGGCCTGCAGGGGCCAACCGTCGCCCCGGTCGTGGCCCGCGAACACCTGCGCGCCGAGAGCAATTGGTACGCGGTCAACATCGTCGTGCGCCGGGAGCGCCTCTTCGAGGCCGTCGGCGAACTGCGCGCCATCGGCGGCAGCGGTGTGGTCGTCGTCCCCTGCGCTTATATCTTCGAGGAAGAGCCAGAGCGGTATCGGGCGATGGTGGAGCAAGTTGGGGCGGGTTGGTAGGGGCGGGTTGGTAGGGGCGGGTCTCAGACCCGCCCCTACATGGCGCGGGGCGTTGATTGGTGGGGGGGCGGGTCCGCGACCCGCCCCGACACGGCGCGGGGCGGCGATTGGTGGATTACAATGATTGCGGAACGACAACGAACATGATCACGATCTACACCACAGACGAGGCTCAACAAACAATTCTGCGCCGCGAGCGGGCGCTGTCGCCGGAACTGACCGCGCCGCTGCGCGAGCGCATGATCGCGCTCTTCGGCGAGGCGCTGGCCCCCGACGCGGCCGTGGCTCGCATTCTGGCCGATGTCCGCGCCCGGGGCGACGCCGCGCTCCTTGACTGGACGCAACGCCTCGACGGTGTCGCGCTGACGCGGCTCCGCGTGCCCGACGGGGACATTCGCGCTGCCGCGGCAGCGTTGCCGGCCGAGCTGCGCGCCGCCCTGCGCCTGGCCGCCCGCCGCATCCGCGCCTTCCACGCTCTGCAGCCGGTCCATTCCTGGACGACAGAGACGCTGGGCGGCCGCCTGGGCCAACGCGTCTTGCCGCTGCGGCGCGTCGGCGTCTATGTGCCTGGCGGCACAGCGCCGTTGCCGTCGTCGTTGCTCATGTCGGTCATTCCCGCACAGGTGGCCGGCGTGGCCGAGATCGTCGTGGCCACGCCGCCCGGCGGCGACGGCCGCGTGCCGCCGATCATCCTGGCCGCAGCAGCGACGGCCGGCGTGGACACCATTTACACCCTCGGTGGGGCGCAGGCCATTGCCGCGCTGGCCTTTGGCACGGAGAGCATCGGCCGGGTGGACAAGATCGTCGGCCCCGGCAATCTCTTCGTCACCCTGGCCAAGCAGCAGGTCTTCGGGCAGGTGGGCATCGACGGTCTGGCCGGACCGACGGAGACGATGATCATCGCTGACGAGACGGCCAACCCGGCCTGGGTGGCCGCCGACCTGTTGGCCCAGGCCGAGCACGACGCGTTGGCCGCGGCCATCCTGCTGACCCCCTCGCGCCCTCTGGCCGAGGCGGTGCAGCGCGAGGTTGCCCGGCAGATGGAGACGCTCAGCCGCGACGCCATCATCGCCGCCGCGCTGGCGGGCCAGAGCGGCATTATCCTGACCGCCAACCTGGACGAGGCCGCCGCGCTGGCCGACGCCTACGCCCCGGAACACCTCTGCGTGGCCACGGCCGCGCCGCGCGCCCTGGCCGACCGTCTGCACAACGCCGGCGGCCTCTTCCTGGGCGAGCGCTCCTTCGAGGTCCTGGGCGACTACGTGGCCGGGCCAAGCCACACCATGCCCACCGGTGGCACGGCCCGCTTCGCTTCGCCCCTCAACGTGCTCGACTTCGTGCGCATCACCAGCCTCATCGAGCTGGACGCGGCGACGGCGGCGGCGCTGGCCCCGGCTGCGGCCTTGCTGGCGCGCGCTGAGGCGCTGACCGCCCACGCCGCGGCGGCCGAGCAACGGATGGCTCGCCCATGAACCCCGAACGCCTCTTGCGCGCCGACCTGCGCGGACTGGAAGCCTACACGCCCATCGTGCCCTTTGAGGTGCTCTCGGCCCGGCTCGGCCGCGCGGCGGCCGACATCGTCAAGCTGGACGCCAATGAGAACCCCTACGGCCCGCCGCCGGGGGCGCTGGCAGCGCTGGCCGCCGGCCGCGGCTACCACATCTACCCCGACCCCGAAGCCAACGCCTTGCGCGAGGCCCTCAGCGCCGGCACCGGCCTGCCGAAAGAGCGCCTGCTGGCGGGCATGGGCGCGGATGAGCTGATCGACCTTGTGCTGCGGGCGCTGCTGGAACCGGGCGACGTGGTCATCAATTGCCCGCCGACGTTCGGCATGTACCCCTTTTCGACGGCGGTCAACGGCGGCCGAACGGTGGCGGTGCCGCGCGACGCGGACTTCGCGCTTGACGTGGCGGCCATCATCGCCACTGTGGCTGCGGAACCGCGAGCCAAGGTGCTTTTCCTCTGCTCGCCTAACAATCCCGACGGCGGCGTTATCGACGACGACACGTTGCGGCGGCTGCTGGCGCTGCCGCTGTTGGTGGTGCTGGACGAGGCCTATGTCGATTTTGCCCTCGCCGAGGGCTTTCCCAGCCGCATCGGCTGGGTAGCGCAGGCTGACAATCTGGCCGTTCTGCGCACGTTCAGCAAGCTGGCCGGTTTGGCCGGACTGCGCGTGGGCTACGGCGCGTTCCCGGAATGGCTGCTGCCCCATCTGTGGAAGATCAAGCAGCCCTACAACGTCAATGTCGCTGCGGCGCTGGCCGCTGTGGCGGCGCTGGAGGACAGGGCTTGGCTGGAGGAGAAGGTCGGCCGTCTGGTGGCCGAGCGCGAGCGTATCGCCCGCGAGACGGCGGCCCTGGGCTGGCTGCGGCCGCTGCCCAGCCGGGCCAACTTCGTGCTCTGCCGTGTGGCGGGCCTGCCCGCGGCCGAACTAAAGCACGCCTTGGAGGCCGAGGGCGTCCTGGTGCGCCACTTCGACAAGCCGGGCCTGCGCGACTGCATCCGCATCAGCGCCGGGCGGCCGGAAGACACCGATCGATTACTGGCGGCGCTGCGGCGCGTCGCCCCGCGGAGGCAAGAATGAGCAAACGGCAGGCGACCGTTCACCGGCAGACGAGCGAGACCGACGTGCGCGTGACTCTCGATCTGGACGGCCGCGGCGCGCACCGCGTGGCCACCGGCGTCGGCTTTCTGGACCACATGCTGGCGGCGATGGCCGTCCACGGGTTGTTCGATATCACTGTGGAGGCTACGGGCGACCTCCACATCGACACCCACCACACCATCGAAGACACAGCCATCGTCCTGGGGCAGGCCGTCGCCGTGGCGCTGGGTGACCGGGTGGGCATTCGTCGCGCCGGTCACGCCTATATGCCCATGGACGAGGCGCTGGCCTTCGTGGCCCTCGATCTGAGCGGTAGACCCTACACCGTCTTCCACGCCGCGTGGCGCACGCCGGCCGTCGGCGCGTTTCCGACCGACCTGGTGGAGCACTTCTTCGAGACATTCGCCGTTCACGCCCGCGTGACGCTACACGCGCGCCTGGAATATGGTCGCAACGACCACCACGGCGCGGAAGCGCTCTTCAAGGCTCTGGCGCGGGCGCTGGCCGTCGCCGTCGAACGCGACCCGCGCCGCGCTGGCGTCGCTTCGACGAAGGGAACCCTGTCGTCATGAGCGCGCGACCGGCCGGCGGGCCGGCTATCACGATGATCGACTATGGCGGCAGCAACCTGCGCTCCGTGCAGAAGGCCCTGGAGGCAGTCGGCGCGCGCGTCCGGGTGACAGACGATCCCGCCGTTGTCCGGGAGGCCACGCGGCTGGTGCTGCCGGGCGTCGGCGCGTTTGGTGAGGGCATGGCCGCGCTGCGGGCGGGCGGGCTGGCCGCGGCGACGGTGGCCGCGGTGGATGCGGGGGCGACGTTGCTGGGCATCTGCCTGGGGATGCAACTCCTCTTCGACGAGAGTGAAGAGATGGGGCAGCACGCCGGCCTGGGCCTGCTGGCGGGGCGAGTGGTGCGCTTTCCGGCCGGGCTTAGCCACGACAGCCGCCCGCTGAAAGTGCCCCACGTCGGCTGGAACGAGATCGAGCCGGCTGCCCGACACGCTCCTGGCGTCCACGCGCTCCTCGACGGCATCGTGTCGGGCGCGCACGCCTACTTCGTCCACTCCTACGTCTGCGTCCCGCGCGACGCCGCCGACATCCTGGCCTATGCCGACTACGGTGGCCCGTTTGCCGCCGCTGTCGGCCGCGGCCGCGTCTTCGGCTACCAGTTCCACCCCGAGAAAAGCCAGCGCGTGGGCCTGCGCCTGCTGCGCAACTACGTCACGATGGAGACAGCATGACCGGCTTCGATATTTACCCGGCCATCGACCTGCGGCGCGGCCGTGTTGTGCGCCTACAACTGGGCGACCCGGCCCGCGAGACGGTCTTCGGCGATGATCCAACGGCGGCCGCCCGCCGTTGGCGCGACGCCGGCGCGCGCTGGCTCCATGTTGTCAACCTCGATGGGGCCTTTGCCGAAGCGGGGCACGCCAATCGGGCCGCGCTGGCAGCCATCGTCGCCATGGGCGGCCCGCGAGTGCAGTTCGGCGGTGGTCTGCGCTCGCTCGACGACATCGCCGCGGCGCTGGACGGCGGCGTGACTCGCGTCGTCCTGGGCACGGCCGCGCTGGAAGCGCCAGAGCTGATGGCCGCGGCCGTGGCCCGGTTCGGCGCGGCGCGGGTGGCCGTGGGCATTGACGCCCGCGACGGCCGCGTGCGCGTGCGCGGCTGGCAGGCCGGCACGGCTGTGTCGCCGCTAGCACTGGCCCTGAGCGCCCGCGACGCCGGCGTGACGACGCTCATCACCACCGACATCGCCCGCGACGGCGTGCTGACCGGCGTGAACGCCGAGGCGGCGGCGACACTGGCCGCATCGACCGGGCTGGCGGTCATCGCCAGCGGCGGCGTGCGCGACCTGGGCGATGTGGCGCACCTGCTGGCGCTGGAGCCGACGGCCGCGCCCGGCCGCCTGGCGGGGGTCATCATCGGCCGCGCCCTCTACGACGGCCACATAGACCTGGCCGCGGCGCTGGCCCGCGCCGGGGGCGGATCAGGAGGCGGCGATGTTGGCTAAACGCATCATTCCCTGCCTCGACGTGAAGGATGGCCGCGTCGTCAAGGGCGTCAACTTCGTCGCCCTGCGCGACGCTGGCGACCCCGTGGCCCAGGCACGCTTTTACGACGCCGAGGGGGCCGACGAGCTGATTTTCCTCGACATCACCGCCACCCACGAAGCCCGCGGCACGGTCATGGCCATGGCCCGCGCCGTGGCCGACGAGGTCTTCATCCCCTTCACCGTTGGCGGCGGCATCCGCAGCGTGGACGACATGCGCGCCATCCTGCGAGCGGGGGCGGACAAGATCAGCATCAACTCGGCCGCCGTGCGCGACCCCCAGCTCATCGCCGCCGGGGCGACGGCGTTCGGCTCACAGGCCATCGTCGTGGCCATCGACGCGCGCCAGCGGGCGGACGGGACGGGCTGGGAGGTGTATGTCAACGGCGGGCGTATGCCGGCGGCGCTGGATGCCGTCGCCTGGGCGCGCCAGGCCGAGGCGCTGGGCGCGGGCGAGTTGCTGCTGACCAGCATGGACGGCGACGGCACGCAGGCAGGCTACGACATCGCCCTGACACGGGCCGTGGCCGAGGCGGTGGCCATCCCGGTCATCGCTTCTGGCGGCGCGGGCACGGCGGCGCACTTCCACGCCGTGCTGACCGACGGCCGGGCCGACGCGGCGCTGGCGGCGTCGCTGTTCCATTACCGGCAGTTGAGCGTCGGCCAGGTGAAGGACTATCTGATGGCGCGTGGTGTGGCCGTGCGGAGGGCGTAATGGACACGGAACTTCGCTATGACGCGCGCGGCCTCATCCCCGCCGTCGTTCAGGACGCGACCACGGGCGCTGTGCTCATGCTCGCCTGGATGAACGCCGAAGCGCTGCACCGGACGCGGGTCACCGGCGAGGCCCACTTCTGGAGCCGCAGTCGCAGCGAGCTGTGGCATAAGGGGGCGACATCGGGCAATGTACAGCGCGTCCGCGAAATCCGCTATGATTGCGACGGCGACACGCTGCTGCTGCTGGTCGATCCGGCCGGGCCGGCCTGCCACACCGGCGCGGTGTCGTGCTTCTATCGGACGCTGCCCGTCGAGCGAGCCGAGGACTGAGGGGGTATGATGATTGATGTGATCCGCGAACTGGAGGCCACGCTGCGCGAGCGCGCCGGCCGCTCGCCGGCCGAGTCCTACACGGCTCGGCTGCTGGCCGCCGGCGAAGACGAGATCGTCAAGAAGATCGGCGAAGAGGCCATCGAGGTCGTCCTGGCCGCGAAGGGACAGGGGGACGAACGGCTGGTCAGCGAGTCGGCCGATCTGATCTACCATCTGCTCGTCCTGTTGCAATCCCGTGGCCTCGACTGGGCCGCCGTCGAAGCGGAACTGGCCCGCCGCCGCCAGTAGGGGGAAGTCCGCTGAGTAGCGCCGCGTCACCCCGTCGTTGGCCCCGTCTCGTCGCCTACCTGCCCGGCGCGGCGCTGGGTCTGTTCGCCGCCCGTGTGTTGGGCGAGTGGATCGGCTTGCCGGGCGTCTGGGTGGCGGCGCTGCTGGGCGCGGTGTTGGCCGCCGGCGGGGCGTGGTTGCTGGCCCACCGCTCGCTTGGCCGCACATGGCCGGCGCTGCTGCTGCTGGCCTATGTTGTCTGGCCCGCGGTAGACCCGGTGGCCCGCCTGTGGTTGCCGGCCGTCGCCGCTGGGGCGCTGTTGCTGAATGAGTGTGAGCGTCGCGCCGGGGGCGGCGCGGCCAGAGCAGGCCATGATTGGCGCGTGACCCTGGCCATCAGCGCGGGCCTGTTCGTCGCCGCGCTGGCGCTCTACGCGGCCACGCTGGCCCCGGACGTGCTGGCGGCCGACAGCGGCGAGCTACAGACCGTCGCCGCGCAACTGGGCGTGGCCCATCCGCCTGGCTTCCCGCTATACGTCCTGTTGGCCCACCTCTTCACGCGGTTGCCGGTCGGCTCGCCCGCTTATGCCGTCAATCTGCTGTCGGCCATCTTCGCCGCGCTGACCGTCGTCGTGGTCTACCGGACGGGCCTGCTGCTGACGGGCCGGCACGTGGCCGCGCTGGTGGGGGCGCTGGCCCTGGGCACGGCGACGACGTTCTGGTCGCAGGCGACGACGGCCAACGTACGTAGCCTGACGACGCTGTTTGCGGCCCTGTTCATTCACGCGCTCGCGGGCTTTCGCATAGCGACGAGGGAAAGCGCTGCCGGCAGGGGCGAGGGGGGTCGGCCCACCCGGCCGGGCACGCCCGCGGCCGACCGTGCCCTCATCCGTGCGGCTCTGGTCATCGGTTTCGGCCTGACCCACCACGTCTCGCTCATCTTTTTGGCCGCGGTGGGGCTGGTCTTTGTCGCTGTCATCGACGCGTCTCTGCTACGGTCGCCGCGGCGCTGGGGGCGGCCGCTGGCCGCGGCGCTGCTGGGGCTGTTGCCGTTGCTCTACTTGCCGTTGCGCGCCGGGGCGGCCGTGCGCGGCGCGTCGCCACAGCTGGCCACACTGCCCGGTTTCCTGGAGCATGTCCTGGCGACCGGCTTCCGCGGCGACCTGTTCTACTACCTCGCCCCGGCCGACCTGGGCCAACGCCTGCTCATCATGGGCAACGTCATGACCTTCCAGTTCGCGCCGTTGCTATTGGCGGGCATGGTCGTGGGCCTGCTCTTGCTGCTGTGGCGCGACCGGGCGATGGCCTGGCTGCTGGGCGGGTCGTTCGCCGTCTACGTCTTCGTCGCCGCCACCTACCGCGCCCCGCAGACAGTGGAGTATATGATGCCTGCCTACGTGCCCGCCGCGTTGGCGCTGGCTTACGCCGCCGGCAGCCGGCCGGCGGCGCTGCCGCGTTGGCGCGGGGTGGGGCCGGCGCTCGGCGCATTGTTTGCCGCCCTGATGCTTCTGGCTGCGCTAAGCCAGCTGCCCGGCCACCTCTCGGCCGCCGGCGCGCACCACGAAGGGGGCGACGCCCGCGCCACTGCCGCCCGCCTGCTGGCCGACGCGCCGCCCGACAGCATCATCCTGGCCCACTGGCATTGGGCCACGCCGTTATGGTACCTGCACGAGGTCGAGGGGCTGCGGCCGGACGTGGACGTGCGTTTCGTCTATCCAGAGGGGGAGGCGTATGACGCCACCTGGGCGCGGCGAACGGCCGTGGCCTTTGCCGAAGGGCGTCCGGTCATCACCACGTGGTTGCCAGGCACGCTGCTGGCCGATCTGCCCGTGCCGGAGCCGATGGGCGAGGCGCTGCTGTATCCGCAAGCACCGCGGACGGAACTGCCGGCCAGTTACGAACCGGCGGCCTTGCGTCTGGGCCAGAGTGTCGAGGTCGTGGGCTATCGGCTGGAGGCCGCCGGCGGAGAGGTGGCTCCCGGCGATGAGGCCGTGCTCACGCTGGCCTGGCGGCCGCGCGGCGCGTTGCCGGCCGGGTTGGGCCTATACGCGCACCTTGTCGCCGCTGATGGCACGCTCTACGCCCAGGACGACCGCCCGGCCGCGGCCGCCGGAGGGCTGACGCTGACCCAGTTCCGTCTCGTGCCGCGCCCGGCGACGCCGGCCGGCGCGTATTCTCTCTTCGTTGGCGCGAGCGGCCGGGGCGAGCGCCAGGCGCTCGCTGCGCTGACGGTCGGGCCTAGGCAGTCGCGCCCATTCACAGGCCAGCGGGTCTTGCGAGCCACGGTCGATGGGGTGATGGGCACGCTCGTCGGCTACGATTGGGACCACACCATCGCCGGCCGCGCCCGTCTTTACCTACACTGGCACAAGGACGACGGTTACGTCACCCAGGTGATCGACGACGCCGCGCCGGCGCTGCCGCCCTACCGCGGGCCGTGGGGCGTGCCGGTGAGCGTCTGGCGCTTCCCACGCGGGCAGGCGGACGGCCACTATGTGCCCCTGGGCCAGGGCATCGTCTGGACGGGCGAGACGCTCGACGGCCGGGCGCGCGGGCCGGGCGCGTCGCGTGTGCTCAGCCAGCGCTTCCATAGCTCGCGGCCCGTCAACCGCGATCTGGTCGTTTCCGTGCGCCTCATCGGCCTGGAGCCGGACGGCTTCCACTGGGCCTGGTGGGACTTGCGCGACAGCGTGCCGGCCATGGGGGCCATTCCGACGCTGAAGTGGGTCGCAGGCTCGGCCGTGCGCTCGCCCCACCGCGTCACTGTCGCCATCGACGCGCCTCCGGGCCAGACGCTGACCGGAGCGCTGACGCTCTACGACGCTTTCACCGGCCGGCCGCTGCCGATCCTCGACGAGCGCATCACCGCCGGCCAGCCATGGATACCGCTGGGGCAAGGCGTGGTCGCCGGGCAGGAGTAGAGACGGTCGAGGGCATTGGATGGGGAATGGGCCTGCTAGGATTCGAACCTAGAACCAATCGGTTATGAGCCGACCGCTCTGCCGTTGAGCTACAGGCCCACAGGGAGACGTGGGGCCAGCCAGGCGTGGAAGCGAATTGGAGCGGCAGACGGGATTCGAACCCGTGAAAACAGCTTGGAAGGCTGTTGTGTTACCACTACACCACTGCCGCGTAAGAAGTCGGGGCGGCCAGACTTGAACTGGCGGCCTCTCGGTCCCAAACCGAGCGCTCTGCCAAACTGAGCTACGCCCCGTCTACAAATGAGTATAGCCGCCGGTGGCAGGGCAGTCAACCGCGGCCGGAACGGAAAGACTCGGCCGCGAATAACACCGATGGGGCCGACTCGCGCCGATCGCCATAGCTCTATCCGCGTGACCCCGCTGAATTTGCGTCATCTGCGCGCCATGCCTCGTTTTCGTGGCCTCTAATCAGCCGCAGACGGACGATGGCGGTGCTGCCTGGCCACACGCGGGCGCGCTCGTCCAGAATGTGGCCGGCCAGCCAGATGGGATGTTCGGCCGTGGCCACAACCGGCCAGCGGGCGCGCGCCGCGGCGGGAATCTTGCGGTCGATCATCACCTTCTTCAGCGTCGTCGTGCCGTCCAACCCCAGCGGTCGGAAATGCTCGCCGGGCCGGCGCGGCCGGACGACAAGCGCCGGCGATCCCGTTAGGGCAATGGTCGCCGTCCACGGGTCGGCGTTGGCGCAGATGGCATCGTAGTCGGGGTGGGGCAGCGGCTCGGCCAGCAGCCGCCAACCGCCGGCCAGGGCCACCGCGCCGGGGATGGCCAGCGACACAGCCTCGCCAGCCGTCAATTGCGGCCAGTCATCGCTTGTTGTCGCCAGGCCGCGGCTGAAGTCGAGCGTCTCGTAGCCCACGACCATGACCACACCGCCGGGCAAGTCGGCGCGCCCGCCGCTGGCCGGCCCCTCGGCCAGCCGCCGCGCCGCCTCAATGCTGCGAAAGCTGAGTTCCACCGGCGCGGCGGCGACGGCCGCGACCGCCCGACGCAGTAGGCGGCGGCGCAGGGCCAGCGGCAGCTGCCGCCAGGCCGCGCGGCCGAGGGCGACGCCGGCCGGGGCGAGCACGGCAACGGCGTGCCAGGCCTCGTCTTCCAGCACCGACAGCAAGTCATCCTCGGCGGCCAGGATCGCGCCTGTTTCGCGTAGTCGCTGGGAGATGCGCGGGGCATGAGCCGATAGGTCTGGCAGCAGTTCGTGGCGCAGCCGGTTGCGCGTGAAGGCCGGGTCGCGGTTGCTGGCGTCGGCGGCCGGCTCCAGGCCGGCGTCGCGGCAGTAGGCTTCGATGGCTGCCCGGTCGATGCCCAGCAATGGCCGCAGCAGCCACAGATCGGCGTGGCCGGGCAGGGGCGCGGCCAGAGCCATGCCCCGCAGCCCGGCCGCGCCCGCGCCGCGCAGCAGGTGCATCAGGATGGTCTCGGCCTGATCGTCGGCGTTGTGGCCGACGACGACAGCCGTGGCCCCCTCAGCGTGGGCGACAGTGGCCAGGAAGTCATAGCGGGCCAGTCGCCCGGCCGCTTCCAGCGACAGCCCGCCGTCGCGAGCCAACGCGGCCACCCCGGCCCGGCCGCCACAGTAGCGCAGCCCACGGGCCGACGCTGCCCGGGCCACGAGGGCGGCCTCGTCGGCGCTGTTGGGCCGCAGGCCGTGGTCGAGATGGGCGACGACGAGCCTCTTGGTTGGCAGGAGATGAGCGAGGCTATCGAGCAGGGCCAGTGAGTCCGGGCCGCCGGAGACACCAACGACGAGCGGCCCGCCGCGGCCGGCCAGTCCGGCCCCTGCCAGGGCGGCGTCCAGCGCCGCGGCAACCTCGCTGACGAAGGCGCTCATGGTCTAGAGCTTGCCCAGGCGATAGAGGGCGTAGTCCTGTGGGAACGTCGTCGCGCCCAGGGTGGCCAGGGCCATCATCGTCTGGGCGCGGTGGTCGGTGCCGTGGTTGAGGACGTGCCACAGCACTTCCCAGGTGGCCATCCGGTCGTCGAACGGCTGCCGCACCGCTTCGTCCGTCAGCGTGTCCAGAGTGGCACGCATGTCCGCCTCGATGGCGTCCCAGCGGGCGCGCACCTTGGCTGCCGTGCCGAAGTAGACCGGGTTGAGGATGCCGGGCACAGTCGCGCCGCGCAGGCCACAGAACCAGCGTTCCTCCATGTTCATCATGTGGACGGTCTGGTTGCGCACTGAGCCGACGGAGTAGGACAGCGGCTGGCGGAACTGCTCGGCCGTCAGTGGCGCGATGCCCTGATCCCATAGCCGCCGGTTGAGGTGGAAATGGTAGTCATAGAGGCGGCGGAAGGCGTCGGCGGTCATTGGGCGGCCTGGTAGAGCCGGTCGGCGAAGTCGACGATGGGCGATCCCTGGGCCAGCCGCGCCCGCCAGGTCGCGGGGATGCCTGCCTCGCCATAGAAGGCCCCGGCCAACTGGCCATAGACGGCCGCCGTCGTGTCGGCGTCGTCGCCCAGGTTGACGGCCAGCAGGCAGCCCTCTTCGAAAGAATCGGAGTGGTGGAAGGCCCACAGCGCCGCCTCCAGCGACCGGACGACGTAGCCACTGCCCACGATGTCCGGCGGCGAGCGGCGAGCAAAGGAACCATCGGCGATGGCGGCGATGTCGGGGTCGAGGCCGGCCCACGGTGCCGCGCCCGCGGGGCGATAGCGCGGCGACAGCAGCGCGTCCTTTGGCTCGCCGCGCAGCGCGCCGACGATCAGCCCGCCGAGGTAGCGGCAGGCATCGACGCAGGCCGGCGCGCCATGGGTGGTGCGCGAGCTTTCGCCGCTCATGGCTACGGCGCGGGCGGCGTCGGCGGCGCAGAACAGCGGCACGGGGGCCAGGCGCATGATGCTGCCGTTACCGGCGCTGGCGCTATCGGTCGAGCCGGCCCAGGGATCGCCTGTCTGCTCGTAGCGGTGCAGCGCGCCGCGCACGGTGTTGCCGATGTCGAAGCAGCGGCCGTTGGCGGACAGATGGCCGTGGCGGTACCAGCGCAGGTAGCGATCCATTTGATCGGCGGCGTCGAAGCCGCCCCGTTCGAGCAGGCTCTCGGCCAGGCAGAGGGCCATCGACGTGTCGTCGGTCCATTCGCCCGCTTGCAGGCCGAAGGGACCGCCGCCAACCATGTCGCTGACCGGCGGGAAGGAGCCGGGCGCGGCAAATTCGACGGTTGTGCCGACGGCATCGCCCACGGCCAGGCCCAGCAGACAGCCTCGATAGCGTGCCTTGAGATCGTTCATAGGTAGGGCGGGTGGGAGTCGAACCCACATGGGTGTTAGCCCGGCGGATTTTAAGTCCGCTGCGTCTGCCGTTTCGCCACCGCCCCTGACAGACAGCTATTCTACTTTCGCGGGCGCTTTCCTACAACCGCGGCCGTGGCGCGCTTGTGCTATACTCCCGCCGAATCGTAACGGGAGGCGACATGCGACAGTACCTTGATCTGATGCAGCACATCCTTGAGCGGGGCGTCCGCAAGGAGGATCGCACCGGCGTGGGCACGCTCAGCGTTTTTGGCTATCAGATGCGCTTTGATCTGGCCGCCGGCTTTCCCCTGCTGACGACGAAGAAGATGCACCTGCGATCGATCCTCTATGAGTTGCTATGGTTCCTGCGCGGCGAGACCAATATCGGCTACCTGCGCGCCCACAACGTCACCATCTGGGACGAGTGGGCCGACGCGAACGGCGAGCTGGGGCCGGTCTATGGGCGGCAATGGCGCTCCTGGCCGACGGCCGACGGCGGCGCGGTGGACCAGATCGCCGCGCTGGTGGCGCAAATCGGCCGCAACCCCAACTCGCGCCGGCTCATCGTCAGCGCCTGGAATGTGGGCGAGATCGATCAGATGGCGCTGCCGCCGTGCCACTGCCTGTTCCAGTTCTACGTGGCCGATGGCCGGCTGTCGTGCCAGCTCTACCAGCGCAGCGCCGATGTCTTTCTGGGCGTGCCGTTCAACATCGCCTCCTACGCCCTCCTGACGCAGATGCTGGCCCAGGTGACCGGCTATGCGCCGGGCGAGTTCATCCATACGCTGGGTGACGCCCATCTATACCTTAACCACCTGGAGCAGGCCCGGTTGCAGCTCGGCCGCGCCCCCTTGCCGCTGCCGGCCATGCGCCTGAACCCGGCGGTCACATCGATCTTCGACTTTCGCTATGAGGACTTCGAGCTTGTCGATTACCACAGCCACCCGCGCATTGCCGCGCCCATCGCCGTCTAGCACCGGGGAGAGACGATGACCGCGCCTCGCATTGCCTATGTCGTCGCCCAGGACGCCAACCGGCTCATTGGTCGCGACAATGCCCTGCCGTGGCGGCTGCCCGATGACATGCGCTGGTTCCGTGAGCAGACATTGGGCAAGCCCTGCCTCATGGGCCGCAAGACATATGATTCGCTGCCGGAGCGCTTCCGGCCGCTGCCGGGGCGGCGCAACATCGTCCTGACGCGCGACCGCGACTACGCCGCCCCCGGCGCGCTCGTCGTCCACTCGCTCGATGAGGCGTTGGCCGCGGCGGGCGAGGCCGAGGAGATCATCATCGTCGGCGGCGCGGAGTTGTTCCGCGCGTTGCTGCCGCGCGTCGATCGGCTCTACCTGACGCAGATCCACGCCGCGGTCGAGGGCGCGGACGCCGCCACCGCCGTCTTCTTCCCGGTCTTCGACGCGGATGAGTGGCGCGTCGTCTATCGCCAGGTTCATCCCGCCGACGAGCGCCACCCGTTCGCATTCACGTGGCTCATCCTTGACCGCGAGCGTCCGGCCGGCGCGGCCACTGACGCCGCTTAGCCGCGCCGGCCGGTTCGCCTACGCCTCCATTTCGACGGCCACCTCGATCCGCCCCGCTGGTAGTCGCGTCCACTGCTCCAGCCCGTTATGCGCCGGCAGGTCGAACGCCAGGGCACGGGCGCGGCTGACGCTCAGCAGGTCGGCCGTCGCCGCGCGCAGCGGACCGGCCAGTTCGCCCGGCGTGTCGGGCAGATGCAGCGCCGCCAGCGGCGCGCCCAGTGACAGATTGCGCTCGTTCTTAAAGCGGCGCACGGCCGTGGCGATGTCGAGCAGCACGTCGCCCGCCGTCAGGGCCGCGTCGTCGTCGAAACGGGCGTCGGCCGTGGGCCAGACGGCCCGATGGACGGAGGCCGCGCCGTCGCTGGCCGCGAACAGGCCGCCGTAGATGGCCTCGGTGATGTAGGGTAGCAGCGGAGCAAGGAGCTTTACGGTTGTCAGCAGGGCCTGGTAAAGCGTGTAGCGCGCCGCTTCGTAGCCTGCGCCGCCGTCGTAGAGCCGCTGCTTGGCCATCTCGATGTAGTTGTCGGCCAGATCGCGCCAGAAAAACGTCTCGATCTCGCCGCGGGCGGTAGCATAGTCGTAGGCGTCGAAGGCGGCCGTGGCGGCGGCGATCAGACGAGCCTGGCGGGCCAGCAGCCAGCGGTCGGCCGTGGTCAGGCCGGCTGGCGGCGCGGCCGGCGGAGTATAGCCGTCGAGGAAGCGCTCAGCGAAGCGGGCCACGTTCCAGAGCTTGGTGGCCCACTTGCCGCCGGTGGCGATGCGCTCCTCGCTGATGATGGTATCCTTGCCCAGACCCGTGCCCGCGGCCCAGTAGCGCACGGCGTCGGCCGAGTACTTGTCCAGCGCCGCTAGCGCCCCTGGCGGCTTGCCGCCGGCCGAGGATTTGGCCAACGTCTCTGCCTCTCCTGCCGGCTGGTCGTCGTGTCTCTTGCTCAACTTCTTTGCGCCATCGGGCGACAGGCCCCAGCCGGAGATGGCCACGTCCGTCCACGGCAACGCGCCCTCGTGGTAGTGGGCGCGCACGATGGTGTAGAAGGCCCAGGTGCGGATGATCTCGTGCGCCTGCGGCCGCAAGGCCATCGGGAAGACACGCTGGAAGAGGGCCGGGTCGGTCAGGCGGCGGCCGGCGATCTGCGGCGTCAGCGACGAGGTCGCCCAGGTGTCCATCACGTCCGTCTCCGGCCGGAAGGCCGTGCTGCCACAGGCGCAGGGCTGCGACGGCGGCCGCTCGGTCGGGTCGACGGGCAACTCGTCCTCGTCGGGCAGGGCCAATTCCCCGCACGCCTCGCAGGTCCACAGCGGGAAGGGCACGCCAAAGGCCCGCTGCCGCGAGATGCACCAGTCCCAGCTGAGATTATCCACCCATTGCGCGTAGCGTAGGCCCATGTGCTCCGGGTGCCAGGCGATGCGCTCGCCGGCCTCGCGGAAGGCGGCGCGCTGATCGAGGATGCGGATGAACCATTGCCGGCTGGTGAGGTACTCCACCGGCGTGTCGCAGCGCTCGTGGACGCGCACGGTCTGGGCGGTGGGCCGGCTGTCCAGCAGCAGGCCGCGCTCGTCCAGCGCCGCGGCCAGTTGGCGGCGGGCCTCGTCGGTCGCCAGCCCAGCGAAGGGGCCGGCCGCGGCGGTCATGCGCCCGTCCGGGCCGATGGTGGCGATGAGCGGCAGGTCGTGGCGGCGCTGCCAGGCCACGTCGGTCGTGTCGCCGAAGGTGCAGCACATCACCGCGCCCGTGCCCAGGGCGGGGTCGGCCGCCGTATCGGCCAGGATGGGCACGGCCCGGTCGAAGAGCGGCGTCGTGGCCATCTGGCCGATGAGCGGCCGGAAGCGCGCGTCGTCAGGGTGGACGAAGACGGCCACGCAGGCGGGCAGCAACTCCGGCCGCGTCGTGGCGATGGGCAGCGTCGCGCCGCCCTCCAGGGCAAAGGCCAGCGTGTGGAAGGTTGTCTCGCGCTCCAGGTCGTTCAGTTCCGCCTGGGCAATAGCGGTGCGACACTCCGGGCACCACAGCGTCGGCGCTTCGCGCTGGTAGGCCAGGTCGCGCCGCAGCAGGTCGAGGAAGCCCCATTGGGCGACGCGGCGCGCATCGTCGTCGATGGTGCGGTAGGCGTAGCGCCAATCGACCGACAGACCCAGCCGCCGCCAGAGGGCCTCGTACTCCGCCTCCACCTCGGCTGACACCGCCAGACATTCGCGGATGAATGCGGCGCGGCCGATCTCGCTGGCGCGGACGCCGCGCGTGCGCTCCACCAACCGCTCGGTCGGCAGGCCGTTGTCGTCGAAGCCCATCGGGTAGAAGACGTTGTCGCCGCGCATGCGCCGGTAGCGGGCGAAGAAGTCGGCGTGGGCGTAGGAGTAGACGTGGCCGAGGTGCAGCCGGCCCGACACCGACGCGGGCGGCGTGTCGATGGCGTAGACCGGCGCGTCGCCGTCCGGCCGGAAGTGGTAGACGCCACTGTCCTGCCACTGCTGTTCGATGGCGCGCTCGGCGGGGAGCGCTTCGTATTGCCGTGTCAGACTCATCTGGTGATACCTCCATAGAAACACAATCAGCCCTCCGTCCATCATGAGGACGAAAGGGCTGTGCTTCCGCGGTACCACCTCAGTTCGCCGGCCGTCCGGCGCGCTCGTGCCCCGACCACCATCGGGGCGGCGCGCTAACGGGCGCACCCGTGCCGGTCTACTGCGGGCCAGGCCCGGTTCTTCGGCAACCAACCCGGACGACCTTCGACGCGCTTCCACCGCGGGGGCTTTCAACCCGTGGCCCCGTCTTCTCTTTCGGCGCGGGGCGCGTCTACTCCTTCCGGTTCAGGCAGGTATTTGATTTGTGTTCATTATAGAAGGCCGTGCACGGATGTCAATCCCTGGGCCGCGGTTATCGTCCATGCAGAGTCTGCGAGGGCGTCTGGAATGGGTTGGGATCATGTGACGTTCGTCACTTGTGACAGTGAGGCCAGACTTATATACTGTTATCGGTATCCGGCGGCATTGGAGTTGTCGCGTCCAGGCTGTCAATGTGGTGCTTGGTCAGTTTGGCGAACACACGTAGCCGCTGCGGCTTCCCCGTTGCTTCGGTTTGCCATCCCGTCAACTCGCACGGCATAAGCCAGCTTTGCACTTGATCATGGCTTCGTTGTCATTTCACTTTTGGGATGAAGCTGCCTGGCTGGCCAAGCCAGATGAAAGCCCGGCGAAAGTGTGATGTGATTTGTCATTAGGAGTGTTTACATGAATCCTCAGTCTGAAACCTCTCGCTTTAGCCGCCAGGTCGCACAAGCGATTATCGGCGTCGTGCTTACCGTCGTGCTTCTTGGATTAACTAGTGGTACAGCGCGAACTGATGAAACCGTGACCGAAGCGTTTACACCTCCTTCCTGCAACCCGAACACACCGAACACGGCAATCACGGCCGTCTACTGCGCCTATGGCGGGTCGGCGAAGTTCGGAGCGACGCTGTCGGGAGTTGAGGATTGGAACGGTATCCAGCAACGCAGGTTCCAGTTCGGAACAATCTACTACGTGGACGAGAGCCACGCAGCCTATGCATTGTTCAACCATGTCCGCGACTACTACAATGAGCACCCATCGCTTGGCAAGCCCATCACCTCTGAAATTGGCAGCCAAGCCGATGGGTTCTGCAAGGCGTTCTTCACCGACGATAAGTTGCTCGAGTGCCACGGCGTCAACAACCCCATCGAAGTCAAGTGGACTCAGGAGGCCGTGTATTTGCCGCGACTTCAGATGCCATTTGAAGCCGGCAGGACCGAAAAATTCAACGCCGGACCGCATGCCTGGGACTCGTTTCCGGCAACCAAGTCGGCCGTGGACGGTTCCGGTCTGGATATCGGTATGACCGGTGAGGTCAGGACAATGGCTTCCGGCACCGTGATTGAGATCGCCAGCGAAAGCGACAATGTGCCGGCAGACTGCAGCGTTTTTAACGCTGGGCTTGGCTGCTGGGTTGCCGTTCGCAACGATTTCAGCGGCACCGTTATCGTCTACGGCCACCTCCAACCCAACGACACGGCCAGGGTGGGCCACTGGATTGCGGCCGGCTCACCGATTGGCAACATTGAAGATTGCAGCGGCTCTGGTTGCATCGGCCGTAGCGAGGGGCATCACGTGCACCTGGAGCTTCGCGACGGGCGCAGTTCCGGCGACACTCGTGCGGCACTCTGGGGCAATCCGCTCAGCTGGCACGGCGTTACCATCGGCAAGTACCTGATAAGCGGCGGCTATGAGTCGGTCAGCGCGACAGATGCATTGGGTAATGCCTTTCAATACGATGGAACAGCCGTCACCTACACAGAACCAGTGCTCGACGTTCACCGCCGCTACACGCAGCCAGAACTCGCGCGAACGCTGGATTGGGATGACTACGAATTCGGTAAGTTTAAGTTCAACGACAACGGTACTCCCTTGCAAATGTTTGCCTGGATGACTCAGGCAGCGTGGGACGAATGCAAAGCCAGGTACGATCCTAATGACTTGGGGCAAGACCTGTGGTGCGAGACTCCGCCCAGTTACGGCGGCACCGTCTTCGCGTATGGTGACCTTGGCGCATCCTCGGCTGCCCGCATGGCTGACGAAGTCGAGCCCCTCCTGGAGTCGTCCAACGTCGCCATACCCTATGAGCCGTTGTTTAGCCCGCCCGACGACCCTTCGACCCCGCCGACCTGCGCGCCAACGGCCGATCAGGTCGCCCTCTATGACGACGCCACCTATGGCAGCGGTAAACCCTGCCGGCTGCTCAACATCGGCAGCTATGACTCGCTCGGCAGCCTCGACAATGCGACTTCCTCGGTCAGAGTCGGCGCAAACGTTAAGGTCACGCTCTACTCCGAAGCGAACAGGGGTGGCGACAGCGAGACGCTTACCGCCGACGACCCCGATCTCGCCAATAACGAGATCATCCAACGCAACGAAGCTTCCTCGGCGCTGGTACAACCGAATGGCGAGGGAGGGAGCGGTTGCCAACCAGGCGACTACCAGGTCGCCCTATTTGACGATGTGTACTTCAATCCCAACAAGCCGTGCCGAGTTCTAGCTCTGGGCGATTACAGCACACTGGGCGATCTCGACAATATCGTCTCATCCGTCAAAGTGGGTAGCAAGGTTACGTTGGTCTTGTTCGAGAACACCGGCTACGGGGGCAGCAACGAAACGTTCTACCATGACGACTACAATCTGGATGACAACGATCACATTCAGAAGAACGAGACGTCGTCAGCCAAGGTGCTGCTGCGCGAGAGCGGTGGGTACAGCTACTGCAACAAGGAGCAGAATCCGGGCGAAACTGAAGTCATTCTCTTCGGCAACCCCCGCTACGGCGCCGGGCCCTGCGCGATTCTGAAGGTGGGCGAGTACCCCGACCTAAGTTCCATCTCCTTTGAGAACGAGGCCTCGTCCCTCCGCGTGGGTGGCAAGGTCAAGGTCATGGTCTGCACCGAGAAGCGCTTCGACGAAAGCGAGGAAAGCGGCGGTGAGTGCGAAACCTATAGCAGTCACGTGCCGGACCTGGACGAAACCGGCGAAGTGCCGCGGGACAAAACCTCGTCGGCGAAAGTAGAAATGAAGCTGCTGTGCCATCCGCTCGCCGACGGTGTCATACTGTATGAGAATAGCAACTACGGTGGTGGCTGCACGACGCTCACAGCGGGCACGTGGAACCTGAGCGACTTTCGTTACGATGACATGGTCTCTTCTCTCCGCTTCGTCGGCAGCTATGCGTCCGGCTGGTCGGTTAGATTGTGTCAGAGCTCCAACCTCGGCGGTACGTGCTCGACCTTCACTGGCAACGATAGTTCCCTGTCCGGCGACGCCGTGGGCAACGACCGGGCCAGTTCAATTGCAATCGTTCCCCTTCCGCCCTCGTCCGCCCCGTCACTGACCGAGATTGGTAACCCGGAAAGCCTGGGTACATATCAGGTCAGTTGGACGGCCGTTGCCAACGCAACCGCATATGAACTGGAGGAGCAGCTTAACGGCTCCGCCTGGGCAAACGCCTATACGGGCGAGGCGACGAGCAACGTTATCGCAGGCAAGGCCCAGGGGACGTGGTGCTACAGGGCGCGGGCATCGAACACGGGCGGCAGCGGCCCGTGGAGCAGCACCCCCGTCTGCACAACCGTCGCTCCACCTATCGCCGACCCAGATCTGAAGGTCAATGCCATTACTCTGGGCAACCCATCACCGACCGTCGGCCAAAGCATCATGGTAGACGCGGAAATTCGGAACATCGGCCAGGGAACTGCGGGGCCTTCCACCTGCGCGCTGTATCAGGGCGATCCGGCCGCCGGTGGAACCCAAATTGCCACAGCCGACTGCGGCACGCTGTCGCCCAACGTTAACTCGGTTGTTACTTTCAACTGGACGCCTAACCAGCCTGGTCGGGTTGTCCTCTTTGCGGTTGCTGACAGCGACAATATGCTGCCGGAGTCCGATGAGACCAACAATCGCGGCTCTGTGACCGTGGACGTCCAGCCACCGACGACTGGCAGCCAGACAACCGACATCCTCGCCTACGCTCAGGGAACCGCTCCCGACGCCATCTGGTTTGCCAACGGCAACAGCCACGCGCCCTTCTTCACTAGAAACCTCGGCTTCCGCGACGATGGCGTGTTCGACCAACTGGTCGCCGGAGATTTTAACGGTGACGGGCTGTCCGACATTATAACCTTCGGTCGTGGAACTGCTCCGGACGCCCTGTGGTTCGGCACCGGCAATACCCAGCCGCCCTTCTTCGCCAAGGGCTTCGGCTTTCGCGACGATGGCCTATATGACCTGCTCGTCGCGGGGGACTTCAACGGGGATAGCCGGTCTGACATCCTGGCCTTCGGGCGCGGGACGACGGCGGATGCCCTTTGGTTTGCCACCGGTAACAGCCAGGCTCCCTTCTTCTCCAAGGGCTTCGGTTTTAGGGACGACGGTCTGTATGACCAATTGATGGCCGGCGATTTCAACGGCGACGGATTGTCCGACATCCTGGCCTTCGGCCGAGGAACGGCGGCGGATGCCCTTTGGTTTGCCACGGGCAACAGCCAGGCGCCGTTCTTTGCCAAAGGCTTTGGCTTTAGGGACGATGGCCTCTATGACCAGTTAGTGGCCGGAGATTTCGATGGTGACGGATTGTCCGACATTTTGGCCTTCGGCCGAGGAACTGCTCGAGATGCTCTTTGGTTCGCCACGGGCAACAGTCAGGCGCCCTTCTTCGCCAAGGGCTTTGGCTTCAAGGACGATGGCCTGTATGACCAGCTGGTGGCCGGGGACTTTAACGGTGATGGGGTGTCCGACATTCTGGCCTATGGCTGGTCGTCTGGAGCCGACGCCATTTGGCTTGCCACCGGCAACAGCCAGGCGCCGTTTTTCACCCGAAGTTATGGTTTCGTTGAGAGCACGGCATTTGACGTGTTGATTGCGGGTCAGTTTGATGGCAATTAGCCAAGCGAGCGTGCATCAGCATGGCCTAGCACTGGTGCAGTAGGATCACCTATCCAGAGACAAGCTTCATTGAGAGAAGCAGGGCGGCGATTGCCGCCCTGCTTCGTGGTTTTATTTAGAACGTGTGCGATCGCCTCGCGCAGTTGCCAACCCGGTCGATTATCAGTAGTATATTTGACAGTCTGCAAAACCAACTCAGGTCAATTACCTTCATGGAACCCGAACTCATCACCATCATCGAAGGCCCCACCCCCGACTTCCTGCCGCATCCGCACGGGTGGGTGCAGTCCATCTACGAGGGGCCGGACGAGATCGATGTCGCCCTGTGCCAGCTGCGCACGGGCAACGGCCAGGACATCGTCGAGCGCTGCCAACGTGCCTGGCACGAGGGCCGTCCTGTGCGGTTGGATTACCCCGACGACCTCCGCCTGCGGCAGCAACTCGACGTCGTTGCCCTGCGCCTGACGAAGGTCGACGAGGGCGAATTGCTGTTGCTGTGGCTGTCCGTGCCCGCGGAAGAGGGCGAAATGGTCGACGAGGGCGACGAGATCGACGACGACTTCGACCCCGACACGGACGTGCCCTTCTAGGGGCCGCGCCGGACGACAGGAGGGGCTGTGGCCTACGAGACCATCCTTTACACGGTGGCCGACGGCGTGGCGACGATCACGCTCAACCGGCCGTCGAAGCTCAATGCCTTCAACGACGCCATGATCGGCGAGACGCTCGACGCGCTCAAGGCGGCGGGGCGCGATGACGCCGCGCGCTGTGTCGTCCTGACCGGCGCGGGCCGGGCCTTCTCCTCCGGACAGGACCTGACCGCCTTCCAGGAGCGCGCCGAAGGGACATCCATCGCCGAGCACCTGCGTCACGGCTACCATCGCCTTGTGCGCCAGATGGTGGCGCTGGAGAAGCCCATTGTCGGCGCCATCAACGGCATCGCCGCCGGCGCGGGCTGCGGTGTGGCCCTGGCGGCGGACATTCGCCTTGCCGCCGACAGCGCCTCGTTCATGTTGGCCTTCAGCCGTATCGGCCTCATTCCCGATAGCGGCATCAACTGGTTCCTGCCACGCCTCATCGGCTATAGCCGCGCCTACGAGATGGCCATCACCGCCGAGCGCGTGCCCGCGGCCACGGCGCGGGAGTGGGGCATGGTCAGCCGGGTCGTGCCCGCCGAGCAGCTGCCGGAAATCGCCGCGGCCACTGCCCGGCAACTGGCCGAGGGGCCGACGCTGGCCTTTGGGCTGACCAAACGAGCCATGCAGCGCGCCTGGGGCATGAGTCTCGACGAGGCGCTGGCCTATGAGGCCTATCTGCAGGAAGTCGCCGGGCGCAGCGACGACAACCGCGAGGGCATCGCCGCCTTCCTGGAGAAGCGCTCACCCAGCTTCACCGGCCGCTAGAACTCGCGCGGGATACCACCGGATCACTGCGGACGCCGCGGGAAACTCTCCCGGCGTCCGTTTGCTTTTGGGCAGGGTCGGAATGCCCTAGCGTCCGGCAACGTAGATGCGGTTGCCGGCGGCAATGAAAAGGCGCAGCGGGGCGTCGGTCACGGCGAAGTCGCTGGCCTCGCTGAGCACATCGTTGCCGGCGTTGTCGAGCAGGCGGTACTGGGTCAGCAGCGTGCCGCCGCGGCTCAACTGCACCAGGCGGCTGCTGCCGGGGTCGAGGACGAAGATGGAGGCGTTCAGACCGCGGCCGACCAGCTTGACGGCCGCCGGCGCGATCAGTGGCGAGGTCAGGCCGTTCTGCCGCAGCGTGTTCTCGTCCCATTGGACGCGCCCGGAGCGGGTGTCGTAGTAGCGCACTCGCCCATCGGCATAGATGACCACCAGGCTGCCGTCTTCCGAGTACAGGTCGAAATCCACGGCCGTCTCCAGGCTCATCTGCGCGCTGAAGAAGATGGCCGAGTCGTCGGCCGACTGGGTGTAATTCTGATCGGCAAAGAACTTCCAGATCTGCCCCGCGCCGCGGTCGAGGACATAAAGCCGGTCTAGGTAAGTGGCCATCGCCGCCGGGTCGAGCCAGGCGCCGCTGTTGCCCAGGCGAATGGCGCGAATGTCGCCCAGATTGGGGTAGTAGCTGAACAGCGTGCCCGTGCGGTCGAGCAGGGTGATGCTGTCGCGGGTCTCGGCGGCGCTGCCCGGCAGCCACAGGAGGTCGAGGATAGGGCCGACGATCTCCGTGCTCACCGCCTGGCCGTCAAAAGCAACGGTGATCGGTTCTTCGGCCGTCTGCTCGCGGAAGGCGACGTCGGTCGGATGGAGGAGGACGCGGTTGCCGGCTGAGTCCAGCACGGCGATGCCGCCTTCCTCAGCCCCCAGGGCGATGCCGGTCAGGTTCACCCCTTTGTCGTAGGCATAGAACACCTCCGCCGACATGCGCGTGACGCCGTCGATGCGGTCCAGCGCCTCGCGGGCGTCGCTGCGCATCCGGGCCACCTCGACATCGCCGGGGCGCAGTTCCTCGGCCGCGGCCGCCAGTTGCAGCACCTCGCCGTAATGGTCGCGGGCGTCGCTGGAGGCTGCCGCTGCGCTCTCGGCCAGCAGGATTTCCTGCACCATCTGCTCCTTGATGACGGCCACTTGTTCGTTGTTGCCCCGTTGCAGGTAGACGCTGGTGACGACGGCGGCGACGAAAATGGGCACGATCACGGCGATCATTGCCGGCAGCGCCCAACCGACGGCCGGCTCGCCCTCGGCCGCCCGCCCGCCCAGCCGGCCCACCAGCGCGGCCAGCCAGCCCATGCCCCGCGACAGCCCGCGCGCGGAGCTTGACGCCACGCGGCGCGCGCCCACTTCCAATGCGGCGGCCTCGTCGGTCGCTACGGCCGGGGTGGTTTCGACCGGCGGCGTGGCAACGCCTACATTCTGCGGGGTGGCCGTGCCCTCGCGCCGTGGGACAACCGGCGGCGCGGGCGCGGCGGTGGGCGTGGGCACGGTGGACGTGGGCACGGGGGACGTGGGCACGGGGGACGTGGGCGCGGCGGTCGTGGGCGCGGTTGGCGACGCTGTCTTGCGGGTTGCCCCCGGCAGCGCGTGCGTGCCGCTCGGCCGCTGCCGGCTGTGCTGGAACGTCACCGGCAGGGTGGAGGGCACCTCGTCGGCGAACTCCACCAGCAGCAAGCGCGCCGTATCGGCGTGCAGCAGGTCGATGAGCGCTTCCAGACCGCTCTCGATCTCCGCTTCGACCAGCGCCGGGGCCAGCGCTGCGCCGGTCAGGTAGGCCAGCCGGGGGTCGGCCAGCAGCATCATGTCGCCGGTCAGCAGGCGGTGATAGGCAAAGCGGATGTCCACGCCGGCGCTGCGGCCCAGGGGCACCGGCTGGCGTGGCGGCGTCACCGGCAGGCGCTCGACGCCGAAGTTGTGGCCCAGAAAGGCCAGGCCCTCGCCGACTTGCAGAGTGAACAGTTCGTCGCCGTGTAGCACGGCGCAGGTCAGCGCGCCCTCATGCGGCCGCCGGATGCTCATGTTGTGGCGCAGCAACTGCTCGTTGGTGACCATGACCGCCCGGCGCAGCGCCGAGGTGACAGTGCCGGTGGCGGCGAAGAAGGCGCGCGCCAGCTCGGCCGCCAGCTCGGTGGCCAGATCGCTCGTCTCCTCGCTTGGCCCGCCCAGCGTCAGGTGGGCGAACAGGAAGTCGCGCTCGCGGCCGCGGGCGGCCTTGGCCGGTGCGGACAGGGCGATGATCCCCGGAACCGCCCGGCTTTCCTGGGCGGTTCCGTTGACGATTTGCAGTGGGGCGGTGATGGCCAGCAGGTCCACAATTGTCAGGTGTCTGCGCTAAGCCTCGTAGGCGGTGTAGGGTAGCCCGAAGTATTCGGCCACGGCTGCATATGTCACCTGGCCATGGTAGGTGTTGAGACCCTTGGCCAGTCCGTTGGGATCTTCGGCCATGGCCTCGTCTGCCCCGAGCCGCGCCAGCCGCAGTACGTAGGGCAGCGTGGCGTTGCTGAGGGCCAGGGTGCTCGTGCGCGGCACAGCGCCGGGCATGTTGGCCACGCCGTAGTGGACGACGCCGTCCACGATGTAGGTCGGATCAGAGTGGGTTGTGGCGTGAATGGTCTCCACGCAGCCGCCCTGGTCCACGGCCACATCGACGATGACGCTGCCCTGGCGCATGGTGCTGACCATCTCGCGCGTCACCAGCCGCGGCGCGCGCGCGCCCTTGATGAGCACGCCGCCAATGACCAGGTCGGCGTTTTCCAGCGCCTCGGCAATGTGGTAGGAGTTGGAGGCTACGGTGGTCAGGCGACCGTGGAGCACGTGCTCCAGAAAGCGAAGCCGCTCCAGATTGGTGTCCAGAATGGTCACGTTGGCGTCCATGCCCAGGGCGATGTGGGCCGCGTTGGTGCCGACGACGCCGCCACCGATGATGACGACATTGGCCCCCGGTACGCCGGCCACGCCGCCCAGCAACATGCCCCGGCCTAAGTGGGGCCGCTCCAGAAAGTGCGCCCCGACCTGCACGGCCATGCGCCCGGCGACCTCGCTCATGGGCGTCAGCAGCGGCAGGCTGCCGTCCGGCGCTTCGACGGTCTCATAGGCGATGCCCGTGACGCCAGAATCGAGCATGGCTTTGGTCAGCTTCTCCTCGGCGGCCAGGTGCAGGTAAGTGAACAGCACCAGGTCGGAGCGCAGAAGCGAGTACTCCACGGCGATAGGCTCCTTGACCTTGACGACCATCTCCGCGCCCCAGGCATCGGCCGCGGTGGGAACGATCCTGGCCCCGACGCGCGCGTACTGCTCATCGGGGAAGCGGCTGCCCTCGCCGGCTTTCGTTTCGACCAGCACTTCGTGACCATGCTCGATCAGCTGCTGCACACCCGCGGGCGTCATGGCCACACGGTATTCGTTGTTCTTGATTTCTTTTGGTACGCCGACTAACATGCGACACTCCTTGGGAAATGGGTGGGTGAATGTATTGTACTGCAATCAGCGCGATGGCCTAGCCAAGAGCGGCTTCCTGGCCGCCGGCCGCGTGCCACTCGTCCAGTAGGTGCGCCTCGCGTTCGGCCGGCAGGCCGGCGCGCCAGGTGGTGTCGGTTGGGCGCGTCGCCAGCCAGGCCAGCGTGTCGGCGACGGTCTCCGCCACCGGCCGGAAGGTCAGCCCCGCGGCCAGCGCCCGGTCGATGTTGAAGCTGTTGAAACCGCCCGCTTCGGCCGGAACCCACAGCGGCAACTCCAGATAAGGGCCGATCTCGTGGGCGGTCAGGAAGTCATCGGACACCCAGGTGAAGCGGGCGTCGCTGCCCGTGATGGCGCGGGCGGCGTCCAGCAGGCGGCCGATCGGCAACGGCCGCTCCGGTCCGGTGACGTTGTACGCGCCGGTCAGCCGCGCCTCGGTGGCGCGCAATGTCCAGGCGGCCAGGTCGCGCACGTCGATGAACTGCACACCATAATCGGGCGACACCGGAGCCAGCACCTCGCCGCCACGGGCGACGCGCGCGGGCCAGTAACTGAAGCGGTCGCTGGCGTCGTGGGGGCCGACGATGAGGCCGGAACGCACCAGCAGGGCGCGGCCATCCATCGCCGCCATCGCCGCTCGCTCGCAGAGGGCCTTCAGCGGGCCGTATGTCTCGCCGGTGATCTCCTCCACGCTCTCGTCAGCAATCGTCCCCACCGGGGCGGCTTCGTCCGTGCCGGCGGCCAGCGGCTCGGCGTAGACCGACAACGTGGAGATGAAGGTGTAGTGATCCACGGCCGCGGCCAGGTAGTCAGCCGCAGCACGCACCACACGGGGCACATAGCCGCAGGTGTCGATGACCGCGTCCCAACGTCGCCCGTCAAGCGCGGCCAGGCCACCGTCGCGGTCGCCGTGAAGCTGCGCCACGTCGGGGTAGAGGGCCGGGTTGGAGCGTCCACGATTGAACAGGGTCACCGTGTGACCGGCGGCGCGGGCCTCATCGACCAGAGCGCGGCCGAGAAAGCGTGTGCCGCCAATAATGAGCAAATCCATGTCAGACCATTCTCCTCGCTGGTGTGGCCGCGGGTGCCCGCGCGCCCTGCCGGGGAGGATAGCGCCGCCGTGTTTCGTTGTCGAGTACCGCGCAAGGAGTAGAATTGCCACCAATTGATAGAAGTCGCCCCGGCGCGACCAAGGAGCAACCGATGGAAATCCATGTGCAACAAGGCAGTATCGAGTCCAGCAAGGCCGATACGATCATCGTCAATCTGTTCGAGGGCGTCACGACGCCCGGCGGGGCGACCGGCGCGGTCGACAAGGCGCTCGACGGGGCCATCAGCGATCTTATTGCCGGCGGCGATTTGAAGGGTAAGGCCGGTGAAGTGGCTGTACTCTATCCACGCGGGGCCATTGCCGCCCGGCGGGTGCTGGTCGTAGGACTGGGCCAGGCGGAGTCATTTGACTTGGAGGGCATCCGGCGGGCGTCGGCCGCGGCCGTCAGGCGTGCCCGTGACCTGAACGCCCGGCAGGTGGCCACCATCGTCCACGGTGCGGGCATCGGCGGCCACGACGCCGCTGCGGCGACACAGGCGACTGTCGAAGGGGCCTTGCTGGCCACCTATCGCTATGACGCCCCCAAGAAGCGCGAATCACAGAACGACATCGACACGCTGACCATCGTGGAGCGCGACGCCGGCCGCCTGGAGGCCATCCGCGCCGGCGCGGCCCTGGGCGAGGCCGTGGCCGCCGGCGTGGCGCTGGCCCGCGACCTGGTCAACATGCCGCCCAACGTCGCCACGCCGACACTCATGGCCGAGCGGGCCCAGGCCATCGCCGCGGCGCATGACCTGGGTGTCACTGTTGGCGACCGCGCCTGGGCGGCCGAACGCCACATGGGCGCGTTCCTGGCCGTGGCCCAGGGCGCGGGCGAGCCGCCGGCGTTCATTGTCCTGGAGCACAACGCCGGCCGCACCGACCTGCCGACCGTCGTCCTCGTCGGCAAGGGCATCACCTTCGACACGGGCGGCATTTCCATTAAGCCGAGCGCGGGCATGGGTGATATGAAGAGCGATATGGGCGGGGCGGCGGCCGTCCTGGGAGCGATGGAGGTCGTCGGCCGCCTGGGGCTGCCCCTGCACGTCGTCGGCATCACCCCCTGCACCGAGAACATGCCCGACGCCGCAGCCTACCGCCCGGCCGACGTCATCACCGCCAGCAACGGCAAGACCATCGAGATCATCAGCACCGACGCCGAGGGGCGGATGGTGTTGGCCGATGCGCTGGTCTACGCCAAGAAGTATCAGCCCGGCGCGGTTATCGACTTGGCCACGCTGACCGGGGCCTGTGTTGTGGCGCTGGGCGCAGGCGTGGCGGCGGGGCTGTTCTGCAACGACGACGCCTTGCGCGACCAGTTGCTGGCCGCGGCTGGCGCGACCTACGAGCGCCTCTGGCCTTTGCCGCTCTACACGGACTACCGCCGGGCGATTAACTCCGAGGTGGCCGACATGAAGAACTCCGGCGGCCGCAGCGGCGGCGTGGGGACATCGGCCGTCTTCCTGCAAGAGTTCACTGACTACCCCTGGGCGCATCTGGACATCGCCGGCATGGCCCTGTCGGAGAAGGCTGGCGACTACGCTCCTGTCGGTGGCACGGGTTTCGGCGTGCGCCTGCTGGTGGAGTATTTGCGTCGCCTCTAGACTATAGGTCGCGCCGTGCCCGTGTTATAATTTCCGCCCAGATGTGAGCTGGAGGTAGAAGATGGCCGTTCCCAAGCAACCGCTGACCCTTGGCATTGAGGAAGAGTACCAGATCATTGATCCGCAGACGCGCGACCTGCGCACCTACATCAGCGAATTGCTGACCCAGGACATGGCGCGGGCGAAAAGGCTTGACCTGAAGCCCGAGCTGATGCAGTCCCAGGTCGAGGTCGGCAGCCACATCTGTCGCAACATCAAGGAGGCGCGGGCCGAGATTGTCCGTCTGCGCCGCGAAGTGCTAGAGTTGGCCGACGAGAACGGCCTGATGATCGCCGCCGCGTCGACACACCCGTTTGCCCGCTGGGAAGACCAGATCATCACCGAGGGCACACGCTACAAGGAGCTGCTGGACGATATGCAGGGCGTCGCCCGGCAGCTGCTTATCTTCGGCATGCACGTCCACGTCGGCTTCGGCAGCGACCCGGAGTCGCGCGAGCTGCTCATCGCCACGATGAATCAGGCCCGCTACTTCATCCCCCATTTGCTGGCTCTGTCCACCAGCTCGCCCTTCTGGCGCGGCCAGAACACTGGCCTGAAGTCCTATCGCAGCGTTATCTTCCAATCCTTGCCGCGCACCGGCATCCCCCACTCCTTCATCTCCTGGGCCGATTACAAGGGCTATGAGACGATGCTGGAGCGCGTGGGCGCGTTTGGCAAGGTGGACAAGCGGGCCAAGATTTGGTGGGATATCCGGCCGCACCCGATCTTCCCGACGCTGGAGTTCCGCATTGCCGATATCTGCACCTCGGTCGATGACTGCATCTGCATCGCCGCCCTATTCCAGGCCATTTGCGCCAAGCTGTTGAAGCTGCGGCAGCAGAACATGAGCTGGCGACAGTATCGCCACGTCCATATCACCGAGAACAAGTGGCGCGCTGTGCGCTATGGCATCGATGGCGAACTGATCGACTTCGGCATCCAGCAATCGGTGCCGCTGCCCCACCTGATTGGCGAACTGGTCGAACTGGTGGACGATGTGGTCGATGAACTGGACTGTCGCCAGGAAGTGGCCCACGTCTTCAACATCCTGCGCGACGGCACCAGCGCCGACCGCCAACTGCGCGTCTATCGCGAACACGGCGGCGACGACAATCACGAGGAAGCCATGCGGGCGGTCGTCGATCACCTGGTGGCCGAGACCAGGCGCGGCGTTTTTTAGGGCGGTGGGGCGACTTTCCGGCCGCCGGTAGACAAGCAAGGGAGGGGCGAGCGAAAGGCCGGCCTCTCCCTTTTTAGATCCGGCGGTGGCGGAAGCGGCCGCCGACCATCGTCGCGTCGATGCCCAGCCCCAGCAACGCATCGGCCGGCACGCTAAAGGGATCGCGGTCGAAGATGGTCAGGTCGGCCAGCTTGCCGGGGGCGATGCTGCCCTGGTGGGCGGCCTGCCCACTGGTCAGGGCCGCCGCGCCGGTGAAGGCGTAGAGCGCCTCCCACAGCGCCAACCGCTGCTCCGGGTGCCAGCCGTCCGGGCCGGGGCGGCCGTCGGCCCGGCGGCGCGTCACGGCGGCGTGGAGGCCCGGCAGCGGGTCGATGCGCTCCACCGGCGCGTCGGAGCCGAAGACGACCAGGGCGCCGCTATCCCACAGCGTCCGCCAGGCGTAGCTCAGCCGGGCGCGGTCGCCCCAATAGCGGCTGGCCATGTCCATGTCGGACGTGGCGTGCGTGGGCTGCATGGAGGCGATAATGTTCAACCTGGCCAGGCGCTCCACGTCGTCCGGATGCAACACCTGGACGTGCTCGATACGGTGGCGCAGGCGCGGTGCGCCGTCTGCCCGCTCCTCGCGGCGCAGTATCTCGTAGACATCGAGCACATCGTGGTTGGCGCGGTCGCCGATGGCGTGGACCGTCAGGCTCAGCCCGCCGCTGGCAGCCTCGCGCGCGCGCTCCAGCATCTCCTCTTTGTCGGTGACCACGATGCCGACATTGTCCGGTTCGCCCTCATAGGGGGCGATCATCGCCGCTGTCCGCGACCCCAGCGCGCCGTCGGCGAAGATCTTCACGCCGCCGATGCGTAACCAGTCGTCACCGAAGCCGGAGCGCAGCCCCACGCCCAGCGCGTGCTCCAGCCGGTAGACGGGTACGTTCTTGACCACCCGCAGGCCCAACTCGCCCTGCTCGTGCAACAGTTGCAGCGCCCGGAAGCAGTCGCGGCCGTCGAAGTCGTGCAGCCCGGTCAGGCCGACCGACCAGCAGTACTCCTGGGCGGCGCGCATGGCCGCGGCGATCTCGTCCGTCGTCGGCCGGGGAATGCGCCCGGCAACGAGGTCGATGGCCTCCTCGAACAGGATGCCCGTCGGCGTGCCGTCGGGGCCGCGCTGAATGTGGCCGCCGGGCGGGTCGGGCGTGGTGGCGTCGATGCCGCCCCGGCGCAGGGCGACGCTGTTGACCCAGGCGGCGTGGCCGCTCTTGTGCGACAGGAAGATCGGCCGGTCGGCGACGATGGTGTCGAGGTCGGCCGCCGTCGGGAAGGCGCGGTCGGGCCAGGCGTCCTGCGACCAGCCGCGCCCGCGCAGCCATTCGCGCCGCTCGCCGCGGCCGGCGAAGGCGCGCACGCGCTCCAGAGCCGCCGCCCGCGTTGGCGCATCGTCGAGAGCGACGTTTTGCAGGCTGATGGCGAAGTGCTGGAAGTGGACGTGGGCGTCCACCAGGCCAGGCACGACGCCCCGGCCGCCAAGATCGATCCACTCGCCCCCGTCGCGTAGTTCCAGCAACTCCTCGCCGCCGACGGCGACGATGCGCCCGTCGCGCACGGCCACGGCTGAAGCCTGGACGTTGGCGGGATTCATGGTGTGAATGTGGCCGTTGGTCAGCAACAGTGTCGCGGTCATCGGTTCCTCCGGAGTGAGGGCTAGGGGGTGGTGAGGTTGGCGCGGCCGAGGACGGCGTGCAGCGCGTCGCCCAACAGGGTCTCCAGATAGGGCGTCACGCCCCAGTAGGTCTTCATGGCCGCGTATTCGGCAATGAGGGCCGGCGTTGCGGGCGCATGGGTGTGGACGGCGCGGATCATCAGGTTCTTGGGCGTGTGTTCAATGGGGACGAACTCCAGCACCTCGGCGCGGTAGCCCAGCAGGCGCAGGATGAGGGCGCGGAAGGCGTCGGTCAGCGTGTCGCCCAGCCGCTCGCGCAGGATGCCGTGGCGCAGCACCGGCCGGAACGGCTCCGGCGTCGGCGCGGCGCTCAGTTGGGCCTGCAAGTGGTGGTGGCAACAGGGGGCGCTGAAGATGAGCCGGCTCGCCCAGCCGGCCGCCCGCGCCAACGCTTCGTCGGTTGCCGTGTCGCAGGCGTGAAGGGCCAGGACGATGTCGGCCGGGCTGTCTGTCCGATAGTCGATGATGCGCGCGGCCTCGAAGGTCAGCCCTTCCCAACCGAGCTGCGCCGCCGTCTGCCGGTGGCGGTCGAGCAGATGGCCTTTGGTGTCCACGCCGGTCATCTCGGTGGGGATGCCACGGATGGCGGTCAGGTAGTGGTAGACGGCGAAGGTCAGCGCGGCGCTGCCGCAGCCCAGATCGACAACGCGCAGCGGCCGGCCTGGTGGCGGGTCGATGTCGCCTGTCTCCTCGATAAGACGCAGGAATTCGTTGATCTGGCGGAATTTGCGCTGTTGGTCAGCGCGAACGCGGCCGCCGGCTGTCGTCACGCCGATGGCGGCCAGGAAAGGCGCGGCCGTGCCGTCGGGCAGGATGAGCGGCTTGGCCCGGTCGTGGGCCAGGTCCAGCGGGATGGGCGCGGCGTCGCGTTGTTGGCGGTGGAGGATGGGCCGGCCCTTTTTGCTAAACTGAATGTGCAGCGTTTCCGCGGTCGTGCGGGCTACGGCGCTCTTGAAGGGCAGGGCCAGCAGCTCGTCCACTTGCGCGGCGGCGGCCGGGGCGTCGAGATTCTGACTGCGGTCTTGCGTGCCGTCGAAGAAGGCGAATTGCAGCCGGCGCGCGCCCTTGACGCGCACCGGCCGGATGCTCACGCGCACCCAGGGTGGCGCTGTGCCCGGCCGCGCGCCCTGGAAGACGGCGTCGACAAGGCGCGCTTCGTCCAGAATCGCGGCTCGCAGAGCGGCTTGCGGATCGTTGTCGGCCATGAACGGCTGCCGGAACCGGCTACTCGCCCCACTCCAGTTCCTGATCGCCGATATAGACGCTGTCGCCCTTCTTCACCCCGGCCTTGGTCAGCGCGGCGGTGATGCCCAGCCGCTCCAGCGTTGTCTGGAAGCGCATCAGCGAATCGTCGAACTCGAAGTAGGTCATGGCGCCGATCCGTTCGATCTCCTTGCCGCTGACACGCCAGATATTGCCGCCCTCACGCTGGATGGTGAAGGCGTGCTCCTCCACCGGCGGCCGAATGACCACCGGCTCGGCCGCGGCCGGCGCGACGGTGACCCGCGTGGTGGCCAACATGCGCTTGACCTCATAGAGCATCGGCCGCACGCCCTCGCCCGTCACCGCGGAAATAGTCGTGAAGGGGTGGCCAGCGGCGGTGATTGCCTGGCGCACGAGTGGCTCCAGGGCCTGCACGTCGGGCAAATCGATCTTGTTGAGGACGACCAACTGTGGCTTGGCGGCCAACTCGGGGTTATAGAGGGCCAATTCGGCATTGATCATCGCATAGTCCTGCAACGGATCGGCCGCCATGCCGTCCAGCAGGTGGATGAGAACGCGCGTGCGCTCGATGTGGCGCAGGAAGTCGTGGCCCAGCCCCACGCCGGCCGACGCGCCCTCGATCAGGCCGGGGATGTCGGCCAGCACCATCGTCTCGTGATCATCGAGGGCGACGACGCCCAGGTTGGGTTGGAGGGTGGTGAAGGGGTAGTTGCCGATCTTGGGCCGCGCGGCGCTGACGACGGATAGCAGCGTTGACTTGCCGGCGTTGGGCACGCCGACGATGCCGACGTCGGCAATGAGCTTTAGCTCCAGTGTCAGCCACATCTCCGTGCCCGGTTCGCCGCGTTCGGCCACGCGCGGGGCCTGAATGCGGCTGTTAGCGAAGTGGATGTTGCCCCGCCCGCCGCGCCCGCCGGCCAGAATGTTGACTTCCTGGCCCGCCTCGGTCAGGTCGGCCAGGATGTCGCCCGTCTCGGCGTTGCGGATGACCGTGCCCGCGGGCACTTGGATGCGCCGGTCCTCGCCGTTGGCCCCGGTCATGCGCTGCACCGTGCCATGGACGCCGTTGCCGGCGCGGTAGTGCCTGTGGTGTTGCAGGTGGATCAGGCTATTGAGGTGGTTGGTGGCGACAAAGATGATGTCGCCGCCACGGCCGCCATCGCCGCCGTCTGGCCCACCCTGGCGCACATATTTCTCGCGGCGGAAACTGATCATGCCATCACCGCCGTCGCCGCTGCGGACGTTGATCTTGGCCTCATCGTAAAACATAGGCTGTCTGTGGGAACTATTGTTCGCTATTTCCGTTGTTGAGCAGTTGTTGCAGCACGTCCAGGCGGGGATCGATTTCCGCCTCGGGGCAACCGCAATCGCCATCATTGAGATTGGCGCCACATTCCTGACACAGGCCCTGGCAATCCGGCCGGCATAGCACCTTCGTCGGCAGGCTCAGCAGGCTCAGCTCGCGCACTAGCGGGCCGAGATCGATCATGCCGTCCTCGCCGACGTGATTCTCGCCTGGCGGCGCGCTCTGGGGCGGGTAAAAGAACAACTCATCGAGGCTGAAGGGCAGGGGGACGATCGTTTCCTCCAGGCAGCGCACGCACTCCAGGATGGCCGCGCTCTCCAGTTGTCCTTGAATATAAATTCCTTCGGTCGTGCGGGTGGCGTTGATGACGCCCTTGAGGGGTGTCAGGGTCAGATCATCACTCAGCTTGATGCTGGGATAATCGAGTTCGATGCGACGGATCGTCCCGAAGTCAGCCTCCAGCAGGAAACCGAAGTTGAAGCGTAAACGGGACATCTTCATGTTAAACCTTCCAGTTCGGTACGGGATAGAATGGGAGTATACCACACCCGCGCTCATTTGACGCGGGTCATACCGGAGGGTGTTAGTCGTGATTAACCTGCCACAGAAACCGCCGCGGCTCCTGATTGCCACGCACAACCAGGGCAAAGTGGCCGAATACGTCGCGCTGCTGAGCGACCTGCGCGTGGCCTGGCTGACGCTGGATGAGGCCGGCGTCGCTGAGGATGTGCCCGAAACCGAGGACACCTTTCGCGGCAACGCCACGCTCAAGGCCACCACCTATGCGCGACAGAGTGGCCTACTGACCCTGGCCGACGATTCCGGGCTGGCGGTGGACGCGCTGGGCGGGCGGCCAGGCGTGTGGTCGGCGCGCTATGGCGAGCCGGGTTTCTCGCCGGCCGATCGCTATCGGTTGCTGTTGCGCAATCTGGCCCATGTTCCCCGGGAGCAGCGCACGGCGCGCTTCCATTGCGTCATCGCCCTGGCCGCGCCGGGCGGCGAGCTATTGGGCACGGCTGACGGCGTTTGCGAAGGGCTGATCGCCGCTGAGCCAATCGGCGAAGGCGGCTTCGGTTATGATCCGGTCTTCCTGCTGCCGGAGCGCGGCCTGACGATGGCCCAGTTGCCCACCGCCGAGAAGAATCGCATCAGTCATCGCGCGCAGGCCACGGCGGCCATCGCTCCGCTACTGCGGCGCGTGCTGGCCGGGGGCTGAGCGGGCCACCTCGGCTAGAAAGGCGGCCGTCAGCCCGGCGACCGCGTCGGGCCGCTCCAGCATGCTGAAGTGGCCCGCACCCTCCAGCCGCTCTAGCCGGCCGTGGGGCAAGCCGGCGGCCAGCGCCTCGGCCGCGCGTGCCGGCACGAGCCGATCCTCGGAACCGGCAATGACCAGCGCGGGCAGGTGGATGCCGGCCAGACGCGCCCGCACGTCGAAGCGATGGCAAGCCAGGAAGTCACCGTAGGTCGTCGTCGCCCCGGCGCTCAGAATGGCCGCGCGCGTCTGGCGGCGCAGCGTCGTCGGGGCGGCGGCGAAGCCGTATTCGACGATGAAGTCGGCCGCCGCGTCGAAGTGGGCCAGACTGCCGCCCAGCAACGCGTCGTTGGCGCGCAGCCGCGCCGCCGCGCCCAAGAGCACCAGCCCGCGCAGCGCCGCCGGCGGCTCCAGAGCGATGGTCAGGGCGATGGCCGCGCCCATCGAGTGGCCGGCGATGACCACGTCGGGCAAGGCAAGGGCTTGGATGAAGGCCGCCACGGCCGCCGCGTAATGAGCGATGGCGCGGCGGCCGGGCGGATCGGAGCGGCCGTGACCGGGCAGGTCGAGGGCCAGCACGCGCGCCCCGGCCAAGCGCCGCAGCGGGCCGGGCCAGACCAGGTGCGAGCCGGCCGCGCCGTGGAGTAAGAGCAGCGCCGGGCCGGCGGCGTGGCCCTGGTCGCTATAGAAGAGCCGGTTGCCGGCGGCGGTCAGATAGGGCATACGGCCATTGTAGCCCATGCCGGCGGCGAAGACAGCGCAAAGTGGCCCGCGTCGCGCCGATTGGTACAATGAGTCACGAGCCGGGGCAACGCCGCCCGGCCGGAACCCAACCATGAGTAAACTTATCGTCGAAGGAGGGCAGCCGCTGCAGGGCACGATTACGGCCAGCGGCAACAAGAACGCAGCCCTCAAACTCCTGCCGGCCTGTCTGCTGACTGATGAGCCGGTGATTCTGCACAACATCCCGGCCATCTCCGATGTGGAGAACACGCTCCTGATCCTGCGCGATCTGGGCGCTGAGGTGACATCCCTCGGCGACGGTAGCTGGCGCGTCCAGGCCTATGAGCTGGCCAAGACGGAACTGGACGCCAAATTGGCCGGGCGCACGCGGGCTTCATTTGTCTTCGCCGGGCCGCTGCTGGCGCGCGCCGGGCGGGCGTGTCTGCCCATTCCCGGCGGCGATGTCATCGGCGGCCGGCCGCTGGACACGCATGTGCAGGCGCTGAAAGCGCTGGGGGCCAGCGTCAACATGAGCCGGCGCGGGGTCTTCGAGCTTGAAGCGTCGCAACTGCGCGGCGCGGGCTATCTGTTGCTGGCCGAGGCCAGCGTAACGGCCACGGAGAACGCTGTCATGACCGCCGTCCTCTCGCCCGGCGAGACGGTCATCGACAACGCCGCCTGCGAGCCGCACGTGCGCGACCTGTGCCACTTTCTCAATCAGATGGGGGCCAACATCGAGGGCATCGGCAGCAACCGTCTGCAGATCCAGGGCGTCAGGCGTCTGCACGGTACGGAATTCCGCATCGGCTCCGACTTCATGGAAGTCGGCAGCTTTATTGGTGCGGCGGCCGTCACCGGCGGTGAGGTGCGCATCCGCGACGCGCAGCCGCGCAACCTGGGCATGATTCGCCTGGTCTTTGAGCGTTTGGGCGTGCGCTGGCAGGACGATGGCGAAGACATCATCGTGCCCGGCGACCAGGAACTGATCATCCAGGAAGGGCTGGGCGGCCGTATCCCGGAGATCAAGCCCATGCCTTGGCCCGGCTTCCCGCCCGATCTGATGAGCATCGCCGTGGTCATTGGCTCGCAAGCCAAAGGCTCCGTGTTGCTCCACGACTGGATGTACGAGAGCCGCTTCTTCTTCGTTGATCACCTGACATTCATGGGCGCGCGGGTGGTCTTGTGCGATCCCCACCGCGTACTAGTGCAGGGGCCGAGCCGGCTTTACGCCAACCCGGCCGGCGTGCCCAGCCCCGACATTCGCGCCGGTATGGCCATGGTGCTGGCGGCGTTATGTGCCCGCGGCACGAGTACGATCCACAATATCCAGCAGGTGGATCGCGGCTATGAGAATATCGACGACAAGCTAAAAGCGTTGGGAGCGCAGATTAGGCGGATTGAAGAGTAGGCAAGGCGTGAAAATGGGCGGCCGCCAGTTGCAAAAGACAGGTCTATCGCTATAATGAAGTATTGCATCGACGGGCCGTCATGCGGTTCGTTGTGACGGCCTGCCATGCAGGCGTCCCTATGCGTTACGAATAACCGGATCGCAATGACAGGGCAAGCCGCCCTTGTTTTTTTGGAGAGAGCAAAATGACCAAGCGTACATATCAGCCGAAGATTCGCCGCCGGATGCGCGTGCATGGGTTTCGTGAGCGCATGTCGACCAAGGGCGGTCGCGAGGTGCTCAAGCGCCGTCGCCTCCGTGGTCGTCGCGTGTTGTCCGTGTCCATGAACAACCACATCAAGCAGGTGAATTGGAACGGCACGTCGGCCACGGGCTATCGCTCCGTCAAGCGCCACGGTGGTGGCTAAGACGACCCGCGCGTATCGTAATGTTATATGCTGCCGCCGCCCTTTCGACTGCGCCGCTCAGACGATATTGCGCGCGTCCGACAACAGGGGCGACGCTGGCAGCACCCTTTGATCGTATTGTTTATCGACGTTCAGCCCCAGGAATCGTCATCTGTCAGCCGCTTCGCCTTTGTCGCCGGGCGCCGTATCGGCAAAGCCACGGTGCGTAATCGGGCCAAGCGAAGGTTGCGAGAGATCGTGCGTCATCAGCTGGAGACACTCGAACCGGGCCACGACTGCCTGTTGGTGGCCCGTCCGGCGTCGGCTTCGGCCGACTATGCCGAGTTAGAGCGGGCTGTGCTCCAGCTGATGACGCGCGCTGGCTTGCGACGGTCTGACGATCGCGGGCGATCGCCGCGGGAGCTACCGCTGTGAAACAGATCGCTTTGCTGCTCATTCGACTATACCAAAACACACTCTCCCGAGTGCTTCCGCCGAGTTGCCGGTTTACGCCTTCGTGCTCTGTGTATGGTTATCAGGCGATTGAGAAGTATGGGTTTCTGAAGGGGGGGGGGTTGGCGCTCAGACGCATCAGCCGTTGCCACCCGTTCAATCCCGGCGGCTATGACCCGGTACCTTGACGGAGGTGTTCATTGGACCAAATGAGTCGGCCGCTCGCGCGGCCTGCGCTTCGGCTGCTGCTCATCGCTGCTGCCCTCTTTCTTCTGACCGGCTGTGGTAGCCGGCTGACCAGCACCAACTGGGCCGGGCTTTCGACCGACGGCCGGCTGGTCTATCTGGCCTTCGGGTCGCAAGTGTTGGCCTATGATCCGGTTGCGAAAGCGCAGAGCTGGATCCACCCGACCGAGGCCACCGGCGCGGCCTTCTTTGCCGCTCCGGCGGCGGCCGATGGTCGGGTCGTCTTTGGCGACTATGGCCACTCTGGTGGCCTCTTCTCCCCCCGCGTCACTGTGTCCATCTACGCCCTTCAAGAGGGCGATGGTGTCGGCGCGTCCCAACTGTGGGTGAACACCAGCGACGCGCACGACAAAATCGTCGCTCCGGCGCTGCAAGTGGGCAACCAGGTCTTTCTGGGCACGGCCGACAACCACATCCTGGCCCTCGACGCCGCCACCGGCAGCCTGCAGTGGGACTACCAGACCGGCCACGCCATTTGGGGCCAACCGGCTTTCGCAGATGGTACGCTCTATGTCGCGTCAATGGACCACTCGGTCTACGCTCTCGATGCCGCCACGGGTGCCCTGAAGTGGAGCCAGACCCTGGGCGGGGCGCTCCCCAGCGGCCCGACCCTGGGCGACGGCATACTCTATGTCTCCAGCTTCGACGGCAACGTCCATGCACTCGACATGGCCACCGGCGAGGAGCGCTGGGCCGTTCCCGATGCTGACAACTGGGTTTGGGGTGCGCCGGCGTTGCTGGGCGACACGCTTTACTTCGGTGACATCGGCGGGACGCTCTATGCCGTGGATGCGGCGACCGGGTCGCCACAGTGGACCAACGAGACGCAGAACGCCATTCAGACGCGCCCAGTTATCGCCGACAACACCCTCTACGTCGCGTCACAAGTTGCCGGGGAGACGCCAACAGGTGCCCTGACGGCCTACAACGCCGCCGACGGCGCGCAGTTGTGGACAGAACCAACGACCACGCCGCTATACGCGACGCCCGTGGTCGTTGATGACGCATTGGTCGTATCGACCCAGGACGCCAACGCCCTCCTTATCGGCTATGATCTGGCTACGGGCCAGGAACTCTGGCGCTATGCGCTGCCCCAGACGTCTAAGTAAGCGCGCGAGGACACTGCCATGTGGGACACTTTTATCGTTAACCCCATGATCAATGCCCTGTTGTTGTTTTACAACTTCCTGGGGCAAAACTTCATTCTGGCGATTGCCTTCCTGACTATCCTCATTCGCGTCGTCACCTTGCCGCTTAACTTGAAGCAACAGCGCTCGATGATGCGCACGCAGGAAATCCAGCCGGAGATCAACGCGATCCAGAAGAAGTACCGTGATAACCCGCAAAAGATGCAGGAGGAGTTCAAGCGCATCGGCTATAACCCGACCGATACGCTGAGTGGCTGCATCCCGACGTTGATCCAGTTCCCCATCCTGATCGGCCTCTATCGAGCCATCACGACCATCCTGGGCACGACGCCGCAAGCGCTCTTTGAGCTGGTGCCGCGCGTCTACCCGGCCATCAACCTGACGAACCTCATCCCGGTGGATAACAAGTTCATGTGGTTCAACCTGAGCCAACCGGACCCGATCTTTATCCTGCCGCTCGTCGTCTTCGTCAGCATGTTCATTCAGCAGAAGTTGTTGACGCCCCCACCGCCGAAGGGGCAGACGAAGCAGGACAACCCGGCCGCCGGAATGTCGCAGTCGATGATGTATACCATGCCGCTGATGTTCGGCTTCTTTTCGTTGCAGTTCCCGGCCGGTCTGTCGATCTACTTCATCCTGGCCAACATCATTGGTATTGTCCAGGGTCTTTACCTGCAACGGATCATGAACCGCGAGCGCGCCGAACGCGCCGCCACGGGCGAGGCGCGCCCGTATGTCGTTGAGGCGGAGAAGGGTGCCGCCAAGAGCCGCCAGTCGGCCAACGGCGCTGGCGATAGCAAGGCCAAGGTTGCGGCCGGCTCGACGGCTCCCCGGCGGAAGAAAGGTTCCGCGAAACGGTAGGCGATATGTCACCAAGTAGTATTCATGAGATTGAATCACGCGGCGCGAATGTGGACGCGGCCATCGATGCCGGCCTGCGCCGTCTGGGCCTGACGCGCGACCAGGTGACCGTCAAGGTCATCGACGAGGGCAGCCGAGGTTTGTTGGGTATCGGCAGTCGCGAAGCAATCGTGCGCCTGTCGCCCGTGGCCGCGCCGCCCGCGCGCCCGGCGGCCCCTCCGCAGCCGCCCGAGCGTCCGGCCGCTCCGCCGGCGTCCCGTCCCCAGCCTCCCAAGCGGGTTGAACCCGCGCCGCGAGCCGCGCCGCCGGCTCCGCCCGCGCCAAAGCCCCCGGCGTCTCCGCCTCCCTCTGCCCCGGCCGCGGTCACTCCGGCCGCCGACGACGAGGAAGGGGCCGCCGCGCCCGCCTCGGCTGACCAACTGGCCGAGGAGCAGGAGACGGCTGTGGATGTGTTGTCGGAACTGTTGGAAAAGATGCATGTGTCCGCCACTGTCTCGGCTTCGCAGTCCGAACCCGATGACCTGACCGGCCAGCGCGTCAACGTCATCGCCATCAATGGCGAGGACCTGACCATGCTGATCGGCCCGCGGGGCGAGACGCTCGACGCGCTGCAGTTCGTGGGTCGCCTGATGGTGGCCCACCGGCTCCACCGGCGGGCGAACTTCGTCGTCGATGTCGAGGGATATCGGCAGCGACGCGTGCAGGCGTTGACGCGGCTGGCCGAGCGCATGGCCGACAAGACCCGCCAGCGAGGCGAGCCGATCAGCCTGGAGCCGATGACCGCCTATGAGCGGCGTATCATCCACATGGCTCTGCGCGACGCGGCCGACGTCTACACCGAGAGCGCCGGCGAGGGCAAGCAGCGCCGCGTGCGCATCTACCCGAAGGCCGAGTAGCCGGCGGCGGGTTCCCTAAGAAACACAGGAGGCCGGAGCATCATCTGCTCCGGCCTCTTGCGTTTGGTGTCTCGTCGCCGCCGGCTAGAGGCGGACGACCTTGGCCTGGGTCACGGCGTCGATCTCGGCCAGGGCGCGCATCACTTCCTCGGCCGGTTCGGCGTCCAGGTTGATGAACGACATCGCTTCGCCGCCGGGCTTGTTGCGTCCCAGTCGCCACTCGCCGATGTTCAATCCATAGGAGGCCAGCAGCGTGCCGACCTGGCCGATGACGCCGGGCACGTCGCGGTTTTGCATGATCAGCACGACGCCCTCGGGGCGGGCTTCCAGCCGGTAGTTGTCCATCTGGGCGATGCGCGGCTCCGTGCCGCCAAACAGGACGCCGGCCAACAGGCGCTCGCCGTGATCACAGACGGCCCGCGCGGCGATCAGGTTGGGGTAGTCGAGGCTGTTGATGCCCACCGTTTGCGTCATGGCGATGTTGCGGTCGTGGGCCAACACGGGCGCGTTGATGTAGTTAACGACGACGTCGGCGTCCTTCTCCAGTAACCCCTTCAGCAGCGCCGCGCCGATGGCGCGCACGAGGCCGCCAACGACATCGCCCTGCACCTCGATCTCGATGCGACGGATGGGGTTGTCGGCCAGCCCAGCATGGAGACGGCCGAGCGTCTCGGCCAACTCCAGGTAGGGGCGCACGGTGGCGTAGTCCCCTTCCAGTTCAAAGGGCATGTTGACGGCATAGGTGAAGTCCGTGCCGCGCAGCGCGGCGACGACCTCGCCGACGATCTGGATGCCCACCTCGCGCTCGGCCTCGTAGGTGCTGGCCCCCAGGTGCGGCTCATGAACGACGTTGGCCAGGCCGATGAGTGGGTGGTCGTCCGGCGGCGGTTCAGCGGAGTAGACATCCACGGCCGCGGCCCTGATTTTGCCGCTTTGCAGCGCTGCGGCCACGGCGACCTCGTCCAACAGCTTGCCGCGCGCGGCGTTGATGAGAGTAACCCCGTCCTTCATTTGGGCGATGGTGTCGGCGTTGATGAGCTTGGTTGTGGCGTCGTTCAGGGCGGCGTGGAGAGTGATGTAGTCGGACTTGGCCAGCAGTTCATCCATATCGACGAGCATCACATTCATCTCGCGCGCCGTCTCCTCCAGCGCCAGCGGGTCGAAGGCCAGCACCTCCATGCCGAAGGCCTGGGCGCGCTCGGCCACCAGCTTGCCGACGCGGCCGAAACCAACGATGCCAAGTACCTTACGGTAGAGCTGGAAGCCGACGAAGTCACTGCGTCGCCACTCATGGGCCTTCAGGGAGGCGTGCGCCTGGGGGATGTTGCGGCTGACGGCCAGCATGAGGGCCATCGTCAGCTCGGCCGTGGCGATGCTATTGGCGCCGGGCGTGTTCATGACGACGACGCCGCGCATGGTGGCGGCCTTGACATCGATGTTATCGATGCCCACGCCGGCGCGCCCCACGACGCGCAATTTCTTGGCGGCGGCCAGCACGTCGGCCGTCACCTTCGTGCCGCTGCGAACGATGAGGGCATCGTAGTCGGGGATGATGGCCAGCAGTTCTTCCTTGCTCAACCCCGTCTTCACGTCGACGGACATGTCAGCGTGTTCTTTCAGGCGCTCCAGGGCGGCCGCGCCAAGTTTGTCGGAAACAAGTATGCGATACATGGCGTACCTCTAGGCAGCGAGAAACTCGTCCATCGCGGCGAACAGCGTTGTCAGGTCGTCCGGCTGGGTGTCGCCCATGTGGGCGATGCGGAAGGTCTTGCCCTTTAAGTCGCCATAGCCGTTGGAGATGACCATGCCGCGCGTGCGCAGGAACTTATTCAGGGCCGAGATGTCGATCTCGCGGTTGTTGCTGACACAGGTGACCGTCGGCGACTCGTAGCCGGGGGCGGCGAAGATGTCGAAGCCCTGGCCACGTGCCCAGGCCAGCGTTTGGTGGCGCATCTGCAAGTGACGGGCGAAGCGGTTGTCCATGCCTTCGGTCAGAATGTCGTCTAGTTGGCGGTTGAGGGCGTAGAGCAGCGACACGGCTGGGGTGGCCGGCGTCTGATTCTTGGCGATCGACTTGGCCAGGCTGATGAAGTCGAAGTAGTAGCCACGGTCGGGCACAGTCTTGGCCTTGGCCATGGCCCGGTCGGACACGGCACAGAAGGCGACGCCCGGTGGCAGAGCGAACGCCTTCTGGCTGGAGGCGAGCACCATGTCCAGGTCCCAGGCGTCCATCTCGATGCGCGCCCCGGCCAGGCCGCTGACAGAGTCGACCAGGATCATGATGTCCTGTCCGTTGGGCAGCGCGCGGATGGCGCGAGCGATGTCGCGGATGTTGCTGGTGACGCCGGTGCTGGTCTCGTTGTGGACGACAGTGACGGCGTCAAACTCGCCCGTGGCCAGCCGTTCGACGACCTGTTCGGGCAGAATGGGCTGGCCCCAGGGCACGTCCAGCACTTCTATGGCTTTGCCATTCAAGCGGGCAACGTCGCTGAAGCGCTCGGCGAACGCGCCGTTGACGCAGGTCAGCACCTTCTTGTTGACGAGGTTACGCACCCCCGCTTCCCACAGGCCCGTGCCCGACGAGGCGGTGATGAGAACGGTCTGGGTGGTGAAGAAAACCTGGGCCAGTTTCGGCAGGATTTCGCCGAAGAGATCGAGGCACTCCGGCATACGATGGCCGACCATCCATTGCGTTTGAGCGTCAAGGATTTCCGGGCGAACCTCCGTCGGTCCAGGAATGAACAGTTTGATGTGTTGTTGGCTCCGGGTCGAGGAAGGCCGCCCGGAATCTGGATTCAAGGTGTTCATCGGTAAATGTCACAACTCCTGTATGGATCAGGTATAGGGCTTTCGTGCTAAGGGTCTGGTAGTGCATCGGCCAGCTGCGCAAGAGGCGCAGCGCGGCCGGCCCGCCGGCCAGGGGCAACAGCGGGGCCAGACTGGGGCAAGTGATGTAGGCGGGCGCGGCGGCCTGCACTTTCGGCCGCGTAACGACGCCACCATAGCCAACAAAGAGATCGACCGCTTCTCCGGCCAGGAGGTCGCTGTAGCCGTCACCGACCAGTAGCGAGCGGCCGCGCTGCTGGCCAATGAGTTCGCGGACGATCTGCGCTTTGCCGTCGCTGACCGTCAGCGCGCCCTCCTCGTGGGCCAGGTAGCGGCGCGCCTCGCCTTTCTCCCACCAGCGGCCGGATAACTCGTTATACGTCAGGCCAACGGCGCGGATGCGCTCGCGGGGGATGCCCAGGTAGATGCCGAACTCGATGACCGGTTCGGCCAGGCCGCCGCTGATGATGTAGACCTTGTGGCCCAGCCCTTGCAGCGCCGTGACGACGCGGGCCGCATCTTCGACGATATGGCGCTTATAGCTGCGGCGGATGTCGAGCACTTGCTGCTGGGTGGGGTGGACGGCGCGCAGGCGCTTGTCGTAGATCTCGCTGAGGTCGAGTTGGCCATCCATCGCCGCCTGGGTCAGCACCTCGACGCGCCGGCCCTTGCCGGCCGACTCAGCCAGCACGTCGATGCCCTCCACCGCGGTCAGTGTGGAGTCGCAGTCGAAGAAGACGTGGTCATAGTGGGGCCAGCGCATTGACGTTTCGATCCGATCGACGTGTCGGTGGCTCTAGAGACGCAGCCACAGCGGCGCACGCGGTTTGCCGACTCGTGATTTTAGTCACTAACGCTGGTTTTTGCCAACGGATTGCGCGGGGGCCAACGCCGGGCGTGTGCACGTCGGCGGCGGTGTGGGCGGGCGCTCACCTCCGGACTGTTACATGCACGTTGAGCAGCTGGGAACAGGGCGCTTCGCCGTTGGCGCGGTCGCAAGTGTAGGCGCTAATAGTGTGAGCGCCGCCGGCAAGCGTTGCCCAGTCCCAATCGCCATATAGATCGCCGTTCTGATCGCCATTCATGATGTACGGAGGTGAGTTCTCTGCGCAGCGCCCGTGGGGACAGAAGGACAGGCCATCGAGCAGGAAGACGACGCTGCCGACCGACCCGTTGGTCTCGGCGCGCACGTCCAAATAGCGACCGAGGCGGTTGAGATCGATTGTGTCGCCATCTCTCAGAGTGGTGATGTCACTGCCATTTGTGTTGATAAGAACCAAACGCTCCGGCGGAGGCGGCAGATATGGAGTTGTTGTAGGCGGCACTGGCGTTAGTCGAGTCGTAGCCTGGGCCGCAACCAGCTGGAGTTCGCCACTATCGTCCGGTAGCACCTCGATTGGCTCGGTGACGTCGCCGACACTGGCCCGCACGATGTGGAACTTGATTTGCATGCCCCCATCCTGGGTCAGAAACGTCATTTCGTTGCCCGCGCCCCAGCCATTGCGACGATAGATGGTCAGCAAGTGCTGGCCGATGAGATCGTCTTGCTGAAAGTAGTCGGCCACCTGACCGCCTGCGTAACCTATAGCCGCCTCAAGTACAAATTCGCCGGCGATTGCCGCAGGCCCACCCGCTGCCGAGCCGACGTGTCCCGCCGCCTGCAGGGCTTTCACAACCCCCTTCGCCAACACCGCTATACCTGCTTGTGCCCCCAGATCCTCGACAAAACTGATGTCGTCCTCGTCCACCCCTACGAAAAGCAGATCAAATTGCTCCCCGGCCACATCCTCATCGAAGGCCAATACAGATGAACAGGGGTTAATCACCTCGTCGCCAGCTCTTAGGGCTACGGGATCTGCCCCAGGGCAGAACATGCCGCTAGTATTCCCCTCAGAATCTGTGCCGAGCATCAAGAAGCGGAACTCGGTCTGCTCGTTCGGCCCGCTCTCGCCGCTACGCAGCGGGGTAATGGAATCGATCCCTATGACGATGAAGTCTTCCTGGTCAGTATGAGGGGCTACGGTGACATGGGTTGGGGGGCCAGAGAGAGACGCTAGCGGTTGCTCCCGGCAAGCGATGAGCAGGGCAACGAGAGGTACGCCAAACACCCACAAGCGAATGCGCGCAGCCATGATGGTATCCTCCTGATGACACGTGAGCACGCTGCTGCCAATTACAATAGGGCCAACGTCCATGCCCTGGCAAGTGACGAATGTCACTAGATTGCCAAGGTAAGTAATGACTTTTCCTTGAGTGCTTGTGAGTCAGGCTGCTGTGAGGCTCTAGAGTAGGCGGCTCAGGTTAGTGGCATCCCGATTGGTGCTAAGTCCTGTTGGAGATATCACGACACTGCTGGATCAGGGAGGCGGTGACGGCTCAGCGACGTTCCACCAGCCCCGCCAACCCTTCCTCTAACCCCACCCGCGCCCGCCAACCGATCAGGGCCGCCGTGGCGTCGGCGTCGGCCGCGTGGCGGGGCGCTTCCCCGGGGCGGGAGGGCAGCGCGCCGGGCAGCGGCCGCCCGCCCCGGCCGGCCAGCGCGTAGAGCTGCTCTACGACCGCGCGCACGGGGGTCGTTTGTCCCGTGCCCAGCTCGACTGTGGTTCCCGGCGGCAGGTCGCGACCCAGCAACGCCAACAGTCCCTCGGCTACGTCATCGACATGAATCCAGTCCTTCTCCTGCTGCCCCTCGGTCATGGGGAAGTCCTGGCCGGCGCGGGCGGCGTGGAGGGCGGCCGGCAGCAGCAGCGTTGGCGGCTGGCCGGGGCCATACGCCTGGAAGATCATCGCGCCGTGGATGGGCCAGGCCGCGGCGCGCGCATACATGGCGCAGAAGGCCCACGCGGCAGCTTTGCTGGCGGCGTAGACATTCGACGGAGCCAGCTCGGCCGAGGTGCGCGCGACGATGAGTTGCTGTGTCGTCGCGTCGCTGTCGAAGCAGGCGCGTAGCAGGTTGAGCGTGCCGGTAACGTTGTGGCTAAGGGCGAGGCGCGGGTCGAGGAACGGCTCGACCACGCCGGCCGCGGCCAGGTGGATGACGCGATCCGGTCGAGCTTGCCGCACGGCGCGGGCGGTCAGAGGATAGTTGCGCAGGTCGCCGTAGACGACATCGAGTTCCGGCCGCAGTGGCCCCAGGGGCGCGGGCAAGGGCGCGCCGGCAACTTCCTCCAACAGGAGGAGTGTCACGTCCGCCTGCCCAACGAGACGCGGCAGCAGAGCGCGGCCCACGAAGCCGGTCGCGCCGGTGACGAGGACGCGCGGCCGGCTCATGGTCGCAGGTAGGCGCGGTACCAATGCATGGCTTCCTCCAGGCCGGCCGCCAGGCTGTATTGCGGCTCCCAGCCGACCGCGGCGCGGACCTTCTCCGGACTGAGATACTCGTCCTGAATCTCGTGCATGACCTCGTCCAGGATGAGCGGTTCCCAGTCGGGGTGCTCCGACAGGGCGATGATTGTCCGCACCACGTCGAGGGCGCAGACGGGGCAGCCGGAGCCGAGGTTAAACGGCTCGCCGCGCACGCCCGGCCCGGTCAGGTGCTCGGCCAGCATCAGGTAGCCGCGCACGGCATCGGCGACGTAGAGGTAGTCGCGTCGGAAGGAGCCGTCGGAGCGGATGACGGGCCGCTCATGATTCAGCAGGCTGCGAATGGTACCCGGAATCAGCCGGTTCCAGCTGACATCGCCGCCACCATAGAGATTGGAGCAGCGCGTGACGGCGATGGCCAGGCCATAGGTGTGGGCGAACGACTGGGCGATCAGGTCGGCACAGCTCTTGGAGACCTCATAGGGGTGGCGGCCCTGTAGCGGGTAATGCTCGCGGTAGGGCAGGTTCCGCTGCTCGCCGTAGGCCTTCTCGCTACTGGCGATGACCACGCCGCGCACTGCCGGCGTCTGGCGGACGGCCTCCAGCAGCAGCCATGTGCCACGGATGTTGGTCTCGAACGTCGCCGCCGGCTCGCGGTTGGCCACGCCGACGATGGTTTGCCCGGCCAGGTGGAAGACGGTGTCGATGGCGCAATCGGTGAGCGTGCGTTGGAGCAGGGCGTAGTCGAGTAGCTCGCCAGACACCTGCTCGACGCGGTGGAGCAGCCCATCACGGCCCACCCGCGACTCCGGCTCGCGCGCGCGCACCAGACCGACGACCGACGCGCCCCGCTCCAGCAAGGCGGCCGTGAGCCACGACCCCAGAAAGCCGGTGCAGCCGGTAATGAAGACGCGCCGCCCGCGCCAAAAATCGGCCTCGTCCTCGTCCGCGCTCAAAGGGCGTCTCCCAGGCCGGTGGTGCCTAGACCTGCTTGGCCAGCGCGATCTCGGCCGCCCGCAAGGTGTTTTTCATGAGCATGGCGATGGTCATGGGGCCGACGCCACCGGGCACGGGCGTAATCGCTCCGGCTACTTCTTTGGCCGACTCGAAGTCCACGTCGCCCACCAGGCGATAGCCGCGCTTGGCTGTCGGGTCCGCCTTCTGGTTGATGCCGACGTCGATCACCGCCGCGCCGGGCTTGAGCATGTCGCCGGTGATCATCTCCGTCTGGCCAATGGCGGCGATGACGATGTCGGCCCGGCGGATGTGGTCGGCCAGGTCGCGGGTGCGACTGTGGCAAATGGTGACGGTAGCGTCGCGCTTCTGCAGCAGCATGGCCACCGGCAGGCCGACGATGTTGGAGCGGCCGACGACGACCGCCTCGGCTCCACGGATGGGGATGCCGCTTTCCTCCAGCAGGACGATGCAGCCATAGGGCGTGCAGGGGATAAATAGCGGGTCGCGACCCTTCATAGCCAGACGGCCGATGTTGACCGGGTGGAAGCCGTCAACGTCTTTTTCCAGGCTGATGCTGTTCAGGACAGCTTCTTCGTTGAGATGTTTGGGCAGCGGCAGCTGCACGAGGATACCGTTGATGTTGGGATTGGCACTCAGGTCGGCCACCAGCTTTTCGACCTGTTGCTGGGTGGCGTCGGCCGGTAACTCGTGGCCGATCGAACGGATGCCCAGTTCCTCGCAGGTCTTGCGCTTGCTGCGGACATAGGTGGCCGAGGCCGGGTTCTCGCCGACCAGTACTGTGGCCAGGCCCGGGGTGTAGCCGTGGTCTTCCTTCATACGGGCGACGGCCTGGCGCACTTCTTCGCGCACCTTGGCGGAGATGGCCTTTCCGTCGATGATCGCTGCGGTCATGGTTAATTTTTCCTCGATCGGTGATGTGTGCTAGAGCGTGGGGAACAAAAAGAGCCTCTACCTGGTGTCAGAGGCTCATGGATCGACAGTCAATTGGCGGCTCGCGGCTCCCTACTTCGGCAGCAGGTTGGTGCCCATGAACTTGTCAAGCCAGATGGCGATGGCCAGGCCAATTGTCAGGGTTGTGAAGAACATGTAGATAGGGCCAAATTCGGCCGGCGTGGTGCCGATAAACATGGTGATCAGTACGACCAACCCAAAGCCCAGGCCGAAGGAGATGACTGCCAAGAGTAGACGTTTGAGCAACATGCGAGCTTGCCTCCTATTGTGTAATCCATCACCAACCAGGGCAATTGTAGCAGATAAGACCGGGCCGGCAAGAGAAGCCGCGGCCGCGCTGCTGGGCGGATAGCACGCCGTTGTGGCGCGTCCGGCGCGTGGTTCTGTGGACGCTGCGCCTGAGTTCTTACTGGCACATTAGATGAATGCCTAATGCCAGCCCGGTTATGTGCTATAATAGGGGCTACATAAGGGGGTCTTGCGCAACATGAGCGAACAAGCAAGTTCGGTGCGAGTGGCCGGCGGCGCAACACGACGGCTGTTGGGCTATTTGCGCCCCTATCGCCGGCCGGTCAGCATCGCCTATACAGCTATGCTACTCAGTACGGGTCTTAACCTCATCGTGCCCCGCATCATGGCCTGGGCCATCGACTATGGCCTGTCCCAAAAGCAGGCGTCGTATCTGTTTCTGGCCGGCGGGATCATCATGGTTATCGCCGCCGCGCGCGGCGTGCTGGGTTTTGCCCAACGCTACTATGGCGAGTGGCTAACCCACCGCGTGGCCTATGACATCCGCAACGATTTCTACAACGCGGTGCAGTACCAGCCATTCGCCTTCCACGACCAGAGCCACACCGGCGACCTGATGAGCCGGGCCACGGGCGACATCGCCGAATCGGAGCGTTTCGCGGGCATCGGCCTGATGGATTTCCTGTCAACGATGCTGCTGCTCTTCGGTGTGATCATCGCCATGATGCTCCAGTCGGTGCCGCTGGCGTTAGTGGCCCTACTGCCGCTGCCCATCCTGCTGATCACGACGACACGCTTCGGCCTGACGATCGAGCCGATGTTCAAGCGGATTCAGGAGCAGATGGGTGTCCTGTCCAGTGTGATGCAGGAGAGCCTGACGGGTATTCGCGTCGTCAAAGCCTTTGCCCGCGAGCCGCACGAGCTGGACAAATTCGACCGCGAGAACAATGAGTGGTTCGCCCGTCGCGAGGGGGTCATTAAGAAGTGGGGCAACAACTGGCCCTTCATGACCTTCCTGATTGCCATGAGCATCTTCCTGCTGCTGCTCTTCGGCGGGCCAGCGGCCCTCGACGGCCGCATCACCGTCGGCGCGCTGTTCGCCATGATCTCCTACGTGCTGATGCTCAACACGCCCGTCCAGCGGCTCGGCTTCCTGGTCAACCTGGCGGCCACGGCCGGGGCCAGCGCCGCGCGTATCCTGGAGATCATCGACCTGCCCGGCGAGGTTGTTGACCTGCCCGACGCCATTGAGCTGGGGCGAGCGCTTGGCGACGTCAAGTTCGAGCATGTCTCCTTTGCCTACCGCGACCGGCTGAATGTGCTGGTCGATATTGACTTCCACGCCCGACCGGGCGAACGCATCGCTCTGATTGGGCCGACGGGGTCGGGCAAGTCGACGATCACCAACCTCATCCCGCGCTTCTATGATGTCAGCAGCGGCCGCGTGCTGGTCGATGATCAGGATGTGCGTGGCTTGCAGCTCCGAAGCCTGCGCCGCCAGATCGCCATTGTCATGCAGGAACCGTTCCTGTTCAGCCAGACGGTGGGCGAGAACATCGCCTATGGCCGGCCGGAAGCGAGCCGCGAAGAGATCGAGGCCGCCGCCCGCGTGGCCCACGCCCACGAATTCATCCTGGAGCTGCAAAACGGCTACGAGACCCGCGTTGGCGAGCGCGGCGTGACGCTGAGCGGCGGCCAGAAGCAGCGCATCGCCATCGCCCGCGCCCTGTTGGCCGACCCGCGCATCCTCATTCTGGATGACTCCACCAGCAGCGTGGACACGGAGACGGAGTTTCTGATCCAGGAGGCCCTGGCCAAGTTGATGGCGGGCCGGACGACGTTCGTCATCGCCCAGCGTTTGTTGACGCTGAAGGGCGCCGACACCATTCTGGTTCTCGACGAGGGGCGCATTGCCGAGCGCGGCACGCACCAGACGTTGCTGGCCAAGGACGGCCTTTACCGGCAGATTTATGATCTGCAATTGAAGGACCAGGAGGAATTCGTCGTGCTGCAGGAGCGCATGGCCGCCGAGGCGAGGAGATAGCGCGATGGCCCTGAAAACGAACCCTGAACAGCGCACCAACGGCCATGTCGCGCCCACGGTCGTCAACGCCGAGCACGAGGCCCGCGAAGCGCGCATTCGCCAACTGTTGCACGACGACGACGACGAACTGCTAGGCAAGGCCTACGACGGCCGGCTGGTGCGTCGCCTGGGCGGCTATCTGACCCCCTACAAGCCGCGCGTCATCGTAGCCATCATCCTGATGACCATGAGCACGCTGATGGGCGTCGCCGGGCCGGCCATCATCGGCTTCGCCATCGACGACGGCATCCGCGCCGGTTCGGCCGAGGTGCTGCGGCTGTGGACAATCGTCTTCCTCGTCACCTCCGTGGGCGAGTGGCTGACCAACCGCGCCCGCGTCCACATCATGGCCTACGTCGGCACGCGCATCGTCGCCGACGTGCGCAGCGAACTGTTTCGCCACCTGCACCGGCTGACGCTCAACTTCTATAGCAACTACAGCGTCGGCCGCCTGATGAGCCGGCTCATCGGCGATGTGGGCGTGCTGTTGGACTTCATGACCTGGTCGATCACCGGCCTGTTCCGCTCCGTCTTCAACCTGGTCGGCATCGTCATCGCCATGCTGCTGCTCAACTGGCAACTGGCGCTGGTGGCCTTCGCCGTCATGCCGCTGATGGTCTGGTTGACCAACTACTGGCGGCAGCGCGTCCGGCAGGCCTATCGGGCCACGCGCCAGCGGCTGTCGCTCATCAACGGCTTCCTGAACGAGTCTATCTCCGGCATCCGCGTCACCAAAAGCTTCAGCCGCGAGACGCGCAACTTCGAGCACTTCGATGACCTCAACCGGTCGTTCTTCGACGCCAACATCGAGGCGACGCGGCTGGCGGCGCTGTTCTTCCCCGGCGTCGACTTCGTCGGTTCGCTGGCCACGGCGCTGGTCATCGGCGTCGGCGGCTGGCTGGTGTTGGGCGACGCCCTGACCGCCGGCACGCTGGTGGCCATCGTCCTCTACGTCGAGCGCTTCTTCGACCCCATCCGCGAGCTGGCCCAGCGCTACAACACCTTCCAGGCGACAATGGCGGCCTCGGAGCGTATCTTCGAGCTGCTGGACTTGCAGCCTGACCTGGTGGACGCGCCCGACGCGCAACCGCTGCCGCGCGTGAGCGGCGATGTCGTCTTCGACGATGTGTCTTTTGCCTACCGCGAGGGCGACAGGAGCGTGCTCCACAACATGAATTTGCACGCCCGGCCGGGCGAACGCATCGCCCTGGTGGGCGAGACGGGCGCGGGCAAAAGCACCGTCATCCGCCTGCTGGCTCGCTTCTACGACATCACTGGCGGCTCGCTGCGCATCGACGGCCACGACATCCGCGCCGTGACCAGCGACAGCCTGCGGCAACAGTTGGGCATCGTCTTGCAGGACACCTTCCTGTTCACGGGCACGGTGGCCGACAACATCCGCTACGGCCGGCTGGACGCCAGCGACGCCGAAGTGCGGGCCGCCGCTCGCGCCGTGGGGGCCGACGACTTCATCCGCCGCCTGCCGGACGGCTACGACGCCGAGGTGGGCGAGAATGGCAGCAACCTGAGCGTCGGCCAGCGGCAACTGGTGTCGTTCGCCCGCGCGCTGCTGGCCGACCCGCGCATTCTGATCCTCGACGAGGCCACCAGCAGCGTGGACACGGCCACCGAGCGCATCATCCAGAGCGCGCTGGACACGCTGATGGAGGGGCGGACGAGCTTCGTCATCGCCCACCGGCTGAGCACGATTATCGGCGCGGATCAGATCGTCGTCCTCGACCACGGCCGCATCGTGGAGCAGGGGACGCACGAGGAGCTATTGGCCCGGCGGGGGCGGTACTACAATTTGTATACGATGCAGTTTCGGAAGACGGTTTAGAGAAGATGTTGGAGGGGGGCGATACCAGCCTGTCTGCGCCGAATTGGGAAACGAGGTACAATCCAGTGTATGAGTGAACTGATTGAAGAACAGTCAGTTGATCGCAATGCTTTTGAGGTTATCCCTTTGAGCGAGGAAGGGGATGACCGCGCCTACTGGCAGTCGAAGACGCCGGCCGAGCGGCTGCTGGCTCTGGAGATCATGCGCCAAATCGTCTATGGCTACGATCCGTCTACCACCCGACTTCAAAGAGTTCTTGAAATTGCTCGAAGAGAATGAAGTTGAATACTTGTTGATCGGTGGTTATGCCGTCGGCTTCCACGGCTACCCACGTGCCACAGTTGACATGGACATCTGGGTAGCGACTACACCCGACAATGCACCCCGCATCGTCACTGTGCTCAAGGAGTTCGGTTCGATTACGACGCCGACGGCAACCGCCTCCTGACCATCCAGCCCGGCGATGTGAAGGTCTACACACCGTTTGCCGAGTATGAGGAGACGGTCACCGGCACGACGACGACGCAGCACAGCTTCTACTACCTGGCCGGCCAACTCATCGCCGCGCGGGTGAAGACAGCCACCACCGACGTCTACACCTACGCCTATGCCGACCACCTGGGCAGCATCGTAGCCTGGAGTTGGACGGGCGGCACGCCGCCGGTCAACGACTACCTGTCGCGCTACGAGCCGTTCGGCGGCTACCGCACCAAGCCGGCGACGACGGTCAACCCCGACATCAGCGACCGCGGCTTCACCGGGCACAAGCAAAACAACACCGGCAACAACGACGCTGCCGGCCGCCCGACCACAATATCTGCTCTCGCCGCAATGGCGGGTTAGCCGCTAACGCTACAACGTCGCCAATCGTTCAATCGCCGCCACCGCCTCCGTTCCCACGGCGAAGCTGATCACCTGGCGTTGGCCGTCGCGCAAGGCGCGGGCGTCGCCCAGGGCCTGCGCCTTCTTCAGGACGTTGAAGCTCATGGCCGCGGCCGTCTGTCCCGCTTCGTCGGGGATGCCCACGTCCTCCACCGCCTCGGACACGAATTGGATGAACAGCCCGTGGCCGGCGTCGCCCTTGTGCAACTGGCCGGTGGAGTGCAGGAAGCGCGGGCCATAGCCGGCCGTCGTCGCCAGCCCGGTGCGCAGGTGGATGGCTTGGCGCAGGGCGCGCAGGGCCTCGTCGGCCGCCGGGCTGGGCTGGATGTAGGCCTGGATGGCCACATAGTCGCCCGGCCGCGCGCTCTCCAGGAAGCCGGCCAGCGCGCCCGGCTCCGGGGCGGCGAAGTCGCCGGCTGGCAGGCTGCCCGTGGCCGCGAACGCGGCCACGATCTCGCGCGCCTTTACCTTGGCCGCTTCGACGTTGGGCTGGTCGAAGGGGTTGATGCCCAGGAAGTGGCCGGCAATGGCCGTGGCCATCTCCCACAGGAAGAACTGGCCGCCGATGTCGTAGAGGTCGCTCAGCCGCAGCGTCACGACCGGGTGGCCGGCCGCGGCCAGCGCCGCGGCAAAGGCGTCGGTGGAGGCGTCGCCCTCCAGCCGCAGGTGGACGAAGAGCCGGTCGGAGCCGTAGCTCTCGATCGGCGCGCGCGGCTCGCCGACGACGGGCAAGATGCCCTTGCCCTGCTTGCCAGTGCTTTCGGCGATGAGCTGCTCCACCCAGTCGCCGAAGCTCGCCAGCGCCAGCGGGGTGATGAACGTCACCTTGTCGCGCCCCCGCAGCGCCAGTTGGCCCAGAACGGCCCCCAGGACGGCGGCCTGGTTGTCGCCGATGGCGTCGCAGTGGCCCGGCGTCGCGTTCGACGCGGCGATGGCGGCGCGTTCCAGCAGGGCGGGCACATCGACTCCGACCAGCGTCGCCGGCACGAGGCCGAAGTATGACAGCGCCGAGTAGCGGCCGCCGATATTGGCGTCGTTAAGGAACAGGTCGCGGAAGCCGAACTGCGCGGCCATATCGACGATCTTGCTGCCCGGGTCAGTGATGCCGATGAAATGGCTGCCGACCTGCTCCGGCCCAACCAGCGCCAGCAGCCGGTTGTAGAAATACTTGAACGCCGACAGCGTCTCCACCGTGCCGCCCGACTTGGTGGCGACGATGACCAGCGTGTGGGTCAGGTCGAGACGGGCCTCGGCCGCCCGCACCGCGTCGGCGTCGGTCGTGTCCAGGACAACGAGGTCGAGGAAGGGGTAGGGCGCGCTTGCCGGCCGCGCGGCCCGGCCGAACGTCTTCTCGAATAGCTCCGGGGCCAGGCTGGAACCCCCCATGCCCAGCAGCAGCGCCGAGCGAAAACCGTTCTCGACCAACCCCCGCGTGAATGTCTCCATCCGGTCGGTCTTGTCGGCCATGTTATCGGCCAGCTCAAGCCAGCCGAGCCGGTTGGTGATCTCCGCCGGCTTATCGCTCCAGACGGTGTAGTCGCCGGCCCAGATGCGGTCGATGATGTGTTCGCCGCAGAGGTCACGCAGCCCCTCCGTCACGGTCGCCTGGGCGTCGCCCAACTGCATTGTCATCATGTGCCGATCCAGGTCCAGGGTATCGCGCTTATAGACAACCGCCTCTACCAGCGTCTGGAAACGCCGGTCGGAGGCGGCCAGATGCTCGGCTTGCAGCGCGCCGGCCAGCGCCTCCAGATCGATGCCCAGGGCGTTGATGGTGGTCAGATGGCTCTCGGCCGCGTCCAGTCCCTTGTCCAGCGTCGTCGCGGCGATGCCCTCGCGTAGGAAGGCGTTGAGCGTCGCCCGCGAGAAGGTCATTACCGTGCCGGGGCCAATGAGTTGCTCGACATAATATAGCGGCGCGTGGCCGAAGTCGCGCGGCGTCGTGCGCGTCCACTTGGGGCGCAGCGGCAGGCCGCGCTCGCCGGCCGTCTTGTCCCACGCTGGCCCGCTGAATAGCTGCTGGTAGCGGGCGTAGAGACGCCTGGCCAGGGCCACGGCCGTCTTGCCCATCAGGTCCGGCCGGCCGAGCGCCTCCAGCCGGGCGTCAACAGCGGCGTCGATGGGGGCCAGAGAGAAAGATGCCACCGCTGTCGGCGATGTACGCCGGATGCTATTGTCGGCAATGTACTGCTCCAGCCCGTCCAAGTAGGCCGCCGCCGCGGTCTCATAGGTGACCGGGGAGAAGAGGTGGGTGATGTTGACTGACACGCCGGCGGCCGTCAGGTCGCGCAGCGCAGCAATGCCGATTGGCGTCGCCGGAATCTCAACGATGACGTTGGCGCGGTCGATGTGGTGCGACAGGTGGCGCACTTCGGCTATTGTCGCCGGCACCGAATGGAACAGCGCGGGATCCATCTCATAGCTGACGAAGCCGTCCCGCCGGTGGCTGTCTTCGAAGGTGGCATGCAGCGCATCGGCCGCGCGCTGGATGTCGTCGACCATAAGCGCCTCGTGGACATGGCGTGGCGACTTGCCCGCGGCCATCGCCTGGCGGATACCGGCGTCGTAGTCACTGCTGCCGCGAATGGCCCGCTCGTAAACCTGGGCGTTAGCCGTGACGCCCTGGACGCCCTGCCTCAGCCGCTCCGACAGTTCGCCGGAGTGGATGAAGCTGCCGCGCAAATAGTTCAGCCAGGTGGACTGGCCGAGGTCATGAAGTTGTTGCAGGGTTGCCATAGCGACTCCTTTGGGGACGTGGCTGCATGTGGGCTGGCGAAGGTTCGTAAGGATCGTGGCCCGTGGTGGGCCATGCGCCCGATCCGACCCGGCCGGCTGTGGCTGCCCGGGGGATCATCACCTATAGCATAGCGCGATTGCGGAGCATCTTCAAGCGGGAACGCAGGGTCATCCCGGCTTTTCAGTTGCCACCAATTGACTTGCAGTAGCACAGCCTGTCAGGCTGTCTTGCTGTAGCACAGCCTGTCAGGCTGTCGTCGCCAGCCACAGCCTAACAGGCTGTGCTACAGGTTGTGTGCTACGGGCTGTGCTTCAAACGGGAACGTAGGGGCGTCACGGCTTTTCAGTTGCCACCAATTGACTTGCAGTAGCACAGCCTGTCAGGCTGTCGTCGGCAGCCACAGCCTAACAGGCTGTGCTACGGGGGCAAAGGGCGCCAAAAAGAGGCTATACTGCATCCGGGGGCCGGCCGCCGGGCGTCCTCCACGAAAAGCAACCCAATCCGGCTGCCACCTGTCACAAACGGGCGCGCGGCGGTGTTTAGTAGATGGATGATCACGAAGCAAAGGAGCCGCCATTGGCCATGCTGAGCGGCGCGGCCCGCGGCCCCATGACCGACGCAACCAGCGACACCAGCCTGCTGGAACGCACCGCCCACGGCGACGGGGCGGCCTTTGAGGCGCTTTTCCAGCGCCACTATGACCGCGTCTACGGCATCCTGTTCCGGCTGGTGGGTGAGCGCGGCGAGGCCGAAGACCTGGCGCAAGAGGTCTTCTTGCGGCTGCATGACCATGCCCGGCAGCGGCGGCCGGACAACAACGTCGGCGCGTGGCTCTATCGCGTGGCGACCAACCTGGGCTACAACGCTTTGCGCGGCCGCCGGCGTCGCGCCCAACGCGATCTGCTTCTGGTGCCGTCGCCGGGCGCGGGCGACGTGGAGGCCATGTTGGCCCGACGCGAAGAACGGCGTGCCGTCCGCGCGGCGCTGGCGCGATTGACCGAGCGCGAGGCGCAACTACTGATCTTGCGCCAGATGGAGTTTAGCTATGCCGAGTGCGCCGCCATCGTTGGTGTCGCGCCCGGCTCGGTGGGGGCGTTGCTGGCTCGCGCCAGCCGCGCCTTTCGCGCCGCCTATGAGCGCGAGCCAGGCGGCGAATGACCGCCACAGGCGGAGGTCGAGATGGATGAGCAGGAGCGTGAGATCCGCGAGACGCTGGAGCGTCTGGCTGTGCTGGCCCCCGACCCCTCGGAGGCGGCCGCGCCGGCCAACGCGCTGGCCCGATTTCGTCAACAGAATGCCGCGCGGCCCCGTGCCGCCGGCCTCGCAAGTACAAGGAGACAAGTAATGATGTCAACCCGTCGTATTGTGACCGTTGGCCTGACCCTGGTCGTGGCCCTGGCCGTGCTGATGGCCTTTCCGTCCGTGCGCGCCGCCGCCAGTGACTTCCTGGGTCTGTTCCGCGTGCAGCAGTTCGCGCCCATTTCCGTCTCGCCGCAGCAATTGGCGCTGCTGGAGCAACTGGGCGAGGAAGGGCTTGCGCCGGGCGAGTTTGTCGTCACCCAGGAGTTGGGCGAGCCGGAGACGGTCGATTCGCCCAAAGCAGCGGCGGCCGTCGCCGGCTTCATGCCCAAGACCCTCCCCAACCGTGGGGCGCTGCTGCGGACTTACGTGATGACGGGCGGCGCGGGCTACCTGACCGTTGACCTGGCCGGCGCGCGCGCCATCGTCGAGGCGGCCGGGGCCGACCCGCTGTTGCTGCCCGATAGCCTCGACGGGGCGCGGGTGGACGTGACCGTCTACGACAGCGTGGGACAGCTCTACGACAACGGCGTCATGCTGCTCCAATCGCCCAGCCCGGACGTGAACTACCCCACTGATGTTGACCCGACTGTGTTGGGCGAGGCGCTGCTCCAAGTGCTGGGCACGGAGCCGGCCGAGGCGCACCGCATCGCCCAAAGCATCGACTGGACGAGCACCCTGCTGTTGCCCGTCCCGCAGGAACTGGGCACCTATCGCGAGGTGACCGTCAACGGCGTTGGCGGCGTGCTCCTGGAGCCGTTCGATTCCAAGGCTGAGAAAGCTGTCGTCTGGCAGCAGAATGGCATGGTCTACATGATGCGGGCCGGCCAGTTGAGCGTTGACGACTTGTTGGCGCAGGCGAACGCGGTGCGGTAAGGTTCATTACTCGAAGATTCAGCCGCAGATTTGGCAGAGCGGGCAGATTATCCGGAGTGAGTTGCCTTTTCTCTGGATCGCCGCCCAAACTGCCCAATCTGCGGTTCCATGCCTGCAAATGAGTGATCTCGTCATCGATACACGCGGCCTGCGCAAGGAGTATGGTTCCAAGGTGGCCGTCGCTGACCTGACGTTGGACGTGCGGCCCGGTGAAGTGTTCGGCTTCCTCGGCCCCAACGGCGCCGGCAAGACCACCTCCATCAAGATGCTCCTCAGCCTGATCGAACCGACGGCCGGCGAGGCGACTTTGCTCGGCCGTCCGCTGGGTGACCTGGCTGCGCGGGCCAAGATCGGTTATCTGCCGGAACACTTCCGCTTTCACGAGTGGCTGCGCGCCGATGAGTTCCTCAACCTGCACGGCGAGCTTTACGGCATGGATCGGGCGGCACGCGGGGCGGCCGTCCCTCGCCTGCTCAAGCTGGTTGGGCTGGAGGATCGCGCGGCGACGAAGCTCGGCGCGTTCTCCAAGGGTATGCTACAGCGCATTGGCCTGGCCCAGGCGCTGCTCAACGACCCGGCTCTGGTCTTCCTCGACGAGCCGACGTCCGGCCTTGACCCCATCGGCCGCCGCGTGGTGCGCGACATCATTACCGACCTGCGCCAGCGGGGCATGGCCGTGTTCCTGAACTCCCACTTCCTGAGCGAAGTCGAGAAGACGTGCGACCGCGTCGCCTTCATTCGCAGCGGCCGCATTTTGCAGACAGCCTCGCTCAAGGAGTTCGAGGCGGAGGCGATGCAGGTGGTGGTCCGCGTTGGCCAGCCGACGCCAGAGCTGCTGACGGGGTTGGCCCGCTTTGGCCAGAACGTAGTCCAGGAGCCGGGCAACGGCCGCATTCACCTGACACTGGGCGACGAGGCCCAGCTGCCCGCGTTGGCCAACTGGGTTGTTCAGAGCGGCTACAGCCTCTATGAGCTGACGCCGACGCCCCTGTCACTGGAGGAGCGCTTCCTGCAGGTTGTCGGCGGGGAGATGGACGAGTAACCATGGCGATTCTCATCATTGCCCGGCTGACCATCCGCGAGGCGCAGCGGCGGCGTCTGTTGTGGGTGGCGCTGTTCATGGGCGTCGCCTTTCTGCTGGTCTTTGGCCTGGCCTTCCATTTCATCCGGCGCGACATCGAGCTTCACATGGCCGGCGCCGAGGACCTTGCTTTCGTCTCCGTCTTTCTCCTGACGGCCGGTCTGTACGCGGTCAATCTCTTGGTCAATGTCGTCGCCGTCCTGGTGTCCGTAACGACCATCTCCGGCGAGATCGAGTCGCACACCATCGACGCCATCGTGACCAAGCCCATTCCGCGCTGGCAAGTGGTGGTTGGCAAGTGGCTGGGCTATGCGGCGCTGGTGTTACTCTACCTGGTCTTTCTTGTCGGCGGGCTGATGCTCATCGTCTACCTGCGCTCCGGCTACTATATGGACAACATCGGTCGTGGCGTGCTGATGATGGCTCTGGCGGCGTTACTCATCCTGACCGTCAGCATCGCTGGCGGTACGCGCCTTTCGACAATCGCCAATGGCGTGCTGACCTTCATGCTTTTCGGCATCGCCTTCCTGGGCGGTCTGGTGGAGCAGGTGGGCGCGCTGCTGCGCAACCAGGCCGCCGTCAATGTCGGCATCGTCAGCAGTCTGATCATGCCGGCCGACGCGCTCTGGAAGAAGGCCGTCGCTTACTTCCAGGCCAACAGCCCGACCACCCCGTTTGAGTTAGGGCCTTTCGCGACCATCACCGAGCCGAGCACGCTGATGGTGGTCTACGCCGTCATCTATCTGGTCATCCTGCTGATATTTGCCCTGTGGAGTTTCTCGCGCCGCGATCTGTGAAAAGTGCGTGCAAAACTCCCCCGCTGCCTGTGATTCCGCCTACAATAGGGGCAAGCTTCACAAGCGTATCGGGAGAATACACGTCATGGCTGAGAAACTGCACATCGTCCGCCTTGTCGCCGACCAGGTCCGCCGCCAGTATTACCGCAACCACTCCACCCGTGCCGAACTGCCTCAGCCGCGCATCCACGGCGACGAGATCGGCATTGAACTCCAAAACGGCCGCTTCATCCCCTACGCCGACCTTGGCTATCATGACGAGGTCGGTTTCTTCAGCCTGTCCGAGACGGCTGGCGTGACCAACCAGGCCGATCCCTATGCCGCGGCCGGCCGCCTGATCGACTGCGGCCAGATTGTCGTCACCACCGGCGTCTCCCTGCGGTTGACCGCCAACGATATTCGGGCGCTGATCGAGCGCCATGCCGCCGGCGACTTCGGCGAGAACGGCGAATTCTACGACCTCGACATCAGCGACGACATGCTCACTGCCCCCAGCGCCCAGCCCCTGCCGATGGGCGTGGTCAACAAGATCAACACCCTCACCGGCCTCGACCCCATCTGTTCGGCCTATGCCGTGGGCGAACACGCCGTCTGGGTGATCACCGAGGCGGGCGAACCGCGGACGACGCTGGTGCTCTACGCCGGCGTAGCCGGCCCCTCGGCCAACAGCGCCAGATAACGGATGCTCGTCTCGATGCCCGCGTAGAAGTTGGGCAGATAGAAGCGCTCATTGGGTGAGTGGATGCGGTCGCCGGGCAGGCCGAAGCCCATCAACACCGTCGGCAACCCCAGCACATGCCCCAAATCGCTGACCACCGGAATAGAACCACCCTCGCGCATGAAGACCGGCGCGCGGCCGAATGTGGCCTCGTAGGCTGCCGCCGCGGCGCGCATCTCCACCGTGTCCCGCGCCATCAGTACCGGCTGGGAAAGGCCGGCGACTCTCACTTCGGCGCGGACGGTGGCCGGCAGCGTCTCGCGGACGAATGCCTCGAACAGCGCGGCGATCTCGGCCGGGTCCTGGTCGGGCACCAGGCGCATGGAAATCTTGGCGTGGGCCGCCGACGGCAGAACCGTCTTTGTGCCCGCACCGGTGTAGCCGCCGAACATGCCGGTTACGTCCAGCGTCGGCCGCGCGCCGATGCGCTCCACCAGCGTGTATTCCCCCTCGCCCCACAGCTGCGGCGCGCCGGCCTGTTGCAACCATTCCGCTTCGCTCAGTGGCGTCTGGGCCAACAACTCGCGTTCCTCCAGCGACAGCGGCCGCACCCGGTCATAGAAGCCGGGGATCATAATGTGGCCGGACGCGTCTTTCAGCCGGGCCAGCAGGTGGCCGAGGACATTGAGCGGATTGTCGATGCTACCGCCGTAAGTTCCCGAATGCAGATCATGGTCCGGGCCGGTGATGTCCAGCAACACGTGGCAGTTGCCGCGCAGCGCGTAGACCAGCGCCGGCCGGTCGCGGCCGAGCATGGCCGAGTCGGAGATGAGGGCCGAATCGGCGGCCAGCAGGTCGCGATTCTGGGGGATGAAGGCATGGAGGTTGTGGCTGCCGATCTCCTCCTCGCCCTCGATGAGGAACTTGACGTTCAGCGGCAGCCGGCCGTCGCCGCGCAAATAGGCCTCAGCGGCCTTGACGTGGATGTAGAGCTGTCCTTTGTCGTCGGCCGCGCCGCGGGCATAGAGAAAGTCGTCGCGCACGGTCGGCTCGAAGGGCGGCGTCGTCCACAGTTCCAGCGGGTCGGCCGGTTGCACGTCATAGTGCCCATAGATGAGCACGGTGGGTGCGGCCGGCCCGGCGTGAAGCCAGTCGGCGTAGACCAGCGGGTGGCGTTCCGTCGGGATCACGCGCACATGTTCCAGGCCGGCCGCCTCCATTCGCTCGGCCAGCCACATGGCGGCATTGGCCGTCGCTTCGCGGTAAGCCGGGTCAGTGCTGACGCTGGGCAGACGCAGGAAATCGAACAGTTCGGACAGGTGGCGCTCGCGGTTACGGCGAGCGTATTCGAGGCTTGTGTGGGTCATACCGTTCCTTTCGCGGGCTGATGTGTTATTATCGGTATCATATCCGCTTGCCGGGCATTTGTCCCCCCAGAACCGGGGCAGCGCCGCCACGAGATGATGGATCGACCCGAACCACTAACGACCGACCTCGCGCCCGCGCCCGCGCCCGACGCTGGCCTCAGCCCCCAGGCCTTGCTGGAAAGCCTGCTGTTCGTGGCCAGCGGGCCGGTGTCGGCCGCGCGGCTGGCCACGGCGCTGGAAGTCTCGCCTGCGGTCGTCGCTGGCCACTTGCGCGCGCTGGCGGCCGGCTACGCCGGGCGCGGCCTGCGGCTCCAGTGGAGCGACGGCCTGGTGCAGCTGACCACGGCCGCCGAGGCCAGCGCGGCCATCGAGCGCTTCCTCGGCCTGGAAGTGACCACGCGCCTCAGCCCGGCGGCGCTGGAGGTGCTGGCCATCGTCGCCTATTTGCAACCGGCGACCCGGCCGCAGATCGACCAGTTGCGCGGTGTCAATTCCGACGCCGCCTTGCGCTCGCTGCTGAGCAAAGGGCTTGTCCAGGAGGTCGGCCGGCTGGAGAAGCCGGGGCGGCCCATCCTTTACGGCACTACGCCCGATTTTCTACAGGCCTTCGGCCTGAATAGCGCCGCCGAGATGCCGCCGCTGGACGAAGAAGAGTGAGGCCATCGAGGCGGTCGCGCGCGGCCGCCCGGCTATAAGAACCATGCAAGAACGGCTACAGAAACTCATGGCCCAGGCCAATCTGGGTTCGCGCCGCGCCAGCGAGACCATCATCGCCGCGGGTCGCGTGACGGTCAACGGCCGCGTCGCCAAGCTGGGCGACAAGGCTGACCCGGCCGTCGATCGGGTGCTGGTCGATGGCCGGCCCCTGCCGGCCCCGGAGCGCGCCGGCGACGAGGCGTTCATCTACATCGCCCTAAACAAGCCGCGCGGCGTCATTTCCTCGCTGGAGGACGAGCTGGACGCCGGCCGCACGACCGTGCGCGACCTGGTGCCCCTGGCCGCTGACATCCATATCTACCCCGTCGGCCGTCTCGACAGGCCCAGCGAGGGCCTAGTGCTGATGACCAACGACGGCGAGTTGGCCCATCGCCTGACCCACCCACGCTACGGCCATGAAAAGGTCTACGATGTCACCGTCGAGGGGCGCATGTCCGATCACGCCCTGGAACAGTGGCGACGCGGCATCATGCTCGATGGCCGTATCACCGCGCCCGCGCCCATCGAAGTCATCGAGCGCACCGCCGAGGGCACGCGCCTGCGCATCATCCTGCGCGAGGGACGTAAGCGCCAGATTCGCCACATCGCCGCCGCCCTCGGCCATCCCGTGCAGCGGTTATTGCGCGAGCGCATTGGCCCGCTCCGCCTGGGCGACCTGGAGCCGGGCCAATGGCGCCACCTCACCGCCGCCGAGGTGCGCGACTTGCGCCACAGTGCCGCCAGCAGCCCCGCGCGCCCGGCCCATCACCCCGCCGGGGAGGAACATCGTGCCTCACGAACATCCGGTTGATGTGATCGCCATCGACGGCCCGGCCGCGTCCGGCAAGTCGACGATTGGCTATGCTCTCGCCCAGCGTCTGGGCTACCTGTTTCTCGATACCGGCTCCATGTATCGGGCCATGACGCTGGCCGCTATCCGGCGCGGCCTGGTTCTCGACGACGCCGCCGCGCTGACGGCCCTGGCCGGTCAGGTGGACATCGACGTGTTGCCGCCCGGCAAGGCCGCCGACGGCCGCCAAAACACCGTTCTGCTTGACGGCGAGGATGTCACCTGGGCGCTGCGCCTGCCGGCGGTGGAGGCCGGTGTGTCGGCCGTCTCGGCCGTGCCCGGCGTTCGTGTGCGGCTGGTCGAGCTTCAGCGCCAAATGGGCCGGCGTGGCGGCATTGTCATGGTCGGCCGCGACATCGGCACGGTGGTCATGCCCGACGCGCCGCTGAAGCTCTATATCGTCGCTACGGCTCACGAGCGGGCGCGCCGCCGCCTGCGCGACCGCCGCCAGCTCGGCTTGGACGACGACTTTGACGCCATTCTGGCCGATGTCATTCGCCGTGACCACATCGACAGCACCCGCGAGCACTCGCCCCTCCGCCCGGCGGCCGATAGCACCGTGATCGACACCACCGGCCGCAGCGTCGCTGATCTCATCGCGCAAATTCTGACGCTGCTCAACCACACGCCGACCGAAGAGCCTGCCTGATGCCCCTTTTCCAGGAAGTTGACCTCACGACCTTTGCCGGCGGCCGCATCGTCGCCATCGAGCCGGGCAGCGTGGCTGCGGCGGTTGGTCTGCGGCCGGGCGATGAGCTGTTGGCCATCAACGACGAGACAGTCGAGGATGTCATCGACGTGCAATTCCACGGCGCGGAGGAGGAGTTGGAACTGCTGGTCCGCCGCGAGGGCGAGTATCTGCTCTTCGAGGCCGAACGCGACTACGACCAGGAGTTGGGCCTGCACTTCGCCCACCCGACGTTCGACGTAGACATCCGCCGCTGCAATAACCTCTGCCCATTCTGCTTCGTGTTGCAAATGGCGCCGAAGTTCCGCCGGACGCTCTACATCAAGGACGACGACTATCGCTACTCTTTCCTCTTTGGTCACTTCGTCACCCTGACCAACCTGAGCGACCACGACTGGCAGCGTATCGAGACGATGCGCCTGTCGCCGCTGTATGTCTCCGTCCATGTGAGCGACACGGACTTGCGCCGCAGGTTCCTGCGCAATGACGACGCGCCGGACGTGATGGCGCAGCTCCGCTGGCTGGTGGCGCGCCATATCGACGTGCACACGCAGCTGGTGATCGTGCCTGGCTTCAATGACGGCGAGTGGCTGAAGCGTTCCATTCAGGAGCTGGCCGAGCTGTGGCCGGCCGATGGCGACGGCGGGGTGCTGTCGATCAGCGTTGTACCCGTCGGCCTGACCCGCCACCACAAATATGGGATGCGGCCGCACACGCCGGCCGAGGCCGCGGCGACGCTCGATTACGTCGAGGCGTTGCAGCCGCAGTTCCAGCAGCGCTTCGGCATCCGCTTCGTCTACCTGACCGACGAGTGGTATCTTGTCACCGGGCGCGACGTGCCGCCGCTGGAGGCGTATGACGGCCAGGAGCTGCACGAGAACGGCCTGGGCATGGTGCGCGCCTTTCTGGACGATTGGGCCGGGGTGCGCGACGAGATCGCGGCCACAGCGCAAAAGCCGCAACCCCGCGCCATCACCCTGGCTACGGCGACGCTCTTTGCGCCGACGCTACGACGCTTGGCCGTTGAGTTCGCCGCCCTGACCGGCTGCACCGTAGACGTTGTGCCCATGCTCAATCGGCGGCTGGGCGAGACGATCACCGTCTCCGGGTTGCTGACGGCCGGCGATGTCATCGATCAGCTACTGGCCGCCAACTGCGGCGATCTCGTTGTCCTGCCGCGGGTCATGTTCGACCATCCCGACACCGTCGCCCTCGATGATCTGTCGCCGCAGGATGTCGCCAACCGGTTGGGCCGGCCCGTGGCTCTGGCCGACACGCTGGGTGATGTCTGGGATGCGCTCACCGGCGTCGCGCGACTGGTCTACCAGCCGGGCGTCTCGCCGGGCAACAGCATCAGTCTGCGCGTCCAGACCGATGACCCCGGCGACAACCCCGGCGCGTCGGCCGCCCACTTCTCCTAAACCGCCTTCCGCCTCAATTGGATACTCCTACCGGCAAGAAGACCCGGAAGCCGTTGCGTGACACGGTAATCCTCACCGTGGCCACATTAGACAGCCGGCCGTTGTTGGCCCGGTAGGTGAACTGATCCGCGCCCTGATAGCTGGTCTGCGGCGTGTAGGTGAACGAGCCGTCGCCTCGCAGGGCCAGTGTGCCGTGGGCTGGGCCAGTGGCCAGGGCCGCGGTCATGTTGCCCGGCTGAGGGTTGATGTCGTTGGCCAGCACGCCCGGCGCGGCAATGGTCAGGCTGCGGCCCGCCGGCGCGGTGTAGCTGTCGTCCACGGCCACTGGCGGGCTGTCGGGATCGAAGACGGCGATGGTGACGGTGGCGACGTTCGAGGCCAGACCGTTGTCGGCGCGATAGGTGAAGCTATCCTGGCCGGCAAACGCCTCGGTGGACGTGTAGGTAAAAGACCCGTCGGCGGCCAGGCTCAGCGTGCCGCTCAGCGGCTCCTCGACCAATGCGGCCGACAGCGGCGCGTTGCCGGGATTGGTGTCGTTGGCCAGCACGCCCGGCGCGGCGATGGTCAACGTCTGGCCCAGGGCGACGGCGTAGCTGTCGTTGACAGCCGCCGGCGGGCGCGGCGTCACGATAATGGTCACCACGGCCGTGTTGGAGTTCTGGCCGTTATTGGCCCGGTAGGTGAAGGTATCCTCGCCCACGAAGTTGGCCTTCGGTGTGTAGGTGAAGGCGCCGTTGCCCTTCAGGTCGACTGAACCGTGCGACGGGCCGGCGACGAGAACAGCCGTCAGAGCCGTGGCCGATGGGTTCTCGTCGTTGGCCAGCACGCCGGGCGCGGCCACGGTCAGCGGCACGTTGACCGGTGTGCTGTGGGCGTCCGGGTGGGCCAGCGGTGCGCCGGCGAAGCGGTAGTCGTCGCTATGCAGCGCGCCCGGCGCGACGCCCAGCAGACGGATCGTGCCCCCACCGGGCAGGGTGATCAGCGTGTCGCCGCCATTGGCGACGATCGTCAGTTCGCTGCTGGCGTGGATCGACGGCAAACCAGTGAAGTCGAGCGAATCGCCGCTGCCCGCGCCAGGCGCAAAATCGGTGATGGCATCGCTGCCGCTGTTGGCCGTGAAGGCGAAGCGGTCGTCACCGGGGCCGCCGGTTAGCGTGTCGTCGCCGGGGCCGCCGTCCAGGCGGTTGTCGCCGGCGTCGCCGGTCAGTGTATCGGCCTGCGCCGACCCGACCAGGCCCTCGATCGACCGCAGACGATCTCCCTGCGCGTGGCCACCGGCGGCCGCGCCAGTGAACAGGTTGACGGTAACGCCGGCGGGTGAGGCGGCATACGATGCCAGGTCTGTGCCCGTGCCGCCGATGAGAGCATCACCGCCGGCCTCGCCCCGCAAGACATCATCTCCCTGGCCGCCCTTCAGGGTGTCGTTGCCCTCGCCGGCATCCAGACGGTCGTTGCCGCGGTGGCCGTGTAGCACGTCGGCCGCGGCCGAGCCGGTCACGATGTCGTCGCCCGGCGTGCCCGGGTGGGTAACGCGATTGGGAATCCCCAGCGTCGGCCCGCCACGCACCAGGAACACGGCCCCCGTGTTACCCGACGGCCCGATGCCACGATTGGGCGCGCCGACGAGCAACTCGTCGAAGCCGTCGCCATCCCCGTCGCCGCCGCCGCTGAGCGCCTGGCCCGCCTGGTCACCGGCGACCGCGCCCAGCACACTCAGGCCGCTGCCGGCGTCGAACGTGCCCAGGTTGATCTCCGCCCCCAACGTGGGCCGGCCAAAGAGAATATCGACTCGCCCGGCAAAGCGCGCGCTGCCCTTGCCGGCCGCCGACGCGCCGACGAGCACATCGTCATAGCCATCACCATTGATATCGGCCAGGCCGACGGCCGCGCCCGACGCGCCGTGGGTCTCGCTGCCCAGCAGGCGCACGCCATCCGTGCCGTTAAGCATGCCCAAATCGACGACGTTGGGCCGCGCAGTGGCTCCCAGGACAACATAGGCGCGGCCGTCGTAGCCAACAGCATCGGGCGCACCGATGACTAGGTCGTCGCGGCCATCGCCGTTGACATCGCCGCCGCCGTCGGCCGCCCAACCGGCGTGGTCGCCCGCGGCCGCGCCCTCGATGCGGAAGCCGGTCGCGCCGCTGATCTTGTTGACATCCAGGTTGGCGGCGAAGGTTGCCCGGCCGTAGAGCACGTAAACCGCGCCGGACTCGTTGGCCCCGGCGCGCGACGTACCGGGAGCGGTGATGAGAGCGTCGTCATAACCGTCACCGTTCAGGTCGCCCGCCGTGGCGACGACATGGCCGACGTTGCTGTCGGCGTTGACTCCACTGATGACCAGGCCGGCGCTGCCGCTCAAACTCGATAAGGCCAGACGGGGCGGAAACACGTGCCGGCCGAAGACGACGTAGGCGCGGCCGGCGGCCCCCTTATCGCCCACAGCAAAACCGGGTGCGCCGATAAGAAGATCGCCCAGGCCATCACCGTTCAGATCGCCGGCATAGCCGACCGCACTGCCGGTCTCGGCCCCTTCGACGTTGCCTTCAATACGGAAGCCGCGGCTGCCGTCGAGGGCGCCGAGGCTAAGCTGCGCGTTGAAGGTGGGTGCGCCATAGACCACATAAACGACGCCCACGCCGTCGAGCTGGCCGACGCCCGCGCCGGGCGCGCCGACGAGCAGGTCGGCGAAGCCGTCGCCGTTGATGTCGCCGCCGGCCACGGCCGTGCCCGTGCCGTCGTTGAACAGCGCGCCGGTCAGCCGGAAGCCATTGTGGCCGTCCAGGCCGGCCAGGTTGAGCGCCGTCGGGTTGGCTGTCGTGCCGAAGACGACGTAGGCTTCGCCCGCGCGTTGCATGCCGTCCGGCGAGGCCGCGGGAGCGCCGATGATGAAGTCATCCAGCCCGTCGCCGTTGACATCGCCGGCGCTCCTGAGGGCGCGACCGGCCTCGTTGCCGGGGGCGCGACCGTCGATGCGGAAGCCGTTAGGGCCGTTGAGCGCGCCGAGGTTGAATACTGGTGGGGGCGGCTCGTCAGCCGCCGTCGCGGCGCCCGGCCGCAGGGCCACCAGTGCCACTAATAGCAGCAACGCTGCCAGTGGACGAACGTAGCCGGCGCGGCGTGCCGCGCCGTCGGACATTGAGGAGAAGGGAAGATTTGGATGCATGGCAGTGTATCGTCATTCTGGTTGCGGGCTTCTGTCGGCCCCATACCGCTCGCCAGCCGGAATGGTAGCGCAACGACCGGCGTGTGGCCAGTCGTACCGGCCGGCTTGGCAACGCTGAGGTGTGCCTTGCGGCCGCCTTGTGGCATAATTCCTACGGTGACTCGACCTGTGGGGGCCGGCTCGCCCGGATAGCCGCATGAGTGAATTTGCCATCGAATTGGGCCGCGAATCGAATCGCCGCTCGCCCGGCCGCTGGGTTCTGTCCCACTTCAGCCGTCACGGCGGGCTGTTTCTGATCATGTTCCTCGGCGCGCTCGGCAACGCTGCCCTGGCCGCCGTCATGCCCATCTTCATCGGCATCGCCTTTAACGCGGCCCTGGCCAACCCGCCCGATTTCGAGCGCATTACCTTCGCGGCCATTGTCATCCTCTTGAGCCAGCTCGCGCGGTCGGTGCTCCAATTCGGCCGCAACTTTGCCAGTTCCGTGATCGCCGAGCGCATAGAGCGCGATAGCCGCCAGGAGCTTTATCTGAGCCTCCTGGGCAAGAGCATGACCTTCCACGACCTCCAGCCAGTCGGCGACACGATGGCGCGGGCGACCAATGACGTGCATGAACTGAACCTGATGATGATGCCGGGCGTCAACCTGGTTGTCGGCTCAGCCAATTTCCTGATCATGCCGCTGATCCTGGCCCCGCGCTACGACATGCAGCTGATTGCTGCGCCGCTATTCTTCATCGTTACCTATGTCCTGTCCCTCGCCCGCTACATGAACATCCTGTCGCGCATCGCCGACCGCGTGCGTCGCGCGTTTGGCATCATGAATTCACGCCTGGCCGAGGCGCTGGATGGCGTCGAGATGGTCAAGGGTAGCGCCCAGGAGTCGGGCGAAATCGAGCGCTTCGAGAACAATGCCCGCGAGTATCGCAACGCCACTGTGGCCCAGGGGCGCGAGGAAGCCAAGTTTCTGCCGCTGCTGCTGTTAGGCGTCACCCAGGCCATTGGCTTCACCCACGCGCTGTTGCTGTTGCAAGCCGGCCGCATCCAGGTGGGCGATGTCGTCGCCTATGTCGGCCTGCTGGGCCTGTTCGGCTTCCCGACCAACATCTCCCTGATGGCCTATTCGCGCGTCTCTCTGGGCATGGCCAGCGCGCGGCGTATCCTTGACCTGGTCAATCGGGAGACGCACGTGGACGAGAACCCGCAAGGGTATGCCGAACCCATCGTCGGTGATGTCACTTTTGAGGGCGTGTCCTTTGGCTATGTGCCCGATGTGGACGTGTTGCGCGACATCAGCTTTACTGTTCGCGCCGGGCAAACGGTGGCCGTCGTCGGCCAGACCGGGTCCGGCAAAAGCACGCTGACCAAGCTCATCAACCGCACCTACGACGCCCGCGAGGGGCGCGTCCTGGTCGATGGTGTCGATGTGCGCGACTGGAGCCTGGCGGCGTTGCGACGACAGGTCTCCATCATCGAGCAGGACATCTTTCTTTTTTCGCGCACGATTGCCGAGAACATCGCCTTTGGCGCGCCGGAGGCCACGGCCGAGGAGATCGAGGCCGCCGCCCGCGCCGCCCAGGCCCACGACTTCATCGTCGGCTTCCAGGACGGCTACCAGACGGCCGTCGGTGGGCGCGGCGTCACCCTCTCAGGCGGGCAGCGACAGCGCATCGCCCTGGCCCGTGCCTTCCTGACCCAGCCACGCATCCTCATCCTCGACGATAGCACCAGCGCCGTCGATAGCGCGACCGAGGATCAGATTCAGCGCGCCATCCAGCACGCAGCCCAGAACCGCACGACCTTTCTGATCACCCATCGGCTGTCGCAGATTCGCTGGGCCGACCTCGTCCTGGTGATGCGCGGGGGGCGGCTGGAGGCGGCTGGCGACCACGCCACGCTCATGGCCACTTCGCCCGCTTATCGGCGCATCTTCGACCAGTACGAGGCGTTGGAGGGTTAGGGGCATGGGGCCGCTGGTTTACTATTGTCGCTGGCAGGGTGTGCAGTTGCGGCTGGCCGGGCGCGACGAGCATGCCGTCTGGGGGCATCTGGTGACACGCGACGGGGGCGAGGAACGTGCCGATCCCTTTCGTTTCGACCTGCACACATGGGAGCTGTGGCTGGGTGACGCGCCGGGCCGGCGGCTACAGTTGGACGAATTGGGCGTTGTGACGGCCGAGGAAGCCGCGCCGGACACTAACTCCAGCGCTGACGAGTCGCCTTGAAAACGTTGGGAAGGCTCTTCAGTCGCTGTAGCAGATAGCTGAGTTGGGTCAGGTCTTTGACCTCAGCGATCATATAGATAGTTGTCACACTATCCGCGGTGATCATCTTCGTCTTGGGCACGGTAACCTGCTCGCCGCGCAGCAAGTTGACGATGTCCTCGATCAGACTGCTACGCGGCACGGCCTTCACGACGATCGCCACGGGATGCCTCTCTTCCTCCGTGCCCCATTCGACTTCGATGAGCCGCTCGCGGTCGGTGATGGCGGCCACTTGCTTACAGTCACGGGCGTGGATCGTGATCCCCTGGCCGCGGGTGATGTAGCCGACGATCGGTTCGTTGGGGACGGGCGTACAGCAGCGCGCCAGTCGCGAGTGCAGCCCGCCGACGCCGCGCACCGTCATGCCCTTGGGCTTATCGCTGGGCGGCCGTGTGAGGGCCAGCAGATCCGCGTGCTCGTCGCTGCGCAACGCATGTTGTCGAGCGGCGATGGCCCCCACGATTCTCGTCGGCTGGATGTCGCCAAAGCCGACCTGGCACAGGAAGTCTTCGACGTTATCGTATTTGAGCGCCGCGGCAATATCATCGACGGTGAATACGTCGCTCAGATACAACTGCTTTAACTCCCGCTCGACGACCTCGCGCCCCTGCAGGATGTTTTGTTCGCGCTCCTGCTGCCGGAACCAGTGGCGGATTTTGCTGCGCGTGCGGGCGCTGCCGGTATAGCCGAGCGTGGGGTTCATCCAGTCGCGGTTGGGGCTGCCGCGCTTGGGGCTATCGCGCTTAGGGGCGACAATCTCAACCCTGTCGCCCGACTTCAGCCGATAGTTGAGACTGACCGGCTTACCGTTGACGCGCGCGCCGCGACAGCGGTGGCCTAAATCGGTGTGGATCTGGTAGGCGTAGTCGATGGGTGTTGCCCCGGCGGGCAGGTCAATGACGTCATCCTTGGGTGTGAAGACGTGGATACGTTCTTCCAGCCTGGAGATATCCAGCGGGGGTGTGCCCTCGGGGTCGTCTTCCACTTCCTGCAGCGCCGCCAGCAGTTCGCGCAGGTTCTGGATGCGCCTCTGCACGGAGGATGTGACCTTCGCGCCTTGCTCCTTGTAGCTCCAGTGGGCGGCGATGCCGTGCTCGGCCTCCTCGTGCATGCGCTGAGTGCGGATCTGCACCTCTAGCTTCTGGCCGGTTTCAGCGTCAATGACCGCCGTGTGCAGTGACATATAGCCGTTGGACTTGGGCGAGCCGATATAGTCGTCAAACTCGCCGCGGATCGGTTGCCAGAGGCTGTGGACAGCGCCGAGGGCCTGGTAGCAGAGGGTCTGATCCATGTCGGCGCGGGCCTTGCTGCTCAGGGCGGCATAGGCGTCTTTATCCGGCGGCTCCAGAATCACGCGCAGGGCCTGCACGTCGTGAATCTGGTCGAAACCCAACTCCTTGCGCGCCATCTTGCGGTAGATGGAGTAGGTGTGCTTCGGCCGCCCCGTGACGATCGCTTTAAGGCCCAGGCTGGCCAGTCGCCGTCGCAGACGCGCCGCGGCCTTGTTGATTTTGACGGCGCGGATGTCGCGGCCGTCGTCCAGACGCCGGGCAATCTCGCGATACTTCTCCGGCTCCAGGTAACGAAAGGCGAGGTCTTCCAACTGCCACTTCAGATGCCAGATGCCCAGCCGGTTGGCGATGGGGGCGTAGACATGCAGGGCTTCAAAGGCAACGCGGCGCTGATCTTCGTAGTCGAGATTGCTGGCGCGGCGCAGGTCTTGCAGGCAATCGACCATGCGAATGAGGATGATGCGAATGTCGCCCTCGATGATGGATAGCAGGGCGCGGCGGACGACCTCCAGGGTGCGGCGGTCCTGGGTGGGGTCCAGACTTAGCTTATCGGCCGGCCGGTCGCGGCTGGCTCTTTGCGCGTAGTCATCAAGCGTGTTGACACTCTTCACCAGACCGGCCACCGTCTCGCCGAATGTTGCGCGTAGCGTTGCCTCGCTGACGCCCGTGTGCGGCAACAGAATATCGTGCAGCAGGGCGGCGGCCAGGGTGTCGGTGTCGTCGATGCCCAGCTCGCCCAGGCCGGCGGCGACGGCGCGAGCGTGATCGAGGTAGGTATCGCCCAACGGTCGCACGTGGTCACCGTGGGCCTTGTCGGCCAATGACAAAGCCGCACTCAACTGCGTGGCTTCCGACTCACTTGTCTGGTTGCCGGGCCGGCCTTTTAAGCGGCCTTCCCGGGTTCCTGGTGTCGCCTGAATCATGAGTTGTTCCCCTGGAGCGCGCACGGGCGGCCGCGCTCATGCCGCTGCCCGTCGCCAAAGACGCGCCTGAGTGAAGACTCCGAAGGTTGGCCCCGTCGCGTCGTGGGGGGGCCAGCGGCCAGGGATGGACTCAGCTTTAATCGCTGTTGGTGATATTGTCGGCGGCGTCTTGCACAGCGTCGCGGCCGGCATCAAGGACGATGCGTGTCTGTTCGGTGGCCTGGTCGGCGAAGGTTTGGGCGCGGCTGCGCGTGTCGGAGATGACGGCATTGGCCCGCTCGCGATATTCGCGGCTGTAGGTGTCGGCCGCCTGGCGAACCTGGTCGAATCGCTCGCCGCTGACGTTGCGAATGTCGTTGCTGAAGTGCATGAGCTGGTCGCGGGTGGCTTCGCCCGATTGGGGCGCGAGGATGAGGGCGGTGGCCGCGCCCACCAGTGAGCCGATCACAAAACCGGCCAGGAAGGCGCCGAGATCGCTGTCGTTGTCGCTCATTTCATTTCTCCTGAAGTCGCTCGCTATCTGCGCCGAGGGTTGCCGAATAAGGTAGTCACACCTCGCCGGAGGCCGGCCACATAGCTGCTGGCCGTGGTCATGGGTCGCACGACGTTTTCGCTCATGAAGACCGTCGTACCTCGAATCGTCCCCAAAGTGTCGTTGGTCTTCATGAGGATGGGTTTCAATTCAAACTCCAGCATGTTGACCAAACGGATGACGGCGATGAGCAAGAGGGTCAGCACAATGCCGGACAGGCAGGACATCAGGCCGAGGGCGATAATGAAGATATCGCGCACGGCCAGGATGGTATCGGCATAGTTGTTGGCCAGATAGACCAACAAGACAATAAACAGAACAGAAAACACCAGAGTGACAATCACTCCGGCGATGACGTAGCCGATCGGAATGAGCGGCTCTTTGCGGCTATCCGGCTGTGTTGTTGCCGGGAATTGTACATTGCTCATCGCATGAACCCCAACTCAAAAGTATAGCACGAATCGGCCGTCGCGTCTCATTCCCGTGGCGATTCCTGGCCGGCCAGCCAGCGCGCCCCCAACAACAGCAACCAGGCGCCCACGCTGGCGCTCAGCAAGTGGACCCTGCCCACCTTGAACCACTCCAGGTTGAGGAAGTCGCCCGCCAGTTGGCCGATGATGAAGCCCACCCAGGCCGCGGCCAGGTAGAGCAAAATACGCCGCAGGGAACCGCCGTAGATGAGGTGAAAGATGGCCCCATAGGCGCTGGCCAACAGGAAACCGAGCACCAGACCGGACGCAGAGCCGGGGACGGCGATCATGGCGCGTCGCTCGCCGTGACCGGTTCAGGCGCCAGCTGCGCTTCCCCGGCAATCAGGCCACCGCCCAGGCAGACCTCGCCGTCATAGAAGACGATCGCCTGGCCGGGCGTAACGCCATAGGCCGGCTCGGCCAGGGTCACGCTCGCCGTTCCGTCTACCCCCGGAACAATGGTGGCCGGCAGGGGCGCGGTCTTGTAGCGGATCTTGACCGCGGCGGCGACGGGCGCGCTGGGCGGCACGCCGACCCAACTGACCGCTCGGGCCACCAGTTGGTCGCGGCCGAGCGCGGTGTATGGGCCGACGAGAAGGACGTTACGCGCCGCATCCTTGCCGACGACATAGAGCGGCTGCGGCGCGGCGATGCCCAGCCCCTTGCGCTGGCCGATCGTGTAATCGGCCAGGCCGCCATGTTGGCCGACCCTGCGGCCGTCCCCATCGACGATGTTGCCGGGGCGCGAGATGTCCTCGCTGTGGCGGCGCAGGAAGCCGCGGTAGTCGCCGTCCTTCAGAAAGCAGAGGTCCTGGCTGTCGTGCTTGCCCGCCACGGGCAGGTGATGGGCGCGGGCCAGCTCGCGCACGTGGGTCTTGGTGTATTCCCCGATAGGGAAGAGGACGCGGGCCAAATGTGCCTGGCCGAGCATGTGCAGGACATAGGATTGGTCCTTGTCGTCGTCCACACCGCGCAACAGACGGTAGCCGTCGGCGTCATGCCGGACGCGAGCGTAGTGGCCTGTGGCCAGATAGTCGGCCCCCAGAGCCAGCGCGTGCTCCAGCAGATAGGTGAAGCGAATCTGGCGGTTGCACTCGATGCAGGGGTTGGGTGTGCGGCCGGCCGCGTGTTCGTCCAGGAAGAACTGGACGATGGAGCGCCGGAAGTAGTCGCGCACATCGATGACGTAGAACGGAATGTCCAGGCGATCGGCCACGCGGCGGGCGTCGCTCATCTGGTCGGGCGTGCAACAGCGATTGGCCGGGGCCGCCGCGCCGCCGGCCGGTTCGCTCCACAGGCGCATCATGACGCCGATGACCTCGTAGCCGGCCTCCACGAGCAGGGCGGCGGCCACGGAGCTATCGACCCCACCGCTCATGGCGACAACGACACGCGGCCGGCTGCTCGTCAGGGGCGCAGGCGCAACGTTGGCGTCGGGCAGGACGCAGTTGGTGGTCTCCATCGGCATCATCCGATCAGGCGTGGGCGACGGCAAAGCGCTCCTCGATGGCCTCCAGCCGGGCCACGATTGCCGGCAGGGCGGCGACGACGGCATCAACATCGGCGTCCGTGTTCTGGCGACCCAGCGTCAGTCGCAGGCCGCCCAGTGTCCACTCTGGCCTGAGACTCAGCGCTTCAAGGATGGCCGACGGCTTGGGATCGCCGCTGGCGCAGGCGGAGCCGCTGCTGGCGGCGATGCCGGCCTGGTCAAGGTGCATCAGCAGATCGTTGCCGCTCAGACCGCGCAGGGCGAAGCTGGCGTGGTGGGGCAGACGCTCCGTCGGGTGGCCGGTGATGATGCAGCGGCCGGGCAAGGCGGCCGGCAACTCGTCCAGCAGTCGCTGGCGCAGATGCAGCACATGGGCCAGGCGCTCCTCCAGTTCAGACATGGCCAGGCGAAAGGCCACGGCCGCGCCGACCACAAGAGGCACATTGGTCGTGCCGGCGCGCAGGCCACTCTCGTGCCCGCCGCCGGTCAGCGTCGGCAGCAGCTCGATGCCGGGGCGCACGACCAGCACGCCCACGCCCTTCGGTCCGTAGAACTTGTGCGGGCCGAGCGACATCAGGTCGATCGGCTCGACGGCCAGGTTCCAGTGGCGCGTGGCGGCCAATTGCACGGCATCGCTGTGGAACAGGATGCCGCGCTCGCGGGCCAGCCGGCCAATTTCCGCCCAGGGCTGAATCGTGCCGATCTCGTTGTTGGCGGCCATGATGCTGATGAGCGCCGTCTCCGGGCGGATGGCCGCGGCGACATCAGCCGGGCGGACACGGCCGAATGCGTCCACGGGCAGGATGGTCAGTTCGAAGCCGAAGTGATCGCGCAGCTGCCGGGCGGTGGCCAGCACGGCACTGTGCTCGATGGCGCTGGTGATCAGGTGATGACCGCGGCCGGCCTCGCGCGCGGCCAACATCGCCCCGCGCAGGGCCAGGTTGTTGCTCTCGGAGCCGCAGGCGGTGAAGATGACGGCCGCCGGCTCGACACCCAGCAACTCGGCGAACGTCTCGCGGGCCGCCTCGACGGCGCGCGCGGCGACGGCCCCGGTGCGGTGGTGGGACGACGGGTTACCGTAGTGCTCGCTCCAGTAAAGGGCCATGGCCTCGACGACCGCGGGGTGAACCGGCGTCGTCGCGCCGTGGTCGAGGTAGATGGAGTTGGGTTGAAGTCCTCTGGTCATGATTACATCTGCACTACGGGCAGACGAATGGTGAACGTCGTGCCCTTACCCAATACGCTTTGGACGGCAATATGCCCATTATAGTTGCGCAGGTTCTCTTTGACCATGTAGAGGCCCAGGCCCGTGCCAGCGATGCCCCGCTCAACGGCCGTCTGGGTGCGGTAGAAGCGTTTGAAGAGGTTGTTCATGGCCTCGGCGGGGATGCCGATGCCCTCGTCGCTGACCTCGATGACCACGGTGCCGTTGTCACGCCGGGCCGTCACCTGGACGCTGCCCGACGGCGTGAACTTGATGGCGTTATCGATCAAGTTCTTCAGCACCATGTCGTAGATATCTTCGTTGCCCAGAACCGGCGGCAAGTCGTTCTCGATCTGTTGCCGGAAGAGCAGGCCCTTCTGTACGGCGCGTTCGGCCAGCGGCGGCAGCGCCTCGTCGAAAAGGGGGTTGAGCCATACCGGCTCGGCGCTGCGCTGCATCTCGCGCGCCTCTAGCTTGGCCAGGTCCAGCATTTGGCGCACCATCCGTTGCAGCCGATCGCTCTCCCGCTCGATGACGCCCAGGAAGCGCTCGGCCCGTTCGGCCTGCGCCCGGCCCTCGCGCAGCAGACGGGAGTAGATGAGGATGGTCGCCAGTGGCGTGCGCAACTCGTGAATGATGCCGTGGAAGAGGTCGTCGCGCATGCGCTCGACCTCGCGAATCTGGGTCAGGTCGCTGAAGACGAGAATGGCCTCCTGGGCTGTGCCCCGCTCGTCGTCCACTGGCGCGCCGCTGATGAGCACAGGCAGGATGCGACCGTCGTCGCGCACGATGTCGGCGGCCAACTGCACCGAGTCCTCCGCGCCCGACAGCAACCGGCCAACGAGCTTCTGGATGTCGCCCTGCCGGGTATGTACCCTTTCATGTAGGAGCCGGCCGACGATGGCGTCGTCGTCGCTATAGAGCATCGAGGCGAACGCGCCGTTGATGCGCGTGATGATGCCCTCGCGGTTGACCGTAACCAGGCCGTCGGACATGCTGGTGAAAAGGGTCTCGATGCGGCGCTTTTCGGCCAGCACATCGGCATGGAGGTTGGCGTTCTCGATGGCTGCGGCCAGCGGCCCGCCCAACGCCTGCATCAGTTGCAGGTCATGCTCGCTGAAGCGGCCGAACTGCCGATTGATGGCTTCGAGGATACCGATGGTGCGGTCATCGACTTGCAGGGGGATGCAGAGCATCGAGTGGGTGCGGAAGCCGGAGCGCGTGTCGATGCCGGAGAAAAAACGCTGGTCGGCATAGGCGTCGGTGATGATGACCGGCTCGTTATGTTCGGCCACCCAACCGGCGATGCCCTGGCCGCGCTTGAGCCGCACCGGCGGCAACTGCTGGAACATCGGCCCAAACAGCCGTTGCACAAACAGAATGTCGCCCGTCAGCGGCTCGATCAGGCCGATGGAGAGCGTCTCGACATTGAGCGTCTGGCGGATGGGGCCGGTCAGCAGCTCGTAGATCTGCTGGATGTTGAGCGTGGAACTGAGCGCCCGGCTGATGTCGCTGATGACCGCGAATTCGACCGTGCGCCGGTCCACTTCCTGGCGCAAAGCCGCGCGGTCGAGAAAGACGCACATCAGGCTCGTGATCTCGCGTAGCAGCGGCTCCAGGTGGGCCGGCTTTTCGGGATCGAGGAGGAGCAGCAGGACGGGCGGAAAGGCACTATACAGGCGTTGCTCGCGGGGGAGAGGCGCGGCCAGGACGCGGCGCTTGACCTGCAACCAGACCTGTCCGCCGATGATCTCGGCCGCCGGCCGCTCCAGCTTGTCGATCACTGTCGGCCCGTCCAGAGACAGCAACGACTGCAAGCCGGCCTCGTCGATTAGCCAGCGTACCTGCGTTGCCCGCCCCGAAGGCTCCGTTAGCCAGACATCATAGCACTTGGCCTGGCTGTCGGCCACGGCCACCAGCACGCGCGTGTGGCTGTGGCGGGCCAGGTGATAGGCGAAGGTGGCGCAAACGAAGTGGACATCGAACACGTCGCGCAAATCCGCCAGGATGTCTCGCCAGAGAGAGGCCATCTCGTCCGTCATCGGGGACGTGTCGCTCATAGGGCGGCAGTGTAACGCCGGCCACACGACGAGGCAAGCCTTTTTGTCCGCCGTTCGTGGCCGCGCTTCGCTTGCCGTTCGTGGCCGCTTTCAGTATAGTTACCCTTACCGCACCCGCTATTCAGCGTGTTTACCAACCAAGGAGAATCACAATGGACTACATTGAATCAGTGCTCGCCCGCGAGGTTCTTGATTCGCGCGGCAATCCCACTGTTGAAGTTGAGGTCGTCTTGTACGACGGCGCCAAGGGACGGGCTATGGTTCCTTCCGGTGCATCCACCGGCGTGCATGAGGCGTGGGAGAAGCGCGACGGCGACAAAAAGCGCTATGGTGGAAAGGGCGTGCTCGGCGCGGTGGAAGCGGTCAACGAAGAGATCGCCGACGCCATTGTTGGCTGGCCCGCCACCGATCAGACCGGCATCGACCAGGCCATGATCGAGCTGGATGGCACTGAGAACAAGAAACGCCTGGGCGCTAACGCCATCTTGGGCGTCTCGCTGGCCGTGGCCCACGCCGCCGCCGCCAGCCAGGACCTGCCGCTCTATCGCTATCTGGGCGGCGTCGGCGCGCGCACGCTGCCCGTGCCGATGATGAACATCATGAACGGCGGCAAGCACGCCGCCGGCGCAACGGACATGCAGGAGTTCATGGTCATGCCCGTCGGGGCGACCTCATTCAGCGAGGGGTTGCGCTGGGGCGTGGAGATTTACCAGAGCCTGAAGAAGATACTCAGCAAGAAGGGTTACCCGACGACTGTGGGCGACGAAGGCGGCTTTGCGCCGCGCGTTTCGGCCAACAGCGAGGCGTTTGACTTGATCATGGAGGCTATTCGCGAGGCGGGCTATGCGCCTGGCGAGGACATCATGCTGGCCATGGACCCGGCCGCGACCGAATTCTATGAGGACGGCAAGTACCATCTGAAGGTCGAGGGCAAGGCGCTGACCGGCCGCGAAATGGTCGATTTCTGGGAGTCGTGGCTCGACCGTTACCCGATCATCTCCATCGAAGATGGTCTGGCCGAGGATGACTGGGACAATTGGGCGCTGATGGTCGAGCGGTTGGGCGATCGCCTGCAGATCGTTGGCGATGACCTGCTGGTGACCAACGTCAAGCGCATCGAGCAGGCGCTGGAGCGCAAGGCGGCCAACAGCCTGCTGTGCAAGGTCAACCAGATCGGCACCCTGACGGAGGCCATCGAATCGGTCAACCTGGTGCAGCGCCACGGCTGGACGGCCGTCACCTCCCACCGCAGCGGCGAGACCGAGGACGCGACGATCGCCGACCTTGCCGTGGCCTTCAACGCCGGGCAGATCAAGACCGGTGCCCCGGCCCGCAGCGACCGTATCGCCAAGTACAACCAGCTCTTGCGCATCGAGGAAGACCTGGGCGATTCGGCCATCTATCCGGGCATGAAGGCATTCTCGAACCTGCGCCGCTAGGGGCGGCGACAGCGAACACACCGGCGCAGACTGGCGCACCGCTGGTCTACCCCGTCTGAATAGGGCAACACGCCCGCAAGGAGAAGCTATCGCATGACACACTCATGGGAACTGGCCATGCTAGACGATGACGACGATGATGATTTCCCCCCGGACATGGAGCCGGATGAGGAACCGGAAGGGGAAGACGAAGACAAGCCGGCCGATAAGTCTAACGGTTCCGGCTCTATGGAAGAGAAACTGCTGAAGAACCGCACCATCCTGGTTTACGGGGAGATCGACATGGATCTGGCCATGGACATCACCCGCCGGTTGCTGATTCTCGACGCTGATTCGCAAGACGAAATCCGCATCTTCATCAACTCGCCGGGCGGGCATGTCGAGTCGGGCGACACGATCTTCGACATGATCCGCTTCGTAAAGTCGCCGGTCAAAGTGATCGGCACGGGCTGGGTGGCCAGCGCCGGGGCGTTGATCTTCGCCGCGGCCGAGCTCGAGAATCGTTACAGCCTGCCCAACACGCGCTTTCTGCTGCATCAGCCAGCCGGCGGCGCCAGCGGCCAGGCGGCCGATATTGCCATCGAGGCGGAGGAGATCATCAAGATGCGCCGTCGTCTGAACGAGATCTTCGCCCGGCAGACGGGTCAGCCAATCGAGAAGGTTGAGGAAGACACGGACCGCAACTTCTGGATGTCGGCCGAGCAGGCGCGGGAATATGGCCTTGTCGGCAAGGTCATTAACACCATCGACGAACTCTAGCCCCTGATCCTCTGTGAACTTCACCCGACGGGGAGGGGCGCGCGGCGTCGCTCCCTGTCGGGTATCTACCGGTTATGAAGACGCTGCTATTGATGCGTCACGCCAAGTCCAGTTGGGACAACAACGATTTGGCGGACTTCGACCGACCGTTGAACGGCCGCGGCCGGCACGACGCGCCGCGCATGGGCCGTCTCCTTGCCCAGGAAGACCTGACGCCCGATCTGATCATCACCTCGGCGGCCCGGCGCGCGGCCACCACGGCCGAACTGGTCGCCCTGGCGGCCGATTACAGTGGCGATATCCGCTACACCCGCGAACTCTACCAGGCCGATGCCGACGCCTACCTGGAGTTGGCCCGCGAGACGGCTGATGACGTGAACCGGCTGCTGCTGGTGGGCCATAACCCGGACATGGAGGAGTTGGTGGCGTTGCTGGCCGGCCACGGAGAACGCATGTCCACGGCCGCGCTGGCCCACTTCCGGCTGGCCATCGACCACTGGAGCGAACTGAGCGACGAAAGCGGCCACGAACTGGTCGCCCTCTGGCGACCCAAGGAACTCTAGCTTTCCAAATGGGCGTGCAGCCGGCTCAGGCTCTTGTTGCGCGCCACCCACAACCCGACCAGGCCGATCCGCAGCTCATACAACGCCTTGCCCTCCTCGGTCACTTCGCGCATGATGTCGCGCGCCACCAGCGAGACGAGTGCCTCGGTCACCTGCACCGGGTCCAACTCGATGCCGTAGGGTTGCAAGTGCTCGATGAACACCTCTGGGTGAAGCGGCTCATTGCGATCCATCAGATGGGCCGCGGCAGCCAGCAAGGCCCGCTCGGCGTGGCTAGAGCGCTGCCATAGATAGGCAAAGTGTACTTCGCCCAGACGCAGCATCTCGTCCAGCGCCGTGTTGACGTCGGAGATGGTGACGTAGCCGGTTTTCTTCTGGTTGGCCTGTTTCACCAGGGTGTAGCAGACCAGTTGCAGGAAGTAGGGGTGGCCGGCGGTGACGCGCAGGATCTTGTCCAGCGCCAGGTCGTCGTAGACCAGAGTGGGCGCGACCGGCTCGCAGATGAGGCGCAGCGCGGCCGGCGCCGACAGAAAGTCGATCTTGCGGTAGAGGGCGACGTTGAACAGCACGGACCAGTAATCGGCGCTCATCTCCTCCAGGCGGCGCGTGCCGACGAAGACGAAGCCCAGGCCGGTGCTGTGCTGCATCAGGTGGCGCATATAGGGGAAGAACGTGCGCGGCAGGATGCCGTCGGCGATCATCGACTCGAACGCCTCGAACTCGTCGAAGACCAGCAGTAACGTCGTCCCCTCCGGCAACAGCCGGCGCGCTGCCGGCAAGAACTCGCGGTGGAAAAGCCGGGCCGGGTCTTCCTGCCAACGCTCAGTCTCGGCCACGGGGCACTCCAGGCCGCGCGCCGCCAGCGCGTCGGCGATGTGCCAGGCGAACTCCTGCAAGAGCGCGGGCATACCGGCCGAGACGCCCAGCGACTGACAATCAATATAGACCGGCACAATGGCCGGCGGCAAGTAGTCCTCCAGGCGCAGGAGCATCGAGGTCTTGCCCGTGCGCCGCTGGCCGACGAGCATGAGGACATTGCGCTGCCGCTGGGCGCCGGCGTTCTCGGCGATGAAGTCGAATAACTCTTCGCGGCCGAAGAATAGAGCGCTGTCCTTGCGCAGCGCCGTGCCCGGCAGATAGGGGTTGGGGATGGGTGTGAACTCGCGCACGGGCGGTAGCAGGTAAACCATGTCGCCAAAGGCCAGGCTCTTGTCGCGCCGGTTGTGGTCGTCGTAGGTCAGGGACAGACCGACGCGGAAGCGCGCCTCCGCCTGCGGCTCGATAAGGAAGCGTACCTGCCGCGATCGACCGGAGGGCAGGAAGGGGATGACCTGCGGCTCGCCGTAGACATGGTAAGCCGGGTTCTCGTCCAGCGTGGCCACGAGGTTTTCGGCCGCGGCCCGGCCCGCGTTATGAATCTCCAGGGCGACGTAGGTGCGGCCGTTGGGGGCCAGTCGCTTGGTCATCAGAGAGATTGCCAGCTCGGCCCGGCCACGCTGCTCCTCGATTTCCGCCGTTAACAGGCCCGACCAGCGACGCGTGATGGCGCGCAGAAGCGTCCGCTCCACACTCGCTCCCAGACCGTCCAGCTGCTCCTGAACCGCCCGCAGCCGGACCACGGCCTGATTCAGGTAGACGAGCCGGTCTTCGACCAGATCGACCCGTTCGCTGTCGCGCATGTTGGTGATGACCGGCAGCAGACCCTCGAAGACGGGTGACCACTCGCGCTTGTCCTCCACGATTGTCAGCAGGTGGATGAGTTGCGGCCGCAGCAGGCCCAGTTCAGTGATAGACGGAGCCTCCAGTAGGGCCTGACAGGTCTTGTAGATCAGCCGCCGGCGCGCCAGGTTCACCCACTGCCGGCCGACCAGGTGGATGTCGTCCAGCGTGCGCGTGATAATCGATAGGCCGGCTTGCGACCGATTGGGCAGCAAGAACAGACCGTCGGCCATATTGGCCAGATCGACGTCGTTGGCCTGTCGGGCGCGGTTGGCCAACTGTAGCAAGAAGTCGGGCGAGCCATCGACGGCGGCATAGCGAGCCTCCAGGCGTATCAACGTCTCAGTGGGTTTCTGCCCCAGCCGCCGGTAAAAACGGTCGGCCTGGGCGGCTGGCGTCTGCGCCTGGCGGACGGCCAGGAATAGACCCGCCGTTAGCAAGACGCCGATCGCACTGGCCAGCAGCGGCCCAATATTGCTGCCGGCCCGCTCGACATATTCCGGCCCGGCCGGCGGTGCGAGGATGCCAGTGTAGAACCCATCGCTATAGACGAAGCGGTAGATGATGCGGGCTGTGTTGGGCGGGAAGGTGACCGCCGGCCAGACGAGGCGGCCGTTGCCGGCTGGCAGTTGCTGCTCGCTCTGGGGCAACCAATCGCCGTCAACGGGTTCTTGCAGCTCCAGACGAACGTTGACGGCATCGTTCTCCACGTCATTGACCTGGACGCCGATGGTGTATTGCCCGGACTCGGTCTCCACGCGCGGCTCTGTCAGCAGGGGCGGCCGGTTTTCCTCTTCGCGGAAGAGGCGCACCAACCCGTTTTGGGTGACGGCCAGGAGATCGGGGGATTGGCCGGAAGTCCGCGGTAAGAGCGCCAGTTGGAAGATGCCACTGGCCAGCGGCAACTCGAGGATGCGCTGGGGCGTGTCGGTGTACAGATGTTCGTAGAGCCAGACGCCGCCGTCGCGTGTGCCCACCAGGGCGGTGTCGGGGCGGCCGTCCCTGTCCAGGTCGTCCCAGGCAAGCGCCTGTATTGCAACCAGGTTGCTCATGCGCCAGGAGAGGACGGGCGAGTTGTCAACGATGCTCAGCTGTTGCAAACTGCCGTCGTCGGTGGCCACGAGGAAGGCGTTGGTGTTCTCCTGGAAGGCCTCGCCGGCGACGGCGGCGGTGACGATCGTTATCGTCGGCCGGGCATCCAGCTGGAGCGGCCATGACCACTGGCCCATCTCGATACCGCGACCGTTGAGGCCATGTACGGAGCCATCTTCCAGGAAGGCTACCAGGCTAACCGCCAACTGCCGGTCGGGCGAAACCGGCACATTGTATAGCGCAACGATGGGTTGGTCGAAGGTGACGAACGGCGCGCTGACCGGGCCGGCGTCGCCGGGTATGAGGCTCTCGACGGCGTGCTGCCCGGCGACGAGCAGGCGTCCGGTTCTGTCGCCGGCCTGATCGTTATAGATCAGATGGCGCACGCCGCCCTCTAGCTCGCCAAAGTGCTGGCTCCACAGGAGGTTGCCGCCGAAGCCATAGGCCAGCACCGTCCCATTGCTCGTGCCGACGACAATGGTCGCGGCCGTGCTGTCCCCACCCGCGTCCACAGCCAGAGCCGTGACTTGCTCGTCAATGGTCGCCGCCCACAAGCGCTCGCCCGTCGCCTCACGCAGTTCAAGCCAACTGGGACCGGCCCCTGTCGCCGCGTTGTCGTTCAGGGTGCGTTTGCGGCGGACGACGGCTACGCGGGGCGGTTCGCCGGGCGAAGGGCGTGCGCCCGCCAGGTAGGCGATCTCCTCTCCCGGCGCGTTGAGCCAGCGGATGGTGCGGTCGATGCTCAGGCTATGCAGCCGGCCGTCGCGTGTGCCGATAATGATCTCGTCTTCACCGTCTTCGTCCAGGTCAAGTGCCAGGACGGCCGTCGGCGACGCGTCCAGGGCGTAGTTCCATTGCTGAACGTACTCGCTATCGCCGATGCCCAGTCCGACGAGTTGTAGCGTGGCGAAGCGCGCCAACAGTAGCTCATAATGGCCGTCGTTGTTGACGTCGGTCAGACGGGTCAGCTCGGCCAGGTCAGTATCGGCGGGGTTGCCCAGCGTCCGGCCGTCGCCGGCCAGCAGGAAGACATCGGCCAACTCGCTGGCCTCCGAAGTGGGCGCCAGGATGGCCGCCAGAGCCGGCTGGTCACTCAGGGCGTGGCCGTTGGCCGGCAGAAGGGCCAGGATACCGCGGCCGGCGTCGCGGTCGAGGTTGTTGGCCCATAAGCGCCGGCCCTCCTCCGAGAAGGCGATGACCGAGCCGGCATCGGTGCCGACGGCCAACACCGGCCGGCCGCTCAGGTTGGCGAACGCCAGGGCGCTGATGGGTCGATTGACGGTGCGATACCAGACGATCTGGCCGGTCAGCGTGTAGAGGTTGAGTTGGCCGAAGTTCGTGCCCACGGCGATGGCGCTGGTGCGGCCGTCAAATGGCGCTTCGGCCAGCGCGGTGATGCGCCGGGAGACGGACTGACGCCACTGGACGACGCCGCCCTTCAGGTAGATGAGCTGGCTGAAGCGGCGTGGCGTGAACAGCCCCAGCACTAGCTCCTGCGCGCCGTCGCCGTCCAGGTCAGAGACGATCAGCTGTGGATTGACTGCCGCCGCGGGGTCTTCCTGCCCGGCGAACTCCCACAGCAGCGTGCCGGTAGCGTCATAGGTCAGCAGCTGCCCCGACGCCAGCATGACCAGGATATCTTCGTCGCCGTCGCCCTCGAAGTCGTAGGCGAAGATACCCGCCGGGGCGATGGGCGCATCGATGGCGATGCGCCAGCGCTCTTCGCCGTCGCTGTCCAGGAGAATGAGGTGTTGCCCGGCGGCGACAGCGACCGATCGCTGTGGCAGACCGCTATCGACGGCCGCCGCGCCAATGGCGGCCACGGGGTCGAGACTGAGGAAGGTCCACTGCTCTTCGCCGTCGGCGGACAGCAGCGTCAGGCGGCCGTTCTCGTCCAGCACCAAGATGTCTTCGATACCGTCGGCGTCGATGTCGGCCAGAACGACCGAATCGAGCCGGTTGGAGGCGGCGAACTGCCAGTAGCCGGGGGCGCGGCCGGTGGACTGGGCCAGGGCGCGCGGGGCGAGGGCTGCCGCAGCCGCCAGCACCAGCAGCAGCGCCAACCCGCGCAGAATCGACGACCGGGCGCGGTGCGCCCCGTCGCCCAATCCTCCTTGGGGGGAACGGATGCGGTTCACCAGTGGGCTTGCGGGCGGGGCCTAGTCCTCGCCCGGCGACCGCAGGGCATAGCCGACGCCGCGCTCGCTGACGATCCAGTTGCCCAAAGGATCCACAGCACGACGCAGCCGCTTGATGAGTGTCTTGAGCCGGTCGGGGTCATCGACGAGGACATCGCCCCAGACGGCCAGCTCCAGGTCTTCGCCGCGCACGACCTGGCCCGCGTTGCGGCAGAGGCGCACGAGGATGGCGAATTGCGACGCGGTCAGGGCCAGTTCGGCGTTGTCGCCCCAGACCTGATGCCGCTGCTCGTCGATGACGAATGGCCCGGCCTGCACCAGCCCGGGCACATCTTGCCGCCGCACGAAGCGGCGCAAGAGTTCACTGCTATAGTGATAGTGGCCATCGACCCGCTCCAACAGGCACTGCTGCTCCAGTTGGCGCAGGCTCTCCACCGGTCCGTCGGCGATGGCCAGGGCGTGCTGCTCCTCGGCCGAGAGGTTTTGCCACAGGTAGCCCAGATGCGACTCGGCTTCCAATTCGATGGGGCCGTCCAGGTTCGAGAGGGGGAACTCGACCGGCTGGGCCGTTGGCCGGACTTCGCGGCTCGCCAGCGCCTGCACCGTGTGGTAGCCGGCGATGTGGAGGAAGAATGGGTGTAACCCGACCAGCCAGAGCAGATAGCGGGTCATTTCCTCGGAGAAGAGGACCGACGTACGGTTCAGGCGCTTGTCGAACAGGGTACGCGCTTCCTCTTCGTTGAACAGGCCCAGCGGCACGGTGACGAAGATGTTGAAGAACGGCGAGCTGAGGACAGCCTCCTCGGCGGTGATGGCAAAGAGCGGCCGCTGGCTGGCGGTCAGGTAAGCCAGGCCGTACTTCGTCGTCAGGCCGCGCAGGCGGGCGAAGAAGTAGGGCGTCAGGTGCAGGTTGGCCGCCAGCAGTTCGAACTCGTCCAGCAAAACGACGACGCTGACGCCTTGTTGGTAGATCTGCTGCAAAGTCCGGTCGAGGGCGCGGTAGGTTCCCGGCTGTGTGGTCGTCTCGACGGTCAGCCCCGCGGCCGTGGCCCCCTCCAGCAAGCCGTCGAGGAGCAGCTCATAGACCTCCTCTGGTGGTGAATCGGCCAGCTCCTGACAGTCGAGCATGACAAACAGCGAGTGGGGCGGGTCGAGCTGGTAGCGCGCCCGCACGGTCGGGTGCGCCAGGTGCAACAGCAGCGAGCTTTTGCCGATGCGGCGCGGCCCAATGAGCGAGACGCTCTGGCCATTGCGCAACAGGCCCAGGGTCTGATTGATCTCCGCCTCGCGGCCGACGAAATCCTCGACCCGGCGAATGGCACCACGATGGAAAAAGGGATTGTCTGCGCCCATAATTGCCCCTATTGTAATCCCGAAGAGCACCAAAGGGTAATGACTAAAGTGCCGCCTCTTGTCGCCAGAGGGCGGGCGGCGTAAAATCAGAACATATGGACGAAGCGATTCTGACGCGATTGCGGCGGCTCGGTGTGGTGAAGACGGCTCGAGAGATCAAGCCACCGGCGGGCAGCCCTCTCCCTAACCCTCTCCCCAAGGGAGAGGGAACCGAAGGCTCTCGCTCGCGTCGCCGCCCGCTGTCGCTGGAGCAACTGCTGCCCGGCGGGCGCGTCGTCGAGTCGGACGACGGCGGCTGCTTCGTCATCGACCGCGTCTTCGTCGCCGGCCACCGCCACGGCGGCGACGCCCTGGCCGACCTGCTGGGCAGCCACCCGGCGGCCGGCGCGGCCTACGTGCGCGAGCCGCGGCTGGAGGCGCTCGACTTCCGCGACTTCCTCTTTCTGGACACGGAGACGACCGGGCTGGCCGGGGCGGGCACGCTGGCCTTCATGGTCGGCGTGGCCTACTTCGAGCCGCGGCCCGATGGGGGCGATGTCTTCGTCGTGCGCCAGTACTTCCTGCGCGACCACGGCGACGAGCGGGCCATGCTGCGTCAACTCGACGGGCTGCTGGCCGAGCGGGCCGGGCTGATCACCTTCAACGGCCGCTCCTTCGATGTGCCCCTGTTGGACAATCGTTACCTCATGAACCGGCTGCCCAGCCGCCTGGGCGCGCTGCCCCACATTGATCTACTGCCGCCGGCGCGCCGCCTCTTCCGCGCCCGGCTCGGCTCGTGCGCCCTGGGCGCGCTGGAGCGCAACTTGCTGGGCTTGCAGCGGACGCAGGAGGATATACCCGGCGCGCTCATCCCGGCGCTCTACTACCAGTATCTCCGCACCGGCGAGGTCGGCGAATTGGCCCGTGTCTTCTACCACAACGAGATCGACATGCTGTCGATGGTGACGCTGGCGGCGCGCATCTTCCGGCAGTTGGAAGCGTCGTGCTGCGACGACCCGCTGGACCAGATCAGCCTGGCCCGCTGGCAGGCCGACCTGGGGCTAGGGGAGTGGGCGGAGCGGACGTTGCGCGCCTCGCTCGACGGCGAAGTGCCGTTTGAGGTCTACCAGTTGGGCCTTTACCGGCTGGCCGCGCTGCTGAAGGCCGCCGGGCGGCGCGACGAGGCGGTCGTCGTCTGGCAGCAGATCGCCCACACCAGCAGCGACGATGTCAGCGCCCACGTGGAACTGGCCAAGCACTACGAATGGGTGGAACGAAACCTGGCCGAGGCGCTGGCCTGGACGGAGCGGGCGCTGGCGCTGGTGGAGCGGTGGACGCCGACGCCGAACGCGCGCCTCGTTCGGGCGGAATTGGCGCACCGGCGGGAGCGGTTAGCGCGAAAGCAGACCTGACAGGCTCTAGCAGGTCTATCAGGTCGGGTGATTCAACTGCACTACTAATTTCCTCTCCTGACATATAATTCCTTTAACATCGCCAGGAGATGATGAGATGGTAGTAGAAGAGAAGATAGCGCACCAACGTCTGAGTGTCTTGGAACTAGCCGAGACGCTCGGCAACGTCAGCGAAGCATGCCGGCAGCGGGGTATGACGCGGACGCAGTTTTACGAGTACAAGAAACGCTTCGCCGAGCACGGGCTGGCTGGACTGAAAGACTTGCCGCCCGTGGCCAAGAGCCATCCGTTCACCACGCCGGTCGAGGTACAGGAGCGCATCGTCGCCCTGAGTCTGGAGCGGCCCAAGTGGGGTTGCGTCAAGCTGAGCGACTATCTGAAGCTGGAAGGGGTGTCGGTTAGTTCACCAACCGTACAGGACATCCTCATCAAGAATGGCCTGGGTACACGCTACGAGCGGACGATGGAACTGGAACGTCGCCACTTAGAGTGCATTTGAAAAATCCTGTTGGGTAAAATTGTTAGGCGACCAAACCAAACAATTCCCCAACAGGATAACATATTGTCACAAAGAACTGCCGCCTATACCAGTGATATGACCGACGCACAATGGTGTCTTATCCGGCCTCTTCTGCCTCTGGAGCGCAACGGCCGCGGCCGACCTCTGACCGTTGACATGCATTCGGTGGTTAATGCCATGTTCTACCTGGCGCGCACGGGTTGTCAGTGGCAGAACTTGCCGAGCGAGTATCCGCCACCCGGTACCGTCTACTACCATTATCGGAAGTGGTGCCTGGACGGCACGTGGCCGAGGGTCAATGAAGCGTTGCGTCAGCAAGAACGACGCCGTCAAGGACGCGAGCCGGAACCATCGGCAGCCATTTTGGACAGCCAGAGTGTGAAGACGACTGAGGCGGGCGGTGAACGCGGCTATGATGCCGGCAAGAAGGTCAGCGGACGCAAACGCCACATCTTGGTCGACACCGTCGGCAACTTGCTCGAAGTTGTCGTCCATGCGGCCAACATTCAAGACCGTGATGGCGCTCGCCTGGTACTCGACAAGCTTTCTGAAGCCAGTCGCACGGCTCTGAAACGGATTTGGGCCGACGGCGGCTACCGCGGTCAGTTGGTTGATTGGGTTCATAAGCCTCTGGACGCTGTCCTGGAGGTTGTCGAACGCGACCCGGCGCTTAAGTACTTTCAGGTACTCCCGCGACGGTGGGTTGTCGAGCGAACCTTCGCCTGGTTTGGCCGTTATCGTCGCCTCAGCAAGGACTACGAACATTGCACCCGCTCTAGTGAAGGCATGTTCTACATCGCTTCTATTCACACAATGATGAAACGACTCTCTCATGCCTAATTTTCAAATGGACTCTTACATGCATTAGAAGCAAAGGATTAAATGATGGCGGTAACGTCCATAAGCAGCCAAAGTGCGGCAACAATGGCGAAACAAAGCCGGATTATCGGCTATGATTTTGCGCGTGCTCTGGCTATATTAGGCATGGTGATCGTGAATTTCAAGCTGGTGATGCATACGAGTGATGCTGGCCCCGGATGGTTCACTTGGTTAGTGAGTCTGTTGGAAGGGCGGGCCGCCGCTATGTTCGTGATTTTGGCAGGCATAGGTTTGTCCTTGCTATCTACTCGCGCTCGTCACAGTGAATCCAAAAAACAAAAACGCCAAGCGCAGATACAAATCCTCAAGCGAGCTTTGTTTTTGTTTGTTTTTGGGCTGCTCTATTCTCCGATATGGCCTGCGGATATTCTTCATTTTTATGGGCTTTATCTGGCTATTGCAGCTTTATTACTCTACGTTCCGGATCGGCAGTTGTTGTGGTGGGCGGGCGTCTTTATAATGACCTTCACTGTGATGGTTCTGGTTTTCAATTATGAAACAGGTTGGGATTGGAATAAGCTAG
>WBZM01000123.1_pt1 | contig 125381 bp, 88 predicted proteins | sample 5204271 | NCBI WGS metagenome assembly WBZM01 (sample SAMN12344346, study PRJNA552823) | activated sludge metagenome | biome: Activated sludge suspended growth; feature: Nitrification reactor; material: Wastewater; isolation source: activated sludge from nitrification reactor of wastewater... | reverse complement strand
TCTCTCGAGCTGTTAAGGAATTAAGAAATACTAATGCTGAGGCTTATAGTGAAATTAAAATGCTCATTTCGTCAGAATTTATGCCAAGCTTACTAGCTCTGATGCCTGAGATTCAAGGTGCAAAATCTGATAGACAAGGCCCTTTAAGGGTCGATTGTATTTTTAAGATTAAAGACATCAATCGAAAAATACGAGAGCTACAATATAAGCTTGCAATTTCTACCGAAGATATTTTTGACTTGAGTAAAATTGAAGAAAACTGCTACCAGTTTACTTTAGAAAATTACAATAATAAATGGCTGGCTTATTTGACTTCTTTAAAGCAATCTATCCTCCAAGTGAGCCAAAGACTGTTATCGCCGATTTATGAATTGGATTCTTCCATGCTGGCGGAAATATTAAGTATTGAGAACCAATTTTTGACAAATGACATCTATGACGGAGCAATTTTTCCACCCAGGGTAACAATGCTTCCCGGAATGTCTGTACAAGAACTTTTTATTCACAACCGTATATTGGAGGTCTTGAACCTCAAACTGGAAAGCCAATCACAAGAGCTGATAAAGAAATACGAAGAAAATTATCGTCAAAAAAATTATGGCGATTTAGAACAATGGAAATAAGACAAATTAAAGGCATTAGGTTTTTGACCAGTACAGTCCCAACGGCTCCCATTTGCTAATAACAACATGAGCATCATTCGGTTTTGAATCACGCCATTTCGAGCGAGTGGAGGTGAAATAGTCTTCCGAGGTGTCTGACCAGATCATTTGTTTGACCCAAATCAAAGGAAATGGGCGTATTCGCCTAGTTTCTATACTTCCGTAAATGTCATTTTCTTCTTCGGAAATTTCGAGGGAGTAGTTCAGGCCTCGGTCAGTAATCGAGAAATCGTAAGGGAGGCTTACATGCTCTCTTGGAACGTGCAAGGCGCCGTCGAATTGCACCAGTGACGCTATGGAAGGGTTGTCGGACGTTTCTTGAAACGCTTCCAAATACTTCCGTTGTGTATTTATCCATTTTGAAAACTGTTTGTCATTTGTAGGGAAGGGGAGATTTTTCTTTACCCATGCTAATATTGATTGTACATTTCCGTAAACCGAAATTTTAAGCAATTGCATATCCAAAACAATACCTAAGGTAAAGGCAACGTCTTTGTCTATTCCTTTGCCAACCATTCCTTTAAACAAATCAGTGTACGCTTGGATAGTAACCTGAAGTAGCTGTTCCGCTTCTGGTCCAGAATGTATAATCGTAGGTATATTTATGTATCGATCGTCAATTTTTAGGATCATAACATCAGCGGCTATCTCTAGGTCCGCTCCTAAGTTCATCAGAGCTTTTTTTAGTTCGTAAACAGGATGCTCCACGCAATTAAAGCTCTCTGTTTTAGTGCTCATGCTATTATATGTCTCTATAAATCGCCCCTGCTGTATTTCCTCTTGTGGATTATGATATGATATCAGAAGCCTTACGCCGGCGGATTTATCAATTTCAAATGGTAATACCTTTCTTGTGTCTTCAGTTGGCTTATGCTGAATTTTATAAGACTGATATTCTTCTCCCAATCCAAAATACTCGTAGATAAGGGGGTTTCCCTGCATATAATGCAATATTAGAAGCTTCCATTTTTCAAGCGCTAACGGGCCATCAATACGGAATAATTTTTTGTAGTTAGCTTTTCTTCCATATGCGAGAAAGTCCTTATCAATTCTTTCTGACATTTGCTCAAATCCATAGGACCGGATAGCTCCATCAAAATGAAAAAATGTCTTTTTCGACGTGTCATATATTGAATGCACATATCTGCAGTTGTATGTTTCCTCGCCTTCTTGAGGTGCGGTTTGGTCTCTTACTTCCTCCAGCTCAAATGTCCTTTCGCTACCGTCGGCCTTCCAATAGAATTCTGTTCGCGACAAACCATAATAAGCACGTTCAAAATCATCGCATTCATGTCTTGTTAAGCCCATTTTTATTGAACTGATGTCATCGTTGAATTTTGGCCCCCAATGATATTCAAGCTCCATTGAATCATGATAAGATGGCCCATATCCGATCAGGTCTTCATCTATACAAATTTTAACGGAGAGGTCCGACTGCTTTGAAATGATGAGCAGTTCATTAAGGAAATAGAAATGAAAGTTATTATGAACGGACTGTCTTCTTCTAAACGATTTATCTGCGTATATGGCTAAGTCAGAGTTTTTGCTTTTGAAAACTCCTTGCCCCTGATAAAAAAAATCTTCAAGAATGTCTGAAAGCGAAATAAGTCCTGCCGAATCTTTGAGATTGAAAAGCTTAGGAAATAATTTTAGCGCAATGTCTTTATCGTAAATCGCTGCGCATCCAGCAACGATTCTCGAGTGTTTGTCTGTAATGTGAGACCCAACAATATTCAAGAAATTTGCTTCGTACGGTTTAAAGCCGGTTTGATATTTTTTTAGAATATGTTGCTGATGTCGCAGGTTGATATGATTTTGCTCCGCTTGATTCGTCGGAGTTATTCCAATACCTAACATTCTGCTTATGTGAGGCTCCATATACACCGCAAAGGGGAACGTAAATCCCACGGGCCTATGAATATCATGTCCTATCAACTTAGGTATACCGGTATTAAAAGTATTTTTTACTACATCAATAAGGCTGCTTGTGAGAAATACCACATTTTGACGATTAACCGTGTCTGAATTAAGTGAAATTAGTTCTTGATCCATTTTTAATGAAATCTTTTGTGGTATAATTCGATCCTGTTTGCAAAATTGATGAGTCCTTTTTTTTGAAATTAAGGAGCTGCAATTAAGATTTTTATTCTCCGGAATTTCTATCGAGGAATGAGGTAAAGGCAAGTAACGAGATTTTTGGAAGACGCTCCTGTAAAAAAAGCATCAATTCTTCACGGTTGGCAAATAGGATATCTTCTAATTCTTCTTGGTCGTTGTAATTACTTCCAGTATTTGCAAACCATTGTGCTATTTCCAAAACAATTATTCTGTCGGGCAATCCAACATCAACTAGGTCCATTTCTAATGAGCTTTTAACTCCATAGAGTGCAAAATTAGGCCACTTGTTTATTGCCCTGGACGTCTGTAATTCATTTTTGCTCCTATTGACTTCTATGTATTTTATAACTGATGATGCACTATTTTGAAAGTTAAATTCTATAAATTTGATAAAAACTAAAGCATCTTCAATGCTGGAGTTAAGACTTTGCGCAATATCGTGATACCACCCTCCATTCATCCAAACTAGCAGGGCATTCAAAACTTTTTCTCTTGTATATTCGGGCGGAAGAGCATCAGTAAAGGTTTTTAATTTAAATAAAATATCGAAAAGGTATTCAAGCCAAACAGAACTCAATGGATTCTCTTCAGTTGCAAGAAACTCTTGATTAAAATCGGTGATTTCTACTACACTTTCGAATGCCCGTAGAGGTATTCCAGTATATCTTATTGTTTCAATCTGCCCATTTTCAATGGTCGGTTTTACCTTCTCAGAGCGTAAATTGAATAATTCCCGCAATCTTAACTTAAGTGCGTCATCACTTTGGTAGAAGGTTAAGGTATTTTCAATTAAGTTATTTACAGCGCTATCCAACTGTTCAACGGAAATATCTTCTGCAAGTAACTGAATTATTGAATTGTCGATGTAGTCAGATTCTTCAAGTTGGTCCAATAGTTCATTCGTTAGTCCCGTTCCCAGTCGGGTGATGTACCTTTCAATTGCACGAACGACTGTAAAAAGGAAACCTTTTACCTCTTCCAAATTCCGGTTGGCAAATACGTCCAGGAAAATATCGTAGTCGTTAGGGTTTACAATTATTATGGTCCCCTTGGTCTCCTTTCCAGCTCTTCCCGCCCTACCGATAAGATTTTTGAGGTCTCTTTTGGGTAAAGATTCTAATTTCTCGCCGTTAAACCGCCTTGCGTTGCTTATGACTAAAGTTTTTATAGGGAGATTTACTCCTTCCGCCAGAGTTGTAGTGCAAATGAGGAATTTGACCGATTCACTCCGGACGTATTTTTCAATTTGCTCTCTTATAAATTGTGGCAAATCTCCATGATGAAATAGGAAGCCATTTTCAATACATCGAACCAACAAAAAGTCTGGCCCAAATACATGCTTAAAGTATTCTGCCAAATCTTCCACTACAACTTGGTCGCAAAAATTTATGGGCTTAGGTAAGTTGAACCTAAGTTGTTTTATTGTTTCTGCCGCTAATCCGGATATACCTTGTCTGGCATCTTTAGTTGGCGAGAATATTGCGACCGCACCCGAGTTTAGTGCCTTTAATCCAGCGGCAACTGCGAGAGATTTAAATGAAGTTGGATTATATGTTGTACTATCGGATTCAAAATCGACTTTTGATAAAAATTTATTCAAAATATACTTCCCAGGAAATTCTTCTTGTGGATTCACCTCTAAATCGAACTGATAATCACTTTGCTTTTTTAGTAGCGCTAATTCTATTTCCGTAGGACGATAGCTTGACCTTGCTATGTCATTTTTGGTGCCACCTAGCCAGGAGTTTATTACTTCTATGTTAGGAATGATGGCTGATAGAAATATGAATCGCCGATTTACTGTTTGTGTTCTTTTTAGCCTAGACAACAATAGTTCGTAGCTAATTCCCCTGCTTCTATTGTCGATTAGATGGCCTTCATCGCAAATAACTGTCTCGAACTGGTCTAAAACGCCAGTTAAGCCTAATTCAATAGCCATAAATTTTTCAGGTGTAGAGATTAAAACATTGGATTGTTCAATTCTCAGTCTATCTGAATCAGTGACAATATTACCGCCGTAAATGGTTTTGACCCTGATACCCAATTTGGATGAAAGAGAACGGCCTAGATTGTGTTTTAGTTCAGAAGCCAGCGCCCTGAAGGGCGCTAGATAAAGTATCTTGCCATTAGGATTTTTCTTAAGCTCATTAAAAATTACCAATTCTGCGATAGATGTTTTACCCGAACTGGTAGGAGTCTGTAAGCTAAAAGAACGGGAGAAGGTAAGGATTCCAGCTTTTATGGCCGCTTGTTGGGAGGGGAAAAAACTCCAAATCTGCGGAGTCTTATTCATATTAAATCTTACAAACGGCTTCCAATCTTGGGTGCCTTCGTTAGCGGTCAAATCATACCATAAATTGTTCGTTGAAAATTTATTTAAAACTGCTGTGGCGATATAGGTTAAAACAAAAAGGTGGTCTTCAACTTCGTTTTCAGGATTTAAAGTAGTTTGAAATGTGACTCGAAGGTTTTCAATTTCTTGAAAATCACCTTCTCTTAGAAAGTTATATACCCGGCTGAAAAAAATGTTTTCTTGGGCGTCCTTTCGTTTATAATTTTTAGATAGGAAGTAATAAATAAACCGTTCTATATCAGTTTTAAAATGATCACCATTGAATGGCCTCAGCAGTAATAACGACGTTGCAGGGAAATCGGATAAATAGTAAAGGGAAGCCACGTAAAGCATATTTCTACTATAGTTAACCCCTTGAAAACTTTCCCTTTTATTGGTTAGGGAATATATTTCTAGTCCTTTGGCAATTGAAAGAAGGTCGTTCTTATTCTCGCCTGATTCACCCTCATTAAAAGATTCGAGAGTATCTTGCAGCTTACTCAATAATGATATGTAGAAATCATCTTGTCTAGTAATAAAGTCGTACTGTGCTTGTGCCTCAGCGGTGACCTTATAATCAATAAAGGCCTGCCATGACTCTGATTGGGCTATCCACCTGCTAAGTTCTTTATAAATCATGTGTTTTGCATTTGAGTATAGACATGCTCATAGGCGCCTTTTAGATTTTCGATACGGATAAGAATTACTTCAAAACTGTCTTTAATGGTAGTCGGAATAGCAGTAACGTTGGCGAGATGCGTATTTGCGAATGCGCCATCAACAATACCCATAGCTTTAAAATGCTTTAAAAACGTAGGAAATTTAACTGCGTCCATGAATCTTTCCAGCTGGTTAAGCGCTTCAATGTTTTTCTCGTCTTTGTATTTTGTCTTCACATGAAAGAGACTTTCTGCCAATCTACTAGTAGAATCTTTTTGCGCATCAGCAATAGCATCCTGAAGAGAGCTAGCAGTACTCACCGGCTGTGAGGCCTTAGCTTTTGATTCTATTGAAATGAGAAAATCATTAATACTGGGCAAATTGGGGTCAATCTGATTAAAAATAATTACATCAGTAAAATGCGCTGGATTGTTTTTTGACTCCTTCCACCTCCATTTCGGTGGTCTTAACTTACTATCTGGCGCGTACTTTTCAGGAACAAAATAGTAGGTCAAAATTTCAGCAAACTCACCTGACATCAAGCTAGGATTGTCAGGGATTTTGGTTTTGACTTCTTCCGCACGTGTCGATCCTGTATTTGTCGTGCGCCACGTCAAATCCTCATCTGATAAATACATGAGCCGGAATGGCAATGGTAATTTAGCAAAGAAAGCTGCGCGTTCAGTTTCTTTAAGGGTGAAGATATGAATGCCTTGTGCATTTACTGCGTGGTCAAAATGGGCGAGAATGTCAATGTTTACCATAGCTCTAATTACAAAAGGATGAATTTAATTCGTTATTAAAGCTATTTTAAATTATCTTTTTGCAAGAGCAATTTTGTGTTGGGCATAGGCCCTAAACTTTCCTATTGGCAGGATTTGAAGTCTTTTATTTCACTTTGTCTTGGATTTTTGGCACGATTATAAACCGAGGCAATTCTGCCGCCTCGACTAGCACATTTACCCGACCAAACGGGGCCGTTTCTTTTTTACCCTCTACCCAAAGTTTGATCAATTCCTCTTGCGCCGGCATTTTTAGCTTTTCAGCTGCGAAGTATTTAGTAAGGGCCTCTAGTTTAAACTGCAACACCTCAATTTCAGAAGTTTCCTTTGGTGTCGTTATACTTTGAATCTCAGTAGGCTTTTTAAATACCCTATCCGCTTCAATAATACCAGCAGTTCGGAGAAAGTCACTATGACTTTTTCCAACAAGTTTTGCTGCCTCCGAGATGTATACGTACTCTTCGGAGTTCAGTTTTGTAGGCATCGTAAGGATGTGGTTTAACGTATGCTTCTGCTCTTTTTTAGCTTTATTTTCTTCTTTCATGGTCATGGGTTTATTGTCCGTTATCGTTGATTTGGTTATCATTTCTTTCTAAAATTCTTCAACACAAGGTCCATATCCTCCTCAATCCACCGAAGCAGGTAGGCCCGCGAGAATCGGGTGTGCTTACCGATTTTTTTATGGGGTATTAGGTTGTTCTGGACGTAATAATTGATGCTATCTGGACTTATTCCAATCAATTCTGAGGCGCCATCAACATCCAGAACCTCTTTTAGCGCGTTCCTTTGCATTTGGGCCAGCTGCTGAAGGCTGTCGTTAGCGTTTGTGAACAAGCTTTTCAACTCATTGAGGCTTGCTTTTATGGCATTTACTTCTTTTTGTTGCTCTTCCTTATCCATGGCAATGAATTAGGCGACAAAGTTAATACCTGGCTTAGCCCACTCGTAGCGTTGAGTGTAGTGAGTGTAGTAGATTTTATTCAGGAAAATCCCAGCTAAAGCCCCGGTTTTTGGCAAATTCGAGTATTTCGGGCAAAACGGCAAAGGAATCAGAGGCCTTTGTTCTGATTATAAACTCGCGCACGCGAGCAGGTTTAATTTCCGGGCGCTTGGTCCGGGAGTTAGGGAAAACAAAGGACTTGGAAACGAGGAGGCTTATTAACTTTGGTTTAGAGGTAATCAGGTCGTTGTTTCGATATAAAAGTAGGAAGACGCTCATCAGTTCCTGCTTGGAGCGCAAGAACTCAATGGGCTGCTCTATGTCTCTTCCTTCAAAAAAATCGTGTAGAGGTTTGACGGATTTTGCAGAAACGCGATTCTTTAATATTTCAAATAGTTCAAGGTTTACCTTCTCATTCTTTAACTCCACTCTCTCAGGAACTATTTCGATAGGAACACCTTCAATGATGTTCTTTATCGAAAAATGAAAATCCTTCCTGAATTCGTTCGTAAACAAATCACATAAAGCGTGGAGGTCGGCGAATAACCCATACAAATGGAAAAACAGAATTTCATCTATGTCAAGCGTGAACCTGTTTGAAAGCGCTTCTGGTGTCAAGAAAGTACTTTGCAATATAGGGCTCAACTCCTGAACTAAATCTTGTTCTGTAAGAATTTCTTTTGAATCGACTTTAGCGGTCAATACCTCTCGCGCGTCCTTTACCGCATTTAGTTGTTTGCTCAATTTGTTTATTTCAGCAAGGCCCATTTTGGAAACAATTTGTTCAAATCGTTCATCACATCCCGGATACATTTTTCCATAACGGAACACATTTCGTAGAATAATGCGAAGGCGTAAGGACAAAATGTTTAGTTGCTTTTTCTTCCAGGTAGTGGCTCTTAAACTTTTTACAAGTCTTGCAGCCTCAAATTCGAGGCCTTTGCCTGCAGCTTCCAACAATTTAGTGCAAGCCGATTGTGTCTTGAAAAAGTATTGTAACAAGCGGCTTTCATCAGCTGATAGTTTATTGCTTTCAAGCATCCGGTTGATACTTTCCTCAGTGGATGGAGCCACCACCGAGTTAAGTATTAAATGAGTTAGCTTGGCTTCATCTTCAAGGCTATCAAACAAGAACCGGAGATGCTTATTCACGGGTTGAAAAGTTTTGTTGCAAGTAAAAAAGTATTCTTTACTTTTGGTATACCACTAACTTAGAAAGTAGGCGTTCTTTCAATGTGGGACCAAAGTGGAGACCAGACATAAAAAATGGTTTACAGATTACTCCGTAAACCATTGATTTCCAACGTCTGGGTGACTGGATTCGAACCAGCGACCTCTTGCACCCCATGCAAGTACGCTACCGGGCTGCGCCACATCCAGATTAACAAAAGTTCAGAAGGCAGATAACCTTCTCAACTTTTGCTAATCTGCCGTAAGACCGCATTTTTCGTTGCGGTCATTCCGGCAACAGCCGGAATCGCTTGTCTTTCCCGTGCCTCCCGTTTTACCGGGTTTGCATGTGTGGTGAGATTCACCAAGACCCCTTTTATAGGGAATGCAAAAATAAAAGAATGAGGCAGTTTTAAAACCCTGCAGGTAATTCTTCTTAATAGTATTGGCACTTAATACTTTGGGACGGGCGCCTCCGTTACATTGGTTTCAAATTCGAAAAGAATATTTTAGCTGCATGCAATTTCTTCATCCCGGCTTTTTGTGGGCGTTAGGGGCCATTTCCATACCTGTAATAATTCACCTGTTTAATTTCAGAAGGTTTAAAACGGTGTATTTCAGCAATGTGAAATTTTTGCGAGAGGTAAAGGAGGAAACTGCAAGCCGAAGCCGCATTAAACACCTTTTGGTATTAGCAGCGCGCATACTGGCCGTGGTCTTCCTGGTAATGGCATTTGCGCAGCCTTTTATACCGGGTAAAAAGAATCCGCTTACCACCGGTAAAAAGTTTGTGAGTATTTATATTGACAACTCATTTTCGATGAATGCGGTTAACAACGGGAAATCGTTGTTTGATAAGGCCAAGCTTACCGCCAAAGAAATTGCCCGGAATTATTCTGCTGACGACCAGTTTCAATTGTTAACCAACGATTTTGAGGGAAAGCACCAGCGCCTGGTAGGTAAGGATGAATTTATGACCATGGTGGATGAGTTGGAACCATCGCCTGCCGTGCGCAGCCTTAACGATGTAACTAAAAGGCAAAAGGATGCCTTAAGCCGCGAGAACGGAACGAATAAAATAGCTTACCTGCTTTCTGACTACCAGCAAAATATGGGCGACCTTACGGTGGATTCGTCTATGAGCTATAACCTTATACCACTGGCGGCAGATGCGCAGGCCAATATTTATATTGACACCTGCTGGTTTACAGAACCGGTACAGTTGTTGAACCAACCTGCCAATCTGGTGGTTCGTGTAACCAATAGCGGCACTGCCGCTACCGAAAATAACCGCCTGGTGCTTAAGCTTAATGGCCAAACCAAAACTATGGCCGATTTAAATATAGAAGCAGGTGCCTCAGCTTATGATACCCTGAACTTTGTAATCAATCAGCCGGGCTGGAATAAGGCGGAACTTTCCGTTTCAGATTATCCTATTACTTATGATGACAACTATTTTATAGCCTTTAAAGTGGTGGAAAAGGTAAAAGTGTTGGCGGTAAGTGAAGGCAGGAGCAGTCCTTTTTTAGATGCCCTTTTTAAGAACCAGGCTGAGTTTGATTATACAGCGGTATTGGCCGCTTCTCTACAAGCCGATATGCTTAAGGGTAATCAATTGGTTGTGTTAGATAACCTTAAGAGCATAAGCGCTTCAACAGGAGCCGCCCTAAACGCTTACATGGCTGATGGCGGTGCGGTGGCGGTTTTTCCGGGTGATAAGGCAGATGTGGAATCCTATAACCGTTTTTTGAACAACCTGCAGGCTAATTCAATAACGGGAACATCGGAGCAGCAACAGGACCTGGCAGGCATTAACCTGCAGCAAAATGTCTTCCGCGATGTATTTGAAAGAATACCTGAGAACATGAACCTGCCACATGTTAAGAAGTATTACACCTTTACACGCGCTACAGCTACCAAGGAAGAACCTATACTTACGTTAAAAGACGGTAACTCCTTTCTTAGCCGTTATCCTTATCAAAACGGTTCGTTATATATATGTTCTTCTCCTTTGGATAAAGATTTCAGCGATTTGCCTGTGCACGCCATTTTTGTGCCTATGGTTTACAAGATGGCTATCCTTAATCTGCACTCCACCGGCATTGCCTATTTTATAGGCGATAAAACGCGCATTGAAGTAGATGCCCCTAAGGTGGCAGGGGAGGCTGTATTTAAGATAAAGGGAGAGAATGTAGAGTTGATTCCGGAGCAGTTTGCCGTAGGGAACAAAATTTTGTTAGGGCTGAATGAACAGGTTAAGAAGGCCGGCTTTTATACCGTAGGGCTTGAAAACCAACCTGAAGTTGAGCAGTTGGCATTGAACTTTGACCGTAAGGAATCTGCCCTTAAGTTTTTTACTGCCGATGATTTGAAGCAGAAATACCCAGAAAAAAATGTAAGTGTAGTGGATGGCGCTAAAGCCGAAGTAGCAGCAGTGGTTAAAGAACTGGACCGTGGCACCCCGCTTTGGAAATACTGCCTTATTGCCGCGCTGCTTTTCCTTGCGGCTGAAATTGCTTTGCTTCGCTTGTGGAAAGCGTAAGAATGGCTGAAAAGGAAAATATATTTCTGGATGCAGGCAAAAACCTTGAGCAGCAGCTGGAGGAACATGAGTCCTTGTTAAAAAGAAGGGAGCCTGTAAGCGAACAACAACTTACATATCTTTTACAGTTGGCGTTAGACCTTGATGATGATGAGTCAGCAACACGGGCTTACCTTTTGCTTTCCAATTACCACTTAAGGGTTACGTTTGACCACCTGCGCAGCTTAGACTTTGCTAAACTTGGCCTGCAGCAAAGCGAAGACCTGCCCGATTTCTTTTGGCGTATAAAAGCGTTAAATGCCGCAGCTACCAGCTATCATATGCTGCGCGATTACCCTAATGAGCTGAACCAATTGCAACAGGCCTTACGTTTGCTTGAAACACCCGTGTGCAACTCGTTTGAATATTACCCCCTGCACTACGCCAGTAACTATGCCCTGGGTTTAGTATACAGCCAGCTGGGTTTGCATACACTAAGCGGCCCTTACATTCAAAAAGCCTTGCGCTACAGCCAAAGCATGAACGACAGGCTTATACTTTTTGCTACCACGCTTACTGCAGCCAACCTTGAATTGTACAAGCGTGAGTATCAGAAAGCACTGGACTTATACATGAAGCTGTATGCAGAATATGCTGATTTGGGAGATAATGAACAATGGGCTGTGCTGAACAATTATATTGGTATAGCGCATCACTTTTTAGGCAGGGATGATGTAGCAGAACCGTATATCAGGGAATCAGTAAGGGTGCGGGAGTTATTGGGAGATGAGTTGAGGATGAATTACAGCTACTTTACCCTTGCCAAACTGCTTTACCGGGCCGGGCGAATTGAGGAAGGGGACAAATACTTTGAGATTATTGAACGTGGCATGAAGAAGTTTGCCCATATGTATGATAAACAGATGCGGAATGATATTTATTATGAGTTATATGGCGCGCGCGGCGATTATAAAAAGTCGTATGAGCACTTTAAGGAGTTGGATATCTCGTTTGTAGCCAATGATGTTTTGGAGCGCACTATAGGAGGAATATTTGAAGCTGAGCAACAGAAGAACAAAAACGTACAGGAGGACAGTGAGTACTTCCGAAGGATAAATGATGAAATGCGCTCGCGCGCTGCGGAACTACAGAATTTAAATCAAGACCTTAAGAATTATGCCCGCACCGCATCGCATGATTTACGCGAGCCACTCAGGATGGTTTCGGCCTATATGAGCATACTGGAAACCAAGTTGAAAGACAAACTTACTGAGGAAGAAAAGCAGTTGCTGCATTTTGCCGTGGATGGCAGCAAGCGCATGGATGAAATGATTACGCGCATACTTAATACGGCCAAAGGCAGCCAGGTAATTTTAAAGCCTGTTGATTTAAATAAGACCATTGAACAGCTTAAAATGAATTTGACCCGGCTTATTGCCGAGAAGAAGGCCGTGGTAGAAACGGATCAGTTGCCTGTTCTTATGGCTGATGACATACAGATGTTGCAGGTTTTTCAAAACCTGGTAACCAATGCCATTAAGTACAACCAAAGCGAAGTGCCTCAGATAAAGATTACGGCAACTATTAAAGGAAATATGGTAGAGATTGCGGTTGCTGATAATGGAGTAGGCATACCTGAGAGTGAAAGGCAACGCGCATTTGAAATGTTTCAGCGGGTGGAGAATGCCAGCGGCGCCGATGGCACCGGTATTGGTTTAAGCACTGTAAAGGGAATTATTGAGAAGCTGAAAGGAAAAATATGGATTGAAGGCAACACGCCTAACGGCAGTATTTTTAAAATACTATTACCCACTGCGCGGTTATGAAAGTAAGCGGCTTTACCTTTATACGCAATGCGGTTATCTGCGATTATCCTGTTGTAGAAGCTATAAAATCTATACTACCGCTGTGCGATGAGGTGGTGGTAGCTGTAGGCAGAAGCGAAGATGAAACCCTGGAACTGGTGCGTAGTATCCACCCGACTAAAATCAAAATAATTGAAACAGTTTGGGATGATAATTTGAGAACCGGGGGGCGGGTATTTGCTGTGGAAACCGATAAGGCTTTTGCGGCAATTGCCCCTGATGCGGACTGGGCCTTTTATATACAGGCTGATGAAATTGTGCATGAAGATACCTATGCGGCTATAAAGCAAAGTATGGAGCGGTGGAAGGATGATAAAGCTGTAGAAGGATTGCTGCTGGAGTTCATTCACTTTTATGGTTCGTACAAATATGTTGCCGATGCCTACAACTGGCACCGCCGCGAAATACGGATTATTAAAAGCGATAAAAACATTACTTCCTATAAAGATTCGATGGGTTTTAGGAAGTTGGGAAAGAAGCTGGCTGTTAAGCACTCCGGCGGGGTTATACACCACTATAGCTATGTAAAACCTCCGGTAAAAATGATGAACAAGGCCCGGGCTATGAACCGGCTGTGGCATGATGACAAGTGGGTGGAGGAGAAATTTGGCGATGCGGTGGAATATGACTTCAGTAACATTGATAGCCTTAAACTATTTGAGGGCACTTACCCCGCTATTATGAAGGACCGTATAGCCCGGCAAAACTGGCAGTTTAGCTTTGATGTTAGCAAGAGCAAAATGAAGCCCAAATACAGGCTTAAGCGCTGGATTGAGCGCCACTTTGGTATAGTTATAGGGGAATACCGCAATTACCGCTTACTGGATTGAAAACCACACTTTTTACCGGAGAGGTTATTGTGCACACAACGGCCGAATATATTGTTGGGGGTGATGTAGTTATTCCTATATTTGTTCCTCGGTATGGAAATTCTTATCCGCTCTGCGAGGATACACGACACCGGCTCACCCCACAATAATCAGGTAAAAGATATTTTAATTGCCAACGGCAAAATCAAGAAAATTGGTTCGCGGTTGCAAAACACCACCAAAGCCCGCGAGGTAAAGCTGGATAACCTGCATGTTTCGCTGGGATGGGTGGATATGAACACCTTTTTAGCGGACCCCGGTTACGAACAAAAGGAGACTATTGAAAGCGGATGTCGTGCTGCTGCATTTGGCGGTTTTACCCATATATGTTGCCTGCCCAATACAGCCCCGGTAATACAAACCAAATCGCAAATTGAGTATGTGCTGGGTAAGGCGCTTAGCAATATTGTGGATGTTCACCCGCTTGGGGCTGTAACCCAAAACTGCGAAGGCAAGGATTTAGCTGAAATGTACGATATGTATAAGGCAGGCGCCATAGCTTTTACTGATGGTTTGAAGCCAAGCGCCTCTGCCGGGCTTGTAGAAAGAGCATTACTGTATGTAAAGGCATTCGGAGGGCTGATTATCAACCACCCTGAGGACAGGAGTATATCGAAAAACGGAGCCATGCACGAAGGGGTAACCAGCACACGCATGGGGTTGCCCGGCGCACCGGCTCTTGCCGAAGAAGTAGCTGTAAACCGTGACATCTATGTTTTAGAATATACAGGCTCACGACTTCATTTCTTAGGTGTTTCCTTAAAACGCAGTGTTGATTTGATTCGCGCAGCAAGGAAGAAAGGTTTAAAGCTTACCTCATCGGTAAATGCATACAACCTGATGCTGGACGAGACTGCTGTTGCCGGCTATAATACTAACTATAAGGTAAACCCGCACCTGCGCAGTAAGGAAGATATTAATGCTTTAATAAAGGGTATTGCCGATGGTACTATTGATACGATAAGTTCCGCACACAACCCGCAGGATGAAGAATGCAAGAAACTGGAGTTTGACAAAGCAGATTTTGGCATGCTGGGCCTGGAAACCTGCTATGCGGTAGCCAATACAGCCCTTAGCGGTAAGGTAGATACGGATAAAATTGTGGAGCTGCTTTCGAACAACGCACGCGCCATTTTAGGCCTGGAAAGTAAAATAGAGGAAGGGGCCGCTGCTGATCTTACCTTGTTTAACCCTGAGTTAAAGTGGACTTTTGAAGATAGTGACATCCGGTCGCGCTCAAAAAATACACCATTTGTTGGCCAACAGTTTACGGGCAAGGCAATGGGTATAATTAATAAAGGCAAACTACAATTGAACTAAAATGGGCGAGCATATTAAAACCGCTTTGCGCTGGGGGCTGATAGGGGGCATGGGTATGGCCATACTGCGGTTTTTGGTATACTTTATTTCGCCGGACTCTGTAGGTGGGTGGGAGAATTTTTATTACCTGCCGCTTCTTTTTTGTATGGTATGGGCTGCTGTAACGGTTAAGCGCGATGAAGGCGGCAGCCTGCGGTTTGGCAGGGGTTACGCCGTGGTTTTTACAGTAGCTTTGGTGGGAGTTGTTATCAATACCGCTATGGCCTTTTTGCTGGTTAAGGTTATTGATAAAGAAATGGCCGAGCGCGCACTTAGGCTTGCCCTCGAAAAGATTGATGAAAACGGTGAGAAGTACGGCAGTACCCCTGAACAACTTAACCAGAGTAAATTATGGACCATCTGGTTTTTTAAATCCCCTTATGCGCCCTTAGCAATTTTTGCATACCAGTTAGTTGTAGGGTCTATTATTTCGCTGTTGGTTGCCGCATTTACGCGTAAAAGCGCAGCCCCGCAGCCTGAAAATGAAAATCCTGAAGGCTCCTGATTTTTGATTTTATTTACCCTATGCAAATTTCACTGGTAATTCCCTTACTGAACGAAGAAGAATCGCTGCCCGAACTAACGGCATGGATTGAGCGCGTAATGAAAGAGAACTCTTTCACCTACGAGGTGCTGCTGATGGACGATGGAAGTAAGGATAAAAGCTGGAGTGTAATTCAAATCCTCTCAAAACAAAACCCTAATATCAGGGGCATAAAATTTCAGCGTAACTATGGCAAAAGCGCGGCCCTGCAAGTTGGCTTTACCCATGCAAAGGGCGATGTTGTGATTACCATGGATGCGGACCTGCAGGATAGCCCTGATGAAATACCGGAGTTATACAGAATGGTAACCGCAGAAGGTTATGATTTAGTGAGCGGTTGGAAACAGAAGCGCTACGACCCCCTTAGCAAAACCATACCTACCAAGTTATACAATGGCGCTACCCGTTTTATGACGGGCATTTACCTGCACGATTTTAATTGCGGCCTAAAGGCCTACAAAAATGAAGTGGTAAAAAGCGTAGAGGTTTACGGCGAGATGCACCGCTATATACCGGTACTGGCCAAACAGGCGGGTTACAGTAAAATAGGGGAGAAGGTGGTGCAACACCAGGCCCGCAAATACGGCACTACCAAGTTTGGCATGGAACGTTTTCTTTATGGCTTCCTCGACCTGTTGAGCGTTTATTTTATGACACGTTTCAGCAAAAGGCCTATGCACATTTTTGGAGGCTACGGGGTGTTAAGCTTTTTTGTAGGCTTTTGTATTGCCTTGTATTTAACCATTGCCAAAATTGCCTTTGCACAATACCGCATGACGGAACGCCCTATTTTTTACCTGGCTTTACTGTTTATAGTTATTGGGGTGCAACTGTTTGTTGCCGGATTTTTGGGGGAATTGATTTCGCGCAGCGGTGCAGATAGAAACAATTACCTGGTAGCCGATACATTGAACCTGCAGAAATGAAAGTAGTTATCCTTGGTTCTGCCCATCCTTTGCGGGGCGGGCTTGCTTCGTACAACGAAAGGCTGGCGCGGGAGTTTATGCGCCAGGGGCACAGCGTGCAGATTTATACCTTCAGTTTACAGTACCCTGAGTTTCTTTTCCCCGGCAAAAGCCAATACAGCGACCAGGCGGCACCCGATGATTTATATATACATGTTAAAGTAAATTCAGTTAACCCGCTTAACTGGCTAAAGGTAGGCAAGGAGATTGCTGCACTAAATGCCGATTTACTGATTGTGAAATTCTGGTTGCCCTTTATGGGCCCATGCCTTGGCACCATTGCGCGCCGGGTAAAAAAGAATGGTAAAACCAGGGTTATTTCCATTTTGGATAATGTGATACCGCATGAAAAGCGCCCCGGTGATATGGCGCTTATACGTTACTTTGTTAACTCGGTTGATGGTTTTATTGGTATGAGCGATTCAGTATTAAAAGACTTAGACCGTTTTGATACCACCAAACCCAGAGCCTTTTCACCACATCCGCTTTTCGATAACTTTGGGGAGTCTGTAAACAAGGTGGAGGCTTACGAAAAACTTGGCCTTGAACTGAGCACGGAGTACATGTTGTTCTTCGGGTTTATCCGCGACTATAAAGGGCTGGATTTACTGCTGAAAGCCATGGCTGATGAACGTATAAAGCAACTTAATGTAAAGTTGATTGTAGCCGGCGAGTTTTATACCGATGCTAAACCCTATTGGGATTTAATAACCAGCCTTAACATTGCCGATAGGCTGATACTGAAAACCGATTTTGTGTCGGACGACCAGGTGAAGTACTTCTTTTGCGCGGCAGACCTGGTAGTGCAACCGTATAAACATGCTACACAAAGCGGTGTAACCCAGATATGTTACCATTTTGACCGCCCCATGCTGGTTACCAATGTGGGGGGGCTTCCTGAGATTGTGCCCCACGGCAAAGTGGGTTACGTGGTTGAGCCCGCCCCTGCTTCTATTGCTGATGCTATTGTGGATTTTTACGGTAACCACAGAGAGTTGCTGTACCGCGATAACATCCGCCTGGAAAAGAAAAAATACGCCTGGAGCGAGATGCTGAAGAAAATTGCCGAGGTAACCGCTTTAGTTCCCGCGAAATAGTTTATCCATTTATCTTAGCCCCCGATGATATACCGCAGCAAGGCCCCTTTACGACTGGGATTAGCCGGGGGCGGAACGGATGTTTCGCCATACTCGGATTTATACGGCGGTGCTATTTTAAACTGCACCATCGGCATGTATGCCTATGCCACTATTAAGCCGCTTAACGGAAAGAAGATACACATAAGAGCGGTTGACCGCAATGAAGAGGTAACGCTTGAATCTAAAAAGATATTAAAGACCGACGGCTGCCTGGATTTAGCCAAGGGCGTTTACAACCGCGTGGTTAAGGATTTTGTGAAGAAACCTTTAGCCTTTGAGCTTACCACCTTTGTGGATGCGCCTGCCGGTTCAGGGCTTGGTTCATCCTCTACCCTTGTAGTAGCCATATTGGGCGCTTTTGTGGAGTGGCTCAAGCTGCCCTTAGGAGAATATGATATAGCCCATTTAGCTTACCGCATTGAGCGCGAAGACCTTTTAATGCATGGCGGCAAGCAGGACCAGTACGCTGCTACTTTTGGTGGTGTAAATTATATGGAGTTTTACGCAGGCGATAAAGTAATTGTAAACCCCTTACGCGTTAAGGAGAAATCGCTGCACGAGTTGGAGAATAACCTCATCCTTTTCTTTACCGAAACAAGCCGCCTTTCATCAGAAATTATCCGTAAGCAGAGCGAGAACGTAAAGAAGAAAAACACCAGGAGTATTGAGGCCATGCACAGCCTTAAGGAACAGAGTGTGATGATGAAGGAGGCCTTGCTTAGAGGCGAGGTAGATAAAATAGGGGAGATACTGCATTACGGCTGGGAGCATAAAAAAGCCATGGCGGAAGGGATCTCGAATCCGCAATTGGAGAATATTTACAATACCGCGCTTAAGGCGGGAGCCACCGGTGGTAAGATTTCAGGCGCCGGCGGCGGTGGTTTTATGATTTTTTACTCTCCTTATAATTCCAAATACAAAGTAATTGATGCACTTAACAAATTAGGCGGTAGGGTTATGCGTTATAACTTTACCCAAAACGGTTTAACTACATGGACCATCTGATGAGTAAGATCAAAAACATAATATCAGCTTCAATAGAGGTTAAGAGGACCATACTTAACGATGAAGCCCTGCTTGCTAAAGTGGAGCAAACGGCCATGCTTATTGCAACTGCTTTTAGAAATGGCCACCGCGTTTACCTGTGCGGCAATGGCGGTAGTGCCGCTGATGCGCAGCACCTGGCTGCTGAGTTTACCGGCCGCTTTTACAGCGATAGGGAGCCTTTGCCTGCAGAAGCCCTGCATGTAAACACATCCTTTCTTACCGCCGTGGCTAACGACTATAGCTACGATGAAATTTACCAACGTGCCGTTAAAGCACATGGACGTAAAGGGGATGTGCTTATCGGGCTTTCTACCTCAGGCAATTCAAAAAATATAGTGCTGGCACAGGAAGAAGGCAAGAAGCGCGGTATGATTGTGATTTCCTTTACCGGCGAGGGAGGAGGAAAGATGAAGGATAGCTGCGACTACCTGTTGAACGTACCCAGTAAGGATACACCGCGCATACAGGAAAGCCACATTATGCTTGGCCATATAATTTGTGAAATGGTGGAAGAGGAACTCTTCCCGAAACAATAAGCGCTAATGACCTTTACACAGCCAGGCACTAAACAGGATATACCCGCTATAATTTTAGCAGGCGGTTTAGGCACAAGGCTGCGCGATACTGTGCCTGATTTGCCTAAACCCATGGCACCTGTAGGCGATAAACCTTTTTTACATTACATTTTTTGCTACCTGCAAAAACAGCACATTACCAAAGCGGTTTTAAGCGTAGGCTATAAGTCAGAAACGATAAAGGACTACTTCGGGAAGGAGTATATGGGCATACAACTGGCGTATGCCGACGAGTTTGAGCCACTGGGCACAGGGGGCGGTATACGCGAAGCTTTCCGGTATGTTGAAGGGTTGGCCTTTGTATTGAACGGTGATACCTTTTTTGATGTGGACCTATGGGCTCTGCGCGATTTTTATTTTCAGAAGAATGCGGACATTGCACTATCGTTAAAGCGCTTGCAGCATTTTGACAGGTACGGAACGGTACAAACCGGGGCCGAACAGCAGGTTTTACAATTTGATGAAAAGAAGCTGTGCGAAGATGGCCTGATTAACGGTGGCGCCTACCTTTTTGACAATCGCATATTTGAGCGTATTGAGCGGAAAAAGGAAGCCGACCTGCCTTATAAGTTCTCCTTTGAAAAAGATATACTGGAAAACCAGGTTGACCGTATGCGGTTTTTCGGAAAAGAATTTGACGGTTACTTTATTGATATAGGAGTGCCCGAAGATTACCGCAAGGCCAACGAGGAACTGCCAAAGATGTTTGGCCAGTAGTAACAATTTCGCCATTCAGTGGTTGATTTCGTCGGACAAGTCTCTTTATAATTCTTTCCGCAATTTTTCGTTAAGCTTGCATTAATGCATTTCAGAGATTTAAATATTGATAAGACCTGGACGCTGTTTCTTGACCGGGACGGAGTTATCAATTTGCATTACCCTAACGACTACGTTAAAAGCTGGAAGGAGTTTTATTTTCTGGAAGGCGCTCTGGATGCGCTTAAATCCTTATCTGTGCATTTTAAGCGCGTGCTGGTTGTAACCAATCAGCAAGGGGTTGGTAAAAAACTGATGACCAAGGCCGATCTTGATAGCATACATGAAGAGATGCTTAAGGAGGTGCGCAAGTACGGAGGGCGCATACACGCAATATATGTCGCTACTGATTTAGTGGCAGAGGACCACAAAGGTATGCGTAAGCCCGCTATCGGCATGGCAAAGCAGGCTAAGAAGGACTTTACGGAAATTGATTTCAGCAAATCAATAATAGTAGGCGACTCCGTTTCAGATATGTTGTTTGGCCGTAATGCCGGTATGAAAACTGTTTTTATCGGCGATGAGGGCAAACTAAAAGGGGAAGATACTAAGCTGATAGATTTTTATTGTGAGAGTTTGCAAGCGTTCGCGAAGGAAGTAGGGGAGTAGTTCTCCTCATAATCCAAACTTCTGTAAAAGATATTTAGTTCTTCGCTACTGCCGCATAGGCTTTTAACCCTTCGGCTAAACATTCAACGGCAGCTTTAAGGTCGTTTGCATTTAGTACATAAGCAATGCGAACCTGTTTTTTACCTGAAGCAGTATTAGAGTAGAAGCCTGATGCCGGAGCCATCATAACCGTAGCGCCATTGTGGCTAAAGCTTTCTAACATCCATTGGCAAAATTCGTCAGTATCGTTTACCGGTAATTCAGCTACGGCGTAGAAGGCGCCACCCGGGTTAGGGCATTTAACGCCGGGTATTTTGTTTAACTCCGTAATAAGCACATCGCGGCGCTTTTGGTATTCCGTTACAATGCTGTCATAATACTCCTTGCCAAGGTCAAACAGGTTTTCGCCGGCAATCTGGCCCAGGCTTGGCGGGCTTAAACGTGCCTGTCCGAATTTAAGGGCCGCACCCAGTATATCTTTATTGCGGGTAACAATGGCGCCTATACGCGCTCCGCAGGCGCTGAAACGCTTGGATATGGAATCAAACACAACCACGTGCTGCTCCATGCCTTCCAGGTTTAGTGCGCTAAAGAAGGTTTTACCTCCGTATAAAAACTCGCGGTACACTTCGTCAACAAATAGAAACAGATCGTGCTTAAGGCATATTTCGCGCAGCGTAAGTAGTTCTTCATGGCCGTATAAATAACCGGTAGGGTTGTTGGGGTTGCAAATAAGAATAGCCTTGGTTTTGGGTGTAATTGCTTTTTCAAAATCGGAAATAGCCGGTAAGGCGAACCCGTTTTCGATAGAGGTAGGTATAGGCCTTACTTTAATATCACCCGCCATAGCAAAGCTTATGTAGTTAGCATACATGGGCTCAGGGATGATAATTTCATCGTCATCATCCAGGCAACTCATCATGCCAAAAGAAAGTGCTTCGCTGGCGCCTTCAGTAATCATAAAGTCGGATGAGTTAACGTTAATGCCTATACTGTTATAGTAGCCTGCAAATTTTTTACGGTAGCTTTCAAAGCCATTGCTTGGGCAGTACTCCAGCACCTTTATGTCCATGCTTTTCAGTGTGTCCCAAAAAACTTTTGGTGTTTCAATATCAGGTTGGCCGATATTCAGGTGATATACTTTGGTGCCTTTCTTTTTTGCCGCATCGGCATAAGGAACCAGTTTGCGTATGGGAGAAGCGGGCATTTGATGGCCCTTTACTGAAATTTTAGGCATAGCGTAAAAATTGCTGTGCGAAGTAAGTAAAAAAAGCGGCGCACTCACCTAAATCCGCTTCCAAAGGATATAGTATAAACCCCCTCCGCAGCTAATTACTTTTGTAATTAGCTTGCTAGTCTCACTTTAAAAGTGGGCAATCATGCAATAAAAAACTCCGCCCTTAGGAGGCGGAGTTTCTAAAGCTTATTTTAAGAATTAGTTTTTAGGTGCCAGCATTGAAGGCGCCTCCATGGGAACGCTCTTACCGGGTTCTTCTTTTACTACTTCACCTTTAATGGTTATAACGCGGTTAGGCGTATCGGAGTTAGAGGTTATGGTTATACTTTTGGTAAACGGACCGGGACGGCCTTGTGTGTTGTAGGTAACTACTATAGTGCCATCCTTACCGGGCAGGATAGGTTCCTTAGGCCAGCTGGGCGTGGTGCAACCGCAACTTGCGCGCACGTTGCTTAAAATTAGCGGCTCCTTACCGGGATTGCTGAATTTAAATTCGTGGGTAGCCTGCGGGCCTTCGGGTATTTCGCCAAAGTCGAAGCTTTCTTCCTTAAACACCACCTTTGGGGCGTTAGGATTTGGCGCAGCAGTTTCTTCTTTTTTTGTTTCCTGCGCAAAAGATGTTACGGCAGTAAGTAGTAATAATGCGGCCAGAAAATTTCTCATAGTTGGGATTTGTTTACGTGCTCAAAAATAAATTTCTGCCCCTATTTTTAAGGGCTTTTTGGGTGCCGGTATGGTTATGTTAACAAGATTTAGAGGGCCGGCGGTTTAAATATCGCCCAGCATAGGGCGCAATACCACTTCCTCCACCACGGTGCTTTCCGATAAATGGTAAATATCCCATATCAGTTTAGCTATGTCTTCGCTCTTCATAAAGCGGGCTTCGGGCAGGCCGCTGGCGCTCCAGCTTTCAGTATAGGTGGCGCCGGGTATAAGGGCGGTAACACGTATGTTGTCGTTCTTCAGTTCCTCGCGCAGGGCTTTGCTTAAACCCAACAGGGCAAACTTTGAAATACTATAAGAGCCGCCATTGTGGTACTCCTTAATGCTGGCTACCGAGCACATATTAAAGATGTGCCCCTGCTTTTTTTGCAGCATGGCGGGCAGTAAGGCGCGGCTAAGGTGGTAAGCGCTGTACAGGTTGGTTTCAATCAACTTTTCGATGGCGCCGTCCTGCTCATCCACTACACGGCCGGGGATAAAAATGCCGGCATTGTTAACCAATATATCTGTAGCTCCAAATTCGCTGTTTACCTTTTGGGCAAAGGCAAGCAATTGTGTTTTGTTGCTTACATCGCAGGCATGGGTAAGTATTGTTGATTGAGGGTTGGCGATTTGGGATTTTAAGTCTGCCAGATCCTTTTGGGTGCGCGCGCAAAGAGCCAGGTCGAAGCCCTCGGCAGCAAATTTTACGGCAACAGCGCGGCCAATGCCCTTGGTAGCGCCGGTAATTACAATCTTCCTGTTCATGCTTCAAACTTAACATTACCAGCCGTAAGTGAGAAGATTATGCCCGCCGGGGGATGTTAACTGCTAACCCTTCCCACTTTCTTTTATATTAGCGCGGTTTATGCTCAAACCCTTCGAAATTCTTGGTAAGTATTTGGTATTGATGCGCCATGCGGTGTCAAAGCCTGAGAAAGCCGGCATGTACTCCAAAGAGGTTTTCCGTCAGTGTCATGATATTGGTATTGGTTCCCTAAGCATTATTGCCATTATAGCCACCTTTGTGGGGGCCGTTACGGCGGTGCAGTTTAGCTATCAATTGCGCAGCATAAGCCTGGTGCCTATGTGGTGGGTAGGTTCTATTGTGCGCAAATCAATGATTTTGGAATTGGCGCCTACTATCTCGGCTCTTTTGCTGGCCGGTAAGGTGGGCTCAAACATTGCTTCAGAATTGGGCAGTATGCGCACCACCGAACAGATTGATGCGCTTGAAATTATGGGCGTAAACACTCCCGGATTTTTAATTGGCCCCAAGATAATTGCCGGTGTTTTTATGGTACCAATGCTGGTGGTTATTGCCGTTTTTTTAGGTATTAGCGGTGGCCTGGTAGCAGGTATTGTTGGCGGCTATTACAGCCCGGCCGAATACCTGCGTGGCGTAACGGACTTTTTTGCCCCTAAGGATGTAAACATTATGCTCATTAAATCGGTGTTGTTTGGCTATATACTTTCATCAGTGGCCTGCTATAAGGGCTTTACGGTGGAAGGTGGTGCTATTGAAATAGGCAAGGCCAGCACCCAGGCGGTTGTTTTCAGCAGCATCTTTATCATTGTAGTTAACTTTTTTGTAGCCTTCCTGATGTTGTGATTGAAATTAAAAACATAAAAAAGAGCTTCGGCCAGCAGCAGGTTTTAAAGGGTGTTAGCGCAACCTTTGAAGAGGGTAAGTGCAACCTTATAATCGGTAAATCCGGTTCTGGCAAAACGGTTACCCTAAAATGTATGGTGGGTTTATTTGAACCCGATGAAGGCGATATTTGGTATGACGACCGCAATATAACCGCCATGACCTTTAGAGAGCGCAAGGTTATACGCCGCGAGATAGGGATGCTTTTTCAGGGTACTGCCCTGTTTGACAGTATGACGGTGGAGGAGAATGTGCGCTTTCCGCTGGATATGTTTACCACCAAAACCGAGGAAGAAAAGCGCGAGCGCGTTAATTTTTGCCTACGCCGCGTTAACATGGATAATACCAACAAAAAATACCCCGGCGAACTTTCGGGCGGTATGAAAAAGAGGGTGGGTATTGCCCGGGCCATAGTAATGAACCCGCGCTACCTGTTTTGTGATGAGCCCAATAGCGGCCTTGACCCTAAAACCAGCCTTGTAATTGACCATCTTATACGCGAACTTACCCAGGAGTTTGGCATGACCACAGTTATTAACACCCACGACATGAACAGTGTAATGGGAATAGGAGATAAAGTGGTATTTCTGCACAACGGCCTTAAGTATTGGGAAGGTACCAACAAGGAAATTTTAAAGATTACCGAAGGTGAACTTTATGATTTTATATTCGCATCGGAATTTTTGAAAGAGCTTCGCGCCCACGCTAAGTTTTAACATTAAAATAGAGAATGCCATGAGCGTTTTAGTAAATAAGAATTCGAAGATTGTAGTGCAGGGTTTTACCGGCAAAGAGGGAACCTTTCATGCCACGCAAATGATTGAATACGGCACCAACGTAATTGGTGGCGTAACACCCGGCAAGGGCGGCGAAAAGCACCTGGATAAGCCCGTGTTTAATACGGTTGCCGATGCCCGCAAAGCTACAGGTTGTAACGTAAGCATCATTTTTGTGCCACCTGCTTTTGCAGCAGATGCTATAATGGAAGCTACTGACGCGGGAGTTGAACTGGTAGTATGTATAACAGAAGGTATACCGGTACAGGATATGGTTAAAGTAAAAAGCTACCTGAGCGGTACCAATACCCGTTTAATAGGCCCTAACTGCCCCGGTGTAATTACCCCCGGCGAGGCTAAGGTTGGTATTATGCCCGGATTTGTATTTAAAACGGGCAGGGTTGGCATAGTTTCAAAAAGCGGAACCCTTACTTACGAAGCTGCCGACCAGGTGGTAAAGGCAGGATTGGGCGTTTCTACTGCCATTGGCATAGGCGGAGACCCCATTATCGGTACTACTACCAAAGAAGCCGTTGAACTGTTTATGAACGACCCCGATACTGACGGTATAATTATGATTGGTGAAATTGGCGGAAGCCTTGAAGCCGATGCTGCCCGTTGGATTAAGCAAAGCGGTAACAAGAAACCGGTAGTTGGTTTTATTGCCGGCCAAACTGCCCCTCCGGGACGTCGCATGGGCCATGCAGGCGCTATTATCGGTGGTAAGGATGACACAGCAGCGGCAAAAATGGCTATCATGCGCGAGTGCGGCTTGCATGTGGTTGAATCTCCGGCAGGTATTGGAGAGTTAATGGCCAAAGTGCTTGCAGGAAAAGCAAAAGGAGCTTAGTTGTTTAGGTTTTAAGATATAAAGCGGAATACGGAAAGGTGTTCCGCTTTTTTGTTTTATGAAAAACCCGCCCCGATAAACGGAGCGGGCTAACCTTGGGGGCACTTAGGTTATCGCTAACTAAGACGTACAGAACCTTTGCCAATTACTTTGCCGCTTTGGTAAACCTCAACCCTGTATAAACCGGGGTCGGTTATATAGCGCGTCCAGTAGAATACCACCTTTTTGTTGGTTTGGTTATACTGTATAGTTTGTTTCTTGGTGTACTTAACCGGCTTATCGCTTGCGGTTTCCGGTATTACACCACTGCCCTGCTCGTCCACAGCAATAGTTTCCCCGCGCGGGTTAATGATACGAACGTAGAGGTTAAGAGAACCCGGATCGATTACTTTGTTTATGCCGGTTTCAAAACTTACTTTAAGCATATCCATGGACTTCAGTTTTTCTACCACTACTTCATCGCCGTTGTTCTTTTTCTTAATGGCTTCTACATTCACCTTTGCTATTTGCAGCAAAGAGCCTGCATCAACCTTACGGCCGAGGCTGTCAGCCACAGTAGTTAACTTGGCAGTAACTTCTTTTTCAGCAGTAAGGCCGGTGTAGAAACTATCTTTTTCGTAAGAGAGCTGCTTGTTTTGGCCTTCTACTTCAGTAACGCGTTGCTGAAGGTTGGCAATAGACACCTGGTACTCATTTATCTTTTTACGGGCTGCACTTAACTCGGCGGCGGTAATTGTATTTTGCTTGTATTGCTCTTCTAACTGGGCTTTCTCATCATCAATCATTTTCTGCTGCTCATCAATTTTTTTATCCATCTCGTCATTTTGGCCGCGTAGTTTTTCCAGGTCAGCTTTTTTCTCATCCAGTTCAGCCATTACGCTTTGATACTCGTTGTTAAGGTTCTCTTTCTCAACAATTACCACTTCTTTGTCATGTTTTTCTGTTACTAATAAATAGATAGTAACCGCATTGGTAATGCCTAATACTACCAGGGCGCCTATAAAGAGGCTTTTCCAGGGGGTGGGCTTGCCCGGCTCGGGCTTGATTCCGGTTTCCATAATTGTGGTTTTAGTTGTGTGATGAAATAGTTTAGCTTATTAATTCATATTGTCTCTTATCTATTTCAACTGTACCTTTTGGGGTTTATTGTACAAAAAGCAAAGGGCAATCTTAAAAAGGTGGCCCTTTTATGAATGGAACGGAAAAAGTTTAATGCCCTGATTTACTGCATAATTATGGTGCCTTTCGTAAAGTTGAGAATGTTGCAGAGTGACCTGCACTCTTTAGGAGAATCATGATACCACACAACGTATTGCCCTGCTGAAGCTGCCACTTTACACAAGTTGCAGATTGTATTGCATCAGTTGCGATTTGTAAAAGGGCGGTTTACAACCCGCATGCTGTAAGATGGAGTAGCGAAACAATTGACAAGCGTAAGCACAGGATATACATTGAACCTACTAAACGAAATGAGTATGAACAAGCAATTACTAATCCTTATCGCACTGCTTCCTGTGCTGGCCTTCGGCCAATTTGAATTCAACAACAAAGGTGCTGCCATCTATAACCAGAAAGGCTCACTGTTGTTTGTTGGTGGTAACTTTACAAACGAAACCGGTTCAGTAAAGAATGATGGAATCATTGAATTAAAAGGCGATTTCGAAAACAAAGCAACCGCCAGTTTTGGTGTGCATAATGATAGCACCAGCAAAGAGCGCGCTGTTAAGTTTATCGGCAGCGGTACACAAACGATTAAAGGTGATATGCGCACTGCGGGTAACTTCTACAACATTATAGTAGATAAGGCCTCGGCTTCGGAAACAGTAGAGCTTGCCTCGGATGTGCAGGTTAACGGTAGCCTGGTGTTTGGCTCGGCCACTACCAGCAGCACGTACCAACCTGCCCAAATTGGCATTAATAACAACCAAAAAGGGTTGGTTAAAACCTATAACCACAGCGGCGAATTTGTGCTGAACATTACCAATGGTAATGAAGATGCTATTGCAGGCTACGCCACTTTACAGAAAGACGGTAACCAGAATACTGCTTATGTATTGACCCGTGGCAACCGTGGCTCAGGCGATGGTGGTTTACAGCGCAACGTAACTGCTGCCGGTTCATACGTTTACCCTATAGGCACTGAGGCCAATGGCTTTAACGGTGCCAGGTTCAACTTCGTTAGTATACCTGCCGGTGGCGGTAATGTAATTGGTAAGTTTAATGACGGCACTAACAATATGAACGGTAATATTGGTAATTTACCTAATACTTGTGTTAACTGCCCGCAAGCTCATGGCGCTTCTCAGCCGGGTTACAACCACTACTTTGCTTCAAACCCATGCAATGGCGGCACCGAGCAGTGGTTAATTCTGCAGGATGAAGTTACTGACCACGGCTACTGGAGCTTTGCATCTAACGTTACCAACGAAAAAGAATTTGTATACAGCATTGAAACCTTTGCTAACAGCTACAACGCCAATGGCAGCGCCGGCGACATCTGGAGAACATTAAAGTACGAGGCTGCTTATAACTACGATCCTTCAGGTGCAAGCGAAAACTGGAGCCGTTACATTGACTCAACTTCACAAGAATCTGACCTCCTTCAATATAGCTTAAACAGTGGTTCATGTTACACAGGACAGGGCGTACCGGGCGGCATCTATCGTGGCTTCGGGCACTACGCTATGAAAAAGGCAAGCAGCGGTGGCGCCCTTCCTGTTGAACTGATTTACGTTAATGCTGAACCTAAGACCAACTCAATCCTGGTTAAATGGGCAACTGCACTTGAAATCAACAACCTGGGCTTTGAAGTACAACGCAGCGCTGATGGTGTAAATTTTGAAACTATCGGTTGGGTAAACGGCAACAACAACTCTACCATCACTTTAGCTTATGAATATGATGATATGAATGTTCAGAGCAATGTAGTATATTACTACCGTTTAAATCAGATTGATAATGATGGAGCTAATGCAGTTTCTTATGTTGTATCTGCAAAAATAGGTGGGAATTCTGAGTTCACTGTGAGCGAGCCTATGCCAAATCCTGCACAAGATTTCAGCAAATTAGTAGTAAATACTTCTGCTGCACAGGCTGTTAAAGTTCAGATTGTAGATGTTACCGGAAGAATTATATCAGAGAACGTTGCAAACATTACTGCCGGTAGCAACACTTTAACTTTAGATGTTCAGAACGTGGCTAGTGGCCAATACCTTGCTGTTGTTTTTGCTGACGGCAAAGCTTATTCTAAAAATCTTATTGTAGCTAAAAACTAATTTCAATTTACTCGTTTAGTTTCGCTTGTTCGGGGAGGGCTTATGCTCTCCCTTTTTTGTTTCCTTCCGTTATCAATGAACTACTCTTTATTATACGGGAGGTTTTTTCTTTTGTTACATCTTTCGCTGAAATAGTTTCAAGAATTTTTTCTTTTCCTTGTTCTTTCAGTATTTCTGCGAGGGTTATCATTTTTTGTTGTCTCTTATATATTATTTAACGGCCCCCCGGGAAAAAGGTTACAGTCTGCCAGCAATATTTTTGTTTATTGCACAACAAGTTGGTTATCAAATAAATAAATATGATTGAGCCGAAGTTTTACAGTTTAATTCACCCTCAGATAGCGAACTGCCTTTTTTAACTGAAACTGCCCGAAAACATGAGGATAAAATGAGGGTAAAAAATAATGCAAAAGGCAGAAGTTTGGCGGAACTTATAAATAACGCATTGGTACTATGAGCGATTTGCGCGTCATAATTTCGGGTGGGGGTTCAGGGGGGCATATATTTCCGGCCCTGGCGATAGCTAACTCCATTAGGAGGCGTTTCCCCAATGCTAAAATTCTATTTGTTGGCGCCAATGGCCGTATGGAAATGGAGAAAGTGCCACAGGCCGGTTACGAAATCAAGGGATTGGATATTGCGGGTTTCCAGCGCGGGTCTATTGTGAAAAATATTTCGTTGCCGTTTAAAATTGTAGGAAGCCTGAGAGCAGCGTACCGCATAATAAAAGATTTTAAGCCCGATGTGGCAGTGGGGGTTGGTGGCTATGCCAGCGGACCTTTGCTGCGTGCAGCAAACTTTATTGGAATACCCACTGTAATACAGGAGCAAAATTCCTTTGCCGGCATTACCAACAAACTTTTAGCGGGTGGCGCTAAGGTAATTTGTACGGCTTATACTGAAATGGAACAGGTTTTTCCCAAAGAGAAAATTGTGTTAACCGGCAACCCAATACGTGCGGAGATATTAAACATGGAGGTGGACCTTAAGCAAGCACAGGACTATTACGGGCTTGACGCTTACAGGCAAACATTGCTGATTGTAGGCGGTAGCCTTGGGGCGCGTAAACTAAACCAAAGTGTGGAAGCCACTTTAGAGCGCATAAATGAAAGCGGCGTTCAGGTGATTTGGCAAACGGGTAAGTTGTATTACGAGGAGTATAAGCATATTGGCCAAAGCTACCCCAACATTAAGGTGCTGCAGTTTTTAGACCGTATGGATTATGCTTATGCCTGTGCGGATGTGATTGTTTCTCGTGCCGGGGCTATGACTATTTCGGAATTGCAGATTGTAGGTAAGCCGGTGATATTGGTGCCATCGCCCAATGTAAGTGAGGACCACCAAACCCACAACGCTATGGCCCTCGTTAAGCAAAATGCAGCTGTATTAATTAAGGATGATGAGGCAAAGTTTGGTTTGATACCTGCTGCTATTGATTTGCTGAAAGAGCCTGAGAAAATGAAAACGCTTGCAGGGAATATTAAAAAAATGGCAATAACCGATGCGGCTGACAGAATTGTGGATGAGATTGTGCGTGTAGCAAAGAAATAAGTATCAACTTGCAGCCGAAACGAGCATAGTGGCAGGTTTTTAATTTTAGAACATGAACTTGAAAAATATAAAGAAGGTTTACTTCCTCGGCATTGGGGGAATAGGTATGAGCGCCCTTGCGCGGTATTTTAAATCGTTGGGCGCAGAAGTAGGAGGTTATGATAAAACACCTACGCAGTTGACCTATGAGTTAAAGGCTGAAGGTATAAGTGTAATTTTTGAAGATGAGGTGGTGCACATGCCTAAGGATTTAGACCTGGTAGTTTATACACCGGCCATACCCAAAGACCATAAAGGACTTAATTTTTATAAGGACAATGGCTACACCCTGATGAAGCGCAGCGAAGTGCTGGGTGTAATTTCGGCAGACCGTTTTACGATTGCGGTAGCGGGTTCGCACGGTAAAACAACAGTTAGCAGCATGATAGCTCACATACTAACCCAATCGGGTTTTGGATGTTCGGCTTTTTTGGGTGGTATTGCTGTGAACTATAATTCAAACTACCTGCAGGGTACTAATGATGTTGTGGTAATTGAGGCTGACGAGTTTGATCGCTCGTTTCACCGTTTAACGCCTGATATGGCAGTAATTACAGCAGTGGATACAGACCACCTGGATATTTATGGCAGCAAGGAGGCCATAGATGAGGCTTTTCTGGAATTTATTGCAAAAATGCCGGAAGAAGGATTTTTAGTGGTGAAGAGCGCTCAGAGTATTAATGATCGCCTGCCTGTAATGGATAAGGCGTTTTATACGTTGAGCGACCCTGATGCTGATGTGTATTGCAGCAAGTATTGGGTTACTGACGGCGGCTATTTGTTTAACGTGCGCTTTTTTGGTACCGAAATGCGCAGCCTGCGCCTTAACATTGGCGGTTTCCATAATATTGAAAACGCATTGGCAGCAATTACCATTGCCAAGGAGTTGAAGATTACTGACGAGAAGATTAAAGAAGCGCTGGCATCGTTTAAAGGAATAAAACGCCGGTTTGAGAAGCTGGTGGAGAACGAAAAACACGTTTTTATTGACGACTATGCCCACCACCCCGAAGAGATACGTGTGTTTTTGGAAAGTGTGAAAGAGATTTACCCCAAGCGTAAGATAACTGCCATCTTCCAGCCGCATTTATTCAGCCGCACGAAAGACCTTGCCGATGGATTTGCCAAAGCCCTCAGTATAGTTGATGAAGTAATACTGCTGGATATATATCCTGCAAGGGAGTTACCTATAGAGGGCGTAACTTCTCAACTTATCTTCGATAAACTGACCTGCCCCCGGAAACTCTCCATCAAAAAGGAAGAGTTGATTGATACGCTTAAAGGCCGAAACGATTTGGATGTAGTGCTTACTATAGGCGCGGGGGATATTGACAAATACCTCGGACAGATTAAGGATATTGTAAGCTAACAGAAATCCGGCATCTGTTAATTCCGTAATACCTATCGCACTTCAGGCTTATGTTTTACCGCGGCAGTCAACTGCCTGTCCGCTCCACTATTCACTCCCGGTCAATTCCACAATTTCTGTCAACAAGTCTGCGTTTTGTTGTGACGGAAGAATAGGACTTTTGGGTTAACACTAACAGCAGGATGAAGGCACGATTCACCTGCACATTTTAAAAGAATGAAAAAGTTCTGGAGAATACTGAAAAAAGTGCTGCTGATTACCGCAGTTCTTTCGGCCACCGCACTATTTGTTGTGGTGCTTACTGCCGCGGTGCAAAAGAACGAAACCCTGAAATGTAAGGAACTGGTAGTAAAGATAGATGAGGAAACGGGCATAAGTTTTATAAGCGCACCCCAGGTAGCCGAGCGCATTAACTATTTGTGCAGCGGCGCTATAGTGGGTAAGGAGATAAGCCGCATTGATTTTAAAACTATTGAGCGGGAAATTGAGAAGAACCCTTTTGTAGCTGATGCTGAAATTTTTGTAGACCAGAGCCAGGTAGTTACTATGAAGGTGGAGCAGAAACGTCCACTGCTGCGTGTAATTAACAGCGATGGTGTTAGCTATTACATCAGTGAAAAGAACGAGCGCATACCCCTTAGCGATAACTTTACGCCGCACCTGGCAGTAGCGCTAGGCAATGTGCAGGTATACCATGATACCAAACGCGACAGCAGTGTGCAGAACGATCTTTACCAATTAATGACGTATGTGCAGAAGGATACATTTCTGGCAGCTTTGATTGACCAGGTGTATGTAAATGAAAACGCGGAACTGGAACTTATACCGCGCACAGGCTACCACACTATCAACTTTGGTAAGGTAGATGAGGATATGGAAGAAAAGTTTGCAAGGCTGAAAACGTTTTATCACGAGGGCCTTTGTAAAGTGGGGTGGAACAAATACAAAACCATAAACCTGCAGTTTGAAGGGCAGGTGGTTTGTGTAAAACGCGACACTGTAAACGCATTATGAAATAAAGCCGCATAAACACATAGAAACCAGAGCGAGGCGCCCCTGGCATTCCTCCGGTTGCTATGTGACTATGCGGTAGAAAATATAAATTATAGAAAACATATACTTATGGCCCTTACCCACACTAAAGCAAACCCGATAATTGTTGGCCTTGACATTGGTACAACCAAAATTGCCGCTATTGTTGCCCAGCGCGACCAATTCGGTAAAATTAAAATACTGGGTATAGGCAAGGTGCCTTCGTACGGCGTTACACGCGGCGAGGTAACCAACATTAAGTTAACAACCGATGCCGTTATTGAAGCAGTAGCAGAAGCGCGCAAACAAAGCGGGTTCGATATTAAGAGTGTGTTTGTAGGCATTGCCGGCCAGCACATCAGTAGCAAGCAAAGCCGCGATATATATACCCTAAGTAACCCTGATGAGGAAATTACCAAGGAAGATGTGCGCATGATGGTGAACAACATGAAGCGCATAGCCCTTGAGCCCGGTGAACGTATTATTACAGTGCTGCCACAGGAGTTTAGCGTTGATAACCTGCAGAATGTGATTGACCCTGTTGGTATGTGCGCCAGCCGTTTAGAAGCTAACTTCCACATTATAACCGGTAAAGTAACTGCTGCGCAATACATTAAAAAATGTGTTGAAAAGGCAGGGCTTAAAATGGCAGGCCTGTTCCTTGAGCCATTGGCATCTTCTGCAGCGGTATTACACCCTGATGAGCTGGAAGCCGGAGTAGTACTGGTTGATATTGGTGGCGGAACTACCGATATCGCTATTTTTAAGAATAAGATTATACGCCATACAGCAGTTATACCTTTTGCCGGTAACATTATTACCGAGGATATTATGGAGGGCTGCAAACTACTGAAGCCACAGGCCGAACAGCTGAAGACAAAATTCGGTAGTGCTGTACCCGGCGAAACCCACGAAAACGAAATTATCTCGATACCCGGTATTGCGGGCCGTGACCGTAAGGAAATATCAATGCGTACGTTGGCCCATATCATTAATGCCCGTATGGAAGAGATATTTACCCAGGTGCATTTTGAAATTAAGAGCAGCGGCTATGCCAATTCATTAAATGCCGGTGTGGTAATTACAGGCGGTGGTTCTCAGTTAAAACACATTAAGCAACTGGCAGAGTACATTACCGGTTTATCTACACGCATTGGTTTCCCAACCAGTTACCTGGCAAAGAATAACAAAGAGGAACTGAAGCACCCGATGTTTTCAACAGGTATTGGTTTGGTGGTTGAGGGTTATAAGGAGTACGACGATATGGTAGAAGACGCCAAGCGTGAATACTTCAGCGAGTTTTACGAAGTAGCCGCGCCTGTTACCCCTGCAGTGGGAGAAGTGGAGATTGAAGAGGAGGTGTTGATGAATGAAGAACTGAACGAACAGGAAGAGTTAGTAACTGAAGAGGTAAGCCAAATACATAACGAGGATGTGGCACAAAGCACTAAAACAAAGAAGAGCTTTATGCAGAGTATGGTAATGCAGTTTAAGAACTGGTTTGAGGACGATAAGGTTAACGGCGATTTTGAATAAGCCGATAGCACGGTGTTGATAAACGTACGCGTGGATTGTTTAATATATAACACACCTAACCCGGAAGGGTAGATAAATGGGGGATTAAATATTCGTTATTAAAAGAACAGAAACGGACATTTGACCCTGATAGCACACACTATTAATTAATGCCCCTGAGAAAGGCGTAAAAGGAAAAAAATTATGGAACCACTTTTTCATTTCGATTTGCCGAGAGAGCAATCTTCGATAATTAAAGTTTTTGGTGTAGGAGGAGGCGGTAGCAATGCGGTTAACCACATGTTTGACCAAGGTATTGTTGGCGTTAACTTCGTTGTACTAAATACTGATGCACAGGCCCTGGAGATGAGCCGTGTGCCTAACAAGATTCAATTAGGACCTGCCTTAACCCAAGGATTAGGCGCCGGTGCCCGACCTGAAATAGGCGAGCGTTCAGCCGAAGAAAGTACGGATGTAATAAAGGACCTGCTTAGCAAAAACACTAAGATGGTTTTTGTTACGGCCGGTATGGGCGGTGGCACAGGCACAGGCGCTGCACCGGTAGTAGCCCGCATAGCCCGCGAGATGGGTATTTTAACGGTAGGTATTGTAACTACTCCTTTCTGGTTTGAAGGTAAGGGCCGCTACAACTCTGCTACAGAAGGGATAGAAAAACTGCGCGAGCATGTTGATACCCTGCTTATCATCAATAACGATAAGATACGTGAGATGTTCGGTAACCTTAAGCGTTCCGAAGCATTTAACCACGCCAACAATATTTTAACCACTGCAGCCAAGGCGATATCGGAAATTATAACCGTTCCCGGTGAAATTAACGTTGACTTTGCCGACGTGCAGACCGTAATGAAAAACGGCGGCTCAGCCATAATGGGGTGCGCTACTGCCGAAGGTGAAGACCGCGCTATACGCGCTGCACAGGGGGCGCTTAACTCTCCGCTGCTAAACGATAACAATATACGCGGAGCTAAGAAAGTACTGGTAAACATTACCACCGGTAATACCCAGGTTACTATGGATGAGATTGGCGAGATAATGGAATACGTACAGGAAGAAAGCGGCAGCACCGATATTATTCTTGGTGCGTGCGATGATCCTTCTTTCGGCGATAAGCTTTCCGTTACCATTATTGCTACCGGTTTCAGCGTGGGCAGAAAATCAGAATACGTGGAGAAGAAGGATGTGAAGGTTTATGTTTTACCTGATAAGGAAGAAACAAGCACCTTAACGACTACCACTGCTGCAGTTGTTACAGAACAGAAGGTTGAAGAACCGGCAATTAATGTGACCACTACTGAAGAGGAGCCCAAAATTGAGCAGGCTATTACGCTTACTGAGCTTGAGTTAACTGAAGACGACCACTTTACATTGTTTAACCCGGTTACTGAAGAAACTACCGTTACGGATAATGTAATAGAATTTGAGGTAAGCCGCGAAGAGCAGAACATAGTGGAGGAAACGGTGCCGGAGCAGCCCGTTGTTACACAGCAGGAAGAAGTATACGTACAGCCTGTAGCTGAAACCAAGGAAGAAGAGTTTGTGATTTATACCAAGAAAAGTTACGAAACCGACAGCGCTACTGCAGTTAGCCAGAACGAGTTAACCAATGAACTGGAAGACCGCAAGAAGATACTTGCAAGCTTAAGCTACCGTGTAGGCAACAAACAGAACCTGCAGGATTTGGAAAGCGAGCCTGCTTATAAGCGCAAAGGCCTTGAGTTAAACACGGATGGCAATTATTCATCGCAATCAGATGTATCAAGATATACAGTTAGCAATAACGACTACGACCGTCCGGAGATTAAGAAGAACAATACTTTTCTCCACGATAACGTAGATTAAGAGTCTCTCCTTTGTTAGTGTGTCCATAAATTTCCCGGGTTCTCAGCCCGGGATTTTTTTTGCCCTTACCACAGTGCATAGCACTAACTTCATTACTTTTAGTGGCATGGAAATAAAATTTGCCACTACTGATGCGGACCTGCTAAAGTGCCGTAAAGCAATACTGGATTTACGCCCCCACATTTTACCGGATGATTATTTGCAAAAAGCACAGTTGCTGTTAAGTGAAGGGCCCAAAATTATTTATATAGAGGATGGCAGTAGCTATGCACCGGCTATAGGTGTGTTTCGCATTAACTACTATTTCTACCGGGGTAAGAATATGTATATAGATGATTTGGAAACTTTGCCTGAAAGCAGGGGTAAAGGGTATGGCGGAGCCTTGCTTGATTTTATGATTACCTATGCAAAGCAGAATGGCTGCGAAAACGTGCACCTGGATAGTGGCTATCAAAAAGAAAGATGGGATGCGCACAGGCTGTATTTGAACAAGGGCTTTAACCTTGCCAGCCACCATTTTGTGTTAGACCTTAAAATGTAAGTTAGCGTTGAATTACGAGGTAGTTCACCTTCTGCCGTCCATCCTTTAGCGTAAGCACATAAAAGTAAGTGCCATCGGGCAGTGGTTTTTCATGGCGGCCATCGGTGCCATTCCAGTTGTTTTGGTAATCGGCATTTTCGAAAACAAGGTTGCCATAACGGTTAAATACCTGCAGGCCAACCGGCTTAAGGGTATCTATCCCTTCAAAAACCAATAAGTCATTAACGCCATCACCATCCGGCGAAAAGCCCTGTGGCAGTAATAAAGTGTACGTTGTAGTATCAACCGGAGGAATAGGAGGGCACTTGATATTTAAGGCCACCCAGGCTGTGTCGCACTTTGAATAATCGCATACTATATAATAGAATGTATCTATACCGCAAGGTGCTGATACTATACTTAGATTTCCGAGTGAATCAATGTAAAAAACGGCGCTATCACTTAAACCGCCGCCGGGAATGATACCAGCTACGTGAAGAGAATCTTTTTCTAAATCGGTATCGTTAGCCAGCAGGTTAACTGATACGCTAAGTGTATCCGAGAGGTCATCGCTTAATGAATCGTTACCCGCTACAGGGGCATCATTAACCGGTATTATGCGGATAAACACACGTGCCTGGTCGCAGGAAGGAAAGAAGCCACCTGCAGTATCGCAGGTGCGGTAACGCAGTTCATCAGTGCCATTATAGTTGGCATTAGGTGTGTACTTTATTTTGTTTGAAACTATGGTAGCTGTGCCATGTTGCGGTTGAGTGGTTATTGCAGAAACAGAAAGAGGGTCTTGGTCGGGGTCCTTGTCGTTCTGCAGCACATTCATTGTAATGCTGTTGTCTTCGTTAACATTAAACGTATCGTTGTAAGCGGAAGGAGGATCGTTTACATTAGAAACGTTGATGAAAATGGTTGCGTAATCGCACTTAACCGGTGTTCCATCATCGCAGGCCTTATAGAAAATAAAATCGGGCCCGTAAAAGTCCACATCACCACGGTAAACTACCTGGCCAAAAATGGTATCTAACACGCCGTTAAAAGGGCCGGTAACATCTGTCCATGAGAGGTTATCGGTGCTATCAGGGTCAGTATCGTTACTGAGGGGGAAAAGAAAAATGGGAAGTTCCTCTAAGCCAACGTAAAAATCGGGTTGGGCATCGGGTTTTTGGTTTTGTGCCCGACCGATTAGAAAGCAGAAAAGAAAAAGAAGCAGTACGCTTTTTTTCACTGATAGATTTTAGCTGAACGCAAATTAGGATTTCGCAAATGAAAATCAGGAAATAATGCCATACAATAGTTGATTATTATCATGGCGGCAATAAGATGCATGAATAAAAAATCACCTACCAGCAGCTGCCGTACAATTCATAAGCCTGCCTCTCCAACTCTTCGCGGTGGGTGGGGTGGGCTATAGCAATCATGGCTTTAGCGCGCTGGGCTATGTTTTTACCATAAAGGTCTACACTGCCAAACTCTGTAACAACGTAGTGCACATGCGCGCGGGTAGTTACCACTCCGGCACCAACTTTAAGGGTGGGCACCAGTTTTGAAATGCCCTTTGCAGTTACAGAAGGTAAGGCGATAATGGGTTTGCCGCCCTCGCTGAGCGACGCGCCTCGTATAAAGTCCATTTGGCCGCCTACGCCACTGTAAATTTCTGTTCCTATGGAGTCAGCACAAACCTGACCGGTAAGGTCAATTTCTATAGCGCTGTTAACGGCGGTAACCTTATCATTTTTACGAATAACGGTGGTGTCGTTTACGTAGGCAACATCCAGCATGGCCACAGCCGGGTTATCGTGTATAAAATCGTATAAAGGCCGGGTACCCATAGCAAAGGCCGATACAATTTTACCGGGGTGCTTTTTCTTACGGCGGCCATTTATTACACCGCTTTGCACTAAGGGCAATATGCCATCGCTGAACATTTCGGTATGAATGCCCAGGTCCTTATGGTTAGTTAAAAACTGCAGGGTAGCATTAGGTATAGCTCCAATGCCCATTTGTAGTGTTGCACCGTCCTCAACAAGGGCAGCAACATTTTTGCCAATAGCAATTTCGGTTTCGGTTAATGGCGCACTGGCGCACTCAAACAGGGTATCTTCGGCGTATACAGCCATTGTAAATGCCGATTCGTGAATGTTGCCATCGCCATGCGAACGCGGCATATTAGGATTTACCAGGGCAATAATCTTCTTTGCGTTTTCCATAGCTGCGCGGGCAATATCTACCGATATACCCAGGGAGCAGAAGCCATGTAAATCAGGCGGGCTTACGTGCAAAAGAGCTACGTCTATCGGAAACTTACCGCTGCGGATTAGCAAAGGAATTTCGCTGAGAAACATTGGAATGTACTGTACATTCACTTCATTAACATAGGGCCTTACGTTTTTACCGATAAAGAAGGCGTTGACGTGGAAAGCTTCCGCATAGTGTGGTTTAGCATAGGGGGCTTCGCCTTCGGTATGCAGGTGGGTAATCTCAACTCCTTTAAGTTCGCTGCTTCGTTCAATCAATGCATTTATCAAACGCTGTGGCGATGCACAACCTCCTTGTATAAAAACTCTTTCTCCGCTTTTTATAATGCTAACTGCCTCGGCAGCTGTAACAAATTGCATGCTGTTCTATTTTAACTTGATGATGGTTTTGATGCGCACTTCCTTGCGCGGGCGGTCGTTTTTATCGGTAGCCTGGGCGGCAATTTTATCAACCACCTTCATGCCCTTCAGCACTTCGCCGAAAACCGTATAACGGGAATCGAGATGAGGTATGCCACCTATTTTACGGTAAACTTTTTTATGCTCTTCAGGGATTTCGTACCCGTTAGTGCGCGCTTTAGCTTTTAGAAAAACAGAATCGTTAGCCACTTTTCCCTGCACAATATAGAACTGGCAGGCGCTGCTGGCTTTGGCCGGGTTATCATCGCGGGCCATACCTATTGCACCCCTTTTGTGGTAGTATTTTTCAGGGAATATTTCGGCAGGGACGAGATAGCCCAAATCGCCATCGCCCAATAGCATTGTGTCGTTAGCGTATTTTGATAGCGGGTCGCCGGCCTGTATTACAAATCCTTTAATAACCCTGTGAAAGAGCAGGGAGTCATACTTATGCTCGCTTACCAGCTTGGCAAAATTATCGCGGTGTTTAGGGGTGCCATCATACAGGGCAATAGTGATATCGCCGTAGTTGGTTACAATTTTAAAACGCTGGCTTTGGCAGGTTGCAGTTAAGGAGGTTAGCACCAGGATAATGAGCAGTATTCTATTCATACCGTTTGTTGTAAGGCAAAAGAAGAAAATACAATGGTATGTAATGTTTTTATTTTAGCCCGCATGCACACAGTAATAGGTATTGAGGTAAGTGAGGCCAAGAAATTTTTGGAGCAGGGGAACGTTATAGGTATACCTACCGAAACTGTGTATGGCCTTGCCGGTAATGCCCTTAATGAAGATGCATTACTGAAAATATTTAAAGTAAAGAACCGGCCTTATTTCGACCCGCTGATAGTGCATACGCACAGCGTGGATGAAATTTATAAGTATGTTGAGAGTATACCGCATAAAGCCGAAAAACTGCTTTTTAAGTTTGCCCCCGGCCCTTTAACTATATTGCTTAAGCGCAAAAGTATAATACCTGATTTGGTAACCTCGGGTCTTGATACGGTTGCTATACGTATACCCAACCACCCGTTAACCCTGGAGTTGCTCAGGCAGTTGAGTTTTCCGTTGGCGGCGCCAAGTGCTAACCCGTTTGGCTATATAAGCCCCACTACCTCCTACCATGTTTACGACCAGCTACATGGGCGCATACCTTATATATTAGATGGAGGCAGCACCGAAATAGGGGTGGAGAGTACTATTGTTGGATTTGAAGAGGATGAAGTAGTGGTTTACCGGTTGGGAGGTCTTGCTGTTGAAGACCTTGAAAAGGTGGTAGGCAAAGTGAGGGTAAATGTGGTGGATAGCGCTAACCCTAAAACACCGGGCATGTTGAAGAGCCATTATGCCCCTAAAAAGAAGTTGGTAATTTTTGAAGACGGACAATTTGATAAGGACGTACTAAAGTATCATAACCCGGGTATTATCGGTTTTGGCAAGTACGTGGAAGGTGTAGCTGAGGAGAAGCAGATTCTGCTTTCAGCCGGTGCAAACCTGAATGAGGCGGCTAAAAACCTTTTTGCGGCCATGCGCAAACTGGATGCAGGAGAGGCAGATATAATTTATGCAGTGAAGTTTCCGGATGAGGGGCTTGGCAGGGCTATAAACGACAGGCTACGCCGCGCCTCCGCGTAGTTCCATAATACGGGCTACATACTTACCTATAATATCAAACTCCAGGTTCACAATGCTGCCTTTATCAATATGGCGGATGTTGGTGTGCTCGTAGGTATATGGAATGATGGCCACCGAAAAGGATTCGCTTTTAGCGTTAAAGGCGGTAAGAGAAATGCCATTGACACAGATGGAGCCCTTTTCAACAACTACATTTTGAATAGAAGGCTTATAGCGGAAAGTATAGATGTAACTATCAATCTGTTCTGCGCCACCGCCTACGCGCTCAAGTGCAATGCACTCGGCCGTTTGGTCAACATGGCCCTGCACAATGTGGCCATCAAGCCTATCGCCAATTTTGGTGCAACGCTCCAGGTTTATATCAGCGCCAATTTCCAGATAACCAAGGTTGGTTTTTTGCAGAGTTTCGTCAATGGCGGTAACGGTGTGCCGGTTTTCCTTTTCGTTAACGCCCACTACTGTTAGGCACACACCGTTATGCGATACGCTTTGATCTATTTTTAACTGACCGGAAATTGGGGAGGAAACGATGAGGTTTAAATTCCCCGCCTTTTTCTCTAAATCCACCAATCGCCCTACACATTCAATAATACCTGTAAACATAATCCCTCCGGTTATTTTCCGCGAATAAGGTGTATAAAGCCACCGCCTTTCTTTTGGCCGCTAAGTGGTTTTTTAACCAGGCCACCAAGGCGCTGCTCATAATAATAGCCTGCATAAAAATACACGCCATCATTCAACGGCTTGTTGGTTTTGCCATCGGTGCCGTTCCACCCAATGTAAGGGTCTTCGGTTTTAAACACTTCTATCCCCCAGCGGTCAAAAATCTGCATTTCAATTTTTGGCACAAAGCGGTATGGCAGGAAAGGGTGAAACACATCATTGGCGCCATCGCCATTTGGCGTAAAGGTGTTAGGCAGTACATAGTAAGGGCAGTTATCAATACAAACTATGTTGCTATAGCCACTCTCGTTTCCGATACGGTCTACAGCGGTTACTGCATAGCAACCTGCCAGGTTATCGCTCAATACATGCTCAAAGGTGGTGTCCTCCCGCGGCCCCACACTATCCACCAGGGTTAGGCCGGTGGAATCGCTGCCGAAATAAATGTTGTAGTGATTAATATCTGCACCACAACTGTCACTTACCAAAGTCCACGAAAGATAGTTGATGAATTGCGAAGCTGTCCACGGCTGGCCGTTAAACTGGTCGCAATCATTGCGCACGCCTAATGTAGGCGGACAAGGCGGCACCGTATCTATGGGAATACCGCAATCTTCCTGCGATTTATTTATTAAAGGTTTCGGTAATGCATCAACCGTATATTTGCCAAAGCCTTTTACATAATAGCAGTAAGAGGAGTCGTTGATAAGCCCTGTATCGGTATAAGCATGCGTATAAGCTATGCCAATAGAATCGAATTGTGTAGTGATTTTATTGAAGCGGAAGACGGAGAAGCTATCGTTAACCCAAGGCACATTCTCCTGCCAGGTTAAAGCAAGAGATTGATCGCTGCTTTGCACAGTGAGGTAGATAGATGAGGCTACCGATGTGGCGCCTACTGTATCGTTATTGGCAAAAAAGAGCACCTTATAGCTATAAGGGCCATCCTGCGTATTAAGGCCGGTATCCGTAAACGAGGTATCGTTTATGGCAGAATAGGAAGCAGCGTTTTTGGTATTGATAAGCGTAGGTGCGGCAAAGTTGAATCCATCTCCCCGGTATAGTTCAAAACGATAAGGGGGAGGGAACAAAAGGGTGTCAAGGTTAATACCGCCGGCTAAAGGTTTGGTCCACCGCACGAATATTTGGCCGCTGGCTACATCGGTTTGCTGCACATCTGCATTAATAATTACCGGTACATCAATAGGCATAAACACGCAAACTTCATCGGAAGGAACGCTTTCGGTAGCATCGTAAAAGAAGATACCGTTTGGCGAAACCTTGGAGAAATGAGCCAACACACGGTAGCTGTATTGTTGGCCTACCACGGTGGTATTATCCGTATAAGTATAGTTGAAGGTATTGGCGCTGCTTATTTTAACGTAGCCTCTGCCTGCAAGGCCTGTTTCGCAGTACTCAGGCATAAACGAATCGCAACCTACTTTACGCCAAATGCTGAAACCTCTGAACTCGGGGTCGCCTGCGCATTTGTAAGGGTTTTGCCAGTTTAATACCACCTGGTTGGCGGAGGCTGTAGCCGTTAACCCCTGCACCGGCGGAGCTATTACAGTTATCTGCCATGTTTCTATATCTACAAAAGGAACTTTAACGGGGCCGTTGGGGCCGGGTATAAAGTAGTCGTCGGCTGCTTTAATAACCACAACGTAGGGTTGGCGTGCAATGTGGTCGCACACGGTATTCCATACAAAAGTGGCATTGGCGGGGTTACCCTGTGTGGCGTTTAATTGTGCGGGTGATACCGGCACAACAAAGGGCCCACCGTAGCCGGTGATGGTTACAGTTTGGTTGGTGTTGCTATCAATAGCCGTGAAGTGGGCAATAAGAGTATCACCGGCGCGTATGCAGGTATCGTTAACGCTGCTTAATATGGGCGGGTCGTTGGGCTCACTTAACACAATAATCTGCATATCGCGTATCATGGTGCCCATGTTTACCCCATTGCGATACTCATGTATTAAAATTGCAATATTAAAAATACCTTGCTGGCACGGCACTGCCCACGTAACCTCGCCGGTGTGGCGGTCAATTACAAAAACATCGTTGGGGTAACCTTTACCCTGGCAATAGATGTCGGGAAACTGGTAAAGCGGTACCTGCTGCCCCAACGAAGCCTGCAGCGGTGGTATCAATTCAAATATCAGGCTATCGCCATCGGGGTCTACCGCAGCGGGATTATGAAAAAAGGTATCGTTTACGCTGGCGTAATCAATTGGTGGGTTGTAAAGAATGGGGGAGGAGTTGGTGCCGATATTGGCAATATCATTAGGGAATTTAAGGGTATCCTCCACAAAAAAGGGAACGTTTACCGAGCTGCCGTTGGCAATATTGTTGATGCCATCAATACGGTTCTGATCTTCAAAAGATATGATGAAGAAATTTTTAGGCGGCGGGGGAACGCCTGCATAGGTGTGGGTACCGCGGTACACGTTTTTCTTAATGTCCAGGCCGGGAAAATCCTCACCATCCGGAAAGCCGTTACCATCTGCATCGGGCCCGTTTATACGGGCTATGGAGTCTAAATTACCATCGCCCCAATCAATGGTTATAATGTCCCTGTCTGCCAGGTTACTGGGGTAACTTGTTTTGCTGTAAGTTATTACGTCGGCCTCATACGTCAAATTGCCCGTGCGGCGGTAAATGATTTCGCCGGCGCGGTAGTGGGTAGCCCATGCGCTTTTAGTATCAGCTGCTATGATTAAACACAAGACCAGAACACGTAAACACAGTTTCATCGAACCAAAATACGCAAATCCTACTCATTTATTGTGCCTTAGGGGCTATGTTTTGGTTGGAGAGCTAAGGAAGGATATGGATAGTGAGGCAACGTTTAAAGGCGCTTTCGAATCTTATAAACATCGAAATTTAATAACTTAAGAAAATCAATATATTTACGAAGTACACCTAACTCTTGCCTTTAAAAACCCTAGTGATGAAGAACAAATTTTTACTGTTGTTGACTATCGGTGTTTTTGCTGGTTACCTTGTTAAGGCGCAGAATAACGTGGGCATTGGCATAGCCAACCCCGACCCCAGCGCCATACTCGAACTTAACGCTACCGATAAAGGTTTTTTACCCCCGCGCTTAACTACAGCGCAACGTTTAGCCATGGCAGCGCCGGTTAACGGCTTGCTTGTGTTTGATACCAACTTTGGCTGTTACTTCTATTATTTTGGAGCAAGCTGGCAATCGCTTTGCCAGTTAAGTGGCCCAACCGGCTCAACCGGGGCTACCGGCCCAAGCGGCCCTCAAGGTGCTACCGGTGCAACTGGTCCGCAGGGAATACAAGGTAATACCGGGCCAACCGGACCTCAGGGTGCAACAGGCCCAACAGGAGATACAGGGCCACAGGGACTACAAGGCTTACAAGGCGTTGCAGGAGCTACCGGCGCCACAGGTGATACCGGCCCACAGGGCTTACAAGGTGTTACAGGAGCAACAGGCGCCACTGGTGATACCGGCCCACAGGGCTTACAAGGCGTTGCAGGAGCTACAGGCGCTACGGGAGATACCGGTCCACAGGGCTTACAAGGTGTAGCTGGAATTACCGGCGCAACAGGTGCTACTGGTCCGCAAGGTTTACAAGGTGTTGCAGGAGCAACAGGCGCCACCGGAGATACCGGCCCACAGGGCTTACAAGGTATAGCTGGCGCAACCGGCGCTACGGGAGATACCGGCCCACAGGGCTTACAAGGTGTAGCTGGAATTACCGGCGCAACAGGTGCTACTGGTCCGCAAGGTTTACAAGGTGTTGCAGGAGCAACAGGTGCCACCGGTGATACCGGCCCACAGGGTTTACAAGGTATAGCTGGCGCAACTGGCGCAACCGGTGACACCGGCCCGCAAGGTTTACAAGGTGCTACTGGTGCTACTGGCCCACAGGGCTTACAAGGTGTTGCTGGCGTAACCGGCGCTACAGGTAACACTGGCGCTACAGGAGCAACGGGCCCAACAGGAAATACAGGCGTAACCGGTTCTACCGGCGCAACCGGAGTTACCGGGCCAACAGGCGACACTGGCGCGACTGGCTCGACAGGAGCCACAGGAGCAACGGGTGCAACCGGAAACACGGGTGCAACTGGCTCTACGGGAGCCACAGGTAGTACTGGCGCAACTGGTCCAACAGGAAACACAGGAGCAACAGGAGCCACAGGTAGTACCGGCGCAACAGGAAGCACTGGAGCAACTGGTTCGACGGGTGCAACCGGAGTTACCGGGCCAACAGGCGACACTGGCGCAACTGGCTCGACAGGAGCAACGGGTGCAACCGGAAATACTGGTGCAACTGGCGCAACGGGAGTTACCGGTCCAACAGGAAATACGGGGGCTACAGGTGTTACAGGACCAACCGGGGTAACAGGTAATACAGGCGCAACAGGAGCTACCGGTCCAACTGGAAATACGGGGGCCACTGGAGTAACTGGAGCTACGGGCGTTACCGGCCCGACCGGTGATACGGGTGCAACAGGAGCTACCGGCCCAACAGGAAACACAGGTGCAACAGGAGCTACCGGCAGCACGGGAGCCACAGGTAGTACCGGCGCAACAGGAGTTACAGGAAGCACAGGACCTACCGGTACGTTAAGCGGCCCGGCAGGTGGCGATTTATCGGGCACCTATCCTAACCCTACAGTGGTAGGTATACAAACAATCCCTGTATCGAATACGGCACCCACCACAGGCCAGGTGTTAACTTATAACGGCACCAGTTGGATACCGCAAAACAGTAACGATTGGATGATACTGGGCAATGCGGGTACCAACCCTGCCACCAACTTTTTAGGAACAACCGATGCGGCGGATTTAGTGCTGCGCACAAATAACACAGCACGTGCACGCGTTTTGGCAGCCAACGGTTATGTGGGCATAAACACCGCAGCCCCAACCTCGCAATTAGAGGTGGTTAGCGGCTTGAACGATGCTATTTACGGCCACTCACCTAATGTGGGTGGCGTAGTAGGCCGCGAGGTGAACTTTAGCTTTGGCGTGCCTTTACAAACACTGGCCGGGGCAGGCCTTTACGCCAGCAATCCTGCTGCTAACTATACCTCTATTTTTGGACAAAGCACCGGTGCAGCAAACGTTGCGGCAGGTATTGATTACAGCAGCGTATGGATAGCTCACTACAGTTACGTTGATAACGCATCAGGTGTGTTTAACCCACCAGCCGTTTATGCACAGTTAAATAATACCAGCACAACACTTACCGGTATACAAGCGGCTGTAAGAGGTTTTAATAACCGCGCGGCCACAGCGGGTAACCCGGGGTTTTCTGTTGGTGTTGAGGGTGATGCTAACTCGCAAAACCAGGATGCTATTGGTGTAATGGGATGGGCGTACTGCAATACCACCAACCGTTCAGGCGGCTATTTTGAGGCAGATAACTATGCGGGTGTTCAACAGGCTTATGCTTATGTAGGTACTACCAACGGTGGCGTGGCCCGTAAAATTACCGGTACTGCCGCGGTGTCAGAAATTATACCTACACCAACCCACGGTCGTATCACCTTAACGGCACCAGAATCACCTGAGTATTGGTACCAGGATTATGCCACCGTTAAATTGGTGAACGGCAAGGCGCACGTAGACCTTGACCCCATACTGGCTGATATTATTGTGGTGAATGATGAATATCCTATTCGTGTTTTTGTTACTGCTGCTGATATGATTGACTTTAACGGCATAGCAGTGGTTAACAGAACGGCTACCGGTTTTGATTTGGTGGAACTAAACGGTGGAACACATAGCGGAAATTTGGATTATATGTTGATAGCCAAGCCTAAAACAGGTTATGGCGAGGGTCGTTTCCCTCAGGCACCGGGCCCGGCATGGCTTAAGTCGGATAAGGAACCTGCAGCTGCCAAGGCAGCTAATCAACCTGCAGGTAAAGAAATATTCTACTGGCCGGCTGACTACAAGGTTTATAATTATAACCCTGAAGATTACGTGGGTATAGGTAATGTGGTGCCGGCAGGCAAATATGCCGGTAAAATAAAAGGCGCTAACGGCACTTACCTGGAACATGTACCTGCCAACAAAAAAGAATTGAACGGTCAATAACAGCAAAAGCGTTAAAAGAAAACGGAAGCCCTACGGCTTCCGTTTTTTGTTTATCCATGCTTGTACGTAATTCTTAAGCTGTACGTTATATAAGTAACTTAAACATGGTATTATGGCAAAGAAGAACAGCATTGTGGAGTCAAACGAAGTGCACGAACAGATTGACAAGGGAAAGGAAAGCCCTTCGAATATATCGCCGTCTAAAAAGGATGATAACTATTGGAGCGATAAAAGGCGAAGCTTAAAAGGAGAGAAGCGCGACCCGCAGAAAACAAGGGAAAAACGCTATACCGGCACAGACAATAAGGAAAGCGAACCGAAGTTTACCAATAACCGGAAGAAAGGCTAGCTTATTCCTTTATGAACCTGAGTGTTTGGTATTGCCCATTAACTTTTGCCCGTATAAAATAAAGACCCACGGACAATCTATTGTTAAAAAAAAGCCCGCTTAGGGCGGGCTTTTTTATGATGTTAAAGCAATATCTAAAACTTAGTAAACTGGCAAACAAAGCCACCCATTACAACAAAGCATACGGCCCAAAAGCCCCAGTTGATTAGGATGTATTTAAAGCCCCGGCGTTCAAACATGCCGTTTATGGCAATTACCGGCAATACCAGGAATATGCTGGAAAGTATGCCGTGCAATGCGCCGTGCTTAAAGGTGCGGAAGTTGGTTCCTACCAAAGCCATGCTGTCAGTCATCCATTTAGTATAAGCGGGATCTGTTTCATGACCTTGCATTAACGAGCCCAAAGCCATTTGGTGAATAGTTAATACGTGAAGGGATACGGCCACAAAAAAACTAAAGAGGTAAGTTAGGCCGAAAATCAAAATCATATTGGACCCTTTCATCTTTTCTTCGGTTACGCCCGCACTTTCCATCCAGGCTTTGCCGAATACTTTGGGGTTATACCATACGAAGCCTAACAATAGGGGAAAAAGCGCAGCTATGGCGCTGGTAACTAACATGGACATAGAGGTTGGTTTTGGTTTATATGAAAATAGAATAAATTCTATTATTCATCAATCAAAACAGATTTCAGGTATTCGCGATTTAAACGCGCTATGTTGGTAAGCTTAATTTCTTTAGGACACTCCGCTTCGCAGGCACCTATGTTGGTGCAGTTGCCAAAACCTTCGGAGTCCATTTGGTCAACCATGCCTTGTGCGCGAAGGCTTCTTTCAGGCTGGCCCTGCGGCAACAACGCTAACTGGCTTATTTTTGCTGAAACGAACAACATAGCGGCAGAGTTAGGGCAGGCAGCAACGCATGCACCACAACCTATACAGGCGGCAGCGTCCATTGCTTTTTCGGCATTGGCCTTTTCAACCGGCAGGTTGTTGGCATCCTGGGCCTGGCCGGTGTTAACCGAAATAAAGCCACCGGCAGCAATAATGCGGTCAAAGGCTGAACGGTCAACCACTAAGTCCTTTATTACAGGGAAGGCCTTTGCCCTCCAGGGTTCAACGTAAATAGTATCGCCGTCTTTAAAATTGCGCATATACAATTGGCAAGTAGTGGTTGCATGCTGCGGACCGTGGGCGCGGCCATTGATATACAATGAACACATACCGCAAATACCTTCGCGGCAGTCGTGGTCAAAAGCAACCGGCTCTTCGCCTTTTGCCACCAGTTGTTCGTTCATCACATCCATCATCTCCAGGAAACTCATATCCGGGTTTACGCTTTCTACAGCGTATTCCATCATCTTTCCTTGTGCTTTGGCATTGGCCTGGCGCCAAACTTTTACGTTTACTTTCATTGCTCGAAGTTAGTTCACAGTTCGCAGTTCATCGTTCACAGAATGGCTAAATTGAGGTCTTTAGCTTATTTATCATTCTGTAAATCACTTCTGTTTTACTGTAAAGGTTTGAGAATTTATCTTCATTAATATAATTCCTGTTTTTAGCATGATAAAGACATGTGATTACTTCTGCACATGACCTTGATGACATGGTTAAAAACCGTTTGAATTCGGGTTTGGTATTATTAGTTGCTCCTTCTGCTATGTTCAATGATATTGAATCGGCGGCCCTCCGTAATTGTGAAGTAAGACTAAACATTTCTTCTTTTGGAAATGTTTTAGTCAAAGTATGTACTTCATCAGCGAAATCTACCGCCATTTTCCAAACATTCAGTTTTTCAAAATTAAAGCTCATTACTGCTATGAACTGTTAACCGATAACTATTTATAACTACGCACCTGCAATTCAATATTTTCAAAAATGAGCTGTTCCTTGTGCAGCACCGGCTCAACACCTACGCCTTTAAATTCCCAGGCTGCGGCATAACGGTAGTTATCGTCATCCCGCTTAGCTTCACCTGCGTCCTGGTATTCAACACGGAAGTGGCCACCGCAGCTTTCGTTACGATGGAGGGCATCGGTAACCATTAATTCTCCTAATTCAATAAAGTCAGCAACGCGGCCTGCTTTATCCAACTCAGGATTAAAGGCACTGAATTCACCCATTACTTTTACATCCTTCCAAAAGTTTTCGCGTAACTCAGCCAACAACTGCTTAGCCTTGGTTAAGCCTTCGGCAGTACGGGCCATACCGCAGTATTCCCACATAATTTTGCCAAGTTGTTTGTGGAATTGCTCAACCGAGGTTTTTCCTTTTATAGCTAACAACTGGTCCATACGGTTGCGGGCAGTAGTTTCAGCCTCAACAAATGCAGGGTGGTCGGTTGGTATAGCTTTCGTAAATATTTCAGATGCCAGGTAGTTACCAATGGTGTAAGGGATAACAAAGTAGCCATCAGCAAGGCCCTGCATAAGGGCCGATGCACCCAGGCGGTTAGCGCCGTGGTCGCTAAAGTTAGCCTCACCTAAAGCGTAGCAGCCCGGTATAGAGGTCATTAACTCATAATCTACCCAAAGACCACCCATGGTGTAGTGCACAGCCGGGTAAATCTTCATTGGGGTTTTAAGCGGGTCTTCGTTAGTGATGTTTTGATACATGGGGAATAACTCGCCGTAGCGGGCTTTTACCACATCAATACCCAGACGCTTAATAGCATCACTGAAATCAAGAAATACACCGAAACCGCTTGGCACAATGCCACGGCCTTCGTCGCATACTTCTTTAGCAGCGCGCGAGGCAATATCGCGCGGGCACAGGTTACCGAAGGAAGGGTATTTTCTTTCCAGGTAATAGTCGCGGTCTTCTTCCGCTATGTCTTCTGCCTTTTTCTGTCCTTTACGGATAGCTTCGGCATCTTCTTTCTTTTTAGGTACCCATACACGGCCATCATTACGCAACGATTCCGACATCAATGTCAATTTCGATTGATAATCGCCGGTTACGGGTATGCAGGTAGGGTGAATTTGAGTGTAGCAAGGGTTACCGAAGTAAGCGCCTTTTTTGTGGGCTTTCCATGCTGCAGTAACGTTGCTGCCCATGGCATTGGTAGAAAGGTAGAATACATTACCGTAACCACCGGTGCATAACAATACCGCGTGGCCAAAGTGGCGTTCTAACTCACCTGTTACCAGGTTACGGGCTATAATACCACGGGCCTTGCCATCTACAAGTACCAGTTCCACCATTTCGTGGCGGCTGTACATCTTTACATTGCCTAAACCAATTTGACGCTCCAAAGCCTGATAGGCACCCAGTAAGAGCTGCTGGCCTGTTTGGCCCCGGGCGTAGAACGTTCTTGACACCTGGGCGCCGCCGAATGAGCGGTTATCCAACAAGCCGCCGTACTCACGGGCAAAAGGAACACCTTGTGCAACGCACTGGTCAATGATATTTACTGAAACCTCGGCAAGGCGGTAAACGTTGCCTTCGCGGGCGCGGAAATCACCGCCTTTAATGGTATCGTAAAACAGGCGGAATACAGAGTCGCCGTCGTTTTTATAGTTCTTGGCTGAGTTGATACCCCCCTGTGCAGCGATGGAGTGCGCGCGGCGCGGAGAATCCTGGAAACAGTATACTTTTACTTTGTATCCCAGTTCCGCCAGTGTAGCAGCAGCAGCTGCGCCCGCAAGGCCTGTGCCTACAACAATAACTTCCAGCTTACGCTTGTTGGCAGGGTTTACCAGTTTGGCGTGCTCCTTATAGTGCGTCCACTTGTCCGCCAATGGCCCCGAGGGGATTTTTGAATTCAGTTCAGCCATATTTTAATTTTTTAAAACTACTCCGTTATCTAACCCAGCCGAAATACATGCTAATCGGCATCATGGCAAATACTAAAGAGATAATGATAGAGAAAGCCATACCGGCCCCCCCTATTAAAGAATTATACTTGGTGTGGTTAAGGCCCAGCGTTTGAAAGGCGCTTTTAAAGCCATGCAGCAGGTGCCAGAATAAAGAGAAGCACCCGGCTACATAAACAATTACGATAATGGGGTTCTTAAACTCTTCCAGCATCAGCTGAAAAAGGTTTAACTCCTCGCCGGTAGAAAACTGGTTTACCCGGTTAGGAATCCAGAATTTAGAAGTGTGAATGATAAGGAATATAAGGATTAAAGTGCCCAGCAAACCCATGCTGCGGCTATACCAACTACTGTTAGCGGCAGGATTGTTACTAACATATTTTACGGGGCGGGCTTCGCGGTTCTGTTTCCACAGCATAAGGCCATCTACTATATGAACCAGAAATCCTGCAACCAGCACTATTTCCATAGTGCGGATGATAAGGTTGGTGCCCATAAAGTGGGCCCAGTGGCTGAAGGTTTCGCCCCCGTCGTTAAACCAAATCATGCCGTTAATAGTGGCGTGCACAATCAGGAAGGTAATCAGGAACAGGCCTGTAATACCCATAAAGAATTTTTTACCGATAGAACTTTTGAAAATCACAGAATTGGCCATAATCAAACCTTTTTAAGGCGGGGCTAAATTATAGCCCGCGGGGGAATATTATAGTTTTTGAAGGACAAATTTTAAACAATTCAACCCAGGGAAAGTTTGAAAACCTTAAGCTTAGCGGCTCACGTAATCATTTAGGTAAGTGTAACCTTCGGTCAAAGCCCCGTTTTCAACTATAGTGGCCTGTTTAATTATGTCGGAATCTTCCTTTTGTAACTCGGGTATAATGCGGTTAAGTATCATGTTGCCGAAATCCTCGGAGGCGTCGCGTGGTAACTCGTTGGGCAGGTTGTCTATCGCCATTACGTCAATAGAGCCCTCCTGAAAGGTTTGCATCAGTTCGCCGGTTTGCGCATTATAGCCATAATAGGGGTCGGCTATAGATGAAGCGTATAGTGTAGAGGGGATAGAGGCATCTGGCGCAATATCGCAGGTAATGTCGGAAATGGTTTTAATACGGAAGTCCGCTTCCTTCATCTGCTCGCGGGTAAAAAATACAGGTATGCGCTTATCCCAATAAATTCCGTTAATCATAACATCTGCAGCTTTTGTAAAAGGGTAGAAGGAGCTTTTATATGCTGTAGGATTGCTATGGTAATCGGCGCTGTCAAACTTCTCATGTCCTTCGCGGTGGTACATATCGGCCGAAGATAGCTGCGTATAAACCGGCTCATCAAATTCATTATAGCAGAAATTGTAGGGCGCAACTTTTTTAATCCCTGCTACTTCAAGCATAAACGCAGCACCTTCGCTAACACGGCCATCGCCGGTTAACACAATCTTCCAGTTAGGTAGATCTAGTTTTTCCAATTCCTTTTGCGCCTCGGCAAAGTTTAAGCAATCTATCATTTGGCGTAGCCTGAAACGGCTGGTTCTAAAACCAATCATGCGTATGGCGTGGTAAGCGCCTACTATACCGGCCCAGCGGCCAAAAGCTATAATGCGTTTCCCTTTTTTATCCTTCAGGCATTCGTAATCTACCAGCTTTATTTTTTTGGCTAAAGCGGTTTGCAGCATTTTGCGGTTGTGCGGCTGCTTTTTAATTACATGCGAAAAGAAGAGGTAGGTTTTGCCTTCTATAAAATAAGAAGAGGGCACTTCCTTAACGCCCATCAAAATTCGGCAATCCGATAAATCTTCCTGAAGTGGTATCCCCTGGTAGGTAAATTCTTCGTTAGTAAAGCAACGGTATTTACAGGGCTGCACCACAATTTCAATATCCGGGTTGCGCTCCATTAAAAACTTACACTGCGATGGGGTTAAGGGTACTCTCGAATCGCGCGGAAACTTCTCTTCACGTAAAATTCCAATCTTCATGCGGCCAAATTAAGCAAATACTATTTTCCCGTTTATTACACCGACTGTCCAAAGGTTAACAGGTTTTTATCGGGGTCAAGTAAGGCAAATTCTTTTTGGCCCCATGGCTTAAGCTGCAAATGGCCGTTAGGATGTATTTCTACTCCCTTATCTATAAAGCTTTGGTAAAGCTTTTCTATTTCGTTGGTGCGTATATAAACCTGCCCGTAGTTTTCTTTTACATCTAAATCTGCAAACAGAAAAAAATGTAGTTGTAACTCGCCCCAGTTCACCATCAGGTAGTTATCATAATCTCTACCAAACTTTGTAAAGCCCAGTTTATCTGTGTAGTAGGCAAGTGTAGCCGCTTTATCGCGCATGGGTAATTTGGGGTGGATGGCAGTAAGCATACATTTCAGTTAAAACTCTATAATGAAATGGTCACTTTTAATGTATTGTAAAATTCCCTCGGCGCTACGCTTGGCGTAATCAGCAGTAAGTTGCAGTATAGGTTTAGCGGGGTGAGTTTTAAAGGAAAGGTTAATGTTATCGGCTGTTTGAAGTAATACGGTGGTGCGCTCTTTTATTTCCTGTTTTAACAAGTCAAACAAAATAAGATTGTTTTCGGTTGCAGTGCTTAACACTACTATACAATTACGAACAGGCGAGGGCCACCATGTTTTTAGAGAACTAAAGTGGTTATCAAGTATTGGCTTTAGTTGAAATTCTTTACCCGTTTCAAAATTCAGACAGTTAGTTCTTCCTGCATTACTGTAAAAAACGCCGTCAAAGCTTTGAAAATGACCTGAATGAGAATGCGCCCCGCGTTCGCCTAACTCTTTCTCCTTGCCGGTATTCAAATCAATTAATATAATTTGCCCCGATTCGGGCTTTCCGGTATCGCCAATACGTTGTAAAATCAATTTGCTATAAGTATCGCTTATAAACTCCTCATTAAAGAAAGAGTCTAGAAACACATTTTCGCCACCGCTCCATATTGTAGTGCCCGATTTGGTTTTGGCTGTTACTTTATAAAACTCCGGCGCATAAAAAACTGCTGTGTGAAATGTTGCCTCTATATGGAATTTTGAAGTGGAGAAACAAAAAGAGCGTACAGTGCCCGGGATAGCATTAAATTTTTGAGTAGGCTTTTCTCCGGGCTTAAGTAAGGTTACAATCATTGAAACAAACTTGAACATAAATTTAGGAAACAATAGCAGTTCATCATTCACTAATTGCGTATCTTTGCATTGTTCTTTGAAAGTGAACAGAAAGAAGATGTGGTTTCAAAACTCCGCATTCTTACTTCCTAATTCATATGGGGCTGACCGGAATTGACGGGAAGCATTGACGGTAAACCGGCATGTCGTGGGTGTGTGATACCACGTTAATCCATTGCGCGACTCTTTTTTAAATGGCGAATCTAATTACGCCATGGCTGCTTAATCTTAGAGATTAACTAGTCATTTGTCCCACGCTTGAGGCACCATACACAGCGTGCTGACAACCAAACTTTGGTGACGCCCTAAAGAAGGCTCATTCTCTTTTTTAGACGTGTATGATGAATGTAAGGCAATGGTTGGAGGGTTACTTATCCTGCCAAAGCCCGACAAACAATAAGTATCTACACATGTAGAAAGTCTATCGACAACTTATCCGGACGTGGGTTCGAATCCCACCAGCTCCACCCTGCTAAAATCAGCATGATTTAACGAACATCAAAAGCCCTTGTAACTCCCAAGCTACAAGCGGTTTTTGGCGTTCCGTTTAATCAAGATAACTCAAGGTAACTCAGTCTAAAATAGGCACCATTCTGTTACCCACCCCCCCCATTCCCATCTATAGGGTAACACTTTTGCATCTTCTGCAAATTCGTTATCAATTTTTGTAACTCTTTTTCCCAAAATCTCGTTGTTGAATGCCGTCAATGCGCATTGATGATATTTTTTATCACTTAAAAATTCATCAATTATGAAATCATTTTTTTTAAGCTACTACATTAAGAAGGAAAAGGCACGTCAAAATGGCGATGCTCCAATTTACGCACGTGTTACAGTGAAAGGTAAACCAGTAACACTTTCAACTGGCTTTTATATAGCTCCACTGGTATGGAAACGCACACAACAGTTGAAGCTGGCTAAAAGCGAGGCGGAAAAGAAGTTAAAACGGGAGTTGAACAATATAGAACATACTTTACAAGGACTGGTGCATGAATTAAAAGCCCGTAAGGAGCAAATTACCTCTGCAAATCTGAAAGGGGCATATAATTATAGTGAGCAACCGCAAAAGGAATATTATTTAAGCGATGCCTTTAAATTGTGGTTGGATAACGTTGAGGAGCAGGTGCGAGCACGGAAAAAAGCAAAAGGCACTTTAAACAAGTATTATGCAACGCAAAAGCACGTTATAGACTATTTGAAAGCCAAATACAATAAGGACGACATTAAACTTACTGATTTAAGCTATGAATTTATTTTAGGTTTTGACCTCTATCTGCGAAACAAAAGGAAAATCGGCAACAATACCACCGTTAAGTATATACGCTTTTTGCGGGCGGTAAATAATTTGGCTCGTAAATTTGAATGGACGGTTAAGGACGCATTTGCCCAATACGATGGCAAACTTGAGGAGGAGGAAACCGTATTTCTTACAGAGGAGGAGATAAACAAGATTCAAAATCACAGATACAACTATGAACGCTTGCAGGTTGTTGCTGACATATTCTTGTTTTCATGCTACACGGGCTATGCGCCAGTGGATGTTGGTCAATTAAGAGAAGATAATTTGGTTAAACATGCGGACGGGCAAATTTGGGTGTTTAAAAACCGCCAAAAAACCGATACTAAGGCAAATGTTCCGCTATTGCCCCCCGCTTTAGCCTTAATAAATAAATATAAAAATCACCCTCAGTGTGCAGATGGCAGATTATTCCCAGCCCGAAGTAACCAAAAGCAAAATGCCACTCTAAAATTAATACAGGAAGTAACTGGAACAAGGAAAAAGCTGACCTGCTACGTTAGCCGTCATTCGTTTGCATGTTTAATGCTGTCTAAAGGTATTCCTTTGGAGATTGTAAGCAAAATGATGGGACATAAGCGCATTACTCAAACGCAGCATTACGCAAAAGTATTACAGGAAAATGTGGGTGCGGCTATGAAAAAACTATCAAGTCAGTATCAGCAAAATGAGTCCGCGCAGTTAGTGGCTTAGATATGCGGACTACTCATTTTAAGGAAAAAGGTTGCAGGTTTTTTGTTAAAACTTGTAACCTTTTTTTGTTTTTTACGTATTATATATTGTAACCAATTAATAAACTAAAAACTTATGTATTACCAATGACAAAGGATGAAATTGCTACCAAGCAAGATATTACAGATTTAGAAACCAGATTTAAAGAACTGCTTGTTCAGCAATTTGATTTAATAATACAGGAAATCCGATTACAGCAACTGAAGGATGCCGTTGCCGAAGAAAGGCTTACTAAAAAGGAAGTAATGAAACTGCTTCGTTTATCACCGAACAAAATAGATAAATTGGAGCAAGATGGTAAGCTGATTGTTGAAGATTGGGGCGATGGAAAAAAACGCGTTCTGCGTTATCCACAGAATCAATTTTTACGAATTGTCAATACTGACACCCAAGCCGCTTAGCCCTTAAGTATTACAAGGGTCGGTATTTTTAAAATCCACATTAAATTTTTATTGATGAAATATACTATAACCATAGACTGGTTAGAGCTATTATGTTTTGGGACAATTAATCATCTAAATGAAATAAAAAAAGAAAAGTATACTTACGAAGTAAGTCCCGTTCTCCATTTAATCAAAAATGATGCTAAACACAATCCAGGCTTTACATACACATTCAATGTTAATTACCACGGTAAGCTATTTGCCAATATGTATTATGGCAATAATGGTAAATACCGATATGAACGGAAAGACACCATATTGATTGCAGTAGCTAATGAAAGATTATACGAGCATGGTTATTCAGAAAAGTTAAACATGATTATACAAGAACTTAAAATTGAGTTTGAGAAAATAAGTTTATTGCACGTTGCCATTGATGGACTTGATTTAATAAAGGAACATAATAAGTTAGTAAACTTAGCATCGGTTAAACGGCAACAGAGAGTAAAAATAAAACCTGAACTTGATGAGGAAAGAAATATTCATAAATCATACGTGATAGGGTCGCCTAAGTCGGATAGATACATAACCATATATCCCAAACAACAGGAACTCGAAAGAGAATACAAACCGTATATATATGAATTTTGGGAGCAAAATAATTTGAAACCGTCCGAAGGGCAACAGGTTGACCGTTTAGAAATTCGATTTCGGAAATCTGATGAGCTAAAATGTTTTGATAAGGATTTCTCCAAACTTGAATCTCCAGCTTATTTGGCGACCTTTTTTAAGCAACAAGGAGGTAAATACATCAATTTTATTTACAGGAAAAGCAAGCGGGAAGTATCGCTAATTGCGTGGTCAGCGTTTGGAGATGAGATTGAGATTTTAAAACCCGACCAAGTAAAATACGCTCCCGTAAAGAAGTCAACATTAACGGCTATAAAAGTCTCTTTGCAGGCGTTTAGGGACACCGAAAAACAGATATACTTGGATTCCGCTATCGAACTATCAAACGATAAGGGTCTAAATGATATTGTAGCCAAACGCGCCCAAAGGTGGCTGAGAGAATTATAACTTAATTTGTTAAAATATTAACGAAACTATCCCTCGGTTAAGCCCAGAGATAGGTGATGGACACACATTTATTTTAGTCCTTTGATATGCTAAGATTTTAAACCATCGAAATTTAGTGATTGGGGGGGCTTTTAAGGCAAAAATTAAGGGTGTGCCAGGGCCAACGTGGATTTGTGGTCAAAAGCGTTTTAAATGCTATTTATTTAAAAAACATGACCACGATTGAGAAGATTGTTTATGCCATAACGAATATGCAGAAACTGGAAATCGATTATTCTGACGGAAAGACGGTAAAAAAATACATTGTTTGTCCTCATCTCTTGGGCAAGCATAGACAGACTAAGAATTTATTATTGAGTGCTTATGATATTACCAGCGGCTCGGTATCAGGATGGAAAACCTTTTCTCTATCACGAATCAAACGGATTGAGTTACTGGATGATTATTTTGAGCAGACAAGCCCCAATTACAATCCTAAAGACATCCGAATGGAAAGCATTATTTGTAGTCTATCTACAAATGTGTAGGTGTATGCAAATTCTGGCTGAAAATTCGCAGAAAGTATTTTCTTAATTAAAACCGCGCGAACATTTTGCGGCAAATTTTTGGTTCAATATTTTCAACCATTATAATCTACGCTGCAATTACCACGCGAGAATAGTGGTAATAGGTTGAAATATTCCTTGTGCATTCACGTATTCAACTGCATCAAGGTAGTTTGCTTCAACTGGGAATACTCCGACTTGCGTTACAAGAAAAGTATGAATTGTAGTATATGCATGATTGAGAGAATTGTAATGAAATCTGGCATCATCTTTATTTGGAGAAAATGGGCGCAGTGGGGTTCCATTATTTACGCCCGAACACCTTAATGTTCTGCAATTACATAAAGAAAGAGTTGGCAATCCTCCGACAACATTCCGCTTAACTAAATTTTCTTCCAACCTAACATCGTAATATATGGTGTGAACTGGAGCGGTTGCAACTCTGAAAGTGAACCTAAGATGTTTTTTGCTTTCAAGCATACACTTAAAGCTCGTTGCAGCATCAAGTGAAACCAATTGCTGTTTCAGCAATGGGATTACGGCTTGAAGTATTTGCAACTCACCCTTATAAATAGGCGATGAAATTTGATGATGCGATAATGGATGCAATAAGTCCGAAAGCAACCCTGCAACTCTATTGATGTTTGTTTCAAGGTTACTTGTTTTACGGAGGAAGTTTTTCGTTGCAAAAACTAAACTCGTTAATTTATAGTCAGGTATTTGAGTTGATTCAGAATCCGCAGTTTCATATTTGGGAATATAGGTCTGGATAACTTCTTCCAGTTCTTTTCTGAAATAATTTGCTGCTGCTGGATAATCTGGTTTGGTTGTATGATTTAAAAACTGCACTGCCTTTTCATAATGGCTTTCGCCTTTAACAAGAATTGGTTTATCAAATTCCTGAGCACCGACTGAACCTTTACCTACGTAAAATTCATACTCCAGCCATTTGCCAGAAACCTCAGTTTCAAATTTTCTTCTTGCCAATTCATACCAATGTCTATCGTAGGTGGCTATGAATATTTGATGTAGAGGGAATTCATTTTTTAGAATATCCAAAATCGGAATACGGTTACTTGTGTCAAGACCGACAAACACATCATCGAGAAAAAGTATTTTTAAATCAAAAATTTCTGGATTGGTTTTTAGCGAAGCTAAATACATGCATACCGAAAATGCAGAAAGTCGCGCCTCATTTAGTATGTCGCTATAATCCCCAACAACTAAAATCCCATCTTTCATAACCTGCAATCGCAAATCGGCTGTTGTATTCCATTCCCATTTATAGCCGTAATTGAAGGTCAGATTCTGCAAGGTGAATCCTAATTGAATTCGTAGTTCTGGGAAGTAAGCAGTTAGTAAACGGTTTAATTCAGCAAAAACATTCGTCAGAGTTTGATTTAAAAAAATCTGATAATTTGGAAGTTCGGCTAACGCGTTTTGATGTGCTCTATCATTTCTTGTATAAGAGTTGGTAATTAAGTCCTCTTGCAACTCATTCCATTTGTCTCGGAATCTATAATTACCTCCTACAGGGATATGCTCTCCAAGCAATTTAAATACAATTAAATCAAACAGGTTAGGATTTGGTTCCTTATAATAATATACTCCAAGTAAACTCCTATAATCCAAAAAGCCTTTTATAAGGTCTCCATCTTTAATAAATTGAACTGTATTTGTTGATGCTGTATTTTTAAACTCAAAATTCTGAATCGTTCCTGCAACGGCTTCAAATGTGGCATCGTTAAAGTCTTGGAAAGTAAGGCTTATTTCTCCATCGGGCGCAGGTGAATAATGATTTCTTGTAAATGCTAAAGTGGTGTCTCTGGAACTTGATAGGTAATTGTTTAATGCCTTGAACAAGGAGCTTTTTCCGCTTCCGTTCTCTCCATATACAAGAAGATTTTGCCCATTTGGCAATTCAATTGTTGTATTGTCAAAGAAGGCACGATAATTTTCTAATTCTATCTTGGTTATCCGCTTCATTTCTTAGCTTCAATAATTTCTATTTCGGGAATGTTTATCATTCGTAACAAGGCACTACTTATTGGGTGCTTAGTATCCGAAAGTTCTTTGTAAACTTTTTCGATTATTTTTAAGTTCTTTTCATCTTCTCCATCTTTCAATTTGGGTAAGTTCATTAAATATTTTAGCACCTCGCAGCTTGCAGCTTTAATCACATCAGATAAATACAATTCATATACCATTGCGTCTATGAGGCGTTCAAAGAAGTTTGAATCCTTTTTGAGCTTCTTTAGTTCAATGATGAAATTCACTATATCCGAAAAAAGTGTTTGAGTTTTTTCATCTGCCTTATAAATGGGCAACTCTTTTACAACGCTTGGTTTAACTTCCGCAAATACTTTTCCTTTCTGCGGGTTTTTTATTTTATAAATGAAGTTTATGAAGGAGGAGTTTAACAACGCTGTTAGGAATTTCAAATTGTATTTGTTGGAATGAATTAAAAAAAGAGAATTTTGCGCTAAAAATTTACTATCATCAAAAGCAGCTCTTAAAACATCACTCGTTTGCCTAACAAGAATTTTATCTGATTGCATTACATGAATGTTCGAAGTATACATCAGCCAAACACCATACTTAATAAATTCTAAATCATCACGCTGTATTACGTAACGATTTACATTCCCCCCAACTAATAAGGGGTGCCAATCCTTACCTTTGGAATAAGTTGAATGATAAATTCTATTCTTAACATCACTTTCCGTTTGAGGTGGTTTGCCATAACCAACTTGATAAGGTTTAATTCCCCAAATTATTTGATTGTTAACTGCGAATGGCTCAGAATTCCTTTCAGCTAAATCCATAATTTTCTTGTTGCTCGAATTAATGTCCAATAATATTCTGCACAAACTATCCGAACTCCACATTTTTTTATCAATAAGATTATCGCCTACTAACTCAAGTTTCTTATAACGTTTAACTTTCACAGGGTGGGCTTTATCCTTGGTATTTACAACAAACAAGGTAGAGCTTTCAACAGTTGCTTGCTCGAAAATTCCGTCACCGTAGTCATCAATCTCGATTATTTTATAGCTAAGAATATGGCTTCTAAATTTATCGGCATTATTTATTAATAGCCATGTATTCGGAATTATTAAGGATAAAAAAGCTTCTGGTGAAAGGACTTCCATTGATTTAGTTAGAAAATACAAATAACTATCCTTGATTTTCGAAGGAACAATCGGGAATTTTTTGGTCAAATAATCCTTTTCTTCTTCGGTGAGTTTTGCGCCCCAAGGGGGGTTGCCAATTACAATATTAAATCCGCGTTTTAAATCTTTGCCAAACATCCATTCAGATTCAAACCAACCTGCACTTGCGTTTTGATCGTAAATATCAAATTTTGCAATCTTATCAGCATCCCTATTCCCAAATCCTAAACCCTTAAGTTGTTCGGAAATTTTCTTTCTTATTACCTTATCTTCTTTTTGACATTTTATTTTTTCCTTTCTCGATTTGGCTTCAAAATGACGGTGCCTTATTTGTTGCAGCTCATCTTGCATAGGTTCAATCAAATCGTATCCAATAGGTAACTGAGCAGGCTTTTCTAAGCCAATCAAAGTGTTTGCAGCAACAAATTTTGTTTCCAGATTTGGCAAAGGCCTTATGCCTCGATTGTCAGATTTATTTTCCTTTTGGTCAACTACTAAAGAAATGAAGAAGCGGAGTTTTGAAATTTGCACGGCAATGGGTTGTATATCCACACCATAAATGCAATTTTCAATCAAGTATAGCTTTCTTCCGTAATCGCTTGCATTGTCTTCAAATATTTTATTTATTTCAATTAACTTTTCTGCCCTCAGTTCTCTATTCTTTTCATCTAATGCTTTGCTGATAGCATATTCTGTTTTCTTTTTTTGCAATAAACGCCAACGCGAATTTTTGTTCTCATCTTCTTGGTCAATCTTGCCTAACACATATACCAATTTATGCAAAATGCCCATTGGAAACGCTCCGCTACCGCAAGCGGGGTCAAGAATTTTACAATGGTCAATTGCATAAATTAATTGCTGCACATCTTCTTCGCTTTTGAATAAATGTGGTTCGTTACTGTAAGCTACTAAATGCCGCAAATTACTTTCAAGCTCTTTCTCCTTTCCTTTCCACCTACTTTTACTAACGTCTTTTTGCATTTTAAGCTGCCCCTTCCTACCTTCATTGCCGAACATTTCGCTTTGCAGGTTGCCAAGTTCCAGCCATGACGGTTGGTCTTCCAATAATTGAGTTTTGAGATAACCAATTAGACTTTCATCCACCATGTAGTTTACGATTTCTCGTGGCGTGTAAAAGCTTCCTGTTTGTTTTCTTGCTGTGGTCTCTGTTTCAGGATTGTAATAAGCAAGAAGGTTTTCAAAAACTTTTCCCAATAATTCTGGGTCAAGTGCAACTTCCTCATCTATAGGAGTGTTTTCTTCAATCGTAAACTTGTAGTCAGCAAAAATTTCAATTATTCCTCTACATTGCTCATTAACGCGCTTGTAACCATATCCTTTACTTAAATCCTGACTGCGAGGATTACCAAAAAAAAGTAAGTCAGGAATTTTTGCGGTTCGTTTCGTGTCACGGCTAAAGCCATCAATATATTCATGCTTCCCAGTTTCTTCATTGTCCTTATCCAAGCAATCAAAAAGACCACCATTTAAGAAAGGAACATCTTTAAACAAGTCAATTACTTCCCTTTCCGAAATATTAAAGGCAGAAGAATAACGATATTTGTTCTTCACTCCATGTTCAGTTCGGTTGGTTTCAAAGTCGCCATCTTTTGCAAATCCCCGCTCATTCATTTTTTGATTTAGGGTTGCAAAAAACAAATTCTGCAAAATAGCATTGTAATAGCTTTTGGTTTGTTCCCCGTTAGCATCGAATTTCTTCAGTAGTTGACCGATTTTCTTTTTGTCAAAAAGGATTTCGCCAACAAGATGCTTTTCCTTTAAAAACCAAACAAAAATCAAACGAGTGATTAATCGGATAAGGTTGTTTTGTATATTTTTTTCTTCCGACAGTTTTTTGTCTTTGGGGAATTCAACATAATTCTGCGCCCAGAAATACCAATTAGAAAGCTCTCCAAAAAACTTCTCGTTTAGCAATTTAGTGTCAAGCGTTTTTTGCCAAGCCGTATGTAACGTTTCAAAATTGGTAAACTGGTGTTTTAATTTGAGGTCTTCAAATGACAAGTCAAAAAGAATTTCAATATGCGCTCTATGTGTAACCTCTTTTTCGGTTCTCGGAATTAAAATATCCTTAATCTGAGTTACCTTCTCTAATACATCCTTATCGCTATCTCTTTTATTGAGCCTTCGATTAATCACTGAAACAGTAAGTAGGTTGTCGTAATGGAATATTAACATCACTGGGATGTCATATAGGCGATTGATGAATCTCGTAAGATTTGAAATTTGTGTTCTGGGATATGCCTTGTTTTTTAGTCCTACTGCAAAAAATAGATAGGACTTCATCGTGTCGTTATAGCCGACTTCAAACAATGAGCTTTGCTTTTTCACTTCGTCATCGCTATATTGAAATAGAAGTTTGGCATTTGAGCATTCGTTTAAGAACGCATCAGCACCGACAATTTTCCTCTCTGCTGCCCTCTTTTTTAAAGTGTCCAAGTTTACATTAGCCTTCTTGGAGCTTTTGTAGCCAAGTGTATTTAGCAGTTTCTCGGATGCCGTAACGGTATCCAATGTTGCAAAAGATGCAATTGCTTGCTGTATAGATTCTTTAATTTCCTTTTCTGACATTACTTATTTTATAATTAGCCAAGTGATAAGTTCAAAATCGTTCCCTTCCTTAGGTAGTTCATCTTCATCAATTAATTTTCCACTTCGTCCGTCCAATTGCATTTCATTTCGTTTGCCCAATAGAGTTGCAATGTTGTTAACGCATGCTTTCATAAGGTCACTGTAAACCGCCATGTCTTTCCCTTCTTGCGTTTCATTGTTGAACAATTGACACAAGTCAATATAGGCTTCCTTTCTACCTGAACATAACAGGCGATACATTTCTAAAATCTGTTTTGGTCGCATGAAGTTGAATCGAACATCTCCGTTATTACGGATATACGCAAGAAAGTGTGGTTGAAGCGGATTCACTTTCTCCGTTGTAGCGGCATCATTTTTTTGTTTGAAACAGAAAATAATTCCTGATTGCAAGACTTCTTTTGCGCTGTCTGGAAGGTCTTTAATGTCCACCTCCTTTCTTGTAAGCGCGTATATCCCTAATGGCGCATTTTCTAATTTGCCTATGCTTTCTTCATCTAAATAATTAACCAAATCCATTCGGAAATCGTCTAAAGTAAATTCGCTAAGAGAAGGAACATTTTCATTGATGTCGTCCATGTCTAATACTTCATCTTTCATCCGTATCAATTGCTTATCACGATATTTCATTTCCGTTTCTACCAAATCTTTGATTTCATCTGGGTTTAACACGTTATCCTCGTGCGTGGCGGTCACATCCACTAAAGCCATGCGGGCCTCGACACGGTATTTTAGATTAATGTATCTATCTAAGTTCTCGGTGGGCCAGAAGTTTACAAGGAAAATTTTGTCGCTGTGTGAACCGATACGGTCTATTCTGCCAAAACGCTGTATAACACGAACGGGATTCCAGTGGATGTCATAATTGATAAGGAAATCGCAGTCCTGTAAGTTTTGCCCTTCGCTAATGCAATCCGTAGCAATCAAAATGTCGATTCCCCCTTCCTGAGGCATTGCATCTCCTAATTTGGCTCTGCCTTTAGCTACTGGGGAAAAATTAGTAAGTATGTGATTGTATTCAGTGAGTTCTTTAAAACCCTTTGGATTAAAGTTGGTCTTGTTTCCGTCTTTGCCCCCACTCACAAGGGCAGAATTTACCTTGAGCTCTTTTAAAGCCCATTCTGAAATATTATCGTAGAGGTAAGATGCGGTGTCAGCAAATGCGGTGAAGATTATGATTTTTCTATTTGTGAGCCCTTCCCTGTTTTTGGTGGGGGTATTTACTTTCTCCGCAATAATTTCTTTTACCTTCTGGAGTTTTGCATCTCTTGCAGGGGTTACCGCCTCCGCATTATCGTGGAGTAAACTCAATTGCTCTTTATCCTTCTTTAAAGCTATAAGCCATTTATCAAGGTTGAGGTGTTTTAATTCATACTTTAACTTTTTCCCAACCGTATAGAGCTCTTTGTAATCTTCGTCTTCTTCACCTTCTAATTTTGTATCATCTAAATCAAATGATGGGTCATCGGTTTTTTTTCTTTGATAATCCTTAATTCGCGCTTCAAGGTCTTCAATTTTATTCACGCAACGCAGCATGGTAATCTCGAACGATTCAATTGAGCTTTCCAAGCGTTTGAGAAAGTTCATTTTCATCATTCCAATCAGAAATTTTTCACGATTCTCTTGGGTGAAATTTAATACGCCATTTGTTGCTGCTTTTTCTTTGTAATATTCTTTGAACTCCTCCTGAACGAAAAACGAAGGTTTGAAAAGAGATAGTTCATACTTATCAATTTCATCTGTCAATCTGTCGTAAGAGAGGAATCTTCCTTTTAAATCAATTTCGCTGTAAATAGGTTGGGGTTTGGCTCTTTCAGGAAACAAGCCAATTTTCTCCATTTCGTGCTTGTAAAACTTTTTGATGTGATTACGTGAACGAGAAATTGTAATTGCATCTAATAGCTTAAACAATGGTGCATCCAACTTGTCTGCGAGTTCCTTACTTGAAATCTGGTCTTTGGATTTCAATTTAGCCCAATTTGAAAATTGGCTTTGCGCTTTTTTTAATGTGTCAGCAACGCTTGGAATTTGTAGAGAATCACTGAAAGCCCTGTCTTTATCGTCAGTGATAAAACGAATTTGATTGCGCAAATCCTTAAGATTGGTATTTACGGGTGTTGCTGAGAGTAGCAAAACCTTTGTTTTTACGCCTGAACCGATTATATCAAGTAACATTCTTTCGTAGCGGCTCTTTCGAATGACCTTCCCGTCTTCGTCCTTTTTGCCTTTGGTGTCATTACGGAAATTGTGACTCTCGTCAATTACTACTAAATCAAATGCCCCCCAATTGAAAGTAGAAAGGTCAATTCCGTTAGCATCAGACTTGCCATGTTCCCTGCTAAGGTCTGTGTGATACATTACAGAATATGAAAAGCGGTCTTTGGGAAACGGATTTAAGTTGTTGTTCTGATGTGCTTGGTAGACCGTCCAATTGTCCTTTAATTTTTTGGGTGACAGAACCAGCACACGGAAATTTTTGAGTTCAAAATATTTTATCACTGCCAGTGCTTCGTATGTTTTACCCAAACCCACGCTATCGGCTATAATGCAACCATTGTGTTCATTGATTTTATTTACTGCCGATTTTACCGCGTCTTTCTGAAAGTCAAAAAGCCGATTCCATATTTGCGTGTCCTTTAAAGTTCCGCCCTCAGTAAGAAGGTCGGCAGTTTTTTGGGCTTCGATGAAGTGATAAAAAAGGTGGTAAAGAGTTTTGTAGTAAACAAATTCTGGGGAATAGTCGAGATACAGTTGCCGCAGATATTCTAATACTTCCTTTTTTACATCTGCCACTTCCACATCTTCCATCTGGTTATTCCAGAGTTTATTGAACCACAGAAGCAAATCTTGCCTATCTCGCTTGCTGTCAACTTCCAAATTCAATTCAATGTTTTTGTTCTTTGATAGCCCCAAACCTCTTACGGTAAAATTTGAACTGCCCACAATAGCGTCTTCAAGTCCGTTGTTGTCTATGTGATAGAGTTTGCCGTGTAAAAAGTTCACCTTTTTCACAGATTTGATTTCCACCTTTCTTTCAATCCATTCCGCGCACTCCTTAGCGGTGCGGCTCTGGTCAAGTTGATTTTCTAATGCAATCCCCTCATCCCTGATGTTAAAATACTTTTTAGCTGTTTTTGAGGGGTCAAGCGATTTAATAGAAGATGGGTCACCATAAAGAAACCGTAGCGCATTTATTTGCTCTAATTCCTCTTTTAGTGCTTCGTATGCGTATATGGTGAAGAAAGCCGAAACTATGGAAAGGTTAGTTCCAGCTTTTATCTTTTCTTTAAGAAAGTCACCCACAGTCCCGTGATTGTGGTTGTCTTTGATTGATGAAGTATTTCTATCCGCTAATACTTTACTCATTATCAGAAAATTGAGGGTTTAATAAGTGAAAGATATGTGCATTTCTGGAAAAATGCCTACTTGCACCTACCCAAATGTAGCAGATATAAGGAATTTTCAATCTTAAATGGAAGGAAGCGGTTATTCCCAATGAAAATCCTCAAATTGGGCTCATTATATTGGAAGAAACACCTTATATATGCATTAAATATTCATTATAACTACCTACCCTAAGCTTAATATGTTCAAAGGTTTCTGTTTCATAGTGAGTTGGGTATTTGAATTAGCATTTGCATTTAGGGCTGAAATATGTTTGAATCCAATCAAATGGGTTTTTGCAATGGCTTTCAGAGGCGTTATCGTCTGCCTATTTTATTTTAATGCAGACCAATTTTTCAAGATTTTTGAGGTTGATAGGACGGAAACTGTTTCAGCTGCCCTCTACAATGTGTTTTTCATCTTGCCCGTTTGCTTGTTTGTGCTTTGGTATATTGTAACAACGTTGCTTATGTTCTTAGGTATGCTTTATTACGGACGATTGTCGGGCGACAGCCATGAACAGTCTAATAATAAGGACGGTCTGATAAGGTTATTAGATTGGCGTAACAATAAAATGCGCTTTATGAGTTATCGCGATGGTAGCCAGTTAATGCGTGATACGGCATTACTTAACAACCTTAGCGAATCAGACCCAGAAGCAAGGCGGCAACTGGATTATATAAACTGCAAGCTTTCCACAATGGGATATACCGAGGCACTTGAATTTCTATGTGGGAATAAATAGACCCCTACTTAATAAAAAGTGTTACCCTTTTACTATTTTTGAGCAATCAATGTTCATTGAAAGTTCAAGGCGTAAAATAAGGTTAGGAGTTCCCCAATCTGTTACCCTTGAGTTATCCATCTGATATAAAACATAGACTGGATGCGGGTTTCAGGAGAATAGTTCGAATCCCACCAGCTCCACTTTTACCATATTGTAAAAATACGCAATATGGCGCAAAGACCCGCCAGGATTGAGTTCTGGGCGGGTTTTTGTTTTTTGCAGCTATTCCAAAAGCGCAGAAAAACGCAGTTTTACGCAGGTTAGGTGAGCGTAAATCGAGCGTAATTCGGAGTTTCAAAAAATGCTCTTTTAGAAGTTAATTATCCGCAAGTCTGCGTTTGATTGCGCTAAGCGCACTGTTCTACTACTACCATTTTTGTAAACGAAAAATTAGTAGTTATGGAATTGCATCCGTTGAAAATTAGGTTTTATCCAAAATTAAAAGCCAAGGGTCAGGATTGCTATACATTGTATATGCGTATTACAATAGCCGGTAAGCGAACTGACTTAAGTTTAAATTACGAGCTTACCAGGCATTTATGGGATGATAGAACCCAGTGTTTAAAGGGAAGACATAAGGATACGGGATACGTTATCAATTTAACCAATCTGTATCGGCAAAGAGCACAGGAAATATATCAATCTCTTATAAACCGCGGAGATGAATGCGATGTTAATACTATCCGGCAGAAGATAAAAGGCGAAGATACTACTGCACAACATGGATATACTCTAATTTCTCTTTTAGATAGAACCATCGCCAGAAAAAATAGTTTAATAGGACCGAATAACACCCTTGCCACTATCTATAAATATAAACGTAAAAGTCATTTACTAACACCATCTTCTTCTTACCAAGTAAACCCGGTAACTACAAGTCTTTTCGGCAAAATATCCGCAGACAAATAGCAATAGGAGCTATTATCCAGATTAGCAGCAGAAAGCAGGAATACAAAAGGCCATAGAGTGTACCAAAAAATTGCTTGTACACCGCGCCGGTAAAACCCATAAGGGCGGCTATATCCATTTTCATTAGTACTAATATACGGCTCAAGTCAATGGGGTTAAGCGATGCTAATGCTATTACCGCCTTATCAAGCGGATAATCATTAAAGGAGAATAAAATGATAAGCACAATGGCATCGTATAAAATGGCAAAATAAAACCATAACAATAACGAAAGGCCTATGCCCCTCGCCTTATCACGGGTGGCCACGGATGCCAAAAATGCCAAAGAGACAAAGGTGAGTGTTAGTGCTGTGCCTGAAAGAATAAGCATCGCACCGGTACTATCAGGCGCATACACCACAACGGGTATACCGATGCCAATTAAAAAAACAGATACCAGAGAAAGCGCAACTCCTGAAAATTCCCCTAACAGCAAAGACCTGCGGCTTATCGGCTGTGCCACCAAAAGTTCAATAAATTCACAGGAGTTGTAAAAGTAAGTAGTTGAAAATACAATACTGATTAGCGGAACAATAATAAGCACCACGCTCATAAGGCTAACCACACTCTTGGCAATATCATTACCCAATGTGAACAGGCTAAATGAAATAGCCAGCAAAAAAAGCATATAGGTAATAAGCACCTTACTACGCAGTATATCGTAGATAACATATTTGCATATTTTAAACATGGTTGGTAGTTATGGTGGATTGATCGATGGTTGTTTTAATAATTCTGGCTACAGCTTTGCCCAAGCGTTCTTCTCCCGTTTCCTGCTTTAGCTGATTAATGGTCTTAAAGAAATTAATACGGCCTTCAAACAAATACATAAGTCTATCAGCCAATTCCTCCACCTCGCTCATAATATGAGAAGTTATAAGCACCAACCTACCTTCGGCCCGAGCCCTCAAAATTTTTGCTTTCAATATCTCAGCAGCAAGCGGATCTAAACCTGCAGTGGGTTCGTCCAGTATTAAAACCGCGGGATTAAAAAGAAAGGCAAGTGCTGCACTTACTTTTTGGGTAGTACCACCCGACAGAGTGCGCATCGGTTTATTATACATGCCCTCTAACCCAAATTCCTTTATCAGGTCCTCATCAAGGTAATGCGTTTGTTTGCGCAAATCCTTCATCATGGAAAACAACTGGCCCATTTTCATATTCTCAGGGTAACGGCCAATTTGCGGCATATAGCCTATATTATTTCTATAGGAAAAGTCGTTGGCAATAGATTTAGCATTGACAGAAATATCCCCATTGTCTGCTACTACCATACCCAAGATGCATTTTATTAGAGTGGTTTTGCCTGAGCCGTTAGGCCCGATTATGCTTATTACCTGTCCTTTTTCAAATTGGGCATTAACACCCTTAAGCACCTGCAGTTTGCCAAAACGCTTTTCCAGATTCATAATTTCAATCATCGCTTAATCATTTTAACTACAGGTAAATTGTCTACAAACGTATCAGGCACTATGCCGGGCATATTTTTCTCTGCACGGTTTAAAAGGTCCACTGTAAAGCTGTGCATTAGCATAACTGCGAAAGGCATTTGCTCAACCATTACCGAATAAAGGCTTACAGGGTTAAAAGGTATATCACCCACACCATCACGGTTAAGGTCGTAGCCTTCGTATTTATCCCAATAGTTATAAGCAAAAATGTTCTGTTGCAATTGACCGTTGGTGGTAGCATCAAATGTGTTGCCGCTGAAGTTATTCCGCCTGAAAGTATCTTCAATACAATTAGCCATCACTTTAAGCCCGTAACCGTTTTGCATAAAGTCGTTGTTTTCCATACGCATATGGTTACTGCCTTCCATCGTAATACCCACCGTATTGTTTTTAAAGGTATTGCCGCTTATAACGCCTCCACTCATATCCTTTAGTAACAAACCATAACTGGCATCGCCCCAGTTATTCTCAAAGCGGTTGTTATACATATGCATACCCTTACTGTACATAACAGCCACGCCGGTACCATTCAGGCTAAATACATTGCCTTGGTAAGTATCATTATCCGAAAACATAAAGTGCAGGCCATAACGAAAATTCTTTTCAGCTTTGTTGTTTACTACCAGGCTGTTTTTAGCAAACTCCAGATAAATACCATCGCGGTGCCCTTCCATACAGTTGCCTTCAATTAAGGCGCTATCGCATTTCCACAAGTGTATCCCGTTTCCTGTATCACTCTTTCCATAGTTCGCCCCCTTGCTGTGTACATTGCGTACTGTTATTCTGCGGCTGTCACTTAAATAAATACCAAAAAACGTATTCGTCAACTCGCAGTTCTCAATAGTTACGTCAGTGCATTTAAACACACGCGCGCCAGCGTAATCTTTCATACTACCTCTCTTACTGTTGCATATTGCAAGCCCAATAAGTTTTACATTGTTACTCGTTATAACCAAAACCTCATCTTTCTCCTGGCCGTCCAGCACCGTTTTATTACTTCCGATAATGGTTAATGCCTTATTTACCTGTACATTTACACAAGGGTAAGTGCCTGGTGCAATAGTTATGGTATCTCCGTTACCGGCTAGCGCTATAGCTTTAGTAAGCGAAGAAACAGGACATTGCGGACATACTTCCACTGTACGGCAGAAGGTGACGGCCGGCAAAAATTGCCATAATAAAACAAGTAATAGGTAGCTGCGCATTTTAAAAGTTGATTTGCATTGCCTTATCCCACAATATCAAATCTCCGCCCAGTTCCGTTTGAAATTTTTCTGCTTCGCTACTGGTTTTAAAAGCTGCCAGGTTACCACCCATGGGGCTGTTAATATTGCCGCCATGCAAATAGATGGCCCCATCTGCCTCAATTAACTCCCCGGGGTTGGCATAGTTAGCAACAAGCTTTTTCGAAGATGCTAATGCTTCTTCCATTTTAAGATAGGTGAGCATACATTCGCCGCTATCAAACTTTATAATTTTACCTTTACTGCTAACTAATTCAGCTCCGAACTTCTGATCCATGATAGTCATCTTACAACTGGTGCAGATGTCCTTACCGTAGATAATTGGCTCCGGCTTATTGCTACAGGCCGCGAGCATAAGAACAGATATAAAAACAGCACTTATCTTTTTCATTTTTTTCTTATTTGTTCATATAAGGTTAAAACCACCATTACCACCGCTGGGCCTATGATTAACCATCCGCCAACATCAGGAAAGGAACCCGCCAAAAAGTTCAGCAACTGCTTCCATCCAAACAAGGGAGGTTGATAAGCCATACCCGGTATTTTGATTGCCGCGTGGGGGTCAAGGTTGTGGCCGTATTCATACTCCCATTTCCAGAAGTCGTATATGCCCCACACACCGCATAAAATTAGATACCCGCTCAATACCCACAACATAAACCTGCGGCCCACAAGGGCGGCAGCAACTCCTAAAACTACCATAGCCCATATCAGCCATTTCATGATCTTAAATTCCGGAAAGTTGTCCTCCTTAATCTGCGCCATGCCTATGTAATGGTTAAGACCGTTTATCTTGTCAATATCCCCGCCCAGGTGGTCGCACCATATTTCCATCTTTAAACCCTCCGGATACTGGGGGGCTTCTAGCTGAATTTGCCAAACCGCTACGTACAACGACGGTATTATGGTCAAGGCGCATAGAAACACTATTGCCCTGGTCAAAAGTTTAATACTGGAATTCATCACATCAGATTTTAAAGCAACAAGCACAAGGTGCAATGAGTGGCTTTTCTTAAAAAAGGGGGGAGGTCACCCGCCTCCCCCATCAACTTAACCAACCAGAAAATTATTCGCCAGTATTAAACTTAAGTGGTGAAGCTGTTGCACCAACACGCACGTATCCCTGCATCTCCTGGTGTAAGGCGGAACAAAAGTCCGTACAATACATAGGGAACACACCGGTGCGTTCCGGTATCCATTTCAATGTTTGTGTTTCGCCCGGCATAATCAGTAGCTCGGCATTATTAGCTCCTTTTATGGCAAAACCGTGGGGCACATCCCAATCCTGTTCAAGGTTGGTAACGTGGAAGTAAACGTTGTCGCCAACTTTAACTCCTTCTATATTATCAGGCGTAAAGTGAGAACGGATGGCTGTAGCATACACGTGTACATCATTACCATCGCGCACCACCTTGGCTTCCTTTTCGTTTTTGGTAACATACTTGCTTTTGTTGTTATCAAGCTTATAGAACTTCACTTCATTTTTAGTGATAATATAAGCAGGACAGGCCTGTGCATAGTGTGGCTCGCCTATGGTTGGAAAATCCAACAATAACTGCATTTTATCTCCGCTTATGTCATATACCTGGCAGCTTTGCGCTAATTCAGGGCCGGTTTCCAGGTAACGGTCTTTAGTAATTTTATTCAAGGCAATAACATATTTGCCATAAGGCTTAATGCAATCACCCATTGGAACACACAAGTGGCCTATGGAGTAATACGTAGGCACGCGGTCAAGAATTTTTTTGGTTTTAACCTCCCACTTTACAATCTCGCTGCTAACAAAAAACGAAGTATAGGCATTGCCTTTGTCGTCAAACTCGGTATGTAAAGGGCCTAAGCCGGGCTTTTCAACCTCGCCATCAAGGGCCGCTTCGTATTTAATTACAGGCACGCCATCAAAATCACCTTCAAATGCTTTCGCTTCTATGGCTTTCTGAATTTTGCTGAACGAGTAAACCGGAATTACCGCAGCAAGTTTTCCTGAAGCGCAAATGTATTCGCCTGTTGGGTCAACATCGCAACCGTGAGGGCTCTTTGGACATGGTATATAGTAGCAAACACCCGGCATGTCCTTCACATCCATTACAGTTACTTCTTTTTCAATAACCGAAGTTGCAGTATGGGTATTTTCATCATATACGTTGTGGGCGTAGTTGGCGGGCCATTTTTGACCTTTGCCCTGGGCAAGGTATTCTTCAGCCTTCTTCCAGTTCACCGCTAAAATAAAGTCCTTATCGCGCTGGCTGGCATTGACCTCCAAAAGGGTATAGGCTTTTTCAGTGTTATAACAGCTAAAGAAACACCACCCGTGCGACACCGCTTTTCCAGCGCGTGAAAGGTCATAATCTACACCCGGCACCAGCAACTGAAAGTTTATATGCATGTTACCGGTATTAGAATCAACCTTTATAAAAGAGATGGTGCCTTTAAACTTGTCTTTATATTCTGCAATGGAAGCATCACCGTCTTTATCATAAGGTAAAGAAAAACGGGAAGCGCCAACCACGTACTCTGTATTTTGAGTAAGGAAAGGAGAGGCGTGATTACCGCCGCAGTTCGGTAATTCAATAATTTCTTCAGTGCGGAAGGTGGATAAACTTGTGCGGGCTATACGCGGAGTATTGTTCGCATTAATGAATATCCAACGGCCATCGGCGTTGCCGTCTGTTTTAGATAACTGCGGGTGGTGGCTATCATCCCACGGCACATAACCGTGCGATGTATTAAGCATAGGCTTGGTCTCTTCACTGTAACCATAGCCGCTCTCCGCCTTTTGCGAAAACACAGGAATTTCGCGCAATAAACGTCCGGATGGTAGGCCGTAAACACCGATCTGCCCGCTGAAACCGCCTGATGTAAACAAATACAGTTCATCCTTTTTTCCGGGCGCTACATAAACCTTTTCGGCTGCGTTGCCGGCAATTGCGCTATCTACCTTTTTAGGCTTGCAGCTGCTTAAACCAAGTGCAACGGCCAAACCGGCTACTGCGAGAAGTGCTGTTTTTAACGAAATAGTTTTCATAAAATAAGTATTGAAGTTTAGGTGAATGGGTTAAGATTATTTTTTAGCCTGCTGTGTTGCACCGGCATCATTTTGGCGGAAGTATTCAAGAACCTCTTTGGCCTGTTCATCACTTACATCCTGAAAGGTCATTTGGGTTAGATGTTCTTCTAAAAGCTTTTTGGCCGTAGGATCCTTTTGAGTCATCTCCTGGGGGTTGGTAATCATATTCAATATCCAGGCGGGTTGGCGGCGCTGGGTTACACCCGCAAGGCCGGGTCCTACCTTTTTTACATCGGTTGAATTGTGACAGGCTGAGCATTTGGCTTCAAAAACGCTTTTGCCGTTTTCAGCAAGCTTTTGGTCAATTGCAGAAAGGGTAACATTCTTGAATTTGCCCACCCCCTGGCCGTCATCGGCTTTGGGCTCTTCTATCATACTCTTGGGGGCTTCACTCGTTTGGTCCTCCTGTTCTTTGGAGCCTCCGCAGCTATTTAATGAGAATAAAAGCATGCTTGCAGCGGCTGCTAAGAATACGGCAAACAATGCGCGGTTTAATAACTTTTCCATTTCCTTGGTTTTAATTGGTGATTGATTAGTTGAGCTTAGATTTTTTTGATTCTAATACGAGGCAAATGTAGGGAGCGGGTATGCCTGGGTTTATGAGGATGGTCAAACTATCATATGATTAAAGTCAATAAAAAGACCTTTTACTCCTTTATTAGCGAGGGACCTGAAAAAACTCCGGTAGATATTAGCCGGAGTCAGTATCACTTGCGTTAAATAATTATGTATTTCTTACATAACTCCCGCCATCTGCCAATGACTTTGACATCTCCTGCACGGTCTTCTGTGTAAGCAAATTTTTTAACCTTGCTGAATAACTTTTAAATTCCTTGTGGATAGGGCAAGGGTGGTCTTCCGAACATTCTTTTAATCCCAGGCCGCACCGTTCAAAAGCCCCCATACCGTCAATAGCCTCCACCACCTTCATCATCGGTATTGGCTTAGCCTTAGGGTCAATATAAAAGCCACCACCGGGACCCTTTGCTGAATTTACTATGCCTTTCCGGGCCAGCTCCTGCAAAATTTTAGCAGTGAACGCCTCAGGTGATTCAATTTCCTCGGCAATTTCTTTAATGCCTAAACGGCTGCCATCGCGTGTGTTCAGACATATATGTAACACAGCTTTGATAGCGTATTCACAGCTTTTGGAAAACATCATAAGGCGGGACTGGGGATTAAATTCAATCGCTTCTCTAAAACAATTGCTTTGGGGAAAAGAATATTGTTCTCTAAGTGTATATGCCTATGCAGGTCCTCTTCAAACTCCTTTAGCTTGGCATATAAAACTCTATAAGTATTGCAGGCGTGTTTGGGTGAGGTATAGTTGTTGCTTAAAAGTGCAATGCGCTTTAAAAGTGACCCGGCATTGTCATGCTCATGTACCATTACACTAACAGGGTTTTGTACCGTGCCAAAAGGAGCAGACCCCGCTAGGCTCGTATTTTCACTCAACGCACGCTGCATTTTCTTAATAAAAGGAAATAGTATCAATTCCTCCTTCTTCATATGAATACTTAATTCGTCGCTTAGTTCGCGCCAAATATTAGCAATTTCAATTACCTCCGGATTGTGTTGCCCATGCGCTTTTTCCACCTTTTGTGCATACTGGCTAATTATGAGAAGGTTTTCATTTGCATAACTGTGATGGGTAAACTCTATGTAAGCCGCCAATTTATCCAATGGCCAGCTATTAAAGTCCTGCTCTCCTTCTATGCTACTTTGGCCGACCTTACTAAGTGCCTCTATAAGTTCAAGCATGGAAATGTTCTTTTCATCGCAAACGCGCCCTATGGTTTTGCCACCGCCGCAACAAAAGTCAATGCCATATTTTTTAAAAACATCCGCTGTGCGATAATCTTCTGCAACCATTTCGCCCACTTTATTTAGGGCCATCTCTTTTGTATCCGTCATTTTTAATAATTTAAGACACAAAAGTCTTTTATATAAATGGCGCAAAGGGTGACAGGCGTCACTTGAACAGGTAACTTTTATCATTTAAGCCCTAATTCTGATAACTAAAGGCAATATCTACTCCTGCCCATACATTCTTTATCCTTTATCGAATTCAGTGAGCTTTAGAGTAGGGTTCGAATTTACCCCAACTGATAAAAGCGGACTAAAACTAAGGATTACATACTATGCTTCTCTGTCAATATTTTAAGGGAAGATGTTAATCAGGACGTTATAAATTGGTTAGGATTTTTAAAGGGTGTCATTTTTGCCCAGCTTTTTGAGTTATTGCTATCACACAGGATTTGTTGAATGGCACTGGGTTTGAAGCAGATGGATGTTGTATAGATACAAAATACGTTTTCCCATCAGGCGTAAACATGTTCCCCGTTGTTTCGCATCCTTCGGGTGCCATCATAAAGCGCTTAAGGCTGTTAAGACTCTTGTTTTCTTCTGCTAAATCCAGAAAATATACTTCATTATAAACTTCATTTCTGCTAACCACTTCGGCGCTTGCCTTTCCGTTCTTACTGCCGTGTGTATCTTCGCTTATAACCAGGTATTTTTTGCCCTTTATTTTTGCTGAAGTCATAGCATCGGGGCTTGAGAAGCACATTAGGGAATCCTGTGAATTTACACCGCCATTTACAATTACACTGAGTCTATTTGTTTTTAAATCCAGCGCCAGCAAGCGTCCATAAGGATCGTTAAAAGAGTATTCGCCGCTTTTGCAATGTTGCTGAAGATGTTTGGCGGGCTTACCGCCCATGGCCACTTCCTGTTTAAAGTTTACACTGTCTGAGCCGCTTTCAGTTATATATAATTTATTGCCTACAGCTTCAATCCATTCGGTGCTAATGAGCATTGTAGCGCCTTTTCTTAAGGCTACGTTCACAATATCCTCCAGTGAGTCTTCAACCATTGGTAGTTGTATCCAATAGCCGTTAGCATCCGCAGTACCCTCGCTATAGGCATATAGTTGGCCCTTAGTATAATCGTTTTTGCGGGCGGCAATAAATTTAAAAAGCACAGAGGGCTGGTCATCGCAGGTTAGGTAAACCGTTTTACCGTCTTTCATACATTGGGCATCTTCGTGCCTAAAGCGGCCCATTGCAGTTATTTTGTGAAGAGCTTTGTGTGTTACGGGGTCAACTTCAATTATCCATCCGTAGTTGAGGTATTTTTTCTTTCCATTAAAATCGCTTGTGTCTGTTATGCCGAATACTGTATTTATCTCCGTATTGCTAAGAGGAAACTCCTCTTCAGTAGTTAGAATAGTGCCCTTTGGCGTTAATGTGCCGCCGCAGTTGCGGAACGTTTCCCCTACGCCGGAAAAATCTATAGCATGGAAGTCGCCCACCACTTTCCATGCACCCATTTCCATTTTAACCTCAAACACCGTACCGCCACCGCCATCTCCTAATAGTTTATTGAGCAGATGTTCTTCGTGATTTACATATAAGTAGCCGTGTTTGCCGGAACCCTTGATGGGTATGTATACCAGCATATCCTGGCTACCTTTGGCCGGCGCCTTAGCGCCGTTGTTAGTTACAACGGTGTCTCCCTGGCTGAACAGTACGGAGTAATGGAAGCCGGGGGGTATTGATATGGTATGATTGTTAAAGTTGGCAGCAACCGGCGTAAACAGTTGCTGCCCTTTAGAATTGATTGCTTTAAGGAATATAAGTGAGATTAAAAGTATAACGCGCATATGGCAATAGTATTAACATTTTTATTGCGCAATAACTATTTTTTGGGTTATTCTTTCATAATCATTGCCTAGAACTATAATGTAAAGGCCCGCCGGTAAGTAGCTAATGTTTGTGCGGATCTGTGATTGCCCATTTACAAAAATCTTTTGTTCATCCAGTAACTGACCGTTAACATCCAGGATAGTTCTTGTCAATGTTGTTTCGTTTTTAACTGATATTTCGGTTATCAATTCTCCGGCGCTAAAAAAGTTTACAATGCTGCTTATAGTACTATTGTCTCTAATCGCACTGGGTTGATCAACAAATGTGCACTTTGTGGCAGAGCAGTTATTGCCATCGGTTACTGTTACGCAGTAATTACCCACAGGTATATTAGCTAAATTTTGGCTGGTTGAATTGTTACTCCACAGGTAGGTATAACTTCCTGCGCCTCCCAGGGCACTAAGGGTTATAGCGCCGTTGTTACCGTTAAACACGGAGACATTTGTGGGTATAAGAGTAATGGTAATAGAATCAGGTTGGGTAAGTACAGCGCTTTGAGTTAAAGTGCAGTTGTTAGCATCCGTTATAGTTACCATGTAACTGCCTGCCCCAATATTTGTGCGGTTCTGATTGCTGTTACCGTCGTTCCACAAGTAAGAATAAGGCGTAGTGCCTCCATTTACAGTCAGGCTAATGGTTCCATTACCGCTTTGGTAGCAGTCTAAATCGGTTTTATTGGCGCTGGCAGTAATAGCGGACGGTTGAGTGACCGTAAAGCTGTTTATGAGCTGGCATCCACCATTATCGTTTACGGTAACATCGTAAGTGCCGGCTGAAAGATTATTAATTGATGCAGAAGTGCCTCCGGTACCCCAGTTGTACGAGTAAGAGGGTGTACCACCCGATGGCTGCAGTGCGATGCTTCCGTTTGTTCCACCATTACAGCTTACGTTAGTTAAGGTTGGGTTTAGCGATAAATTACCTGCCTGCGAAATGGTGTAAGTAAATGTTGCAGTGCAAGAGCTATTATCATGAATTGTTACTGTATAGGTACCGGCTGAAAGGTTTGAAATGTCTTCTGTAGCAGCACTGTTGCTCCAGTTAAAGGTGTAAGGGCTCCCGTTGCCACCTGATGGTGAGATATTTATTGCTCCGGTGTTGCTTCCACCCTGGCAGGGTAGATTGGTGACGTTTGCGGTGGCAACTATGGCAGAAGGTTGAGTTATTGTAAATGAAGCAGTGGTTGTGCAGTTATGAGCATCGGTAATAGTAAGGGCGTAATTGCCTGCCACCAGGTTTATCCGGTCTGCGCTTTGGTTCGCATCGCTCCAATTGTAGCTGTAGGATGGAGTGCCGCCCGCTACTGTAATGTCAATTGCGCCGTTGTTTCCTCCGTTGCAACTTACGTTGGTATTGCTGTTGCTGGTGGTTAAAGCTGCAGGTTGGGTTATGGTAACGGTGGCTGTATCATTACAGCCTAAGGCATCGGTTACGGTTACTACATAATTGCCCGGCGCCAGGTTGCTTACTAAAGAAGTTGTTGCACCGGTATTCCAGTTGTAAGTATAATTGCCGCTACCGCCGCTAACATTAACAGTAGCGTTACCATTGGTATTGCCGAAGCAGCTTACGTTATTGTATGATTGAATGGCGGCTGTAACATTCGTAGGTAAAGTACTGCCCGGGGTAAAAGATACACCCCTGAACTTAGTGTTAGACTGGGCAGACGCCAAAGCAGTTATCGTGCCCGTGATTAGGTGGTTGTATCCGCTATTATCGAGTAATGAAAAGATGCCGTTTTCGGAAGTGGCTATAAGGCTAGCTGAGCCACAGGTATTTAATCCGGTTAATCCTCTTAAGGATACGGTGCTTGTAATGTTACCATTGCTCACCCAGGTTCCATTAACAAGCGAAAACTTGTAAATGCCGCCATCGGGCGCGGTGGTGCGGTCGTCTGCCACGTAGGCTACGTCAACCCCCGGTACATTTGCATCCATATCGAACAGAAGGAAAGCGTACTCGGATGGACCGGTTGTAGTGGAAAACCCCGAAAGAATAGAGGTAGTTTGCCCGGCTGTTGTAGGCAAACCGGTGCCAACGCTGCTTATGCCATGAAAGGTGCCGGAAGCTGATGAAACATATAATTGATTATTGAAGGCTCTAACGGTTCTTGTATTTGCAGGAGTAGTGCTTATCTGAATAGGATTATTGTTGATACTTCCGAAGGTTATATAATAAGTCCCTCCTGTATTGCCCGAACCATTTCCGGAACACCAAATTGCACTGCCATCACTTGTAAACGCGCCGCGTATATTATTGGTTTTATATGCGGAATCAGCTTTAATGCCGGTAGTAGTATTAACTACTCCCTGGGCATTTACTCTGGCAATTATTCGGTCAATACCCCCTGCTGAAGAAACAGTGGCCGTGCCGGGTGCGGCATCGTAGCCTGCAAGTGTCAGGTACTGGCCATTGCCGGAAAGATTCAAACTTCCTTCGGATGTGGCACTACCGCTTAAGGTAAAGGTTTGGTTACTGCCATTATCGGCCGTAGGTAAAGCAATGGTTTGAACAAAGACCCCTGCAATGGTATATTCATCCAAAAAAACGGCTGTGCCCGCGCTTGTGGGCGCTGCAGTTCCATCGCCAATGCGCACAACAACAATATTGCCGGGTGTAAAGTTTCCAGCAAAAACCAGGGTGGATGTTATAAGGCCTAGTAGGAAAGTAAATAGGTTTTTCATAAAATATTTTTGATGGTTTTTTATTTAAATGCGCATACCCAACCAATTTTAAATTGGTTAAGCCATTTAGATTGATCGGTTTGTGGGGTTATTTCCTCGCTTAGTGTGCGCGTGTAGTTGAACTTCAGCATTTGGTTGAAGCCCTTTAACAAAAAGCCATAGGCAACTGTAAGACGCCTGCCATAACCCGGCAAAAGGTCGGTTTGGTTTAACTCATCAAACCGCAGGGCAAACAAGGAGCGTATGGTTTTATTGTAGTAACTTATCTGTGCGTAATACCCTGTGGTTTTAAAATAGTTGGTTCTATAACCGTACAAGCGACTTGTATCAGTAGGCGTTACGTGCAACTGATGCCATTCCATTTGCAAGGCAAGTCCGCGATATTTGAAGGAAACATCGAAGCCGTAAGTTATTTTATCGCCTGCAACTACCTTAAGAGCGTAAGTATCATATAAAGTGGTTTTCCGTTTTACATACCTACCGTTTGCACCTACTGAAAAGGAGGGAATAGGAGAGTTGGTTAAATCGGCATCCACATACCTGTTTTTCACGGGGTAAGAAAAGTCTACCCTACCTACGTATTCAAAACTTCCGCTACGGTCATTACTGCCTTTTAAAATTTGCTCAGCCTGGCCGCTATACACACCTGCGTAAATATTAACCAGTTGTTTCCAGGCGGTGTATGAAAGGGTCAGTCCTACATCCCGGCTGCCGAAGACCTGGCCGCGGGCAATCTCGGCACGTTGTATAAATGGAGAGTAGAGAAATGGAACCATGTTGGCCCGCCCATACGGTATCTTGGTAAAACCGGCCTGAATACTTAAGGCTTTGGGCACGTTATACTTTACATAAGCATCCATTAAGCCCGGGTTTTCAGGATCATTCAACCCGTTAAATAGGTCGGCAAAGTCGGCCTGTAATTCGTATTCCAAAAAGTTACTGTAGCGTCCTTCAAGCTGTAATTGCGCATCACGCAGTTCGAACAGGTTATTCGCCTTGTCATCCTTGTAAGCCGGCTGCATTATTCTGTATTTAAAAAATGCAGAGGCCATACCGGAAACTTCTAAAGAATGTTGCCCGTTTGTAATGCTTAGTTGCGCTGCAAGGCGAGTGCAGAGGATTAACAATAATGCGATGGACAAACTATTTTTCACAGGGCTATCTTTCCGTAGTTAAACATCATTTGCATGTCATCGCTGATAATTATCAGTTCTCCTTTAGCGTTAAAGCAAATTCCTTCCGGGTTTATTATATTCAGATTGTATTTTTTAACAACGGCGTATGTTTGAGGGTTCATTTGCATTATACTATGGTCTTCATCACTTAATAGCCATAGATAATCGTTATAATACGTGGCTGATGAAACATCCGAAGCTTTCTTAACTGCTTCTTTATTTACAACAAGAAAGTTGTTGTCCAACTCGAAAATTTTCGACGGATTTTTTTCGGTAATCACAACGAATCTGTTTCTCGCCTGATTATAGGTGATAGATTCAAAGCCCTTATTGCGCCCTCCGAAATAATGCAATTGCCTAATCCCGCTTTTTTGCAAGGTGTGTATATCGAATTGAATAACATCCCTGGTCATTTCTTCACTTACATATATGTTGGCGCTATCCGCGTACACTGCCTCAAAATCTAAACCTTTATACGAACTCTTTCGGAGGATTGCTCCTGTGCTATCGGTTTCATAAAGCATTCCTTGATCGCTAACTATGAAATAGCTGTTTGTATAAGGCGAATAAGCAATATCAGAAGGCTCTGGTACTTGAAGTCGGAATTTTTTAATGGGTTTCAGACCGGGTGTGGTGGCACCCCAAAAGAGGGCAGCAAATGCAGTGAAAAAGAGCAAACGTATCATTATTGGTTTGTTGCTCCGGGTGTTGGTGTGTTAAAGCTATTCCATACCGAACCTCCATCAGGGTTGCGTCCATAGCTTGTTCCGGCAACAGTTTCAGGAAAACTTAAACTATCGGAAACATGCAGCGATGTATCGCGAAAGCATAAACCTACTTGCTCGCCGGTGCTTTTAAGCGAGAAATCGGTGTGTATTTGACCTCCGCTTATTCCGCCGGTGTTGTCACAAATTATCTGCAGAAATCCCTGGGCGGGTATATTAAATGCAGGTAAAGAATATTTTTCTAAGTCATCTAATTTATCAGTAAGAAAATACTTACCGCTATCGGCGTAGAATGCGGTGTTTGATGGATTGTATAATTCAATCCAATCCGGTTCAGAGCCGGAGGCATTAGCATAAATTTCGTTTACGTATATGGTGTGCCATCCAGCCCCATGGTTATTTTCATTTGGCTTGCCGGGGTCGCGGTCCTTACCACAAGCACTTAAGAATATAACTGCAGCAATTGCGAAAAATGGAAGGTATTTCATGCCGCAAAGCGACGCTTCTATTTTAATAAAAACGTTAAAGAGGTATTACTAAAACAAAAACAAAGCGTAACGGAAATGATACAAAAGGTTAACGGGCAACATTCGTTAAGGCCCTGGCGTCGGGTACACGGGTGGATTGGTTTATTCCTATTATGCCTGTTATGATTGTACTTATTATACTGGCAATTGCTAACGTTTTGAAAATCCTGAGATAATATTTTCTGAAACGTGTTTGCACAAAATCGGGCTTGCAGATGTCCATCAAAAGTAGTGCTACTATTAATAGCAAAGAAAGGTAGATTAGAAAGTTTAGAACCATGGTTTAGTAGGTTAATCGTTTCAGTTTGCCATTCTCATCTCTGATAATCCATTTTCCGGTACGGAAACCGCCGGAGTATCTTCCCTGATATTGAAGTTTGCCATCGGGATTATAGCATTGCCAGAAACCTGTTTTCTTTCCATCCTTATAGATAGATACCAGGGCAATTTGGCCGTTGGCATAATATTCGCGACAGATACCATGTTCTAAAAAATGGTAGTAGTTGTATTCCAGTTTAAGTTTCCCGTCAGGATACCACTCCTTTTTGTTGGAGGCAGTATTGCAATGAAAACAGGAGGTAATGGATTTAACTGCGCCATCAGGATACCAACAGGTGTATGTCAGGGTTGTATCGTTAAATTCACTTTCTTTCGCACCATCCGCGTAGTAGCTTTTTTTAATTTTAAGCTTAACGCCGTCAGAAAATTCTATCACCGCTTTAATGGAGCCGTTGTTGTAATAGAAGGTCCAAAAGTCTTCTTTCATACCATTTCGGATACGACCTTCGCATTCTACCAGGCCAGATGGGTAGTAACCAACGTAGAGGCCATTGTAAAGTTTTTGTGAAGAAGGCTCATAAAAAAAGCCATCTCTATATTCGGGAACCGTAGGTAGGGCTACTGCTATCATAACAGAAAAACAGATTAAGCAAGTTAAAAACGATCGCATACGCTTTGTTTTGCTGTTGCAAAGGTTTCAGAACAATGTAAATGGGGTAATACTTTTCCTTTAATATTCAATTACGAATGCCGGCCCTGGGGTTATGTAGATGTTAATTTTAAAGGCATTGATAAACTGTAACCAATACTTAAGGTTTTCTTAATAGGTGTGGTTCACATTTGCGCACTTCTAAAAAACAGACACACTATGTTCCTGAAAAATTTACGAATTACAATGCTTACGGTGCTTTTGGCCCTGGCTGCCGGTACCTTAAACGCTCAGCTTTTTACCCGCACCTTTACTGCGGCAAGCGGCTGCCCTACGGGAGATAACAATGTTATCACTGTTACAGGGGCATCGCTTTCTTCAGTAGGTCGTGGCACAGGTGTAAGTTGTAACGCAACCGCCAATGTGTTTAATTCCAGTTTTACGGCCACCGGGGGTACCATTGACCTCAACAAGTATATCGATTTTACCGTTACGGCGGCCAGTGGCTATGATGTTACACTAACTTCGGTAAACTATGGCAGGCAGCGCAGTGGAACAGGCCCCACAAATTCCCGTGTTGCCCATAATTTTTCAGGAAACTACACTACTGATTTTTTAGATGATGCAACGGTGCCTACAAGCATTGCAGCGCTTAGCTGGGACTTCACCGATTTTACGATTACGTCCGGTAACTCAGTTTCCTTCAGAATTTATGGATGGAATAATACAGGTGGAACCTTAAGAATAGACGACCTTAATATATTTGGTTCAGTGGCTGCATCCGCTGGCAATTCAGCAACTGTTACTGTTTCCCCAAGCTCTGGATCGGAAGCCGCCCAAACATCAGTTACCATAACGGTTACTACAGCCAGCAATGTGGCAGTAAACTCTACGGTGAATTATGCCATCAGCGGAACCGGGATTACTTCAGCTGACTTCGTGGGGTCGCCATCATTAACAGGAACTATTACTGTTTTGGCCGGGTCTAACACAGGAACGGCAAGTGTGCAGATTTTTGATGATGCTGCAGGAGAAGGCACAGAAAACGCCACCGTTACGATCAGCAGTCCTACAGGTTCAATTACTGCCGCATCAGGGTCAGCAAGTTTTAGTATAACAGATAATGATGTTAAATATTATTGGAATGGTGGTAATATAGCCGCACTGCCTGCCAATGGTGGCACGGGCACATGGTCTGCAGCAAACAGCTGGCGCCAACCCGATGCCAACGGCGCGCAAGCCACTTGGGTTGATAATCAGGATGCCGTGGTAGCAGGAGCTGCAGGTGTTCTGTCCATAACGGATGCGACAACGGTAGCGCCTACCAGTGCAAATTTTAAAACAACTGGCTATACGATTACTTCCACTGGAGGGTCAACCACAGTGATTAATGGAAATGTAATTTTAGATGCCGGCGTAAATCTTACTATAAATGATGCTACTGCTACTGCAAACCGCACCTTATCTGTTAACAATATAAGCGGTGGTGCAGGTGCTTCTCTAACCCTGGCAGGTGCACAAACGGGTTCAAACAATTCCAGATTGAATATTGCACAAGCCGGTGGTGTAATTAGTGTGCCGGTAGTTATCAATAATACAGGCGGTGCTTCTGCTTTGGCAGGAATTGTTGGCACAGCGGGTAATACACTATTAAGTGGTTCACTTACCAATAACTCGGCAAACGTAAAAACGATGTTAGGTGCCACCAGTGGTAACTCTATAACAGTTAGCGGTCAAATCGGCGGCTCTCAATCTGTGCAATTTTCAGCCGGCACCAGCGGCGGCGCAGGAACAATTACCTTAACAAATACGAATAACTATAGCGGTAGCTCCCTGTTAAACCTTGCAACTGCAGGTACTGTAAAATTGGGAGTAACTAATGCTTTACCTCAAACGCCGGTTACCTTTGGCCCTACAAGCGGTTCAGGTGGTAATCTTGATTTAAACGGCTTTGATGTTTCCATCGGAGCCTTGAGTTCTGGTTCAGGAGCCGTTGGAACTATTACAAATAGTGCCACCGGTGTTGGCAGCAACGCCCTAACCGTTACACAATCTACTACCACTACTTTTGCGTTGGCCATCAACGACGGTTCAACCCGCAAAATCGCTCTTACAAAGTCAGGTTCAGGTACACTTAAACTAAGTGCAAGCAATACTTTCTCCGGCGGCCTGAGCCTGAATGGTGGTTATATTGAACTGGGTAATGGAAATATTATCAGTAATAGCTGCGACCTGACATTTAATGGCGGTGGATTAAGCACTGGCACTACTACCGGTTTTAATGAAACTGTTGGCACCACTAAATTGCTTAATAACTCTTCTATATCTTTAGGAAGCGGTGCACACCAGCTAAACTTTGCCAATAGCAGCGCTAATACCTGGACGGCGGGCAAAACCTTAACTATTAATGGTTGGGTTGGGGTGGCTGGTACTTCCGGCACTAACGGCAAAGTGTTTTTCGGAACTGATAATACCGGTTTGACAGCAGCTCAACTCGCGCAAATAACTTTTACGGGCTATAATCCCGGGGCTGCTATTTTAGGTACCGGCGAAGTTGTACCGGCATCAGCCAGTTTAGTAGTTGACCAAACCGGCTTTGTAAGCAATTTCGGAAACGTTAATCTCGGCTCTTCATCAGCCGAACAGTCATTTACGGTTTCAGGTTCTTCTTTAAGCCCAACAGTAAGTATCACTCCCCCTGCCGGCTTTGAAATATCGTTGACCAGCGGTAGCGGTTTCCAAACCACTCCTATTACATTGCCTACAACCGGCGGTAATTTAGCTGTTACCACTATTTATGTTCGCTTTACACCTGTAGCGGCCGGAGTTGCCAGCGGAAACATTGCTGTTACATCGGGCAGTATTACCCAAAATGTAGCCGTAAACGGTAACGGAGTAGTAAGCGCTTATTACAGCCGCGGTACGGGCTATGCCGCTATAGATGCAATATGGTCATACTCGCCTACCGGCCCTGCGCAAACTATTGCTTCCTTAGGTGGCTTTAGTTCTTCTATTGATGTTGTTATTCAAAATGGTAATACGGTTAGGTTACTTAACTCGCAGGAAATTACCAGCAAAAATTTAACTATTGAAAGTGGAGGCAGCCTCATTGGCGACCCTGCTGCCACGGCAAACTTTACTCCTTTTTATATTAATGTATTCGGAGATATAGTTGCTGACGGCCAATTAGGCCAGGTTGGCTCACCCGATAGCCTTGGTTTAAATATAGAAGGCACAAGCTGTTATATTAGCGGAAACGGAAACATTGATGTGCAGCGTATTCGCAAAAGTGCAAATACCAATGCACTCACTAATTTAACCATAAGCAGGGATGTTAATACCTACTGGAGCGCTACTGCTGTCTATAATAACGTAAGTGCAACTTTTAATGTGGTTGTTGCATCAGGCGCTACCTTAAACATGGTTAATAATGGCGACTTAAGTATTGACGGCACAGATGGCTTAGGTTCCGGCAACCGTTATGGATTAGTAACGATTAACGGCACACTTAATACAGATACGGTTTATGCCAGAACGGACAATAATACATCGATACCAACCGGTATAACTGTAGGCGCCTCCGGTACCTTAAATGCCAATACGGTATATGCAAAGCTAACAGGTAATACGTTTGCTTTTACAGTTAGTGCAGGTGGTGCTCTAAATGTTTACAAGAGGTTGCAGTTAGTGGCCGGTAACTTTGCACCTGCCGGTGTAGTTACATTAAAATCTACAGCATCTAACCAAAGTGCCTATCTGGATAATTTTAGCTCCGGATTTACAGGGGCTTATGTTGGAAGTATTAACGTTGAACGTTTCGTTCCGGTACTAGGCAGTAATCAGCACTTCATCTCTTCGCCGGTTAATAATGCCGGCTTTAGCCAGGTTGGTGCCACGGGGCCTGATGGTTTGTACATAATCCCTACCGGCAACTGCGATGAAACCCAAAGCGCCAATAACTCTCCTTATGGTTCTTCTTTTGAATACGTGGATGGCCACGTTGCCCCCGGAGCCTGCATGCTGGGCAACTGGAAAATACGCAGCGCCGGTAATTTAGATAACGGCCGCGGTTATTCAACTTATCTGCCGGGCAATACGGTTACTACTTTCAGCGGCGCACCTAACACCGGCAATTTATCGGTAAGTGCAAACAATAGCGGATATCCAACTGTAAATACATTCCAGGGCCAGCCTGTGGAAAGCGGTTGGAATTTAGTAGGCAATCCTTATCCATCAGCCATTCAGCTAACAACAAGCCGTATAGCCGATGGCTTTGCTAACCAGGTTCAATTATGGGTTACAAGCGGTCCTTTTGCCGGTTCATGGCAGCCAGGTGTAATGGGCGCTGGTGCAGGTTCAGCAGTGGTTGCTCCGGGCCAGGCCTTTATGGTACGCCGTGTAGGTGTTGGCTCAGGTAACTTCCCATTTTATCAAACCGAGCGTATTGCCAATGATGCGGTTCCTTTCTACATGCAACAAAATGAGAATACCCTTTCACTGGAATTGGAATCGGGCATGTTAAAGGATGTTACAACAATCGGCTTTAATGCTGATGCTACTATCGACTTTGATTATGCCTTTGATGCCAACAAGAAAGGTGGTGTAAGTGGACGTCCGGTACTTTACTCACAAATGGGAACAAACACCTGGTACTCCGTTAACACTTTGCCCGGCTTAACGCAGGTAACAACGGTTCCTGTAGGTTTGCGTCCAGGTAATGGCGGCAGCATGACTATTAGTGCGCAGGGCTTACAATCTTTTGACCCTACTGCTTATATAATGTTGGAAGATAAAAAAGCAGGTATTATGCATAACCTGCGTAGCGGAGCTTACACATTTGTTGCAAACGCAAGCGATGCACAGGATCGTTTTGTATTACATTTTACCCCGGGGGTAGCCATTGCTAAAACAGATGCCGGTTGTTCAAATGCTAATGGAGTAATTGAATTTATCAACCCTGCACTGGCCACATGGAATTATGAGATAAGCGTAAACGGAAGTTCTATAGCTGCCGGAAGTTTGGGCCAATCGGCTCAGATAGGCAACTTGGCCTCCGGCGTATATAACATAACACTTACTGATGCGGCCAATTATGTTGTCGTTAAAAACCTGATGATAAATGCAGCTCCGCTGCCGGATGCGGCGTTTAACACCTCAGTGGCTACTGCTGTTACAGGAGAGGAAGTTGTTTTTAATGCCAGCATTGAGGCGGGTAACACTTATAGCTGGGATTTTGGTGATGGCTCAAGCAGTAACGTGGTTAATGCCACGCACACATATACTGCCGCGGGTGTTTATAACGTAGCACTGGTTGTAAGCAATGCTGAAGGTTGTTCTGCCAATTCTTCAAAAGTGGTAACTGTAAATTCTGAAGCTGCTACCGGCATAAACGGTACCACAAAGGATGCAGTTAAGATGTGGAGCAATGGTAGTGTGCTGTTTGTTGACCTAAAAGGTAAAACTGCCTTTGTTCAGGTTTACAATATTTTAGGGGAAGAAGTGCTTTCTTCAACGGTTAGCGGAAATTGGCAGCACAGCTTTAGCAATTTCGCAGCGCAGTGTTTACTTGTGAAGCTTACCGTTGATGGAGAAGTTATTGTTAAGAAGGTAGTGATGAATTAAACAAGGGGACCGTTCTTTCCTCATAACCGTAAGTGGTTTGAGTGTCGTTCAGAAGTAGTGGCCCTTCTTCATGGGGGCCACCTTTTTTAAATCTAGAATTTGCCCATATATAGTAAACGGCCAAAGCAGAAATGCTGAGGCCGTTTTTTTTGGGGAATACCTTATTGAACAGGACGCAATCCTTAGTAATGTAACCAGAGGAGAGGCAAGAGCCTGCCGTTCAAAAGCTGTTGGATGGGGTGTATTAGAGTACCTTATGAAACCGTATTGACGGATTTTGGTGTTGAAGCAACGGAAGGGTATTTGGCTTTAACTCCCTTTGATTGTTGTTTAATTTCAGTCTTTATCTCCGTCGGTTCGGCATGATTTAGTTTTGAAACCGGCCCCGTGTATAGACAGGAATGGCATTGATAACGACGGAAGTTAAGTAGGTTGAGGGTTAAAGCATTTAAGGTTTTTTCCTTTAGCGTTTTAGGCTTGCGCGATAGGTCGTAGCTATTACAAACTGGGCAACGGGCAATCATATAAAGATTTGTAACAAAAGTAGCCGAATGCAAATAAGGAAAGGCTAAGTAAAAGTTAGTTTATTGAGTTTTTGGGGTTAGGATTATAGTCCATCGGACGCGTTTGGTTTTAGGCCTGTTCGATAAAGTTTTGCTAATGTTCTTTTAACTGAATAATGAATTTCCACTAAAGCGTGCAATCCACTTTCGCACTACCATTGCGCACGCTTTGAAAAGATTTTTCCTTTATATCATACTATTTATAAGTTGCTCTAAGTTATGCGGGCAAAATGGGTCAATAGCCGGTAAGGTTTATAACAATACAGGTGAGCCATTGCCAGGCGCCCATGTGGTTTTAATTGGTACTCAAGCCGGGGCAATAACGGAGTTAGATGGCTCTTTTTTGCTTTTGAATGTGGCACCCGGCTCCCAAAATGTGATTATTTCATATTTGGGTTATAAGAATGATTCCTTCACCGTTTCAGTTAAAGCCGGTGAGCAAGTTTTAGCAGGGAAACGAATACTTGCTGAGCAGGCCAGGTCCTTATCCGGAGTTGAAGTTAGGGGTTCTTTAAAACGAGGTACGGAGAGCAAAGCGATTAATATTACAAAAAGTTCATCAAGAGTTGTTACCGTAATATCCTCTGAAAATATAACTAAGCTTCCGGACAAAAATGCAGCTGAAACTGTTAAACGTATTGCAGGTGCAGCAGTTCAAAATAATAAAGGTGAAGGAGCTTACATATCTTTACGCGGTACCCCTCTCGACTGGACCGCTACCTTGATAAATGGCGATAGGATACCGGTTGCTGATGAGGAAAATACCTCCCGTATTTTTGAATTTGAAGTTCTTCCAAGTGATTTAATTGATTATATAATAGTAAGCCGAACAGTTACGCCAGATATAGAAGGCGATAATGTTGGCGGAAGCATAAACTTTTTAACGAAAAGTGCAGTTGAAGAGCGCACTTTAAAATTTAATGTGGCTTTGGGCGCTAGCATTCTTGCGCGCAAACCAACAGGAAGTTTTAATTTTTTGTTTGGAGATGTAACAAGAAATAAAAAGTTCAGTTACGTTATTAACGGCTCATATTTTGGAAGGTACTATGCTACGCAAGGATATAAGCTTGCATTTGGCAGTAATTACAACCACGGTTTAAACCGATTTGAATTAAAAGATTATGACGGTGACCGAAATTCATTCGGGGGAAATTTCGCATGCGAGTACCGTATAAATGATAAGGTAAAAATTGGCTTTAAGGCTCTCTCGGGTGGAATGATAGATAATAAGTGGCAGCGGAAAACGATGTATGTATATGACAGTGGTGATGGTAAAGGAATGAAATTGCAAAGCATTCACGGAAAACTTAACCGCATTTTGTATGGAGGGGAGCTGAATACGGAGTTTTCGCCGGTGGAGAAGTTGAAAATGAGCCTGCGGCTGGCCAGCTACCACAACCAGTTTCAATACGGAAACGTGCCATATGCCAAAGGTGATTCTCGCAATGGTTATTTTTATGAGGAGTTCGGCATCCGTAGCGTTTTTGTTTATACTGATATTGATACCATTGACCTTTTCGGCAACGCATATACCGGGGCTCCGGGCCAGATTCCTTTTCCAACAAAGCTAATTGGTAAGGATAACCCTTATGGCAGAGGGGATAATTTTAAAAACATTCAGCCCCGTTTAACAACTCCTGTAATAGCCGACAGTTTTGAGTTTAAACGTGCCTTTGCCGAGTTGAACAGAACCATTGAGCGGGACCCCATTGTAGCACAGGCCGACTTTTCTTACTCTTTTAATAATGCCATTAAACTTACAGGCGGCGCAAAATTCAGATGGAAAACCGGCGAACGGAATATTAGTTTCCATGAATGGTTGCTCAATATTTATAATCAACAATCGGCACAGCCCATTTATATGATGAGCCTGGCCACCGAACCTTTCAATGAAAGAGGAGGGTATCTAAAGGAGTATGGCAGCCCATATAGCGGAAGCTTTATGCCTTTTATTACTAAGGATCAAAATGAGTCTTTTCTTGCGCAATACGGAAACAGGTTGAGAGAAAGGTATATGAATGAATTACATCCTGAATATGCTCAATGGGTGGGTTCTACCTACAAGTACCGGGAACTTACCGCTGCCGGTTATCTTATGGGTGATTTTCGGTTTGCCGGAAAGTTTAACATAGTTACCGGTATAAGATTGGAGAATACGAATATGCATGTTGAGAGTGATACGTTAAGTTCTAAATTTGTTTTAGATACCGCATCGGGCACTATTTATTATCCTGCAGAAAAGCGATATACAGATATAAAATACCTTGCCTTTTTACCCGCACTTAATTTTACTTATAACATCGGCAATAACATGAATCTGCGCGCCGCAGTTTCACGAACTTATCACCGCCAGAACTTTGCCGAAGTAAAGCCCGGTTATGCAGTAATTAAATACAGCGAGTTTGAATTTGTTTTCGGAAATCCCAAGCTTAAACCTGCTTATAGCTACAATTTTGATTTAATGTATGAATACTATTGGGGTAATAAGGGGATGTTCAGCATTGGCAGCTATTTCAAATATATAACAGACCATATTTTTGTAACTACACAGGCAGATTTTGACCCCCGTACAGGTATCGTCTATAAATCTCCTGCTAATTCGGGTAAAAGCTGGGTGTTTGGCATAGAAGCGAATATTCAGAGACGTTTTGATTTTCTTCCATCCTTTTTAAGTGGCTTTGGAATAAATGCCAACATAACTTATTCACTTTCTCGAATGCAGGTTCCCGGAAGAACCCAGGCGCAGGCAATGGCAGAGCAAACGCCACTGTTGTATAACGTGGCATTATTTTATGAAAAATACGGCATAGAAACGCGCATTGCGCTCAACTACACGGGCTCCTATCTGAAGGAGTTAAACCTTGCCTCAGTTAAAAATATAGGTCTCTTACATAAGGACAGTGATTTCGACATTTTTCAGGGCGAAAATTATTCGCTTGACTTTCAGTTTGCTTATCACTTCAGGAAGCATTTTACGGTATATGCCGAGATGAATAACCTTTTGGACTGGCCTTATTTTGAATATATGGGCAATAAGGACAGGCCCATACGCGTAGAGTATTACCGACAGCGCGGCCAGGTTGGCTTTAAATACGAACTATAAAATTCACATATGAAACTAAAAATTACTATTACAATTATTGCTTTTGTTTGCACACTGGCTGCCTACGCCAGTCAAACACGCAAAGTATTGGTTATTGGCATTGACGGCTGCCGCAGCGATGCATTTCAACAGGCCAACACGCCACATCTGGATTCATTGATTGCTACGGGCCTGTTTACGTATGATGCATGGCATCTGGGTATTACTGTCTCGGGACCTTCATGGTCAACCATTATGACCGGAGTTTGGTGGAATAAGCATGGCGTTACTTCGAACGCTTATACCGGTAGTAACTTCAATTCTTACCCATATTTTCCTACCCATGCCAAGGAAATTAAACCATCATTAAAGTGTGTACAGGTTGTGGAATGGGCGCCTATGAGTGATAATGTTTATAATGATGGTTGGGATTCAAAGCTTAAAACTCCTGATGGCGACGGTGCCTCTACTGCTGCGGTGGCTGCAGCGCAGTTGGCAGACAATGATTTAGATTGCATGTTCGTGTATTTTGATGCGGTTGACTTAACGGGACATTCCTCCGGTTTCAGTCCTACCAATCCATCTTATATCCAGGCCATTGAAAATGTTGATGCCAATATCGGAATTGTATTAAATGCATTGTATAGCAGGCCGAATTATGCCAATGAAGACTGGTTAGTTTTGATAACCACCGATCATGGCGGTATTGGAACCGGGCATGGTGGTATAACCTGGGAGGAGAGACATATTTGGTGGATTGCATCAGGTAAAGATGTATCGCACCAGCAAATCACTGCCTCAGATCCCGGCACGTACAACTTGCTGGGTACCGGAATCTACAATGCTTCGGGTGTAGACCAGAACTTGATGAAGACCTCGCCTGTGCAGGCTGACATAGCAGTAACAGCCTTGCATCACCTGATTTATGATAGCGGCATACAGCCGGAAAACCAGTCGGCCTGGGCGCTGGACGGCAAATCATGGTTGCAGGCTTTTAGCAGCGTTAATAATTACGATGAGGCATCTTTAATTGTGTTTCCTAATCCCTCCAACGGAATTGTTTCCGTGTGGCTGGAAAATGCAGATAAAAGCCAGGTTGAGGTAAGAAATAACATTGGTGAGCTTATTAAACCTGCCGGTATTACTATAATGCCCAGCAAAGTTAATGTTGATTTAAGCAATCAACCAAGCGGCCAATATTACATTTCGGTTTTTACACCAAACGGAATATCTACAGAACCTGTTCAAATCGCCAGGTAATCGATTATTTGATTGATGTTGCTTTATTATTTAGTCATAGACGTGACAGTAAAATCCTTAAACAAACTATGTTATGTCCACTTGGCTTAAAAACATATTGCTTGTAATGAACCCAGGGCAAATTTGAGTTTAGTCCATACGATGTGTTAGATAGTGCTCTTTGCGCCAAAGCAACGTGGGTTTGATTTCCCCTGAAATTTTAGTAGTTAAGTGTGCGGTAATAGAGAGGCGAGCGTAATTAGAGCGTTGTTTGATAATAAATTTCTAAAACTCAATACCAGAGCGGGTTTCAGCTTATGGGTTCGAATCCCACCAGCTCCACAACCTTAGCACCAAAGACACATATTACCCCTTAAATCGTATGATTTACAGGGGTTTTTTGTTGCCATTATGGCAAAATGTTCAATACCTTTTGTATAAAATTACCCCAATTCGGTTACCCAAACCAAAATTTTAAATGGGTAACCAGAATCTCCTGAAACCCTTGTCAGTCCTGCATTTCAGCAAAAATAAATTCAACATATTGTTGTATAATTTGATGCGTTTTGCTTACTTTTGGTTACCTGTTTAGTCAAGGTTTCCTATGATAAAAAATCACACACTAGGCTTGCTGTTTTACATCCGTAAAGACAAAAGCAACAAGCAGGGCCAGGCTAGAATTGATTGCTTTTAGGAATATAAGTGAGATTAAAAGTATAATGCGCATATGGCAATAGTATTAACATTTTTATTGCGCAATAACTATTTTTTGGGTTATTCTTTCATAATCATTGCCTAGAACTATAATGTAAAGGCCCGCCGGTAAGTAGCTAATGTTTGTGCGGATCTGTGATTGCCCATTTACAAAATTTTTTTGTTCATCCAGTAACTGACCGTTAACATCCAGGATAGTTCTTGTCAATGTCGTTTCGTTTTTAACTGATATTTCAGTTATCAATTCTCCGGCGCTAAAAAAGGTTACAATGCTGCTTATAGTAATATTGTCTCCAATCGCACTGGGTTGATCAACAAATGTGCACTTTGTGGCAGAGCAGTTATTGCCATCGGTTACTGTTACGCAGTAATTACCCACAGGTATATTAGCTAAATTTTGGCTGGTTGAATTGTTACTCCACAGATAGGTATAACTTCCTGCGCCTCCCAGGGCACTAAGGGTTATAGCGCCGTTGTTACCGTTAAACACGGAGACATTTGTGGGTATAAGAGTAATGGTAATAGAATCAGGATTGGTAAGTACAGCGCTTTGAGTTAAAGTGCAGTTGTTAGCATCCGTTATAGTTACCATGTAACTGCCTGCCCCGATATTTGTGCGGTTCTGGTTGCTGTTACCGTCGTTCCACAAGTAAGAATAAGGCGTAGTGCCTCCGTTTACAGTCAGGCTAATGGTTCCACCGGTGCTACAGGCCTCCGGGGTTTGCAGGGTGATTGGGCATGTGCGGAGCGCTAACTGTTGCTGTGTTTATTGTTTTATCGTCTCCTCATAAAAGGATTGCTGTTGAAATAACCAGAATGATCGAAGGTGCTGTAAGGGCATTTGCTGAAGCCATTACTATGGCGAGGAGGAATGATAATACCGATACTTACCTCGTAAGCGCCGGCTGATTGCATGCCGAGTCCCATATATGGCAGGTCAATGGCAGCGCCAATATAATATACCGGTGCATTAGCGCTTTTGCCCAGCACCCACTTGTGGGTTAAACCGATGATCATAGCGCTGGTGTTAATTTTGTTTTGCACCAGCGAAAGCCTGTTCATTACTGAAACCGTTAGTGGCACTACGTAACTTTTTGTGGAAGGCCTTACAAAAAAATCGAGGCCGGCGTTCAGTTCGTAAAAGTCTCCTTGCTTTTTAAAGAACTTCCCCTGGTTTTCAAATAGTATGGTGGGGCCAATAAACAGCTTGCCTGCTGCAAGATTTACGGTGCTACGGTAACTGAGCGTAAATTTTTGAGGTAGCCGTGTTTGGTCTTCGTTAGAGCCGGTAAGGGAAATAGAAGGCGAAAGTATATGTGCTACTGAAAACCCAAATTCGTTATACCATTTATCGTTGCCCATAAAATTGTTGAGCACTAAAATGCCCGCGTCAAAATCGAAATAGTTTCTGCGCGATATTCCTGACCGGTCGAATGCTGAACTATTGCCTGTTATTCCGTAGTCAACATCCAGTTGATCGGTAAATACCAGTCTATCCCAATCAACGCCAATTGAATTGAAGTAAACTTTGGCGCCTGCTGAAATTTTTATTCGCGGTAGGGCATCGTGTTTAAATCCTATTTTTGGAAAGTGCGCCGCGAAACTTAACCCTCCGGAGGTAGTGGTAAGAAATCCCTCTCCTTCAACATCCTGCATGGCAAATGCACCAAGGCCCACATACATTCCGCGTGGCAGGTTTACAAAACCATCGAACCAGGCCTGGTAGGTTGATAAAGGCCCGGGTATCTTCTTGCCCCTTACATTGGGCCACAAGGTTCGGTACGTTGCTGAAAACTGGTAGCCGTATTGGTAGCCGGTGTAAGCGGGGTTGTAATACAACTGGTTTAAGTTGTATTGAGAGTACGTAGGATCCTGCGCAACTGTTCTTAAACTAAACAGCATTAACAGTAAGGCTGCAATATGTGTTATCTCTGCTTTGTAGTTGTTTCTCATGTCTATCGTATTAATGTTACACTGCCTATTGTTTTTCTTCTTTCTCCCTGTTTGTATGTCATACCTTCCCAGCGCGAGCCGTCGAGGAATACAGCTTCTACTTTCCATACATATACATCCTGCTGGCAAAGGCTTCCATGGTATTCACCGTTCCATGCCTCGGCCGGTTTGGTGTCTTTCAGTTTACTTGATTCCCACAATAATTCGCCCCAGGTATTAAACACCTGCGCATGGTAGGTGCTTAGGCCGATACCGATAGGTTGCCATACCTTTACCAGGTCATTGCCACCACCGAAATCGGGAGAGAAGGCGTTAGGTACGTACAGGGATTTCTTGAAAATTTCCAGCGACCTGGTAATCGTATCCGGGCAGTTCCATTTATTTTGCGCTATCAAGGTTACATTAAAGCTGTTTACCGCATTAAACAAATGCACAGGATTTTCTTCGTTACTCAGAATGCCGTCCCCAAAATTCCATACATAGCTATCGGCATGTTGGCTTTGGTTGGTAAACATTACGGTGCCATTAATTGGTTCGGTAGAGGTGTTCATCAGGTAGTCAAAATCAGCAATGGCACGAATGTGCACCTTAACGGTGTCACTTAATATGGCTGTGGCTTCACATGTTTGGTAAGAGATAACCTGCAGCTTTATAGTATAAGTGCCTGTATCGTTGTAAGTGTAATTAGCGGTTGGTGAATTAACTGTTACAGGAAATGTGCCGTCGCCAAAATCCCAGGTAAATTGATTGCCATTGGTAGTATTCGCGTTTACCGTAATTTCAAAAGGCTGGCAGCCATCCGAAGGAGAGATATCTATGCCATTAATAACGGGAGAAGGATAAACGGTAATTGGCTGAGTTGTAGTATCGCTGCAACCGTATTGGTTAACCGCCACCAGCATAACAGTATAGCTACCTGCGGAAGAGAATGTAGCTGCAGGGTTTACATCCGTTGAATAAGTACCGTTGCCGAAATTCCAGGCATACCCCAATGCACCACTCGAGTTGTTTGTGATGGCTGTTGTGGCCGGTTCGCCACATAAGTACGTTGATGGCATATTAAATACAGCAAGAGGTTTAGGATATACGGTAACAGTTTTTGTTACAGTGTCGGAACAACCATTAACTGAGCCAATTAATGCTACATCATAGTTGCCCGGCGCAGAGTAGCGGTGGTCGGGACTTTGTGTTACGGAGGTGTTTCCATCGCCGAAGCTCCATTGAAAGAAACTTGCGCCTGTGGAGTTGTTTGTAAATTGGATGGGCGTCCCGTTGACGCATGCATTTGATGCTGTAAAGTTTACCTGGAAGGATGGTGCGGGGTTTATTACCACCGGCAGGCTGGCTGTATCGCTACAGTTGAACTGGTTTGAAACCACCAGGCTTGTTGTGTAGGTGCCGGGATAAATGAAAGCCGCAACAGGATTGACATTAGTAGAGCTGCTTCCATTTCCGAAATTCCAGTAAAAGCCTGACCCGCCTGTTGAGGAATTAGTAAAGTTTACGGAAACCGGTTGACCGCAATTGTTGCCAATTGCGGAAACTGTAAATGCTGCCTGTGGTTTAGGAAATATATCCAGGGTTTGGGTAAGGGTATCGCTGCAACCGTTGCTGGTGCCTATCAGCGTTACCGTATAGGTTCCATCGTTTGAAAAAGTGTGTGATGGCTGTTGAGCTACGGAAGTATTCCCATCGCCAAAGTTCCATTGGAAGTAGCCGCTGTTTACTGAGCTATTGGTAAACTGTATGGGTTGCGCATTTACGCAGGCATTATTAGCGCTGAAGTTTACGGTAGGATGAGAGCCTACTGTAACAGGGTGACATTGGCTTTGCGAACAGCCGTTACTTTCGATAACTGTAAGGCATACATTGTATACACCGGCGGTGTCGTAAAGGTGAGAGGTGCTATTTTGTGCTGCGGAATCACCATCGCCAAATTGCCAAAAGTAGCTTACCAGGAAAGAACCCGGTGAAGGATTGGATTGTGCGGTGAAAAGCACGGGCTCCTTACCGCAGGCATCGGGTAAGAAGTTGAAATCAACAATGGGCGAAGGATTAACGTGTATTGTCTGGAATACCGTATCCTGCGAACAACCATCGCTAACGTAAAGCGCAACAACATAATCGCCGGCAGTAAACGTATGTTGAATGGTAGTGCCGGGGTTTGTACCTGTTAGTGGGCCATTGCATAGGCCGCTTATGGTATCGTAATCAAAGCACCAGTTTGCAAAGGTATTTCCGCTTGAGTAGTCATCAAAAGTAACTGTTAATGGTTCGCAACCCTGTGTGGCAGACGGAGAAAAGAATGCCTGAACAGCGCTTGGCGGCACTACAAGTGTTTTTGAAGTGGTAGAGGCGCCGCAGGAATTTGCTGCTGTTAAGGAAATAGAATAGGTTACTGCCTGTGCGGTATTATTAGCGAACAGATGTTGGACAGCGTTCCAAACAGGTTGCGTTGGGTTGGGGTAAAGGATGGTATTAGCACTGCTATCGCCCCAATTAAAGATAAGAGAATCGGGTTGGCCTGTAACCATGCTGTTGGTTGCGAAGGATACCAATAGAGGAGCGCAACCGCTGTTGATGGACAAGGCAAAGTCTGCCACAGGGGCAGCAATCACCCTGATAGATGCATCTGCCGCATTGCCGGCACAGCCATTGGCATAGGGGGTTATGTGGTATACTACCAGGCCGGTATCTGCTTGCGGGCTTGTGTTTGTTAGCAAATGCGCCTGTATAGTATCTCCAATCCCCGCATTTAAGGCACCGTTTACAAAGGTGCTGGTTGAAGTCCACGCAAATGTTGTAGCGTTACCGCTGGCGTTAAGTGCAATAGGTGCTGTGTAGCTGTTGCTGCAAATTGTTTTATCAGGTATTGAGATATTGAGAACAGGTGAAGGAGGAACAGTTACAGTAACGGAGTCTGTTTTGGGAGGACAGCTACCGGCATTAACTGTAACTATGTAGGTAACAGCCCCTGAAACGGAATCATTGTTGTTTAGCGCTTGCGCTATTAAGTTGCCTGCGCCTGCAGATTGACCGTTTACCGTTCCACTTGAATTTACTGACCAACTAAATACAGCACCCGCTGTGGCCGAACTTAACTGGATGTTGGTTTGTGTGGCGGAGCATATAGTGTCATCCGCTGAAAGGATTGATAAATCAACAGCGGGGTTAATCGTAATTGAATACGAACCACCTGCACCGTTACAATTGCTGCCTAAATTACTTTGGGCTATATAAGTTATAGTAAGTGGTTGGTTTGTTGAGTTGATTAGTGTTTGAGCCGGTATTGTAGAAGCGCCCGAGTTAACGGCGCCTGTTATGCCTGCAGGAACGTTAGCCACCCAGTTTATGGATGCGCCTTGCCCGGGAGAAGTTATATCAACCTGTGCTGAGGTATTGCCCGAACAGATAGTTTGAGAAGGAATAGAAAACGATGTGCCGGCCCCTGAATTTACCTGCATTACATATGTTTCTGTGGCTGTGCAGCCGGTTGCGGTTGCTGCAATGGTGTAGGTGATAGTGCCGTTGTTGTTGCCGTTATTGTAAAGTGTTTGTGAAGGGATATTTCCTGTTCCTGATGGTATGTTTCCTGTTATACCTTGTGAGGCAGATGAGGACCAGGTGAGGGTAGCGCCAGCCGTGCCTGACAGAATTATTACTTCAGCGCTGGTATCGCCATTGCAAATTACCTGTGGCGCCGGAAGAAGAATTTCAGGAGAAGGATTTACAGTTATTGTAAAGTAAATTGGCGAACCAATGCATCCATTTTTTGAAGGCGTAACTGTATACGTTATGCCTCCAACAGTACTGCTGTTGTTATGTAGTATCTGTGATGGTATGGTGCCTGAAGTGCCGGATTGCGTAAAGCCGTTTATGCCACTTGTGGCTGTAGCGCTCCAGCTAAAGGTGGTGCCCTGAACAGGAGAGTTAAGTTGAACTGCCTGTGTAGGTGCGCCATCGCAAATAGTTTGGTTGGCCACCGGGTTTAAAGCCGGGGCAGCGTTTATTGCTATAGGTAAGCTTAATGCCGCACCCGGGCAGAAGCCGGTAGTAGTGTTGGTAGTAACCGTAACAACTGCATTGTTTGCCTGCGGGAATGGATAGAAGACGGTGTTTAGCGAAGTGGTATCAGAAAACGTACCGGCAGTTGATGACCATATAACGGATGTAGCTGCACCGGAAATTGTAGCTGAAAGCAAAACAGTATCACCAGCGCAAATGCCTGCGGGAGCGTTAGCGGTTACCGAAGCTGACGGGTCTACTGTAATTGTAACCTGATCAGTATCGGAACAAGCTGTTGCGCTTACTATTAAGGTGTAGGTATGCGAAACTGCCGATGAAGTGTTGTTGGTTAGTGTAAGTGTAGGGTTTGCTGCATGTGCATTATTAAGCCCTGTGGCAGGCACCCAGGTATAAGTATAGCCGCTTTGCGAACTGCCTCCTATCTGGACTGAAGAACCACCGCAGATAGTATGATCGGGTCCGGCATTAGCGATAGGCGGAGGTAAAATAGTTACCGTCATAGTATCGCTAACTGCGGGGCATGGGCCGCCGGGGTCGTTAGAAGAGATGGTTAATATAACTGAACCGTTTTGTAGGGAAGGGGTGTAACTTGAAACGGTGGATGCTGAGTCGGAAAATGTGCCTCCATTAGATGAGGACCATATAACGGATGTTGCGCCGCCGCCAACAGAGCCGGAGAGTGTAGAAGAATTTACATTACATAAAGATACAGAAGGCCCTGCACTTACTATTGCCGGTGGGTAGATGGTAACTGTTACGGCATCGCTGGCTGTGCAGCCGGCCTGGTTGCTTACAGTAACGGTATATGTTTGCGAAACTACTGTGCTGCCGTTTGCGGTAAGCGTTACCATGGGGTCAGCAACATTGGAAGAACTTAAGCCGGACGACGGACTCCATGAATAGTTGTAGCCGTTTATTGCTGAAGAGCCAATTGGAGTATTGGCAACCCTGCAATAGCTTTGGTCGGCGCCTGCATCTGCGATGGGCGCATTTTGCACCGTAATTGTTTTGGTAGCGGTGCTTGTGCCGCACTCGTTGCTTACCTGTAAAGTTATGGTGTAAGTACCGGTTGTTGCATAAGTAATGGTGCCGGGGTTAATAGTTGTAGCGGTGGAAGGTGAGCCCCCGGGGAAACTCCAACTGTATTGCGTGTTACTGCCCTGGCATTGTTGAACGTTGGCAGTAGGGTTAATGCTGAGCCCTGCGCAAAGGAACGGCGGAACATTGTTGATAGTTACATGAGGTTTACGCTTAACTACAACCGTTTGTGTTTGGCTAATGAAAGTGCCGCAACTGTTACTTAGCGATAAGGAAAGCTGGTAGGTGCCCTGGTTGTTAAATAAAATTTGCGGATTAAGTGAGGCTGCATTAGTGCCATTGAGATAGGTGAAATCGCTGGCAGAATCCTGCATGCAGGAGGAACCGCCCTGCATAACGTTCCAATGCGAAGTGATGCTGCCGCATGGCAAAGAAGAGTCAGTGCCCTGTGTTGTGTTATTGAGTGTAACCGCTAACGGCCCGCATCCCGAAACTGAATTGGAGTCAATAGCAAAAGAGGTGGACAGCGGTGCCTGAACACAAAAGGTTTTTTCAATAGTGTCGGGCCCGCAACTGTTGGCAGCAATTAACTGCATAGTGTAGGTGCCGGGTGTTGTAAAGGAAACACCCAGGGTAGAGGAACCGCTGGTCCACATATATGGGTCGAAGTTGGGGCCGGTATAAATCCCTGTGCTGCCCAATAGGCCGGTGGTTATGTTCCATCCCAGCGGAGGAGAAATGCTCCACACTCTTGGAAAGTTAGAATTGCAAATAGCATTCTGCCCGTTAGGTATAATATCTTCTCCTAAAGAAATATCAGTAAACATCACCGGGCTGTTTACACAGGCTGGTGTAACTGTAAAATCAGCTACTACCGGCAGGGATATATAAATAGGAACTACAGAACCTGCCGAAACTCCGCAAGGATTCTCCGCCACAAAGTTGGCCGAAAACGCATTAGGGAAAGAGATAATGCCATTGGAACTGGTAGTACCGCATGAACCCGGTATAAAGGTGTGAGGTATAGAAGTAGGAGGTGGGTGGTTGAATATTTGTGCAGGCGTACCATCGTTAAAGGTTACGGTGTAAATGGTGCCCGGTGTGTTGTTTTGCGTGCCCGAGATATTGAAGACAAATGTTTGCGGACTGCAGCCGCTTGTATTACCCGGCCCCACGATGCCACCCGCAGGATTGCTGCCAAAGAATACTTTGTAAGCGGCTGTATCTGTGCAGCCTGATGGTGCAGTAACTATCAGTTTTAGATTGTAGATACCGCGGGAGTAAACGTGGCTTAAAGAGGTGAAACTATTTAGCGTTAGCACAGCGCCTGTATCGCCCCAAAGGATGGTGTAGGTGGAACCTGCCGGAGCAACTGAAGCATTGTCAAAAGTAAAGTTGGAGAATGTTTGTATGCCGTTGGAGCATTTATAGAAGGTTGTATCTCCATTAAAGAAGGTGGCCTGTGAGCCCGGCGATGTTAAACCTGCCTGCGGCGAAGCAATGACCGATACAACAACTGTAGCGCTGCATTGTCCGTTATTGCCTACTGCTGTTAAGGTATAATTTTGTGGTGCAGCGCTGCTATTTAATGTAGGCGTTAAGGTACTATCTCCTGCTAAAATACCACCGGGAGGTTGAGAAAACCACACAACATTGGGATTACCTGTTTGGGTGGCAGCCAGCTGCTGTTCAGCATTTTGGCAAAGCGTAAGATTGTTTCCGGCGTTGAGTGTGCATTGGGCAGATGTTACTTCGGAACATAGAACCACGTAAAGCACCGCGAGGGGCAGTTTCAAATTCTCCATGGGTAGACCGCAGTGTAAGTTTCATGTGAAACAATAATTCATGCAGCCAGGGCCACTGCTTTCCTCAGTAAATTATTCGAGGGAATAATTTGCTGACCTGCTCTCTCGGTAAGCGTTAGCGCCTACTTGCCTTAACGCAAGCGGAGAAGTCATGTTACATTTTTTTGTATAAATAAAGGTGGATAAGTGCTTCATGTTTGTTTAAACATTGATTACTAGCAAATTCCCTTTTCGCAGGTTTGAGCTAGCTAAATTTTCGCTTATTGTTTCCGGATATTTAGAGAAGACTGAAATTTCTTTTTCAGATGGTTGTTGCAATGAACTGAACGAAGTACTATGCTTGCAGTTACCAGAAGCCCTTAATAACAACGTCAAAACGTCCCTTCTTATAATGTAGTTATTTAAGTAAGGTTAAAGGAAGTTTAAGTAATTGGACCCGAGGTATGGCCCAAAGATTTTAGAATGGACGCATATGGGTACGGAATCACAAGTTGGGAGACTTGTGATTATGAGAACTTCCAAGTAATCCTGCGGAACACTTGGAAGAGCAGGAATCCGGACAGTGTGGAAAGCTTTTGAAGTGAAACATGATTGGCTTTCTAAAAAGTTTCAGGGACGTAATATCACTCAAAACAAACGAAACACCATATCTCATACCATACCTCAAAAATTAAGCCCCTGAAAATTATTAATTATCAGGGGCCTGTTGACTTAAGCTGAGGTCGGAAGCGAACATGGTTGGATATGCCGGCTGATTATTCCCCATTCACCTGTACTCAAAAGCGCCACAACCTTAACACCAAAGACACATATTACCCCTTAAATCGTATGATTTATAGGGGTTTTTTTATTGCTATTACTGAAAAAGGGTGCATTAAAAATTACTCTCAACTAACTTTATCCCCTGAATACTGAAGCCGGCTCAACCTTTATAATTCTGTTTATGGCAGCTACCGCACCACTTGCCGAAATTAAAATGGTAACCAATGCAAATGCGCCGTACATAGGCCAGGTATAGCTAAACATAACCCCGGAATTGGCTATCCCCAGGCGGAAGGATTCCATAAGGCCAATGCCGATAACAAAACCAATAAGCGCAAAAATTATGGCCTGCGTTAGTATCAGGTTGCGCACATATCCGTTTGTAGCTCCAATGGCTTTTAAAGTGGCATAGTCTTTCAGCCGGTCGGTTGCTGCACTATACAGGGTAAGGCCTATAACAATGCTTCCCGATATTATTGCGAATAGTATTAGGGTGCCCACTGAGGTGGCGATACCACTTGAGCCCAGCACTGTTTTAACTGTTGCGGCGCTTAAATCTTTTTTTGTCCATGCTTTTACGCCGTAAATATTTTTGTTGATGATTCGCACGGTTTGTGCCGGGTCAGTACCGGGTTTTAGTTTAATAAGTACGGCACTTATTTTATCCTTCGGAAAATTGCCAAGGTAACGTGCGCGTTCTATGGTTGTAAAAACGTAAGAAGCACCAAAGCCCCTGGCTCCGCGCGTTTGTAGTGCAACCCGGGCGCGCTTACCGCCTATTTCAAAATGAGTGCCCAGTTGAGCGTTACCCAATAGTTTACTGTCATAAAATTCAGTGGTAAGGGCATTATCAAAAAGCAGGTCAGTAACCGGACCTCCGCTAATGTTCCACGGGCCTCCTACAAAGGCGGGCGCTTGAGAACCTACAAGCGTTACACCACCGGATGAACCATCCATAAACTTGGCAGCCGATGCTGAAATAACCAATGGATAAGTATGTTCAACACCCGGTATGCTCCATGCCTCAAGTTGGTACTTTGCTGCAATTTGACCCAGTGCATTTGCGTTGGTGCTGCGGTTGTCAATTACCCATATATCAGCATCAATATGGTCAACCAGGTTGGACATCATATTAGTGAGGAAGATAAAGATGCCTACCTGCTGCCCGATAAGAAAAATGGAGATGATTACTCCGAAAAGCGCTCCCAGGCTTTTAGGCTTGTCATAAATTATAAATCTGAAAGCTGCCTTTAACATACTTAATGCGTATCAATAATGACCTCCACGCGAGCTCCGAATAACAGTTGTGTATTACTTTTAATAAGTATTCTAACTTGCCTTACCCGCCGGTCCTCCATGTTGCCACTGTCATCACTAAACAATGACTTTTGGCTCAGGTAAGAACTAACGTATACAACCTCCCCTTCTGCCAGGTTCTCCTGCGCACCCTGGTTTCGGATAAAGGCCTTTTGGCCCAGCTTTACTTTGTCTGCAAACAATTCGTCCACCTCGCACAAAACGGTAAGAGGAGAGTTTGGGGCAAAGTCCAGCAAACTTCTGGTAGTGTTTACGGCAGCGCCTTCCGTTACATTAATGTTCAGAACAGAACCATCATCCGGCGCAGAAATTATCTTTTGACTTACCAGTGATTGTATTACGCTAACATCTGTTTTTCGCTCAGCTAATTGGGCCTGCGACGATTGTAGTGCGGCGTTATATCTTTTTATGTCAGTAACTGCCTGGTCGTAATCTGTTTGGGCATTATCAAGACTCTGCTGCGTTTCAGCACCTTGCTGCACCATGTTTTTAACGCGCTGCAAACGATTGCGGAGATTGTCAGCTTTAATTTCAGCTGATGCCAATTGCGCTTTAACGCTTTCAATTTCCGCCAGCTGCGTTACAAGTTTTGCTTCTGCCTGTTTTAACTGAGCATCTTCATAATCATGAGCCAGTTCCATTAAAGGCGCTCCCTTTTTTACACTATCCCCCTCCTGAACATAAAGGTGCTTTATAACGCCATTAACCTGGGTTCCGATAGCGGTTATTTTTGTGGCCGGTTCAATACGGCCTATAGCTACTACGTTTTCAACTTCCGGGGTTGGTCGCTCTGCGGGGGCGGTGCTTTTATTATGGCAGGCTGCCAGTAAAAGTAAGGCAGGGAGTACTTTTAGTATCAGATTTTTCATACTTCTGCTTGTAGGTCTTTTAAATATTCCGTGCGGGTTCGTTCCAGGGCCATGCCGTTTTTTACTTCAATTATGCGGGTTGCAAAAGGCACCAGGCGCTGGTCATGCGTTACTACTATCACCGCCTTGTTCTGTTTGGCAAGTTCCTGCAGTTTGGGCATTACTATACCAACGGATGCAACATCCAATGAGGCGGTAGGCTCGTCGCAAAGTATAAGCGCCGGGTTGCCTACCAGGGCCCTTGCAATAGCTACGCGCTGCTGCTCGCCACCTGATAGCATTTTGGGTAACGATTTTAAACGGTGTTCCATTCCAAGCGCCTGTAAGGCTGCATGTGCCGCTTTCTTTGCAGCCATGCCGCTTGCACCCTGCAATTGTAACGGCAGCATTACGTTTTGCTCAACATTAAAAGGAGCGATAAGGTTAAATTGCTGAAACACAAAGCCGATGTTTTGGAGCCTTACCGCAGCCAACTGGTGGTCGCTAAGGTTTTGTGTATAGTTGCCGTTAACCCAAACCTTGCCTGCAGTGGGGTATATAACACAACCCAGCAATGAGAGCAAAGTAGTTTTGCCGGAGCCGGAGGGGCCTATTATTAGTACCAATTCCCCACGACTAACCGAAAAATCGGTTGGATGAAGGGCTACTATTTCACTGTCGCCGCTTTGGTATCGTTTTGTGGCTGCTTCAAGCCGGGCAATTTCCATGCTGACTTTTAATGTATAACAATCGAAACTGCAATTTGTGCTATCCCGAAGTTATAAGTATAATGAATATCGCAAAACCGCTTTGCCGGTAATCATGACTTTAATCAATATTGGGAACAAACTTATTGGTTGGGTGTTTTAACTACCTGTTACTAAGTGCCTTCGCCTTTTAGCCACTCATTATAATCGGCAAACTCAAAAAACGGGGTGTTTAAATCGTCTTTTTCCAGCTTGTTGAATGCCGACCGGAGAATTTGAAGTTGTTTATTGGTTTTATCGAAGCTACCGCTGTTTTTAAAAAAGCGCAGCAAGGCCCTTTCCGGTTCGTAAAGCTTTTCCATGCGCAGCAAGTGCTTATACAAGCCCTGCCCTGCATAGTTAACCAGGGTATAATTGCCCATTTTGTAATGGCATAACAAGGTTAAGAATCTGTAGTTGATAAAGATTACCGGCCTGAGGTCTTTTTCTATTTGCTGCAATGGTTGAAGATAATCCAATGCTTTGTGGGGCTCATTACATAAGTAACACATACGGGCGCACCACAAATAATTGATGTATGCCAGGGGAGCCTCTTTCCAGGTATTCTGTATTTGCGGCTTCATCCACTCCTTAACCTTATTGTTCCCCTTTTCGTAATCGCCGTTGATAAAATAAACGGAAATCTCTGCCATCATAATTTTTGACTGAACCAGCTGGTAAAGGCCCTTTTGTTTTATATAAGGAAGTAGCTGGTGCAATTCTAAAAGTCCTTCGGTCAGTGACTTTATATCCTTTATTCTTATACAATCGGAAATCAAATTATCCAGCAGGTAAAAGGCGGCTGTTGCGTGCTCTCTTATGTCAAAGTTCTTGTGTAACTCCTTAAGGGCTACTTTACACTCTTTGATAGCCGCTTCGTTACCTTCAACTATTGCTATTATATCCGTTTTTATAGAGCCATACATAATAAATAACTGTTTACTCAAACCCTTTAAGGGTAAATGACAAACAGGCTCCTTATAAATTTCTGCATATACATTTAGCTGTTCCCTGGTGCGCGGCGGGCCAATATCATGCGCAGCACGGGCAAGCAGTGTACTCAGGCGCATAATCTCAATATAGGTGAGCTGCTCCTGCGCGCTCTTTCTTCGCTCATCCATTATCTCCAGGCGCTTTTTGTAATCGTAGGCGCTGCTTCTGATAGAAGCTGTAAGTATAGAGCTTTGTTCAAGCCCACGGCCCAGCAACCCAAAGCTGTTGCCCTGCTTTAACCGCTTCAAAAGGGGGGTGTGTAACTTTTGCGCGGAGACAAGTTGGCCCTTGGAAATGAGAGTTTCCACCAAAATAAGGTCCTTTAACAAACCTAAATTTGCGGTTGGTGGTTTTTTATAATTCAATAATGCCTTGCATAAGAATCCGTAGAAATTGGTGTTGGCTTCGGAAAGGTTCATGCCATGCACACCGGTTGCCAGTTTTTGTTTTAGCCGTAACGGATTGTAGGTGGCAGACTCGTTTATTATCTTAAAGCAGTAGGCATAACGGTCGCTGGCTTTCCCCCCGATTGCCTTTATCATTAAGCTCAGGTGTTTTTTTTCGCTTTTATCCAGTGAATGGACCAGGTCATACAATTCTTTTAGAGTTGCCATGGTGCAATACTAAACACAATAACCCGGTTTGAAAAACCTAAATATCCGGTAAAATAGATTGCGCACCGCGGGGCATAAGGGGCATTTTTGAATTACATAAAGTGAAAGAAAAGTATGATTAGACTTTTATATGCCGGTGGTGTTAGCCTCTGCGCACAACCGGCTGATGATTTATGCGATGGTATTTATCTTCTTGTTGGGAAGAGCGCTAAAAGAGTTTACTACATGAAGCTTATTGAATATTAGACCATCCTTAAAGCATACAGCAAAATTCTATTTATTATGAGAAGTGCCTTTGTTCTGCTAATGGCTTGTTTGTTATGGTTTGGTGCCGGTGCCCAATATCCTCCTTTAAACTGGGCAAAGAAAATTGAGGCTAAGAGCACAAACAACAAGTATACAGGTGTAATGGATGTAAAGGTAGATGGCGCCGGAGGAATTTACGTGGGCGGCTCCTTCCGCGATTCGCTTCGTATAGACCAGGCACAGCCGAGCCTTTATATCAAAGGTTCGGAAAACTACGACCAGGCGTACTTTGCAAAGTTTAATGCAAATGGCACACTGGCATGGACAGGGAAAATTACTTCGCCGGCTGGCTACCTGTATGTTAATAGTGTAGCAATAGATAAATACCGCAATACCTATGTGTTTGGCCAGGCCATTTATTGCAGTAGTATTTATTTTAACCCTTTAACGAATGCGGATAGTTTAGTTAGTGATGGCCAGGATTACTTTCTGGCTAAATATGACGCCTCGGGAAATTACCTGTGGGCCAAAATTGTAGATGTAGGTGCGGCTAATTTTGCTTATAACAATCTTGCTACCTGTGTAATGGTAGATAGCAATTCAAACATTTACCTGGCCGGTTCTTTTTCCACTACCATTGATATGAACCTTGGCGCCGGCGTTACAACCCTTACTAACCCCGGTGGTTTGAACTGTAATTGCACTGTGGGTTTTTACGGAAAGTACGATAGCACAGGAGTGTTGTTGTGGGCCAAAATGGATGGCAGCAATGCTTGCGTAAATGGTATGGCCTTTAACCAAACCACCGGGCAACTTGCAGTGGTTGCTACCAGTAACGGGGCTATAAGCGGTTTTCCGCTTCGTTTAGTAAATAGTTTAACGGGGGCTACAACTGATTCGCTTTACTCAGTAAACATGCATGCCCAAAGCGTGCGTTTTGACAAGGTGGGCAACTTGTTTTTCAGCGGGTATATCGCAAACCAGTCCAACTTTAGTTGGAATGGTAATGTGTTTATGAATACGGGGCATAGTTATGAAACCGTGGGATTTGTTGCTAAGTATGATGACAACAAATATTTTCAATGGGCTTACCCATATAGCCCTACAAATGATACCTCGTGGAGAGGAGATTGTTATAAAATAGATATTGATTACGATGATAATGTATTAGTGGGCTATCGCGAAGGCGGACCATATAACGTTAAAGGCTTTTTTAAGATTAATGCTAACACAGGGTCCGTAATTTATTCTTCCGGTATGTTTCAGGCCTATCAAGGGCTTAACGACCCGGCATTGGCATTGTCCAGCAGGGTGGATGCAACTTTGGTCTTTGCCATGGATTTAGGCATCCCTAACTCTACTTCACCTATAACCATTGATGCAGATTTGGACCCAAATACTGTTTACAATTTGTCGGCATTAGGGGATTGGAGTGCCTTGGCAAAATATGGTAGTTGCACCACTGCACCGCCAATGCCACCGGCCATTTCTGGTCTTTCGTCTATTTGCTCCGGTCTTCCTCAAACGTATAGTGTTTCATCATCAGGTATTGAGTTGTCTTATACCTGGGCCTTGCCTTCCGGCTGGACGGGGACATCCACCACTAATTCTATTACAGTTACGCCCGTTGCAAATGGAGGAACTATTTCCGTTTATGCTGCTAATGCATGTGGCAATAGTGCAACACGTACGCTCAATATTACTTACAACAGTGCGCCTAATGTAACTGCCGGTGCTACCGCCACAGCTATTTGTGCCGGTTCATCAGTAACCTTAACGGGCAATGGCGCTACCACCTACCAATGGAATAACGGCGTAACAAATGGAGTGGCTTTCTCTCCGGCCTCTACTGCAACCTATACGGTAACCGGCACCCAGGCTGGCTGCTCTGATACGGGCGCAATTACAATTACGGTAAATCCGGTTCCTAATGTTAATGCCAGTGCTTCCGCCATTAATATCTGCGCTGGTGCGCAAACTACTTTAACCGGTAGCGGAGCTGCCACCTATAGTTGGAGCAATGGTGTAACTAATGGAATACCCTTTGCACCGGCCTCTACAAATACGTACATTGTAACCGGTACACAAAATGGCTGTAGCGATACTGCAGCTGTTACTGTAACAGTTAAGTCTAACCCGGTAGTAAATGCCAGTGCTACCGCAACCACACTTTGTAGCGGCGGCCAAACTGTTTTAAGCGGTAGCGGTGCAACCTCATATGCCTGGAATAACTCGGTAACGAATGGAGTAGTGTTTACTCCTGCAAGTACGCAAACGTATATTGTAACAGGCACACTTAACGGTTGTACGGATACAGCATCTATAGTAGTAACAGTAAACCCTATACCAAGCGTAAATGCATCAACTACTGCAAGCAGTTTATGTGCAGGTAGCCAAGCAACATTAACCGCCAGCGGCGCCACATCGTACGTGTGGAGTAGCGGCGTGGCAAATGGAGTAGCATTTACCCCTGCAAGTACGCAAACCTATGTTGTAACAGGTACAGTGAACGGTTGTACAGACACGGCATCTGTTACCATTACCGTAAAGCCTATACCAAATGTAAGCGCGGTTGCTTCTCTTTCTTCCATATGTGATGGGGAGCAGACAACTTTAAACGGAAGCGGTGCAGTGACCTATAGCTGGAGCAACGGAGTTTCGAACGGGATTGCCTTTGTGCCTGCGGCCACTCAGGTTTACACAGTTACCGGTACCCAGGATGGCTGTTCGGATACAGCCTCCATAATGATTACTGTAAAGCCGTTACCTAATGTAGGCGCCACTGCCGGACAAACGCAGTTATGCACCGGCTCCTCCACAACGCTTAACGGAAGCGGTGCGGCCACTTATGTTTGGAGCAATGGGGTAGCTGATGGGCTTTCCTTTACTCCAACGGCTACTGCTACTTATACCGTAACTGGTACACTTAATTCCTGCACCGCCACAGCCAGCATAACTATTACGGTAGATTCTGTGATACATCAAACAATTACGCCAACCATATGCAATAATGAAAGCTACCTTTTACCTAATGGTAACGCGGTATCAACAGCCGGCGTTTATAGTTCTACCTTTACTTCACAAGCAGGTTGCGATAGTATCATCACCGTTAATCTATCCGTATATCCTGCGTTTGCTACCTCAATAAGCGATAGCATTTGTAAGGGGGATGTTTACTTTTTCGGGATAAAACAATTAACAGAAGCCGGTAGCTATAAAGATACGCTTAGTGCAGTAACCGGTTGCGATTCAACTATCACCTTAGAACTGAATGTTAAAGATTTAAACGCTTCAGTTATTCAAAGCGGTTTTACCGCTTATGTAGTGGATTCCTCAGCAGGCTACAATTACCAATGGATAGATTGTAACAATGGCGCAGCAATCAACAACGCTAACACCGCTTCTTATCAGGCAACGGCAGACGGAAACTACGCAGTTGTGATAAGCGATGGTTCCTGCACCGATACTTCGGACTGCGTTAACATAACCGGCGTTGGTTTAAACGAATCTTCGGTAACAACTATCATGATTGTTCCTAATCCGGCTCATAATCAATTTACCATCAAACTGGATAGGGTAGCACCTTTTGAAATGTGGTTGATTGATATAGCCGGCAGGCAGGTATTGAAGCAGATGTTGTATGAACCGCAGACTACGATACCGGTGAACACGCTAAGCGCAGGTATTTACACTGTAAAGCTAACCAGCGCTTCGGAAATGATTACGACAAAAATTTATGTTGAATAACAAATTTAAATGGGTATGAAAAAAATATTCTTAACAGTATTTGCGCTTGGCCTTGCTTACTACTATTCAGGAGCACAAGCGGTGTGGTTGGGCAATACGCCTCAGTGGTTAAACGGGTCGAACTGGAGTACGGGTATTGCGCCTAACTCCTGTGGTGATGACGTGATAATTCCTTCTTCTCCTTCAGGAGGCTTCTTCCCCTTAATCGGGTTAGCGTCTATACAGGTTGGCAACCTTACAATCGAAGATGGTGCTTCATTAACCGTAAACAATTTACCACTTAATGTGTGCGGTAATTTAACCGGGGGAGTAATTGGCATAGCGCTTATTAATGGTAATGCCAATGGACGCGTAGTATTAAACGGTAGCAGTGCACAGGCGGTAGATGGGCAATTTGAGATTAACACGCTGCGTATCAACAATTCTGCCGGTGTTCAAATGCTGGCAGGTGCAGCGCTTGACATACATCGTGCTCTTGAGTTACAGGCCGGTAATTTTGATGTGACTAACGGGTATTTGACCTTTCGCAGCGCTTCGGCCAGCAGCAGCGCTATATTGGATAATTTCTCCCCCGGGTTTAGTGGTACCTTAAGCGGCAGTGCTACCGTTACAAGGTTTGTTCCGGTTGGTGGCTTTAATCAACATTACTTTGGTACACCTGTTACAGGCGCAACCTTTGCACAGTTGGGCGCCAGCGGTAGCCCGGGTTTTGTGATACCAACTGCCAATTGCGATGAATCGCAGGTAGCAGGAAACTCTCCTTATGGCACAGTGTTTCAATGGCATGATGATGTGCCGGCCAATGCATCCTGCCTTTTTAACGGATGGGAAGTAAAAACCAATGGCGTTACTGAACCGGGTCGTGGTTACTCTGTTTATCTGCAAGGGGGCACTTACAACATCTATGGTGATGTTAACCAGGCAGCCAGCTACACTGTTAATGGTTTAAGTGACATAGGTTGGCAATCCAACACACTTCAAACGGCGGGTTTTTTACCTCCGGCTTACGAGTCGGGCTGGCATATTGTAGCCAATCCTTTTTTAGCGCCACTAAGCTTAAACGGGCACGCGGCTGACTTTGATGCAGCTGCAATATGGGTAACGAGCGGGCCTTTTGCCGGCTCTTACCAGCCCATTTCTATCACGGGTGGTTTAGTGGCTCCCTTCCAGGGTTTTATAGTGCATAGGTCTTCATCCGGCCCTGCTCCCTTTACCTTCAGCAAAACGGAGTGCATAGCTACGGCAGGTGTAGCTTTTGCTAAAACAAATAGTGAGCACGCCTTAAGCATACAGGTTAGCGGCAACGGATTTAACGACATTACTTATGTAGAGTACAACAGCTCAGCAACCAGTAATTATGATGTGGAGTTAGACTCGCGAAAACCACTAAGCGTATTAGGACAACCTTCTTTGTTTACGTTTAATACTAACCCTGCCGAACGCTTATCGGTTAATGTAAACCGTAGTGTAACTGAATCGCCTGAAGTGCCGATGAATTTTATCCCCGGAGCGAATGGAACTTTTACCTTCAATACAACGGGCATCAGCTCATTCGACCCTACATCCTATATTTTACTGGAAGATAAGAAGACCGGCCAATGGATTGACCTGCGCCAGAACCCGACTTACACGTTTACATCTGCCACCACTGATGCGCATGCCCGGTTTGTGTTGCATTTTACTCCTGCTGCGTTTATCAATAGCAGCGATGCAGCCTGCAACGCACAGGGCCTTATAACACTTACACAAGCCGGTGCGGCTGTATGGAGCTGCACTATTGCAAATAACCAAGGAAATAACATCGGCAGTGGTACGCTTAGTAATGTTAGCCCATTGTCCCTTAGCGTACCCGCCGGTGTTTATACTGTTACGCTTACCGATGCTAACAGTTATGCAGTTGTAAAGAGCGTTCAGGTAAACGGCCCAAACGCTATAACTGCGGCGATGGCAATAAGTGCCGCCACGGCTGAAACAGGGGAGGAGATAACTTTCCAGAATAACTCTACCAATGCAGTGAGTGTTGAATGGAATTTTGGAGATGGCACAACCCAAAATTCAGCATTGGTCATGCATAGCTACAGCAGTGAGGGCACTTACACAGTAACCTTAACCGTTACTAATGCCGATGGATGTTCAGCAACAACACAACAACCAGTTACTATAACAGCTAAAGAAGCTACTGCAATTAATGAAACAGGAGCTGCTGATATCAGGCTTTGGAGTAGCAGCAACACCATTTATATTGACCTGAGTAGGCTGAAAAACATAAGCGCCACAATAGAAATCTTTAACCTGTTGGGTCAAAAAATAAGCAGTGAGCAGTGCAACAAAGCAACTATTTACAGCCGCACTTTAGATGTGCTAGATGCCGGTTATGTACTGGTAAGTATAAAATCTCCGGAAGGTATTGTTACTAAAAAACTGCTTGTTGCAAAGCACTAATCAAATTCCCATATGTCTGAGGGCCCCGAGCGTATGCAAGGGGCTCTTTCTTTTTATAGCACTTCAAGGCCCCCGTCTTTCAATAGTTCTTTGCATAGCTTTTATTGATTAGGCGGATTTACAACGGTAGTTAAAGGCCCCTCTTTTTTCAGTAACCAATAATCGTTAAGCGGTATAAACAGGCTGCCTATTTTAAACACTTCCCAACCCAGTAACAAATCGGTTGAACCTTCATTAACCGCCACCAACGGACAATACCCTAAGCCGGCAACATCGTAAAACGGATTGCCCGCTACCCCGTAATCCAGGTAATCTGCCCCCTGCCAGTTGTTCGGAAATTTTTTGCCGCCGGCGCTGCAAACATGGTAATGGCCAAACGCCAGCTCTTTGCCTTTACCATCTTTTTTAGGGGTTGTAGGAAAATCGTAACCTGTTTGCTCCAACTTAACATTCCACCCGCGTAGTATGCCGGTTTCAGGGTCGCGGTAAAAGGTTTTACGGAATGTTTTCCATAAGATTTTGTTAACCCACTTAGGTAAACTTAAGTCAACACCCAAATACTGGGTGTTGTCCAGTTCCGAAGTATTGATTGGGTGCCCGTTTTTAAACACCTCGGCCACCTGGTTCTTATTCATTTTAAGCATATCGTTAAGCTGGAGGGCTTGGTGCATGGTGTGGGTGGGTTTTACTTAAGTTGGATTGAGGCCCCGAAATTATTTTTTTACCATAAATAGTCGGGCATCTTTTTTCCATGCATATTTGTTTACACATGAAAATCGTTTTTGAAGCTATCGTTCCGGGCTGGAAAGGAGCAGGTTTACCGGCTGAATTTCCTTTGTACGTGCGTGTTTTACTCCGTGGCTCCATTGTGCTGGCGCATCTGGCTTCAATAAAAAGGCATGCGCTGCCTTTCGGTATGATAAGTTCAGAAAAGCAGATTAAAATCATTGAAGCCCTCTATAACCATCCTAATTCAACCGTTCGTGGGTTGGTGCAATTTTGGAAACTAACGGCACTTATGACACAAACAACATGAACGACTCCCGAATCAATATTGAAGATGATGCCGATTTTATAATTGTTGGTTCAGGTTGTGCGGGGTCAACAGTTGCTCGCTGGCTTTCGGCGGCCGGTAAAAGCGTAATTATTGTTGAAGAAGGCGCACCACCCAAGCCTGTGTTAACGGATAATGCGCTTGAAACAATGACAACCTTATACCGGGATGCAGGCGCTTTTGCATCTGTTGGTAACGACCCCGTTCCTTTGCTTCAGGGCCGCTGTGTTGGTGGAGGTTCTTATATAAATTGTGCGATACAAATTCGCTTTCCGGAATGGGTGTGGAGAGAATGGGTTGCTGCAGATAAGAAGTGGGAGAAGCTACTGCCATGGAAGGAGCTGATGGAGGCAAACGATATACTGGATAAGGAGCTACACATTGCGCCAACACCTCCGCACTTATACGGCGAAAACGGCGGCACCATGCTTAAAGCCTGGGGAGAAAAGGCTGAGCCCATAAGCCGTAGCACTCCCGGTTGTAAAGGTTCAGGTAAGTGTATGCAGGGTTGCCCGCATGGCGCAAAAGAAAGCACCGATAAGAATTATATACCTATGGCGGTTGCCAATGGTGCCCGTCTGTATTCAAGCTGTGAGGTAAGGAAGGTGATAATAAAAAACAGGAGGGCCATTGGTATTGAAGGCAGGTTTGCATCCGGCGGTAAGTTTACGGCACGGGCAAAGCAGGCCGTTTTTTTAGCGGCAAGTGCAGTTCAAACGCCCTGGCTGTTACTTAAAAGCGGTGTTAAGTTGCATGGCAACGGTTTTATGTGCCACCCCGGCGCAGCAATGGCCGGCTTGTTTGAAAAGAAGATTGTGGGTATGCCCGAAGCTACCCAGTCTGCCCAAAGTACGTATTGGGGGAAGGAGAATATAAAGTTTGAAAGCCTTGGAATGCCTAAAGCATTTCGCGCTGCACGCGTTCCGGGGGCAGGGAAACTTTTACAGAGCAGATTGGAGAAGTTGGATCACGTTGCTTTATGGGGTGTGGCTTGTAAGGCGCAGGCACGCGGTAAGGTAATGCGGGGCCCCTTTGGTCCTTTGGTGGCTTATTCTCCTGATGACGTTGATCGTAAAAATATCCTTCGGGGCCTCTCTATGATGGCAGAAGCTATGCTGCAACAGGGGGCAATGGAAGTTTGGCCTTCGGTTTACGGCGCGCCAGAAGTTATAACCACTATACAGCAGGCAAGGGCAATTGCCGATTTAAAATGCGGCCCGGGTGTGGTGCCAATGGCAGCAACGCACTTGTTTTGTGGTGTAGAGGTGCGCGAAAAATTTCAGGTTAATGGAATTGACGGGCTTGTAATTGCAGATTCTTCTTTCTTTCCATCAAACATCGGAGTAAACCCGATGACGGCCATTATGTCGGCAGCAACATTAGTTGCCCAATCCTGGGTTTAAGCCGGAAGTGATTTTTGGATAAGGCAATCCTTTACTTGAGCTACTGCCCCCTAAGAAAGTTTCAAATTGCTTATCTTAATAAGGTCACATTACCTTTAAAGGAGTGTTGCTTACCTGTTGCTATGGACTTAAGGGCAACATAAAAAACGTAAGTGCCGATTGGCTGCTCTGTTTGTTTATAGGTGCCATCCCAGCCGGAAGTGGCGTCGCTAAAAATTAACTCGCCCCAGCGATTGTAGATATGAAATATGCTTACAGCAAACTTATCTCTGTTTAAAATATTAAATATATCATTAACACCGTCTCCATTGGGGCTAAAGGCGGTTGGGATAAGCGGTTGCGGTTCCTCAATAATATTTACCCGCACCAAAATACCTGCGCTGTCTGCGCAATTTGCATTATTGGAAACTGTAACAATATAATAGGTGCTTTGGGCAGGGCTAACTGCTATCTGCGCCGTCGCTTCTCCGCTACTCCAGCTGTAAGTGTTGCCACCGCTAGCAGTAAGTATAGCAGTCTCGCCGCTGTTTATTAAAGTGTCGCCGGTAATTGCTGCTATGGGCAAAGGCTCAACGGTAAGTATGGTGGTAACTACGCTATCGCATCCGCCGGCGGAAATCAGAGTGTCAACATAAGTGCCGCTGGCAGTTTGCCAATTGCCGCCTGCAAAGTAAGAGTCACCTTCGCAAATACTAATGTTAGCTGAGCTGTTGAATGCCGGAACTGAAACCAGGTTGTAAGTAATGATAGTATCGCAACTGTTTACGCCGGCTAAAGTGTCGGACACGGAGGCCGGTGCTGAATACGCTACTCCATTTACCGTAAAGGTAGAGCCGTTGCAAAGTTGAATCTGTTGCGATGTATTAATAAAACCGCCAATGTTGATTGTTATGGTGTAAGCGGTATCGCAGCTACTTAAAGACGGTATTGTATCAAAGTAAGAACCTGCGGTTGAATACTGTTGTCCGTTAAATGTTATTGATTGGCCGGGGCAAATTGTAAAAGAAGCATTAGCGGTTATATAACTGTTAAAGGTAACTTGGTAAGTAACAATAGTGTCGCAGCCCGTTATGGCGCTCAGGGTATCAAGATAATTGCCGTTATTGGTAATGGTTTGCCCATTAATAGTAATACTTTGCCCTGTGCACAAGGAAAGCGGCACTGTTTTTTGTATAAAAGGACTAATTGTAACGGTGTAAGTGATTATGGTATCACAACTGCTAATGGCAGGTATAGTATCGTAATAAGTGCCGGCAGCTGTTATGGTTTGGCCATTTATAACAACAGATTGGCCTGTGCATAATGAAAGAGGAATTGCTTTTTGAAGGTAGGGGTTTACGGTTACAACGTAGGCCCGTATGGTATCGCAGCCGCTTATAGCAGGTATGGTATCGTAATAAGTACCTGAAGCTGTAACTGTTTGTCCGTTAATAACAGTTTGCTGACCCGGGCACAAGGAGACATTCTGTGAATCGTTGATAGAGTTGCCAATAGTTACGGTAGTTGTTCTCACTGTATCACAACCGGTAATTGCGGGTAATGTATCAATATAGGTTCCGGCGGTGCTAACGGTTACTCCATTTATAAGGATGGACTGTCCCGGGCAAAGGCTAACATTTCGGGAGGTGGTGGGCACCGTAAATGGCTGGCAGTTGTTGTTCATCAGGGCAATCCATGCGGCGTTGGCAGTATTGTTTGGGGCACCGGGTGTTTCATTAGTTGTGGCCGAAGCATTAACAAAGTTGGCCTGGTTGAAAGGATCATTATCTACCGTATTAGCCATATAAATGGCCAGGCCACCCTGCGCTGCGTTAAAATATACATTCACCTGTGCGGTATTATTGCCCCAGCCTATAGCGTGATAAGGTACTGCATAGTTGGCGGGTGAAACAGTATGAAAAGCATCATCGCCGTTGGCCATGCCTAAAGGAGGCCAGGTGCCGGTTGTGGAGTAGGGTGTTCCTGCAACGGCATAGGTGGTCATTGTGCCTCCGGAGGTTGGCAGTGTTACATTTTTTAGGATAGAAGAGGAGCTGATAGGTACAATATAGACACAATCAGAATTGGCATCTGTCTCGTCAGGCGTTAGGGCTGCAGTAGCAGCGCTTACATCTGCATCGTTATAAACAAGAATAAGTGAACCGATTTTAACATTTGCCCATTGCGGTATACTGTCAAACTTGGCATGCCCGGTTGCTATGCCGGTTCCTGAGCCTGAAGCATGCCAGCTGTTATTATCGTCAATTATCCAGCCTCTCAAATCCACCGTGTTTGGCCCTGCGCAACTTACCGTGCCGGTCACCAAAAATTCCACGTATTCCTTGGTTCCTGAGGGTCCCTGGCTAAGCTCATTAATCACCAATTGGCATTTTGCCTGCCATGCAGCAAGGCATAGAAATATTGTAATCCAGCATTTTCTTATCACGGGCGCGAAATAAATAATTACAGAGTTAGCGTACAGTTAAATGTATAAAGGTAGGTGGGTACCTTAGCCTTTAATAGGATTTAGCGGAGGCGATAATGAGATGGGCGCCGTAAAATATTGAATATCAAAAGATTTAAGTTTTGAGCGTACGGCATTTGCCGCCAATTGTTTTTGGATTATAAGCCAATCTGGGTTTCCATTTGCCGGGTTCAGATTCTATGAAATTGTTGGCGCAGGTAAGCTGCTTTAAAGAAGTATAAGGTGTAGAACCTGTTGCTTTCGGTTTCTATGAGTTCTTTTATTTTTTAAGGGCTTATGGGTATTCAATCAGCCATTTCAAAGCCACGGGCGATTATATTTGCCCCCACTTAATAATTCGCACACTAAACTCCTTTTTTATGAAAAAGCTTCTACCATTCCTGGCAGGACTATTTCTTTTATTTACTGCAGTTGGCCAATCAGTAACCGTTACCCAGCCTAACGGCGGCGAGGTTCTGTATGGTTGTCAAACCTACCAGATAAAGTGGAACTCCACCGGTGTTTCTAACCTTTGGAATATCGACTACTCCCTGAATAACGGTGCCATCTGGACCTCCGTGGCTACCCAAATTAACATTACCAACGGCCAGTACAACTGGACTGTGCCCATGGTAGCCAGCAACCAGGTAAGGGTGCGTGTGCGCGATTACAGCGATACAACCAAACAGGATATAAGTGATGCGGTGTTTACCATCCAGTTGCCGATAACTATTACTACACCTAACGGTGGCGAAAACTGGCAGGGCCTTTCGGTTCATAACATAGCCTGGACGCCTGCGGGTACTTCCGGCTTCTTCAATATTTATTATTCGGTTGATAACGGCTCAACCTTTACAACAATTGCTACAAACGTTGCCGCTAACAACTATAACTGGACAGTGCCTAACAACCCAAGCACACAGGCATTAATTAAAGTAACTGATGCAACAACATCGTGCCAGTTAGACCTTTCCAATTCAGTGTTTACCATTTCACCGGCTAAGCCAATATTACTTACGCCAAACGGTGGCGAAGTATGGACTATAGACGCCAGCAAGAATATTACCTGGACTACCAATACTTTCTACACAACAGTTAAGTTAGAATACTCTACAGATAATGGCGTTACCTACAACCTGATTAACGGCGCGGCACCTAATACGGGCAGCTATGCATGGGTTATACCTAACACCCCAACCACACAGGCTTTAGTACGTGCAAGCAACTCTAGCGGTTCTACAATAAGCGATACAAGTAATGCTCCATTTACCATTCAGTTACCAACTAACTTTTTGACCTCACCTAACGGCGGCGAAACATGGCGCAGTGGCAACCAGCATACTATTACCTGGGATAACACCGTATTTGCTTCAAACGTTAAAATTGAATATTCACTTAATAATGGAAGTACCTGGACGAGCATTACCACTAATACCAGCAACACGGGCAGTTATAACTGGACCATTCCGCAAATGCTGACAAGTACTCAGGCTTTAATACGCATTACCAACTTAACCCTGGGTACTATAGTTGATACCAGCAATGCGGTGTTTACGATTAAGGCGCCTATAACTGTGGACTACCCTAACGTAGTGGCCGATACTTCAACCGGTTGCGGCACTGTAAACATACAGTGGAGCAAGAGCAGCGCCTTTGAGAACTACAACACCAGCACTACCTTAACCTACCGTAACTACTACGAGATATACTATAGCGTAGGCGGTGTATGGAACAGCATCACGACGGTGTACAATACCTATGGTACGGATTACTACAGCTATAGCTGGACAGCGCCGGATTTAGCCCCCGGCACTTATAAGATAGTGATAGTAGGCCGCTGGAACACCTATGTATACGGCAGCAACCCTCCGACATACTGGGTAGACAGCAGCGACTTCAATATCCCTGTAAAGAACCCAAGCGGCACCATAGTAGTAACCAACCCTAACGGAGGCGTTACCTTAAATGCCTTAACCAACTACAACGTAACCTGGACAGCAAGTGGAACTTCAGGCTTTTTTGACGTGCTTTACAGCGTTAACGGCGGTACAAGCTATTCTACGGTTGTTTCAAATATTACAGGTAACAGCTATACCTGGAACGTAAACAACAACCCGAGCACCAACGTATATGTAAGAGTAAGGGATAACCAGAACCAGTGCCGCAAGGATGCGAGCAATGCAGCCAATACTATTGTAGCAGCAACTCCAATACTAACCAGCCCTAACGGCGGTGAAGTATGGAAGGTGAACAGCACCCAGAACATTACCTGGAACACCGCTACCTTATACGGCAACGTATTTATAGAGTATAGTGTGGACAATGGCACCACCTGGAACATAGTGGTAGCCAGCACGAGCAATAGCGGTTCCTACGCGTGGACAGTGCCGAATTTAATCAGCACCCAGGCATTGATCCGCATCAGCAATGTAGGCAACCCTGCAATAAGCGATGTAAGCAATGCCGTATTCACCATCAACTTACCTACGCCACTATTAACCAGCCCTAACGGAGGAGAAGTATGGCGCAGTGATAACCAGCAGACGATAACCTGGGATGCGAGCACAGTAGCGAGCAACGTACAGATAGAATACAGTGTAAACAACGGTTCCACAT